>TARA_B110000090_G_scaffold3708_2_pt1 | contig 14320 bp, 15 predicted proteins | sample TARA_B110000090 | Tara Oceans TARA_B110000090 (sample SAMEA4397239) | marine metagenome | biome: Polar Biome; feature: [SRF] surface water layer (ENVO:00010504); material: water (ENVO:00002006), including particulate matter (ENVO:01000060) such as... | depth 5 m
TATTACAGGGATGGGGACTAGAGTTTTAAATCTTGGGAATCTTGGATATACTGGAGCAACGAATGCAAATTACATAACTAACAATAATCAATTGACAAATGGTGCTAGTTATTTAACCAGTACTAATGATAGAGTTTATATTACAGACAGTAGAGGCTCCGCAAGACTTCCGTCTTATTATGATGACAGGTACTCTCAGTGGGATTTTCAAAACAGTAGTGATACTGGAGCAGGAGGAGATAGTTGGCACTCAATTTTAACAACTTCTAAATGGTCTTCTTATAATTCAAGTCATAGGCAAGAGCAGTTAATATTTACTGGAAATGATTTAAAAAGAAGAACTGCTTCGAGTGACTCAGCTTGGGGTTCTGTAAAAACTATATATGATAGCGGAAATTTAACATTGGGCACATTGGGCTACACTGGAGCTACAAATGCAAACTATATTACAGATAATGACCAACTTTTAAATGGCGCTGGCTATACTAACGACCAAACTGCTGCTGAAATTAGAACAAAAATAGCATCCTCTCCACTTACTGCAACTCACCTTGCGGCAGGTTCTGTAGGAGCTTCTGAAATTGGTAATGATGTAGTTAACAGTCAGCACTATGCTGCTGGTTCTATTGATAACGAACACATTGCAGATAATGCAATTAACTCTGAACATTACGCTGATGGCTCTATTGATAATGCCCATATAGCTGATAATGCTATTAATTCTGAACACTATGCAGACGGCTCAATTGATAGAGCACACTTGTCCGCTAATATAATTGACGGCACTAAGCTTGATTATGACTCTGTTAACTCTCAGCACTATGTCGATAACAGTATTGATGCTCTGCACTTAAACGTATCAGGCAATGGAACTACATCACAGTATTTACGTTCTGATGGTGATGGGACTATGACTTGGGCAACTCCTACAGATACAAATACTGATACGGTATATACCCATCCTGGTTATTCATCTACAAACATAAATACAAGTGGGGCAACTATCGTTGATGTTATAACAACCAATTCAACTGGACACGTTACAGCTTTAGGGACTAGAACTTTAACACTAGCTAATCTTGGTTACACGGGGTCTGCAACTGCTAATAATTATACTCATCCTGGGTATGCCACTACAAATATAAACACATCTGGCGCTACTATAGTAGATTCTATTACTACCAATAGTACTGGTCACATCACAGCGATGGGAACCAGAACTTTAACTCTAGCTAATTTAGGATATACAGGAGCAACGAATGCGAATAATATCACTAACAATAATCAACTTACAAATGGAGTTGGATATTTAACATCGAGTTCAACTCAAAGTAAATATTTGAGAAGTGATGTCACTGATGGAACAACAGGGAGTCTTGGGGTGGGAAAGACTAACCCTAGCTTAAAACTTGATATTAAATCAGGTACAAATAATGGAATAAGAATTAGTGCAACAGACACAACTAGTAACTGGAGAGATATATCTATAAGGTCTTATACATCAGAAGCTCAAGCAGATGCCTTACCATCAGGTTCTCATATCTTTACTACAAATCCAGCTAGTGCAACAGAAACAGCTTTCAGTAAGTATGGAGGATTGGTTATTCAAGGTAGAGATGATGGAAATTCTAGTTTTGCAATTAGATTAGGTAATGGTGGAGGATATGCTACAAGAATGCATATGGATGGTGTTGGAGTTACTACATTTAGCAATACAGTAACTGCAACTAACTTTATATTAAGTTCAGATAAAAGGCTTAAAGAAAACATTAAAAAAGTTGACAATAAACATATTGATGTAGATTGGAAGACTTTTGAAATGAAATCTGATGAAGGTCAAAGTAGATATGGAGTTATAGCTCAAGAGCTAGAAGAGGTTCATCCAGAGTTTGTAAGAACTGATGAACAAGGAATGAAGTCTGTAGCTTATATAGATTTATTAATCGCTAAGATAGCTGAATTAGAAGCTAGATTAGATAAATTAGAAAAATAATGGCTTGTGGTTCAGTTCCAAATACAAATACTTTTTCGTTATCAGATGTTATAACTCAGGTTAGCTGTTTTACTAGTGATTACACTATAACGGATTTACAAGCAGCTTTTACGGCTGGAAACCTTAATTCAGGATATTTTGATTCAACATATGAAGAAGATAAAGATGAGTTAAATGACTTTAGAAATTACAAATTTAGAAACAACACTGTCACTCTTACTTCTTTTTCTTCAAGTGCAGGGAGTAACAGTCAGAGCAGTGTTTGTCAATACGGGTCAATTAATCAAACGTACTATCACGATGGAAGTAATGCTACTCCAGTTGTAGGTGATAATGTTTATTCGGATTCAGCAGGTACTACTGGATTAGCTAGAAATCATTACAAGGTAAATGCTCTTGGTAGTTACCATATTCAAACAGGCGGGTCAACAGTTGATTCGACAGCTCCTTGTTAATATATAGATTTCTATCCTGAAAGTCTTAAATTGGCTAAGCAGTTTTTACTAACTGTTTAGCTATAATATTTAAACAAGAATAGCGAAGTAAATGACTTATATTTACCTGATTAGTTAATTGAAATTATGAAATCATTATATTTATTTTTTACGAAAATGACACTAGCCAAATCGGTGCTTTTGTCCCTAGCTCCAATCCTAATACTAATTTTAGAAATGAAAACGACCCTGGTTGCATTATCCATTATTATATTCATTGACTTACTTACTGGCATAAGAAAAAGCCTACACATCCACAAGGTATCATTTAACCTATTTAGCAAAATCTTTTGGAGATCTATATCTTCCCACGGAATGAGAAGCACCTGGAGAAAAAGCTATGAATATGGAATTGGTATAATTACATTTGCTGTTTTAGACAGTCTTGTATTTGGGTTAGCTGTTATAGAATTAATGGGAAAACAAGTATCAATTACAGAGATTGCGATTACAACAGCTTGTTTAGTAGAGGTTTATAGTGTTTACGAAAATATGGAAGCAGTAAGTGGAAACAATTTATTCAAAAAAATGCTTGTGTTTTTTCCTGAAAAAATCAAACAAATATTTAAGAAACAAAGTTAAGATGAGATTAGAGGTATCTAGATTTCCATCAAGTGAAATTCAAACATTAAGCACATTTCACGTTATAGAAAATGACGGATGTTCTATTCTTAATGGAGTAATGTTAGAGTTATCTGATAAGAATAATCAAAGGCGCGTCTCAAGAATAAATGAAGGGGAATATACCTGTATAAAAAGATATTCAGAAAAATACGGTAATCATTTCCATGTACTAGATGTTGAAGGTAGAGATTACATTTTAATACATCATGGTAATTTTTACACAAATACAGCAGGATGTTTAATTGTTGGAATGCAATTTAAAGATATAAATGGTGACGGATATGATGATGTCACAAAAAGTAAATACACTATGAGAAGGTTGAATGAAATACTTCCTAGTGAATTCCAGTTAATTATAAAGAGAGACTAAATGAAACTAGATTATAGACTTGTAATAATAATCATAGCAGCATTGTTTATAGCAGAGCATACTATGTTCAAGACTGAGCCTACCATTGACGATGTAGTTGTCGTAGTAGATAAAAAGGTCGGAGAAGTAGAGAAGAAGATTCAGGAAGTTGTAAGGGATACTATTTACATTAAAGTAGAAGTGCCTGGCAAAATTAAACCACAAAAGAAACAAATTGTAGTTGACTCACTTTATAAAGCAAAGTACGAAGAAGCAATAGAGAGAAATGATTCTCTTGCAGCTAAAAATTTATTCCTAGAAAGCATTGCGTTAGATGAATTCAAAGGAACACTTATAAATAACAAAGACATTAAAATAGACGGAGAATTCACAACTAGAGGTAAACTCCTTGAATACTCAATCGATTACAAGATAAAGACTGACACGATTAAATATACTCCAGAAATTGTGTACAGATACCCAAGAGCCTCTTTAGTTTATGGCCTTGGATTAACCTTACCTGCTGATAACGGATTGAATTATCCTTTAGTTATTCAGGGAGTAGTAGGGTTTCAAAATAAGAATGGATCCATTTTCACAGTTGGCTTTAATTCAAACAACACAATCTCTGTGGGTTATCAAAAGACGTTTAAGTTATATAAATAAAGCATACTTTAGCTATAATACTTAGTGGACTTTTTTGCAGAAATTACGTAGATTTGCTCCAGGAAGAATTAAAACTTATTAATAATGGACGAATTGAATTTAGGAGATTTGGATTTCGACACATCATCATTAAACCTTTTTGAGGAAGGTGTTGATATTGTCAAACCAACAGAAGTTCCTGCAAGTGAAAAACTAGCAGATGTAATTAAAGGAGATACAACTCCTGCATCCACGGATGAAAAGAAAGATGATAAAAATAAAAACACTGATGGTGAGGATTCTATTTTGGATCCAGAGAGCGTAGCTAGTCAGAGTAAAGATAAAAATCAAGTTCAGGCAGGTAAAACTGCTGATGGAAAAGAAGGCAGCGATTCTTCCTCTCCTAAACTGAATGAGACTGAACAGCTTTATTCGAACTTAGCTGCAGAATTCAAATCCAAAGGTATTTTACCTGAACTTGAAGACACATCCTCTATCAAATCTATGGAAGACATAGAAGAGGCTATTAAAAAACAAGTTGAGTCAAGGTTAACTTCTAGACAGAAGAAGATTGAAGAAGCTCAACAAGTAGGAGCCCCTATAGAAGAGGTTACTCAAAAAGTAAATGTCATAAATAAACTTAAGGCTGTAACGCCTGAGTACCTTAAAGATGATAACAATGTAAAATTCAGGTTAACTGCAATTGCACAGGACTTTATCGAGAAAGGATATGACGAGACTAGAGCAACGGCAATGGCTCAAAGAAGTGTTGATGCTGGAACAGATGTAGAAGATGCAGAATTTGCATTAGCTAGTTTGATTCAGTCTGAAGAGTCTTCTTTACAGACCATTCTTACTGCAGCCAAAAATGATGAGCAAGATAGCCTTAAAGATATTAAGGAATATATTGCTGATACTCCAGAGGTAATCCCAGGTATTGCATTAACAGATTCTCAAAAGGATGAATTGTACAACCAGATTACAACTGACTTAGGAAATAAAGAAAGTAAATTTGTGAAAGCTCAGAAGGCTGATCCAATTGGTTCTAGAATAAAACTAGAGACTTTATTTTTCTTAACAAAGGGTCTTACAGATTTCAGCATCTTCGGAAATAAAGCTGAGACTAAGATCTCTAACAACATAGAAAATTTATTAAGGGGAGCTAACTTTACAGAGGCTGGAAGTGTTGACACAAGTAGTCAAGATAACAACTCTAATTTTAAGTTATCAGATCTTAAAGATTTTGATATAGAATAAAAACAACTTTATTAACACCAGTGTCAAGAAGGCACACAAAACAAGTAAATTATGCAATTAGGTAGGTTCCAAGTAACTGACGCGAAAGCTTTTGCTGGTATGATCAACCCTGAGAACACATTAGGTGCTATCTGGAAAACATCTCCAACAAAAATTAATGACGCGATGATCAAATTATTAGCAATCAATAGAGGGAAGTCTCTAGAGAATATGTTAGCTAAATTTGAAACAAAAGTAGTAGATAACGATAATGAGTTCTATTGGGAACTTATTGGTAGTTCTCGTAGAAACATTCCATTAGTGGAAGCTTCTTTCAAAGGTGCAACTGTTACCGCAAGTGACAACAACATCGGTGAAGGTGGTCAAGAATTTCAATTAACATTTGATGAGCAATGGTTCTTCAAAGGTGAGATTGTAGTTGGAGAGAAGAATGAAGTATATCCTATCCGAGTATTGGATGATGGATATCCATCAGGATCTCAGTGGGTTCACACATGTGAAATTGCTGGATCAGACAGATCAGGTGTTCCTGGTTCTGAATTAGTAGCTGGTAAAAGATTTACTGAAGAGTTCGCTCCAGTAGGTAAAGGTCTTTCTAGAGAAGTTGGTGGTATTCGTAGAGTAACTCCAGTATCAATGAGAGGTGAATTGACTACTATCCGTATCGACCACAAATTACCTGGTGATGCAACTAACAAACAAGTAGTAATGGGAATTCCTGTTATTGACAAAGCTGGTAACAAGAAAGTATTTGGTGCATTAGCATTATATGAAGACTGGTTAGTAGAGCAAGAATTTTCTTTATACAAGAATAAATTCTTAATGTATGGTAAATCTAACAGAACTTCTGATGGACAATACCATAACAAAGATGTATCTGGTAGATCTATCAAAATTGGTTCTGGTATCCGTGAGCAAATGGAGCAATCTAATACTTATTTTTACAATGATTTCTCAATTGAATTGTTAGAAGAAATCCTTTTTGGATTAAGTGAAGGTAAATTAGGATTCAACCAAAGAGTTTTCATTCTTCGTACAGGAGAAAGAGGAGCTGCAGAATTCCACAAAGCTGTATTAACTACAACTTCAGGATGGTCAGCTAACATGAGTACTCCAGGAACTAATCCTGCAACTGTTAAGAGCGCTAGTTCTGAATTACATTCTAACGCAATGAGCGCTGGATTCCAATTCACAGAATATATGGCTCCAAACGGAGTTTGTGTTAAATTAGAAGTAGATGATTTCTATGATGACAAAATCAGAAACACTATCAAGATCCCTGGATCAAGTGGAGTAGCTGAGTCTTACAGATTTGATATCTTTTATGTTGGAACTCCAGAAGATCCAAACATTCAAAAAGTACAGGTTAAAGGTGCTGAAGAAATCAGAGGTTACCAATGGGGTTTCAGAAATCCTTTCACAGGAGCTGTAAACAATGGTAACATGGGAACTTTAGAAGATTCTGGAACAATTACTAAATGGTGCCAGTTAGGTGTTGTTGTGTATGATCCATCAAGAACTGCTTCTATTATTCCTTATGTATTAGCATAAGAATAGAGTAAAACTTAATCACCCTGGTTGTTCGCTAGGGTGGTTATTTTAAAATACAGTTTGAGAGTGTCTGTAATAACTCTCACACACAAGGAAGGAAGAATCATAAATAAGTTTAAAACAATTACAATGGCAGTAGCTAAAAAAGAAGTAGTACGTACTGATTTCTTAGAGGAAAAAGTAGTATCAGTAAAGTATGTTCCAAACGAGAAGAATGGAATTAAAGATCCTAAACATGTTGCACATGGAGGGATGTTAAATGGGGCAACAATAGCAATCCCAGCTCCAACAATGGATAACGGGAAGATGAAGAATCTTCTTACCAATGTAGAGAAAGAAGGATTAGAGCACATATTAAAGGGAGTTGATCTTTCTATATATGGTGGATTCTGGAAAGAAGGTGGTGGAGCATACGAGATGGGGATATTACCTATCTACTTAAGTAAAGATGAATTAAGATTAGACATGTCTGATCCTTATGAGTTTATAAAACTTAAAGTATTAATGGCTAGTCCAATCGTAGCAAACAGTCTTGATGAAGTAAGACACAGAGCTACTAATAAATTTGTATTAACCTCAGCTTCTGAGCAAATGGCTAAAGAAATTGACAAGGTTGGTAACAAAGTACAAGCATATAAATTGTATGTTAAGTACGAAGAAGAAAAAGAAATATTAAGATATGCTTTAAGAAATCTTGGTAGAAATACTAATAGATCTCACAAGTTAGATTTCTTACAGTCTGAGTTACATAAAGAACTTGAGAAGAACCCAAGTTTACTTGTATCTATTATGGGCGATGAGTATTTAAAAACTAAAGTATTGTTAGAGACTTGTTATGAGTTTGGAGCAATTACAAAGCTAGATAAGAAGTTTTACACTTTAGATGATGAACCTATTTCTGATGGTGACGCACCATTCTTACAAGTATCTGCTGAGTATTTAGCAAGTAGCTTAGGACAGGAAATGAGATTGTCATTAGAGGCTAAACTTAAACACAATTTAAAGTAGGATAGATGACTGCACCAGAAATTAAAGAAGAGTTTAATTTAAGATATAACAATACTCTGGAAGGAGCACCTGGATTAGATACTTTTGAGATTAGTTCATACCTAACTATTGCTCAAGAGCAGTATGTAAAGAATATGTACGATGCAAGCAAAGATCCTTCAGTATCATTCGAACTTAACGAGAAAGCACGAAGGGTATTAAATGAATTAGTTAAAGATGAAAAGATAAGTTCACAAGCTTCCTCTACACGAGGACTTGTGGATGAATCTATAATGTATGAGCTTAGCAACGATGCAATGTATATTGTATTAGAAACTGCTACAATAGACAACAGTGCAAAGCCATCAATACATGGGAAGGTAATTCCAGTTCTTCCAACTACACATGACGAGTTCATGCTAAGTTATAGGAATCCATTTAAAAGACCAAATGGAAACAAAGCCTGGAGGTTGGATATTTCTAAGGAAAATTCTAAGACAACAGTAGAGATAGTTTCTTTTGAGAATATATCTAAATACAATGTCCGATACATTTCTTATCCTTCACCGATAATTGTTGGCAACTTAAGTTCAGCTGCAGATGTAGCAGGATTAGGTTTAACAATTCAGGGCCAAGTAGCAGAAGCTACGTGCAAATTAGCGGAACTGTCTCATAGAGAGATCATTAACATAGCCGTTGAAAATGCTGTATTGGATTATAGAGATGGAACTCTTCAAGCAAGAATGACATTAGACTCTAGAGTTTAAAAAAAGAATTAAAAAAATGTTAGGAAATTAGATACTTTATCCTTACATTTGAAAATAGATAGTATCTAAAACAATTTTATTTAATTAAAAACAATTATTATTATGGGATTAGCTGGTCAAAACCAAGTTAGACACATTTACGTAGGTCAAGCGCCTGCAGGAACAAGTACAATGGCTTTATTAAAGTCAGCTGGAGTTGCAAATGATTTAGTTCTTTTGGGAGCTGATGGAAGTGCAGTTGCTGCTGGGAAAGCTTTTAAGTTGTACCAAAAGGATGCATTAGGAAACATTATCTCTAGTGATACCATCAAAGCTGATAATGTATTAGATGTAAGGTCTGTAGCATACGCTGCTCCAGTATTAAAGAAAGTTACTATCTCTGCTTTAACAGTAGATGCTAATTCTCTTTATACAGTAAACATTGAGATTCAAGGACACGGTTCTTTATCTCCTGAAGACACTTACTTAAAGCAAGGTTTTTATAAGGCTGCTGCTGGTAATAATCAAGAAGCTATCGTTGATGGATTGATTGCATCATTAAATCGTAACTTTTCAAGAGAGGTTGGAGCAACTGCTTCTTCTAATCGTAGCTTTACTTTCTCTAAAACAGGTTCAGGTGCAACTGCAGCTTTAGTTGTTGAAGGTAAATTGGACGATGCTGGATTTAATGGGAATCAAAAGATTTCTGCTTATGATGAGTTCTCTGTAGACATTTCTTGTGCTACTTACCCAACTGTAGTTATCACTAACGCTGGTAGTAAAGGTATTGGAACTGGACATCAAGTTGTTGAAATGGAGCACTATCTTTTAGGTGAAAGAGGAGATGCTTATAGACAATCTGGATACCCTCACAACATTCAAGGGCCAGCATTAGTATCTAGTGCTGCTGGAACTTATAACTTTATTGAGATTTCTTATTTTGATGAAGGTCGTGACGAAGCGAAGAAAAGTAAAAAAGGTTTAACAATTGTTGTTCCTTTCACAAACTTAGCTGGAAATTCTTTAGCTAACGCTGTTATTGCTGACTTGAATACTGTACTAGGTGCAGGTTCTGTTGCTCCTTTAGCTACCACATAATCTAAGTAAAGATTAAAACTCAAAAAGGGACATGGATTTATTCCTTGTCCCTTTTTTTATTCATTAAATTAAAAACAAAATAATGTCTATAAATGTAACTAAGTTTTTAGTGTCAAACGATCTAGCATCAATTGACTTGGACGTAAATGTAACTGTTGGACAAACTGTCACACAATTATTATTATGGACTGAGGCAACATATAAAGACCCCTCTAAGTCAATAGACTTGTCTAGCTTAATTGTTGGATCAAGTGAAGTAGAAAGCTTAACTATATCTGCAAATAATGCAGGGGTTAGCTCTTTTACTGGAATATATTTCGTACAGATAACAACAAGTGAACCTGAAGCTGCAATAGTAGCTACGTTTAACTTGACACAATATTACATAGTTCAAGCTAAGTTGATTGCAAACATCGACCTATCTTGCTTAAACTGTAATACTAACTTCCAAAACGCATTGTTATTTGATTTGTATTTGGAAGCTACAAAAAACTCATTAATCCTGGGAAGATATCAGGATGCAATTTCTAACTTAAGTAAATTAATTATAACAATAGAATCCTCTGATTGTGATTCTTGTAACGATATTGACCCAATAGTTTCTACTGCTGGAAATATAGTTTCAGTTGGTGTGATTGATTGCTTATTAACAACAGTCTAAAATGGAGGAGAAGGAAGCAAGAATATTCGTATCTGCAGTAAATAGTCTTTCAAAGAAACTTGAGCACTATGGAGATGCAGATATAAGCAATCTCAGCTTATTGAAGTTGATATATAAGTATGTAAAATTCTGTACGAAGTATTCAACTCTTCAAAGACTTGATACTATGGTTGCAGAGTTACAAAGAACTAGCCCTCATATTTGTTTAGAGCAATTTGCTGTGAATGCTTACGTTGACAGTTCATTGTATGTACCAATTGTAATTACAATGGGGTCAGGAAGTAATCAAGCTCCTACTTTAACTGCTGCATCTATAACATTGACAGATGGTTTAAGCCCATACACCTTTACGTATGCAGATATCTTTTCAGGATATAGCAATCCAGAAGGCGGAGTGGCTAGTGCATTTGTAATTAAAACAGTTCCTTCTAATGGGACTTTATTATACAATGGAAATGCAATAGCAATTAACACACTATACATAGACCCAACATTACTTACTTATGTCAAGGATTCAGATTTAGCTTACGGCACATCTTTTACATTCTCAGCATACGATAATGACGTTCAGATTCCATTGGAATCTAACGTGGTTGCATGTACAGTAACAGTAGAAGCAGCAGTAACTTTAAACAGTCCAGCAACAGTGGGAGATAGAGCACAATACGCAGAAAACAGAAGCATAACTATATTTACAGTAGCAGATTTCACAACAAAAGCAATAGCTCCTTATTTTGATCCTGAAGCAAACGCTTTAGACGCAATAAGAATTGATGAGATATCTACAGCAAATACAGGAGTGTATTATTACTTAGGAACTCCAGTAGTGGCAGGTCAGGTAATTACAAATGCTGAATTAGCTAGCGGAGCATTCTATCATACTGCACCAGACGCAAATGCAATCTCAACAGATTCATTTAACGCTAGTGTGAGAGATACTGGTTCAATGATTTGGGTACAATAACATATTTAAAACAAAACAATGCTATATACAGTAACAAATAGTGGGCTTGCAGGAACTAACGGCAGGCCTACTCAAATAGGAGCTAATGGTATAAGTGCACTTTACGGAGTGCAACATGTATTTACACTAGCTAATTTTACAACAGAGACTACACCTGCTTACTCTGATCCAGAAAATGACCCTCTATCTTACGTAAAGATATTGTCATTACCATCAACAGGTCTTTTAGAATTGAACTCTGTAGCAATACTAATCAATGATAACATCAGTTCTGGTGATATAAGTTCAGGAAATGTAACCTACACGCCAAGTGCGTCAGGATTATTTAAGTTTACATTTGATATAGCAGACACAGGGTCTAGTTCTTTAAGCGGATTGGATACTGGAGTGATATCAATGAATGTGGCTGATGAGGTTAATCAACCTCCATCAAGTGTAGGTGATGGATCAATTGTTGCTGACTGGGCAACTACAATAGTTTTTACTAGAGCTAGTTTTACTACAAGCACTATACCTGCATACGCGGATCCAGAGGGTGATGCGGCAGGACAACTTAAAGTGTTAAGTCTTCCTGCAAATGGAACCTTAAGACATAATGGTAACATTGTAACTGTAAACCAAGTAATACCTTTTACAGAAATAGATGCAGGATACTTTATCTATTTACCAAACACAACAATAACGATCCTACAGCAATTAGAGTTTAATTTCTCCATAGCTGATGCAGGATCAGGAACATTCGTAGAATAATGGGAAAGATGAACTTAAGAGTACAGCCTCTATTTATAGATCCTGTAGGAGACGGAACAATAGGTGGGTTAAAAGGAACTGATGGGACTTGCTCAACTCAGTTTTCTGTAATTGTAAAAACAACTTCATCAGTATGGCTTAGTTGGGGTGTTTTAGATACAGGTACTGTTTTGGATGCAGCTTTAAATCCAGCCGTTAACGGACAGACAATTACTTCTAATACTACTTTTTCTTTACTCCTTGTAGGTTATCAAGCTCCAAATCAACAGGTAAATGACCAAATTGTTACCACAACATTTTACCTTCATGATGTAGAGGGTGGAACCCTTGTAGACTCTAAGGAATTCATTAGATTTTCCAATGGAAATCTTTGCGTATTTTAAATGATTCAATAGTTTATGACATTAATACTTGACTTGTATTGTAATTTAAACTATATTTGTCGCAAGGTTTTATTTTTAACTTAAAAAAACTTAATGAAAGACATAAAAATTATCAAGGAATATTTAAGAAAGAGGCCAGGTTATTTAAAGTGTGGTAATTCAAAAATTCAAACTATTCTTTATGGATTGTACGGTGAAATGTTAAGCTTAGATTCTGTTAAGCAAGCAAAAAAAGAAGTAAAAAAAGAATTCAAAAACCAATTAGAGCAAGAGCTAGGAGAGAAAGCATCTGATGTACCAAAGCAAGAAGCAAAGATGATCCCTGCTGAACTTATAGAAAAGTTTAATGAACTAGCTAGACAAATGGGAATGAAGGGCTTACAAGTCCCAGTTTCTGAAGAAGATCCTACTGAATCTTTCTTACAAAGAAAGCAAGCACTCAAAGGATTTCATGTACCAGAAATTAAAGATCAAGCTGGAATGCACATATTACTTGGATGTAATCATGTACCATTTCATAATAAACAATTGCATAGAGGTATTATCGAATTGATTAGAGACAACGCTCCTCAAGTAAAAGGGTTTCACTTATTGGGTGATTTCTTAGATTTGAATCCATTGTCAAGCCATGATAAAGGTAGATTTACTGCTGTACCTGGTTTAACATTAAATGATGAATATGCTATTGGTAATGAATTATTGGATGATTTCAATAGAGTATTACCTAAAGATTGTTGGAAGACATATCTATATGGTAATCATGAAGATAGATATAACAGATGGATGTCTGTAATGGACAATGCAAAAACACCATTGATTTCTCCTGAAGAAGGATTAAGATTATGGCAAAGAGGATACAATGTAAAAACTAGATGGAGTCAAGACTTTATTACATTAGGTAATGATTTCGATATCTTTCACGGAATTTACTTTAGTATTCATAATGCAAAAGCTCATTTAGATAAGTTGAGAAGAAGTTGTGCTTACGTACATACTCACAGAATTCAACATTATCAAGAAGGATCTATGTCAGCATTCAATATTGGTGCTTGTGCAAACTTTGATTCTAAAGCTTTTAATTACGCAACTAGACCTATGAAGGCTCAATGGGCTAATGGATTTGCAATCAATATGATTGATGAATCTGGAAAAAGTCATATGACTCAAATACAAGTTGATCGTTCAGGTCACTTCTATTTCGGAGGAAAAAGATACTAATAAACAAACACAATGATTAAAAGAGAAATAATCTATACAGTTTTCGAGAAATTAAATATCCTTAGTGATGATTCACACATCACTGAGGAATTAGTTTCAAGCCTTATAGATACAAAGAGAGCAATGTTGTTGAAACAACAGTATGCTAAAAGTGCATGGCACATGCCAATTGAGGTTAAGCAAGAACTTTGTATGGATTTAGAACTCGTTAACGCAGTTGACGGGTATTCTTGTGCTGGAAAAATACTATCAACAAAAGTTAAGTTACCTTCATCAATTAAGATTAAAGGAAAAGAAGGGCCTCTTAACGTTAGATTGTCTGATGGCAAAGCTATAGCTATCAATGTTATAGCAATTGAAAGAATCCCTTTCTTATTTGAAAACAAATTTACACAACACCTGACATACTGTGCTGTTGATTTTTCTGGAAAACTATTCTTAATATCAAAAGATAATAAGCATAAATTCCTTAAATCAATTAAAGTTACAGATGTATTTGAAGCACCAGATGCTGCTAGGGAACTTATGTGTAATGTTGATTTAACTAAAGAAGCCTGGGAAGATGAATATCCTATCGAGGCGTCTATGTCAGATATGGTT
>TARA_B110000090_G_scaffold108633_1_pt1 | contig 14147 bp, 8 predicted proteins | sample TARA_B110000090 | Tara Oceans TARA_B110000090 (sample SAMEA4397239) | marine metagenome | biome: Polar Biome; feature: [SRF] surface water layer (ENVO:00010504); material: water (ENVO:00002006), including particulate matter (ENVO:01000060) such as... | depth 5 m
GGGTCAGTATGGGCAAACAGTGTTGGGATTTGGGAAATACAACACGTACCCTTCCGGCGTGCTTACGGACCCGCCATACGCAGGCCTTTTGGTTTCGTCATCCACAGCCTTGAACCGGTCTCTTTCCGCTAAAATCACGCCCTGGAAAACCTTTGAAAGCTCCCTCATGTTGAACAGGTAGTGAAACTTCGCTGGCGTCGGGAGCATCTTGTGTTGGACTTGGTTCCACAACTCGACGGTTAGCGGGACGAGCTTTTCCGCGCACGCGCATAGTTCCGGGGTGAACACATCGCTGGCGAACCGCCCAGCGACGAGCTGCCCGAAGATGTTGTTAATAGCGGCGACGCTGGGAAGCGGGACATTGAAAATCGCAAAGTGGCGTTTCAAACGGTTGGGGATGTCGTTTTTACCCCCGCCCGGGGTGTTCATCGCGGCGAGGTATTGGCAATCGACGATCATCTTCATGTCCCCAATAGGTTTTTCCAGTGAGTACATCCCGCCTTGCTCCAGCAGTTGCCGCACCGCTTCGTTCGTGACCTGGTCGCCCCACTCGTTCATCATGGGCATGGAAACGTCGTCGATGAAGAGGATCATCTTTTTCCCTCCAGGCGGTCCGTAGGTTTTGCCCTGTCGCTTTTCCACGCTCGCCTCCACCGCGTTTTGAAATGTCTGCGGCGTGGTGAGTGACGAGAAGGTTATGGCTTTTTGCCCTAAAACATCCGAATCGAACCCGCCCATGAACTGCTTAATCGCGGTGGTTTTCGCGGTTCCAGGGCCGCCCACGAAAAGCGCCTGTTTGTCCACGCGTGTCACGAGCCGCAACAGGTTTTCCAGCCGCACCGAGTCCAACGTCGGGATGATGAGTCGCGCGAATTTCGGTTTCTCTTCAGACGAAGGGTACTCCCACGTAGGCACCACGTTTCGCCAGTGCGTCCACTCCCCGGTGTCGTGCTCCACAAAAAACTCGAAGAACGTGTCTGATGCATCCGCAAAGGCTGATACGATAAAAAAGAAAGTGTCAGTCTCGTATGGGCAATCAGGGAGGCAGAGTGTGGTAAATGGGAAATACGTACTCGGGCAAACCGAACCCCCCGCGATTTCGCACATCTGCTTCGAAAGTTTCGGCCGGTCCGCCCACTGTAACATCCCGCCCAGGCTCCACGCCACGCAGTACAGGAACATCTTCTCGTAGTGCGAATCCCCTGGTGAGGATTCCTTGTCCTTCAACGACAAACCGCTTGCCGTGTGCGAGTTCGTTTCGAACGGTAACAAAACCCCTTTCAACAAAGTAATGAGGGTGGTTACTTGGCAAAAGTCCATGCTGACGTGGTCCCACGGCGCGCCCGACATGACCGGTTTGCACGTCATGCGCATGTGGTGAATCAGTGGGTCGACGTACTTGTCGAACAAGGCCTTCAGAATCGTCGCTTCCGCTTTGGGGCGCGTGTCCAGCCAGCTCGCCACGAGCGGGCGCCACCCTAGCTCGGTTTCGCTGACGTAAATGATCCCCGCCCTCGACACGGTCGCGGGCGACGCGTTGTTCAAGTTCTCAGGCTCGAACATGGCTTTCATGTTCCCGCTCATTTGCACGCGGTCGCCGTTGGCTAGTGTCAAAACTTTGTTATCGTCAAGCACCGTGTTTAAATTCTCGATCCAAATCGCATCCACCGGGCCGTCCAGGATGATCCACGTGTTGTTTTTCTTTTCCTTCGCCGCTCGGCGCCAAAGCACCGCGAAAACCCCATCCGTCCAATCGCCAGTCGCCGCGTCCATCCTGCCGAACATCTGAGGCGCCGTGATGGCCTTGGGGTTCATCTTCCAAATCACGTGCTTCACGCCGAGCTCGGTCAGCGCGCCCGCTAGGGTTTCCGCGATTGCGGTTTTCCCGGCGCCAGTCGGGCCCACTAGCATGATTCCGTGCCGCACTTGGTAGGTTTCGTAAAGCTGCACGCACTTGCTGAGCCAGGTGGGGTGGAGCTGTAAACCTTTCCTCGTGGCGACTTTGGCCATCGCAGCCTCCACATCCGGGAACGTCGCTTTGTCCGCCCTCGTGCCAGGGAAAATGTCGTCGATGAGGGACAGGAACAAAGTAACGTCCTCCGCGACGAACTTTGACATGTTCATATCACGCAGCGTGCGCATCGCGAGGTACACTTCGCTTTTGTCCGGGTTCGCGCGCTTCGACGAACCCATCGTTCGCAAAACAGACAAGATGTTCCGCAACCCGAAATCGTAATGCGGCTGCTTTGAAAGCTGCTGCTCGCACAACCCGTACAGGACGAAAAACTTTTTCCCGAGAAACTCGTTTTGCTGGTACCCGCACGCCGCGAGTTTTACTTTTTTGATGATTTGGCGGTTCGGGACCATCATGGTGACCCCACGGAACAGGGATTTCAAGTTCTCGGGGAGCTCCTGCCTTCCCGCGTACCCGGGGTTCATGGTGATGAAGAACCCGACCCGCGGGTCAAGGGAAACCTTGGCGCCGTCGGTGAAGATGAACTCGGTTTTCCGTTCCCGGATCGCGCTGAGCACACAAAACACTTGCTGCGCGCACACGGAGAGGACGTCCAGGTTGATGCGGTTGAACTCGTCGAAGCAACCCCACAAGCCGCTTTGCGCCAATCCTCGGTAGATTTTGCCCATGCCTTTGTAGTCCATCTGGTCTGAACAGTTGAACACCACGACGAACTTCCCTAGGGTGTTCCCCAAGTCTTTGGTGGTTTCGGTTTTCCCCGTCCCCGCCGGCCCGGCGGGCGCGCCTCCTAGGAACATGCCGAGCGCCTGCGAAAGCGTGACGTAGCAAATGTCCGTGAGTGGGGTGATGACTAGGCGTTCCTTCACGCCCAGGTACTCGTACGAGTACTCAAAGTCCACGTCGCAGATGCTGATGATCACGGTTTCACGTTCGGTTGACCAGTAGAAACGGCACTGTTTCATCCACTCGAAATCGCTCGGATCGCGGACGCGTTTTTTTTGCAAATCCTCCGAAGTGTCCCGCTGGTGGACGTGCACCGTGATGCACGTTTCCAGGTTCTGACGCTCGTTCTTGCCCAGGGTACTCCGGGTGGTGATGACGATCATTTCCTTCAAAAGCGCGTCGCTTTTTTTCACCGCCCGAGACACGCCTAGTTTATCTTTCTTCGCGTCTGTTATGGCGCTCTGCATGTCCTGCGTCCACAGGAACTGAATCCCCAACAGCGAAACTTGCGCCGGGTGCTGAAAAATAAACGTCTCCAGGTCCTGCGTCTGCACCTCGGCGTGCGCCATTTTGATCACGCTTTTCATCGTGTTCTGCATGCCATCCACCAGGTTTTGTAGCCAAGCTTCGATGTTCCCGGTGGCGAAAACCGGGTCGTCTTCCAAAAACCCCTCCGCGCCCATCGTTTGGAACCGCACCACCTCGCCCTGCTGCGACGACATGTCGATCATTTTGAACTTTTGAGTTTTGCCAGAAAAGTGTCAGTATCGTGTGGTCAAACAGTCGGCGGGATTTGGGAAATGCAAGGCGTACCTTGTCGTTTTTGTCGAAGGTGACGTTCGTCACGCTATCGAACAAACCGCTTTGGAAGTGCGGGGTGACCATCACCGGTTCGGACCCCAAACTCAAAATCTCAAGCAAAGTCGGATCCGACACGAAGTAAAACCGGGGAAACTGCGCGCGCTTCGTATCAAGAAACGCAGTCAGGCTTTTTTGACACAGCTCCAGCTGGTCCGTGAGATACGGCAGCAGGGTCAAAATCGTATCGCCGCCGTAACAAACGCTCACCACCTGTGATTGCGAAAAAAAAGTGGTTAACGTCTTGTATGGGCAAGCAGTGTGTTGACGGATTCGGGAAACGCGCAATACGTACGTGCCGCGTTTCCACCGCGGCAGAGACCATCTTAAGGAACGCTTTGTCGATTTGGTTGAACCGCTTCGCCTCCAGGGGGAGCTGCTTCACGATATCGCCGCCGCTAAAAACAGCCTCCATGTAGATCCACATGTTCTGAACAACGAGCCACATCTCCACGACGTCGCCCACCGTGCTGAGCTTGGCGGTCCACTCCGCGACCGCGGTTTTGAACGGCGCGCTGTACCTGTTCGTGGCCATGCTCCCCAGGGCCATCTGGGAATCTTCGAGTTTCTCCACGAGCTCGCCCGTCGCCGCGGCGTCCAGGACGCAAAACCCTTTCGTTTTGAACTCGACGAAAACAAAGTTCTGGTCCTCCCAGTCAATGTCGATCTGCCCTAGTTTGGTTTCAACCTGCGCTTCCTTGTTCGCCCCGCCGGTGAGCTCCTCGATCTCGTCGAGGTGCGGAATCAGGTTCGAGTTCAGCAAGTCGCCTAGCTTGAACGTGTCTTCGGACATGTCCAGTGTCACGGATGTCAAATCCTGTAACGCGACCCAGTGCCTTTGCCTCATGGACGGCGCCGCGAGCGATTGCACCGCCGGGAGAATTTCCAAAAAGTCATCAATCTTTTTCCGCAAATCCGCGTACGCGGTCCAATCCCTCAGCGCTTTGGGAAGCTTCCTGCACTGGTTCTGGAACCCAGTTACTTGTTCGTTCATTTGCTCGATGTTCGCCACGACGTCCGTCCACAGAATTTCCGAGTAGTTATCAATAGTGCTGATCACGTCTTTGTACAGGTCGTACAACCGGTTCAGAAACTCAAGCTCCTTTTCCGTTTGCTCCAGCTCGGGGTAAAGCGTTACAGGCAAACCGAACAACGATTCGCCGTCCACGTACGAGTTCCACTTGCGTTTCCGGTTGTCGAACTGTTTCTGGTACGTGTCTAGACGTTCGATCGCTTCGGTGGGGGCGACACCGCCCACCATAGGCCCGTTTTTGTCCCAGTCAACACGGAACGCAACCGCGTCAATCACGAACTGCTTGACTTGCTTTAAAAGTTCCCGCTTGAACCCGGCTGAGGGATAAAAAAGAAAGTGTCAGTCTCTCGTAATGTGTATGAGTAAACAGTCAGGGTAATCGGGCCGATCAGTCTGCGGAACGTGGTGATTGGGAAACACGTACCTTGCAGTCGCTGTAAGTTTTCACCGACGCTCACCGCGCTTGCGACCATCTTGCCCCAAGTCTTTTTCAACCCAGCAACCTCTTCCGTTTCCGAAACTGGCACGGACACTTCGTACCGCGTTAACAGGGCGTAGACGTGTGTTATCGGGTCCATGATGGTGTCGATTTCGCTTTCCTTCGTGCGGATGTCCTGCTGGATCGCCATCACTCTGCGCACGTCCTCCAAATCCTCCACGTCTCGCGACAACAAAAGCGTGGTTTCCTTGACGTACTGTAACAGCTGCGCCAGCTTTTCCTTGCCGTGCAGGTGCAGGTTCTTAGCGAACTGCGCTTTCCAAGTCGCGGCTTCCTGTCGCAACGCGAGTTTCAGGGGCGCGGTCTCCAAGGAAAGCGGCCCGATGACGTGCACGGGCGCGAACTTGTGCACCGCTTTTTCGATGCTCATGTACTGATTGTAAAAAAAGAAATGTCAGTATCGTATGGGCAATCAGTCTGAGGAATGTGGTGATTGGGAAATACTCACCTTCATCAGTTCCTTTTCAAAGTGATCAAGACTGGGGTTCGTGGCGATGAACTCGTTGTACTTCTCCGTAAGGTTGCTGAGGTACAGAAAGTCGTACACTTCGTAGGTTTTCAGGTGCGCGTTCACGGCTCGGCGAACGGACTCCACCGAGCCGGTGAGCAACAACACCAGTTTCACGATCGCGATGTCGCTCGCGATTTCGTCGTAAAAGCTCTTGGTGCCGATGTTGTCGTAATCAACGCTCGGGTCGTTCGCCTCGTCGCCGTTCAAATCCGTGTTCCCCCAACGTTGGATTTGCCGCGACACGTACAGGATCTTTTTAGCCGCGCCGTTGATTGCGTGCTGCACGTCATCCAGGTTGGGCTGTAACACCACGGAAGGCACGGAGAGCTGCACCGTGACTTCGAAAAACGGCCGTTCCAGGAAAAGAAAACCGCCGCCGAAGTTGGCGCCAACCTTTTTTTTCAACAAAGCGAAGCTGAGCGGGATGGGTAAAACAAAGTGTCAGTCGGGGGTGTGGGCAAACAGGGAGTCGGCTGATTTGGAAAAGCCTGGCCCACACGTACCTCCGTTTCGTGGCGTGGAACACCGCGCTGTAGGTCATGCGGGCGTAGTACCCTTTGAAGGCGTTGACGTGCGCCGGGTCTATTTGCGCGATGACCGCGCCGGTTTCGTCCCGGGGCAGTTTCTCCAACAACAACAAAACAATCTCGTCGCACGCCCGTCGCACTTCGTCGCTTTTCACCGCAAGCGCCCTGCCCTCGGTTTTCGTGAACCTGGTTTGGATATCCACAAACTCCTCGCACGACGTGGATTGGTCATCCGGGAGGTTAATCAACACCGACCGGCTCGCGTTTTTCAGGTTGAAATCCACGCGGTTGTGAAGCGTGTCGTTGATTTTGCGAACCAGGGTTTCCAGTTCCTCCAGTTTCAACCAAGCGAGTTTAAGAAACAAGTCGATGTTCGTGCTGGTCCAGGTTAGATCCGTGAAACCCGGTTTCAGGGAAAGGAGCACGTCCGCTAGGTGCGGCTGTAACAAATCGAGGGTCACGGGGGCGATTTCGTGCAAAACCCGTTCGTGCTCCGTGATCAAGTGCGTCAATCGGTTGAAGTAGCTCTTGAACCGCTCCTCTTGCGCCAGCACTAGTTTCGCCGTGTTCGGCACGTGCACGTCAAGCTGGAGCATGAACTTGGCTTCCTTGATCAGCTTGACGATGTCGGGATCGAAGTTCACAAGAAGCGCGCCCGTCACCGGGTGCTTCACCAACAGCGTTGCCCGCAAACCAGCCTTGCTCTTCTCCACGCCCTTCATCCAAGCCGTGTGCCACATCTGTTCGTACGTCACGAGCGCCAGCGCGACTCTGTTGTACATCTTCACGATCCGCTTCGCGCCTGGGGCGAACATGATGAGTTCGTTTTTGGAAAAGTCCCGCATGGGTTCTTCGATTCGTCGAAGCAGCTGCCGCGCCCAAAGAATGTCCCCCGCCACGGGAGGCGCGTTTCGCGGTTTCGGCGGGTTGTGCTTTTGAAGTTCGTAGGTTTTCTGCACCGCTTCTAAATCGGCGCCGTAGTTCCTGAAGATAACCGGGTACTTGTCGTCCAAATCACGTTTCAGGGTCTCCCGGTGCATGATCGCCCTGAACTGGTTCAACAAACGCAACGCGGAGCTCGTGCTTGTTATGTTTTCAAAACTCTTGTTGATGAACTCCTGAAGGCTCGTTTCGAGGTCGTGCACCGCGACGTTGAAGTCGAGAAAGTCCCGGTCGAACTGGTTCGCTCTGTATTCCAAAAGGTCGTACGGCTTGCGCTTGAACTCCTCCACGGCTTTGAAAAACTTTTGAGTTTTAAGAAAAGTGTCAGTATTGTATGTTCAAACAGTCTTTGGATTTGGGAAATGCAAGACGTACCTTCTTAATCAAAACCTCCAAACCGTCGATGTGTTTGTTCTTCGCGAGCTCGGTGAACTGCGCGATCGTGTGTAGGGCTTCGGTGAGTTTCTGGCACCGCTTCGAAAACAGCGCGAACTTTCCAAACACGGTGTCCAACGCGAAATCAAACTGTTTCGGTTTCGGTCTTTGCGCGGCGAGCGATTCTTTTGTTTGGTCGTACCGAGAGCGGTACGCGTCGTACAGTTTCGTGACGTTTTGCAGCTTCGTCACCAACGCAGGCTTATCAACGTGCGACCAAAGATTCGTACCGTCCTCGCGCAAATCCTCCACGCAACGCGCGATCATCTGGTTGGAAATTTTGTAAAGCAAACGCGTCATGCGCGGCGTGGTGCCGTAGTACCGCGCCACGCTGTACATCATCACCACGTTGTTAATCAGGGACGGGAGGGTTTCAACCACGGCGAGGGGCGACGAATTGTACAGCGGCTCCAGGCTTTTCTCGAGGGTCGTGAGGTACTTCACGTTGTCCTTGGCTTCGTTCAGGGCGTCCGTGAGCCTTAAGTCCGTGGCTTTCCAGATTTTGTGCGCGCCGCTTCGCCCGGCGTTCGCCACGCCCAACACCAAACGGCTGGCTTTCGACTTGAGCTGCTCCGTGATTGAGTTCAGCATCCCCATTCGTCGTCGCCAAAACTCCAGCTCCGTGTCGGGGCCGGCGTCGTCGCTGAGATAAATAAAAGAAAGTGTCAGTCTTGTATGGGCAAACAGTGTTGGGATTTGGTAAATGGGAAATACTCACCTTTCTTTCTTGCCGGTGTCTGCCAGTCGGGTAACCCGCGGTACCGCGGGTTTTTTAACAACCTCCGACTTTTCTTTTTCCGACCACGGCGTGGATCGCGGCGTTTTCATCCTTCCAGGAGTCGTTGCGAGGCTTTCCTGTCTTCCCGGTGTGCCGAAAGAAGCGCCCCCCGTCGCGTCAGTCGCGTCTTGTTCGGCGGCGTCGTCGGGGTCGTGTAAAATTTCGCCGAAAAACGCGCCGCCGCCCTGCGTCTCCGCGAGCGTCCCCTCCGCTTCTTCGATCCACTGCTCCAAAACCTCGTCCACGTGCGCTGCAACCAGTGGGTTGTTCGCTAACTCGACAAAAGCCCCTGGGCGCATTTCTTTCATGTCCCCCACGATTACCCGCTCCGGCTTGGCGAGCTCCGCGACGGCGGTGAGACTGGTCGCCGCGTCGTTTAAGACGGCGCCGAATCGTTTCACGTTCCCCAGAAACGCATCCGTGGTTCTGTTTTCGTACAAGAAAAGGGTCAGTGTAAGTATAAGCAAGCAGTCAGTATAAGCAAGCAGTCGGCGGAATTTGGGAAGGCCGGCGCAGCACGTACTTGCTGTTTGCGTTCTTTTTCGTGATACCGAGCTTTCCCCAATCTTTTTGTTGTTTCAAAACCGGGTGGTACAGGTGGTTCACCATGGTCTTCAGCGCATCCAGGGCGCTGCCTCTTGTGACGCCGAACATCACATCAGTCCCCGGCGCCACGATCGCCTTCGCGCCGCACACCCGCACGAAATACGCGCACTGCCCCGTCACCGCGGCGCCGTCTTTGCCGTCCGTGAGTGTCAACACGCTTTCCGGTACGGTTGCCTTGGCGACGACGTGGACGTTGCTCTCGATGTTTCCAAGCGCCGCGCGCGTCTTGCCGCCGCCTTGCTTTAACTCGTTCAGCTTCAGGGTTGCTTGCACCGCGGTCGCGCTTCTCCAGCGACGCGCGTGCTGCGGAGGCTCCCGGGGTTGGTACAAAAAAATAAGCTTTTTCCCTCCATCCGCCAGCCAGAAGTCCTCCACGTTTTTCTTGAACGGAAGGAGCTTCGTAAGCGCATCGGGGAGCGGTATACCGAACGCGTCCGCGATCTGTGGGTGTGGACAAGGGAAGGGAAGGGAAGGGAGTCAGTACGTGGCGCGGGTGTTTGGGTGTGGGGTTAGGGGGAAGGGTAAAGCGCGTCTGAAGGACGACGCGACGAAACCGATTAATCGCGTCGTCCTAGACAAACACGACGGAAGGCCTTGGTCTGGTCGCCCTTGGGCGGCGGTGACCGCGCCCGCATCTGCAAGCCCATGTCCCTCGCAACACGTACCTTGTCCGCGATGTATTCCATTTTGCCATATGCCTCCGCCATGGCGCTCGTCGCGCGTCACCACCTGAGACTACCCCGACCTCTTCGCCGACCTCTGCCTACGCGTCGATGACAAAAAAAGTCGTTGCTTGGCCGTGTTCAACGTGTTCAACTCCGCGAAATCGAGCCTTCGCGCCTTGCCGCCCGCCGTGCGCCGCGCGGTGCACGGTACCCCCAAACTCGGGAGTCACACGCGCGACACAGGGCGTTACTTCCGTGGGGTTAGAGCACCAGAAACACGCGTTCGTGGTGGTCCGCGCCGGTCGCAGTGCACGCCTTTCCGAGGGAATGTCTGTTTCAGGGAATTTGAATTCGTCTGTGTTTCCGCTTTTTCGCCACCAGCTAGCCGTTGGCGTTGGCTCGCTGGCGTTGGCCCGTCCCAGGCGAAGCAACGAAAAAAAAACGACCGAACGAAATGAGTCGTGGTGTCTGTTTAGCACACATCAGTCGTGCTGCGCGGGCGACGCGCGCGCGGAGAGTACCCCGGCCATGGCGGACCACGACGACATGCTTACGGTGGAGCCCGAGGAACCGGTGATTCACGACGTCAAGGTACAACACGCGTATCGCACCACGGTGAGTTTGCGGAACAACACGCGAAACGCGCTGGAGGTTTCCATTCGCGCGGGGTCCCCCGAGCGCTGGGCGGTGGCGCCTTCGAGTGTGTTTCTGGAAGCCGGTCGTACCATGCGGGTTGATTTGAGGCTAAAGCTCACCAGAGAGCTGCGGCCGAAACGCTTAGCTGGAGGCGCTGGAGCAGTGGGGTCGTCCTCCGGGGACACGCAACATGATGGGGTGGACACAATCACACAACATCGGCAACGAGACGTGTTTCACGTCAAGACGGAGTACTTCGAGCGACGGTTCCACGCGAGTTTCACGGTGGCTGGCGACGAGAGCGGCGTCGCGACGAAAGAAATACAGATCGAAGACCGCGGAAGGAGCGTTTCTTTCGCGTCTGGAACGACCGGAGGTACGTCAGGCACAGCAGAGACCACCGACCAACAGAGGTCCACATCACCAGGGCGAGGGCGTTTTGTGGGATCCAACAATCCTCCGGGAACGAGCGCGTCATCCGCGCGCGCCGCGCAAAGTTCAGACGATAAAGACCCTGCGTGGTCTTCTGCTAGAGTGCGAAAAAGCGAAATCGCGATCCTGGATGACCGCTTGGACCACTTAGAGAAATCCAACAAACGAGCCTCGCTTGATATCAAGGACAAAGACGAGCTGATTCGCGCGTTGCGTTCGCGGCTGGCGCTTGTTGGAAATACGATAGACGCGCGCGAAGATGGCGACGACTCTCGCGACGCCACCGAAACCAGACAGCAAGCCGACGAAAAAATCGGAATCGTCTCCGCCCTGAGCTCGGCCCGGGCCACGATCAGCGAGCTCACCGGGGCGAACGCTGCGTTACGGGCGCGGTGCGACACGCTTGACGGCGAGGCGAGCGCGGCCCGGGCGGAAGCGGTGGGACTGCGACGGCGCCTCAGCGAGCTCGCCGGCGATAAAGCGCCTCAACTAACTGACCTGGTCGCATCCGCGCTACACGAAGAACGCAACGCGTACGAACAACAGTCCTTAAAAGCATTAAGAGTCCTGGAAGCCAAAGATGCCGTGCTTTTCTCTCGCGAGCGGGAAGTCGCGGAGGCGCGCGCGGATATCGGCGCGGCGCAAACCACGCTCACCGCAACGCGCCGGGAGTTGGATTTGACGGAAGGTAAGCTCATCGCCAGCCTGGACGAAACCAGTGCGCTACGCAGAGAGCTTTTCGAAACCCAAACGCGAGCGTCTGGGAAAGAAAAACAGGCGCGAGACACAACTGATGCTTTGCAAAAGGAGCTTGAACAAGTCAAGGAGAAAGCCTTGGACTCGAGGGACGTCGCTGAAAAAATAAAACGATTGGAGGAGGAATTAGTTTTCTCGCGCGCCGAAACCGACGCCAATCAACGTGCGCTTGAAGCATCGAGTTCCGAGAATCAGGGCCTGAGGGGTTCCCTGAAAACCGCGTCTCTCGAGAGGGAACACGCTTTCGCGAGACGGGAAACTGTTGAAAAAAGTGTCCGAAATCCGAGTGGGGGGAAACCGCCTTTGCCCGGCGCCACGGCTTTTGTCGCGGTCGACGCGACGGCGACCGCGACGGTTTCGAAAGAAACCCCGAGTAATCACGTGTACCCCGAAACAATGTTCGTGCAGCCTGAGTTGGTCGTTTCTTCCGACCCCAGGCTGGTGGTTGGCGAAATCACGCGTCTAAGGGACGAGCGCGACGCGCTCGTGAGGGAAATCGGGGAGTTTCGGGAAACGGCGACGGGCGCGACGCTCGAGGCACGGAACAACGAAACGAAACAAAACCAAGCGAAAGAGTCATTAGCTTCGGCTTCCGCTGGTAGAAAAGAAAGCAACGTCACCAACAAAGAACTCGCCGCGCTTCGGTTACAAGTCAAGGAGTTACAAACCGCGCTCCGTTTGCGCGACGGCGACGCGCGGCGATCGGCGGCGGCGAAAGAAGCGGACCGCGTGGCGGAAACCGAGTCCCTGCGCACGGAACTTGCCGCGATGCGGGACCGGCTTACACGCACGACACGAGATGGGAAATCGAGTAAATCTAGTGATTCGCAAAGGGACACCCCTCAGTTGGCGCATGAACCCGATTTCGCGGCGGCGGAAAAACGAGCACGCCTCGCCGACGCCAAAGCCGACGCCGCGGAGCGCGAAGCGAAAGTGTCGCGCGACCGCCTGGCGGAGTACGAACTGAATGACCGACGACATCGAAACGACGCGTTCACGGCCGGCCCGTCAGGGATTGACTCCAGATCCTCAGGCGCGGAGCAGCGCTTGTCTGGAAAAGTCACGACGCTGACCGCCGCGTTGGGCGCCGCGAACCGCCGAGTCGTCGACCTCGAAAACGCAATCAAGACGCACGGCGGGAAGATGCCGAAAGCGGTGACGTGGGGAGCGCCGGCAAGTGCTAGTGACGATGCACAAGAGATTCAAGGAGGTACAGACCCTTTGAACGTTTTGTCGATTCGCTGGGAAAACGAGCGCGCTCGTTTGGAAAGCAAGCTACGCGCCGCGAAGGAGGACGGCGCGGTCCGTGTCCAGGCCCTGGAAGCCTCACTTGCGAGTCTTCGCAGCAGGAGCGGTTTGCACGCGGAAGTCGCGCGTCTCGGGGACGCCATCGGCTCCTCGGCGCGCGCCGAAATCAAGGCGAGGCATGACTTGAAACTCGCGGAGGAGAAGCTGGGAAAGGCGTTGTTGCGGTTGCGAGGGTTGGGCGTGGATGAAGAGGTGGACGAAGCCACGTTATCCACGCATGCGGCGGACCAAGCGCGGCGACTCGGGAGCATCGCCGTGCACGGCGGCGTCGCGGGCGGCGTGGACGGGCTCGGCGAAATGCCAACGGGTTCAGGTAACAACAGTGTTAAGTCACGCGGTGGTTTCGATCGCGACGCCACCCGGTACCACCTAGAGATTGACCGCTTGCGCGCTGAGTGCGAAAGGGTGGCGTTGGAAAGCGGACGCGAACAGAGCGCGCGCGCGGACGCCGCGCGCGAGCTCGCGTCGGCGCTGGACCGAGTCGCGGACAGGGACCGGGCGCTGCACGACGTGAGGGAGCAAGCCGCGCTGGGAAGAGAGAGAGCAGCGGCGACGAGGTCGCGGGAGCTGGGCGAAGCCACTCGGTCGCGGGCCGCCGCGGAAGCCAGGGCGGTGGAATCGGAACAAGCCGCGGCGGACGCCAAGGAGGACGCGCGAGCGGCGCGGACGGAGTGCGCGCTCCGGGTCGCTGCCGCGGACGCGGCGCGGCGGTTTGCGGAACGCACTGCGGAGCTCGCGAAGCAGGCGGCGTCCATCAAATCCGGTGAAGCGGTAAAAGCTAAAAGAGACGCGGAACGCGCGCACGCGACGCTTGACGAGCGCGCCGTCCAGCTCCGCATTCTCACCGAAACCGTCGAGGCGTTACAAGCCAGCGCGGGGTCGGGCGACCGGGAGCAGCGAATCGTCACCCTGGCGGCGCAAGCGGCTACCGCGCGGGCATCAGAAGCTGCGTTGGAACGAAGGTGCGCGGAGCTTTCCGCGGAAGCGAGCGGGCGAGTCACCCGCGTCGCGGATTTGGAGAAACAGCTACTTGAAGCGGAACGTGGCGCGAACGCGGCGGATACCCGGGCGGACGCCGCGTGTACGCGCGAAGCGCTTGCGTGTGACGAACGCGCGGCGGCGCGCGAGGAAAGTAGCGCGGTTGGCGAGGAAGCGGCTGCGCTTTCGCGGCGGGTGGACATCGCGCAAGACGCCCAGGCGTCCGCCGAAGCCAGAGAACACGCCGCGCGAGTTGCGCTTGAACACCAGCACGTAAGGCACGTCGAGCAACTGCAGTACGAACGCGAATCCGCGAACGACCGGTAAGCGCCTTTCCCAATCACCACTCTCCGCCTACGCGATTGCCCATACCCCGACTGACACTTTCGGCGTTAATCGTGTAGGTTGAGGAAAGCCGCTGACAACGCCGCGCGCGCCGCGGGTGTGGTTGGCGTGGTCAGCGCTGCGTCGTATGGCAACGCGTT
>TARA_B110000090_G_scaffold207597_1_pt1 | contig 14058 bp, 11 predicted proteins | sample TARA_B110000090 | Tara Oceans TARA_B110000090 (sample SAMEA4397239) | marine metagenome | biome: Polar Biome; feature: [SRF] surface water layer (ENVO:00010504); material: water (ENVO:00002006), including particulate matter (ENVO:01000060) such as... | depth 5 m
ATTTTTTCATAAAACACAATATTTCTTGAATAGAGGAGTTGTATAAGCTGTTTTACTCAATACTTTTTAGTAATTTTAACGTCTTGTTTAAAAAAATAAAATATCAATAAAATTATGGCCGCAGATAAAGAAAAAGAAGCGAAATTAAAGGCATTACAACTTACTTTAGATAAGTTAGATAAAACGTATGGTAAGGGATCGGTAATGAAAATGGGTGATGTTGTACATCAAGATATTGAATCAATTTCATCGGGTTCTTTAGGTTTAGATTTAGCTTTAGGTGTTGGTGGATATCCAAGAGGAAGAGTTATTGAAATTTATGGTCCTGAATCATCTGGAAAAACGACGTTAACACTTCATGCTATTGCAGAAGCGCAAAAAGCAGGTGGAATTGCCGCCTTTATCGATGCAGAACATGCTTTTGATCGTTTTTATGCTGCTAATTTAGGGGTAGATATAGATAATTTGATTATTTCTCAACCAGATTATGGTGAGCAAGCATTAGAAATTACGGAAAATTTAATTCGTTCTGGTGCTATTGATTTGGTGGTTATTGATTCTGTTGCAGCGCTAACTCCAAAAAGTGAGATTGAAGGTGAAATGGGAGATTCTAAAATGGGATTACATGCTCGTTTAATGTCACAAGCCTTAAGAAAGTTAACAGGAACTATAAGTAAGACTAATTGTACAGTAATATTTATCAACCAATTGCGTGAAAAAATTGGTGTAATGTTCGGAAACCCTGAAACAACTACAGGTGGAAATGCATTAAAATTTTATGCTTCTGTTCGTTTAGATATTAGAAGAAGAACTCAAATTAAAGATGGTGATCAAGTGCTTGGAAATAGTACGAAGGTAAAAGTTGTAAAAAACAAAGTAGCACCACCATTTCAAATTGCAGAATTTGATATTATGTATGGTCAAGGAATTTCTAAAGTTGGAGAAATTTTAGATTTAGGAGTAGACTTAGGAATTGTTAAAAAGAGCGGATCATGGTTTAGTTATGGAGAAACAAAATTAGGTCAAGGAAGAGATGCTGTAAAAGCATTGATTAAAGACAATCCAGATCTTGCAGAAGAACTTGAAGTTAAAATTAAAGCAGCAATTGCTGAAAAATAAAATAAAATAAAAAATCCCGAATTAAACTTCGGGATTTTTTTGTCCTAATATTTATTTATCTATAGGTAAAAAAGAATAGTATAAAGATTCCAACATCGAGTCTTTAAAATCTAAAATGTGTGGATATTTAGAGTAGCTAAACTCCTGTTGAGCCAAAACCTCCTGAACCCCTTTCTGTTTCACTTAATATCTCCACTTCTTGCCATTCTGCTCTTTCGTGTTTTGCAATAACCAATTGTGCGACTCGCTCACCATCATTGATAGTGAAATCTTCATTTGAAATGTTTACTAAAATCACACCAATTTCACCTCTATAATCTGCATCTACTGTTCCTGGAGCGTTTAATACTGTAATTCCTTTTTTTGCTGCAAGACCACTTCGTGGGCGAACTTGTGCTTCAGTTCCAATTGGAAGTGCAATGAATAACCCTGTTTTTACAATCGTTCTTTCAAGCGGTTTTAAAGTGATAGATGTATCAATATTTGCACGTAGATCCATTCCGGCTGAGCCTTGAGTTTCGTAACTAGGAATTTCATGTTTGGATTTATTTATGATTTGTATGTTCATTTTTTAAGTAGATTTTTTTTAATTAAAAAAGCATAAATTGCAACTGCAAAGTAAAAGAAATTTAACCCCAAAAACTAACCACATGTTTAAAAAATTACGCCTCTTAAGCCTTATAGTTATATCTATAGCCGTATTTTCATTTATTTTTTATAATATAAATCAAACAGATGAAATAACTGAATTAAAACAAAAACACAAAACGTTTTTAAATAACAGTCCCTTTAAGGAAACAAAAAAATTAACAAAACAAGAAAGAAAAGATCTTGGAATTCCTGCTAATAAATATTATGAAAGGCAATGGGAATTAACAATGAATCCTAATACTGGATTGCCTGAGCCGCAAAATGTAAATTCATTGCAAAAAAAAATGCAAAATGATAATACTTTATTTCGCTCTCCAGGTGACGGAACTGATAATCTTTGGATAGAAAGAGGCCCCAACAATGTTGGAGGAAGAACGAGAGTATTATTTTTTGATCCAACTGACGGTACAAATAATAGAGTTTTTGCTGGTGGGGCAAGTGGTGGTTTATGGAAAACAGATAATATTTCTACTAATGGAGGTTGGTCTTTAGTTACTGGTTTACCTACTAACCTTTCAATAACTTGCTTTGCTATTGATCCAAATGATAATACGAATAGCACTTGGTATTTAGGATCTGGAGAGCAATCAACTTATGGTGCAGCAGTAGGTAGGGGAGTTTATAAAACTACAAATGCTGGAACTACGTGGACACAAGTTTTAGACGTGTATGATTTTTATACAGATACTTCAAACGTTTTTGGAGGAGTACATTTTATTAATGATATAGTTGCTTGGGATAATAATGGTTCTACAGAAGTTTATGTTGGTGTTTCTGCAGGATTTGATGGCAGTACTAGCCCAATAAATTTTTTAGGTTCATTTGAGAGAGGTCTTTTTCAATCTACAAATGGAGGGGCTACATGGGTCAAAGACACGAATGTAGTCGATGTGTCTGTAAATGATTTTGAAGTTGATGCAAACGGAAATCTTTGGTTAGCAACTACTAATTCTTATGGGTTTGGTGATAATGGAGGTGCTATTTATAGAAGAAACACTGGTGGAGCAACGACATTTAGTTTGATTACAACAATTGCAAACGTGTTTAGAACAGAAATTGAAGCCTCAGCAACCGACCCTTTAAAACTTTATGTGTTGGCCGATGGAACTAACCCAGAAATGTATGTTACTACGGATGCGTTTGCTTCTCTAACAAGCATAACTTTACCTAATGATCCTGACGGTTCTGTCAGCTCTACTGATTTTACTAGAGGACAAGCATTTTATGATTTAGTATTAGAAGCAGATCCAAATGATGATGATATTGTATATATTGGTGGAATAAATGTTCATAGTTCCATAGATGGCGGAACAAATTGGAATACGATTTCACATTGGTCAACTTATTATTCAACGGCGGGATCTCCAGTACATGCAGATCAACACGCTTTAACATTTCACCCTACAAATTCAAACTTAGGAGTTTTAGGACATGATGGAGGAATATCATATGTAAGTGATTTTTCAGCAACAGGTAACAATTTAACAGTTATGACTGATGTTGATGACACCTATAATGTTGTACAATTTTATTCTGGAGATATAGCCCCTGGAAGTTTTAACGCTGGTGATTATATGGTTGCTGGAGCACAAGACAACGGTACTCAATTAATTGAAAATGGTAATCCTGTAGGGCCAGATGCAGCAGATAGAATTAAAGGCGGTGATGGAGCTTATAGTTTTTATGACCAAGTTGCAACGGATTATGTATTAGGAAATTATGTATACAATAATAGTATTCAATTATTTGATTATTCTGAAGGCGCTTGGAGGACTGTTAATAGTGATTCGAATGACGATGGAGATTTTATTAACCCTTCAGGATTGGATTCTAATCTAGATATTTTATATACCAACGGCTCAAATGGTGCAGATCGAATTTATAGATATTCAGGGCTTACATCTATTCCCGCTGCAGGTACAGCTACAAAAACAACATTAACGGACGCTCTATTAACAGGAGCGCCAACAGCTTTTACAATATCTACATATACACTCGCAACCACAACAATGTTGGTTGGAACGGATGATAGTAAATTATTATTAATTACAAATGCCGACGGTACACCAAATTGGTCAGATATTACTGGAGGTAGTTTTGTAGGGAGTATTTCTGATGTTGAATTTGGAGCTTCTGAACAAAATATATTTGTAACAATGCATAACTATGGAGTTACTAGCATATGGTACACAAGCAATCAAGGATCTACTTGGAATTCTTTAGAAGGAAATTTACCTGATATACCTGTAAAATGTATTTTACAAAGCCCATTACTTTCTAATGAACTTATTATTGGAACATCATTAGGAGTTTGGAGAACGGATGGTTTTGATTATTTAAACGCAAACCCTTCAGCTCCAACTTGGACACAATCTAATAACGGTATGTCTGACGTTCCAGTTTTAGATTTAGATTTAAGAATTTCTGATAATACGGTATTAGCAACAACATTTGGAAGAGGATTGTTTACAGGTAAATTTGATGCGCTAGTATTAGAAGTAGAAGATTTTGAAAACAAATACGGATTGAAAGTGTATCCAACCGTTACAGAAGACAGAATAAATATTCAAACAGTTAGAAACATGGAAAATGTTTCTTTACAAATTTATGATATTAACGGTAGAGAGCATTATACAAAAGAATTGAACTTAGAGAGTGGAAATAACACTGAAATTGATATTAATGACTTTAGTTCTGGAGTTTATTTTATGAAATTTAAAATAAATGAATCTTCTGAAACAATAAAGATTATTAAAAAATAAAAGCAAATATTTATTTTATATATAAACCTGGAATAATTTTCATTTCAGGTTTATTTTTTTAAAGACGTTAAGTATTTCGTCTTTTTCATTCCAATAAATGATTCCAGCAAAAAGGAATATCAATAATGTTGAAACCCATAAATTTCCTCTAAAAAGGAGGAAAGAAAGTGCACAAATAACAATTGAAGAAATTAGATAAATACTCATTTTCTGTAAATTGTATTTTACTGGATAATGTTTTTTTCCAATATAATATGAAATAACGGCCATAGATCCATAGGCTATTAAGGTTGCACAAGCAGCGACCATTATTCCATATTTTTCAAGCAAAATAAGGTTTAAGCCAATTGTAATTAATGCTCCAAAAATAGAGAAGTACATTCCATATCTCGTTTTATCTGTTAGCTTATACCAGATCGCAAGATTGTGATAAATACCTAAGAATAAATTCGCCAATAATACGATTGGAACTATTTTTAACGCACCCCAATATTCAGGGTTTATTAAATGTTTTAAGATGTCTATATAACCTACAATTCCAATTAAAACTAAAGTCCCTACAATCACAAAATAGTTCATGATATTAGCATAGGTTTCTTTAGCATTCTTTTTATCAGCATGATTAAAAAAGAAAGGCTCTGCACCCAATTTAAATGCCATAATATATAAGTTCATAAAAATCGCCAATTTATAACACGCAGCATAAATTCCCATTTCCGTATCTCCAATCATATTTTTAATGAGATACTTATCTAAACTTTCGGTAATCACATATGCAACTCCAGCAACAGCAATTGGCCAACTATACGTCAACATTTTTTTAAGTAAACTGAAATTAAAGTTGAATTTAAACTTCAATAAAAAAGGGACTAATAGGATAAATGAAATAGCACTTCCAAGCACATTTGCAATAAAGATGTAATTGACTATAGGTGTTTTATGATAGTTATTTGAAATGAATTCTGGTAGGTTTTTACCTTCATTTAAATATTGAGGAATGTATTTTAAGCCCAATAATGTTATGGTCACAATCACCGCAACATTAATAAGTTTTATGAGAGCGTATCTAATAGGTCTGTTTGATGCTCTTAAGTAAGCAAAAGGAATCATTGCTATTGTATCAAGCGCTATAATCCCAATAAATAACTTCAGTCGTAAAGGGTTTGTTTCAAAATCAAATAATTGAAGAAAAGAATTAAAAAAGAAAAGCAGTACTGCAATAAATACAGCAACTGTAATAAGCATGCTAATAAATGCAGTTGAGACAAGAGTATCTTTTTGTTTTTCTTTGTTATAAAATCTAAAAAAGGCGGTTTCCATCCCAAAAGTAAGTAATATAGAAAACAACATTGCCCAAATATAAAAGTAGGTGTTTTCAGAAAAACTATCTGGCGGAAGCGCATCAGTATGAACGCGTACTAATAGAAAATTAATAACACGAGGTAAAACGGCTGCCAATCCATAAATAACAGTGTCTTTAAAAAAACGTTTAAGTATGCTCAAGTAAATAAATTAAGTAATTACAAATATATGAAATAGCATCTATATTTATTAAAAAACAGTATTTTTGAAATATAAAATATGTAAAGAATGAGTATTAAACCTAAAATAGCGGTTTTTGGAAGCGGAAGTTGGGCCACAGCCATTGTGAAAATGTTGTGTGAAAATTTGGAAACTGTTGGTTGGTATATGCGAAGTGAATATACTGCAGAGCATTTACGAAGAAATAATAATAACCCTAGTTACCTGAGTTCGGTTGAGTTTCATTTAGATCAATTAAATATATCAAATGATATAAATGAAATGATTGAATATGCAGACTATTTAATTTTTGCAATTCCATCTGCTTTTGTCCAAGGAGAATTAGATAAAATTAAAACCCCTTTGGATGGGAAAATTATTTTCTCGGCTATTAAAGGAATTGTTCCAAAAACAGGATTGATTGTTGGCGAGCACTTTCACGATATCATGAATATACCATTTGAAAATATTGGTGTTATTACTGGTCCTTGTCATGCGGAAGAGGTTGCCTTAGAACGATTGTCATATTTGACGATTGCTTGTCAAGATGAAGAAAAAGCGTCTTTAATGGGAGAATGTTTATCTAGTAGATATATAAAAACAAAAACTTCTGACGATATTATTGGAACAGAATACGCTGCGATGCTTAAAAATATTTATGCTATTGCTGCTGGTATAGCACATGGTTTAGGTTATGGTGATAATTTCCAATCGGTTTTAATGTCCAACGCAATTAGAGAAATGAAGCGCTATATTAAAAAAGTGCATAAAATGAAACGCAACATTAATAATTCAGCATATTTAGGAGATTTACTAGTTACAGGATATTCTACGTTTAGTAGAAATAGAATGTTTGGAAACATGATTGGAAAAGGATACACTGTAAAATCTGCAATGTTAGAAATGAGTATGGTTGCAGAAGGATATTACGCTACTAAAAGCGCCTATGAAATCAATCAAGAGAATGGTGCAACAACACCAATTATTGATGCTGTCTATAACGTATTGTACGAAGGAAGAAATGCCAAAATTGAATTTAATAAACTAACAGACTTGATAGACTAACTTAACTTATGGAATACGGATTTTTATCAATTTTACCACCAATAATTGCAATCATATTAGCGCTTAGAACAAAGCAAGTTTATATTGCTTTGCTATTTGGAATTTGGTTTTCGTGGATAATCATGAATGACTGGAATTTTATTGATGGAACTTTCGCAGCCATAGAGGCCATAATTAATGTTTTTAAATCTGCAGGAAATACGCGTACCATAATATTTAGCGCGCTTGTTGGCTCATTATTGCTTTTTATTCAATATTCAAGAGGTGTAGAAGGGTTTGTAAATAAGATAAATAAACTAATTATTTACTTTGAAAACAAACAAGCAGGTTATAGTAGAGTCGTGATTCAATTGTTAGCTGCAATTACAGGAATTGCTCTTTTTGTTGAAACAACTATTAGTTCTTTGACGGTAGGAACCTTATACAGACCTATTTTTGACCGATTAAAAATACCAAGAGAAAAATTAGCTTATATAGCGGACTCTAGTTCAGCACCAACCTCTATATTAATACCTTTCAATGCTTGGGGAGCATTTATTATGGGATTATTATTGACTCAAGGAGTTGAAAAGCCATTTTCGGTAATGATAGCCTCAATAAAATATAATTTTTATCCAATTATTGCGCTGTTGATGGTCTTTATAGTCATCATTTTTAAGAAAGATATTGGTCCAATGGCGAAGGCTGAAAAAAGGACAAAAGAGACAGGAAAACTATTAAATGAAGGCTCAAAACCAATGGTTTCTGATGAAGTTACTTCTTTTCCTCCAAAAGAAGGAATTCATGCGAAAGCATATAACATGATAATCCCTTTACTAACTATGATTGTTATGATGCCAGTTTATTTGGCATTTACAGGATGGAATGAAGTTGAAAGTTTCACTTCATTTGGAAATCATTTATCACAAGCGATAGGAAGTGGTTCTGGTTCATCTTCTGTTTTATATGCAGTGAGTACAGCAATTTTAGTGGCTGTTGTGATGTATAGAGTTCAGGGGATAGTAAAGAGTAAAGAAGCGATTGACATTACTTTAAAAGGGATTAGCGAGTTAATGCCTTTAGCACTATTAATGGTGCTGGCTTTTGCGATAGGAGACGCTTGTAAAGCATTAGAAACAGGACAATATGTAGCAAATGTGACGAAAGATTTTTTAACACCCGAATTATTACCAGCAGTTGTGTTTATTATTAGTTCTTTTATAGCGTTTTCTACAGGGACTTCTTGGGGAACCTTTGCAATAATGTTAGCAATTTCAATTCCGATGGCAAATATTCATGGTACCGACATTACATTAATTGTTGCTGCTACACTTGGAGGTGGAGTCTTCGGTGATCATTGCTCACCCATTTCAGATACTTCTATAATTTCATCTATGGCATCTGCAAGTGATCATATTGACCATGTAAAAACACAATTACCATATGCCTTAATAGGCGGAGTAATTACTATAACAATGTATTTAGTTTTAGGATTTACGCAGTAAATGAAGTGTTATTTTATAACAATTCCCTTTTTATTTAATTCAGAAACTAATCTTAAAGCGCCATCTTTTATGCTGTTTTTAGCAAATAAGAATGTCCTATCAAGTAATTGATTATCAGCAAAAAAGGAGACTTTAAATTCGTTGTTGAGTTTAAAAAGTTCAGGCTGAATCAATTCAACTTTAGCAAAAGAATTTGCAGGTAAGTTTTCGATTTTATGACGCATTGTAGAAGTTGCGTCTGAATCATCAAAACCCCTTGAAACGATTAAAACCATTTCTAAATCTATTGGTTTATTATTGATGATATATACGTTCCAATCATCCGTTCTAAAATCAGAATTGTATTCTTTTACAATAGCCATTAATACGCCTGTAACTTCGGGTATTTGAATGTCTTTTTTCACGATTTATAAAACAGATTTAAATTGCTCTAAAAAGCGGATATCGTTCTCATAAAACATTCTTATATCTGGAATTTGATATAATAACATTGCAATACGTTCAATACCCATTCCAAAAGCATAACCCGTGTATTTTTCTGAATCAATATTAGCATTTTTCAACACATTAGGATCTACCATCCCACATCCCATAATTTCTAGCCAACCCGTTCCTTTGGTTATCTTATGGTCAATTTCAGTCTCTAATCCCCAATAAATATCCACTTCAGCACTTGGCTCTGTAAATGGAAAATAGGATGGGCGTAAACGAATTTTTGATTTTCCAAACATCTCTTTTGTAAAATATAAAAGAGTTTGTTTTAAATCGGCAAACGAAACATCAGTATCGATATATAAACCCTCTACTTGATGGAAAATACAATGAGAACGTGAAGAAATATCTTCATTTCTGAACACTCTTCCAGGAGATATAGTTCTGATAGGAGGTTGATTTTCTTCCATATATCGAACCTGTACAGAAGATGTATGAGTTCTCAATAAAAGGTCGGGGTTTTGCTCAATAAAGAACGTGTCTTGCATATCTCTTGCAGGATGATATTCAGGTAAATTTAATGCGGTAAAATTATGCCAATCATCTTCGATTTCTGGACCTTCAGAAACAGTAAAACCAATTTTTGAAAAGACCTCAATAATTCTATTTCTCACAATTGAAATTGGATGCCTTGAACCTAATTCAATTGCTTCTGATGGACGTGTTAAATCGCCATAAATACTTTTTGTTTCAGCCTGGCCCTCTAAAGATTCATTTAACTCCTGAACTTTATCTGAAGCAGCATTACGCAAACTATTTAATGCCTGCCCTAAATCTTTTTTTAAAGATGTATCAACAGTTTTGAACTCATTAAAAAGATCTTTTAATAAACCTTTGCTTCCCAAATACTTAATTCTAAATACTTCAATCTCTTCTTTTGAAGTGGTTTTAAAATTGTGTACATCACCAATCAGTTCTTTTACTTTATCTAACATCTTATTTTTCCTCAATAATTAGGTTGCAAATTTATGGTTTTTTAATGAAAATAAGCGTAGGTTTCACTAAGAGTTGGTTGCTAGAATAATCAATCTTTCGAAAACGTTGTAGTAAAAGGTGTATTTGAGCAAAAAAAAGGTCAATTTAAATTTAACAATTAGGAATTTAATTATATTTGCACGGTAATTTGAAAATTATATAAAAAAACACACTAAAAATTATGAAAAAAGTGATTTCAGACTTTATGGATTACGTAAATCAACGTAATGCAAACGAACCAGAATTTTTACAAGCTGTTCATGAAGTAGCAGAAACAGTAATTCCATTTATTCAAGACAACCCTAAATATCAAGGGAAAAAATTACTAGAGAGAATGGTAGAACCAGAACGGACACTTATGTTTAGAGTTCCCTGGGTTGATGATAGTGGGGAAACACAAGTAAATAGAGGTTATAGAGTTGAATTTAATTCAGCAATTGGACCTTACAAAGGAGGTTTGCGTTTTCATCCTTCTGTAAATTTATCAATTTTAAAATTCTTAGGATTCGAACAAGTATTTAAAAACTCACTTACTACTTTACCACTGGGTGGAGGAAAAGGAGGGTCAGACTTTAATCCTAAAGGAAAATCTGATAGAGAAGTAATGGCGTTCTGTCAAGCTTTCATGTCTGAGTTATTCCGTCATATTGGTGCAAATACAGATGTTCCTGCAGGAGATATTGGTGTTGGAGGAAGAGAAATTGGATTTATGTTCGGTCAATATAAAAAATTACGTAACGAATTTGTTGGTGTTTTAACAGGAAAAGGTGCTTCTTGGGGAGGTTCTTTAATTAGACCAGAAGCAACAGGTTACGGAAATGTATATTTTGCCCAAAACATGTTAAATGCAAAAGAAGATTCTTTTGAAGGAAAAACGGTTGTAGTTTCTGGTTCTGGAAACGTTGCACAATATGCTACAGAAAAAGCGACTGAATTAGGAGCAAAAGTAGTTACAATGTCAGATTCTTCGGGATATATTTATGATGCAGATGGAATTGATACTGAGAAATTAGCATACGTTATGGAAATTAAAAATGTCCGTCGTGGAAGAATTGGTGTGTATGTTGAGAAATACCCTAAGGCAAAATTTTTCGCAAGTGAAAGGCCTTGGTCTGTAAAAGCAGATATCGCTTTACCTTGTGCTACTCAAAATGAGTTAAACGGAGATGAAGCAAAAACATTAATTGAAAACGGATGTATCTGTGTTTCTGAAGGAGCAAACATGCCTTCTACTCCAGAGGCTATTGAAGTATTCCAAGCAGCTAAAATTTTATTCGCTCCAGGAAAAGCATCTAATGCTGGTGGAGTTGCAACTTCTGGTTTAGAAATGAGTCAAAACTCTTTACGTTACAACTGGACAAGAGAAGAGGTAGATGGAAAATTAAACCAAATCATGAACGATATTCACGCTTCTTGTGTTGAGTATGGTACTGATTCTAACGGTTATGTAGATTACGTTAAAGGAGCAAATATTGCAGGTTTCGTAAAGGTTGCCGATGCAATGTTAGATCAAGGAGTCGTTTAAGAATAATATTTTATAAATAAATTTAAAAAGTGCATCAATTGATGCGCTTTTTTTTATTTGTATTTTTGAGTGTGGAATTAATTGTTGCAAATAGAAAAATAATTCATGTAGATATGGATGCATTTTATGCATCTGTGGAGCAATTAGATGATCCAAAATTAGTTGGAAAACCAGTTGCCGTTGGTGGAAGTGGAGATCGAGGAGTTGTTTCTGCAGCAAGTTATGAAGCGCGAAAATTTGGTGTTCGTTCTGCAATGAGCGGAGTTATTGCGCGAAAAAACTGTCCTAACTTGATTTTTGTTTCCCCAAGATTTAGTCGATATAAAGAAATTTCTAAACAGATTCGTGCTATTTTTTATGAGTATACGGATTTGGTTGAGCCACTTTCTTTAGATGAAGCATATCTTGATGTTACGCTAAATAAAAAGGGAAACCCTTCTGCAACATTGATAGCTGAAGAGATTAGACAAAAAATATATGATCAATTAGGTTTAAGAGCATCCGCAGGGATATCTTATAATAAATTTATTGCAAAAGTTGCTTCAGACATCAATAAACCAAATGGACAAAAAACAATTTTACCCGAAGAAGCCATTGAGTTTTTAGAACAATTAGATATTAAAAAGTTTTATGGGGTTGGTAAAGTAACTGCCACCAAAATGTATAACCTTGGGATTTTTTACGGCAAAGATTTAAAAGAAAAACCACAAGAGTTTTTAATAAAAAATTTCGGAAAATCTGGAGGGCACTATTATAATATTGTACGCGGAATCCATAATGGAAAAGTAAATCCAAACCATATTCCGAAATCAGTTGCAGCAGAACATACGTTTTCAACAAACCTAACTTCAGAAGTCTTTATGATGGAGCGTTTGGAAACAATTGCTGATGAATTAGAGCAACGATTAAAAAAATCAAAATTAGCAGGAAAAACAGTAACTTTAAAAATTAAATACAGCGACTTTACACAACAAACAAGAGGTAAAACACTACCATACTTTGTTAAAGAAAGAGAGTTGCTTTTAGAAACAGTTAGAGAGTTATTATATCAAGAAAGAATGAAGAACTCTGTACGCCTTTTAGGAATTTCTGTAACTAATTTAAATCTAAATACGAAGAAAAAAGAAAAGGTTATAGATGTGCAATTAAAACTAGAATTTTAATGATAACAATTAAAAGAACAGATTCTAATAATATAGATTTCATCAAACTTGTTAAAGCTCTTGATGCTTTTTTAAAAGTTTCAGATGGTGATGATCACGATTTTTATAATCAATACAATAATATTGATGTTATAAATCATGTTGTTATGGCTTATAAAGACAGTATACCTTTAGGCTGTGGAGCAATAAAAAAACACAATGATGGATCTTTTGAAATAAAGAGAATGTATGTTAATCTAGAGAATAGAAGCTTAGGAGTCGCAACAAAAATATTATCGGAATTGGAAATTTGGAGCAAAGAATTGGGTTATAAAAAATGTGTTTTAGAAACTGGAATTGTGTTGAAAAGTGCAATAAAATTATATCAATCAAACGGATATCAATCAATCCCAAATTACGGACAATATAAACATGCAAAAAAAAGCATTTGTTTTGAAAAACACTTATAAGATATAATATGAATTTTAGTTATTGGGAGTTAAAAAGTTGGTTTTCTAATGTTGATTTTACAATCATTGGAAGCGGAATAGTTGGACTGAATACAGCAATCTATTTACAAGAAAAACACCCTAAAACTAATATTCTTGTGCTGGAAAAAGGCTTATTGCCAAACGGCGCAAGTACTAAAAATGCTGGATTTGCTTGTTTTGGAAGCCTTTCTGAAATCATTGATGATTTAGAAACACACTCCGAACAAGAAGTGTATGACTTAGTTGAAAAACGTTGGGAGGGGTTGAGGTTGTTAAGAGAGAATTTAGGAGATACTAATATAGGTTTTAGACAATACGGAGGATATGAATTATTTTCTAAGCAGGATGATTTGTTTGACAAATGTGTTTCCGAGAAAGAAAAAGTTAATCAACTTTTAAAACCTATTTTTAAGCAAAACATTTTTTCTATCTGTGAGAATAAATACGACTTTAAAAAAGTAAAAGACAACTACTTTTTTAACCAATATGAAGGTCAGGTTGACACAGGAAAAATGATGAAATCACTAATGCTTCTCGCTCAAAAAAAAGGAATAAAAATCTTAAATAATGTGGAGGTTACTAAAATTTCTGATGATAGAGAAGTAGAGATAAACACTAATTTTTCATTCAAGTCTCATAAAATTTTAATCGCTACGAATGGTTTTGAAAATCAATTTTTAAAAGAGGACTTGCAGCCTGCACGAGCGCAAGTTTTAATTACAAAACCTATCGAAAACCTTCAGATTAAAGGAACATTTCATTTAGAAAAAGGATATTATTATTTTAGAAATATTGACGACAGAATTTTATTTGGAGGTGGAAGAAACCTTG
>TARA_B110000090_G_scaffold210037_1_pt1 | contig 14036 bp, 11 predicted proteins | sample TARA_B110000090 | Tara Oceans TARA_B110000090 (sample SAMEA4397239) | marine metagenome | biome: Polar Biome; feature: [SRF] surface water layer (ENVO:00010504); material: water (ENVO:00002006), including particulate matter (ENVO:01000060) such as... | depth 5 m
AAAATGAATATTAAAAATTCACTTACAGTAATTGCATGTCTATTTATAGCGGCAAATTTTGCTCAAACAGATATACCACAGGATTATTTATCTTCAGAATTCCATAAGGATAGAAGGCAACAATTAAGAAGTTCAATGCCTGAGAATAGTGTTGCAATATTTTTTGCAAACCCTATAAGAAATAGATCAAATGATGTAGACTTCATGTACCATCAAGACCCAAATTTCATGTATCTAACTGGTTATAATGAACCACATGCAATGCTTTTAATTTTTTCAGAAGACCAGCAAAATGTTGAGTCAAGTTTTAATGAATTAATGTATGTGCAGAAAAAGAATGCACGAGCAGAAATGTGGACTGGAAGAAGGTTAGGAATTGAGGGAACAGCTGAACAACTTGGTTTTTCTGATGTTTTTAACGGTGAAGATTTTAAAGATGTGCCAGTAGATTTTTCAAAATTTGATACAGTTCTTTTTAAAGATTTTGAAAATGATGTGAGAGATTCTAAACGTGATGATGCAGATTTATATAGTTTAATAGAACAGTTTAAAACAAAAGTTTCTTATGAATCATTACCATCTAAAATTCCAGCAGGAGAAGAAATTGTTGAAGTAAAAACAAATATAGATGTTAAAGGGTTAAGAACATTAATGGCAAGTTTGAGAGAGATTAAAACCAAAGAAGAATTAGTATTACTTAAAAAGGCTTGTGAAATATCTGCAATTGGGCAAATAGAAATTATGAAGGCAATGCATCCAGATATGTCTGAAGCAGAAATTCAAGGAACTCATGAGTTTATTTATAAAAAATACAACGTAGAATATGAAGGATATCCATCAATTGTAGGTGTTGGAAATAATGGATGTGTATTGCATTATATTGAAAATACGAAAATGAGTGCTGGAAAAGAGATGGTATTAATGGATTTAGGTGCAGAGTATCATGGTTATACAGCAGATGTTACTAGAACAATTCCTGCGAATGGAAAATTTAATACAGAACAAAAAGCAATTTATGATTTAGTGTATGCTGCTCAAGAAGCAGGAATTAAAAAAACTGTTATAGGTGCTGATATGCGTAAAGATATTGATAAAGCAGGAAGAGATATTATCAATCAAGGTTTAGTTGATTTAGGAATTATTGATTCAATAAGTCAAAAGCACTTATATTTCCCTCATGGCACATCTCATCATATAGGTTTGGATGTACATGATTTAAGCAACAGAGGAGAGTTAAAAGAGAATATGATTATTACTGTAGAACCTGGAATTTACATTCCAGAAGGAAGTCCTTGTGATGAAAAATGGTGGGGAATAGCAGTAAGAATTGAGGATTGTATTTTAATTACCAAAGACGGTCCAATTAATTTTTCTGGAATGGCACCAAGATCTTCTGATGATATTGAAGAAATGATGAAAGAAGAAAGTATTTTGAATGCCTTTAAATTACCGATTTTAGATTAAAAGACAACTATAATATTAAATAAAAAAGGAGCTAGTTAGCTCCTTTTTTTATTGGTAAATAGGGTTTTAATTTTCCCTAAAGTAAATTATTTTAACAAATAGGATTTCAACTCCTCATAAACACTAATTTTAGTTGCCAATTTTTCTTTTCCTAAAATAGATTTTATTTGTTCTGGCATTTCAATTTTAGAAACAATTTCAGGATCAATAACTGGTAGAAACTTAATTGGATGTGCAGTTTCTAAAAAGATACACTGCGCATTGTTATTTTCTAAATATTTTTTAATTCCAAGGTAACCAATTGCTCCATGTGGATCTGCAATATAATTATGATCATCATAAAGGTTTCGCATTGCTTCACGAGTTTCATCATCAGTAAATGAATAGGAGTGAAGGTTGTTTTTTAATTTTTCGAAGTTATTATCGTGTAATTTTTCTATTCTAATAAAATTACTTGGGTCACCTACATCCATAGCATTAGAAATAGTTTGTACAGAAGATTTTGGTTCATAAATACCAGTTTCTAAATAAGTGGGAACTACTTTATTTTCATTTGTAGCAGCGATAAACATATCAATTGGCAACCCTAATTTTTGAGCCATCATTCCTGCACAAATATTTCCATAGTTTCCACTTGGAATAGAAAATACTATTTTTTTTGTTTTATTCTTTAATTGTTTATAAGCAAAAGCGAAATAGAACATTTGTGGTAACCAACGAGCAATATTGATTGAATTTGCAGAAGTTAATTGCATTTTGTCAGTAATGGAAGTATCTAAAAATGCTTTTTTAACCATTGCTTGGCAATCATCAAAAACACCATCTACTTCTAAAGCCCTAATATTTTGACCAAGCGTAGTTAATTGTTTTTCTTGAACATCACTTACTTTTCCACTTGGATATAGAATTACAACATCAACACCTTTAACTCCTAAAAAACCACTTGCAACAGCTCCTCCAGTATCACCAGAAGTTGCAACTAAAACGGTTACTTGATTTGGATTCGTTTTATTAAAGTATGATAGGCATCTTGCCATAAATCGCGCTCCGACATCTTTAAATGCCATTGTAGGACCGTGAAAAAGTTCAAGAGAATAGATGTCATTTTCTACTTCCACTAAGGGGAAATCAAATGATAATACATCCTGAATGATTTCCTTTAATGTATCCGTTGGAATTTCGTCACCAACAAACTGTTTAATTAATTCAAAAGCAATTTCATTATTGGAATAATTATCAATATTTTTGAAAAAACAGGCTTCTAGGGAATTTATTTCATCAGGGAAATAAAGCCCTTTATCTGGTGCTAAACCTTTTATTACTGCTTCTTGAAAAGAAACTTTTGGTGAATTATTATGTAGACTGTAGTACTTCATTTACGTTATTATTTTAACTCCTTCAGTATTTATTTTTGACACGTAGATGTCAAATTCAATTCCAGTTTTGCTATATATTTTATTAATTTCTTCAGCAACTTTATTTGCAGTATCTAATCCTTTTGACAATGAGAAAATTGATGGTCCAGAACCTGATATTCCACATCCTAATGCTCCTGCATTCATCATGGCTTTTTTAACATCATCATAATGAGGAATTAATTTAGAACGATATGGTTCAATAATATAATCATTTAATGAATCGGCAATTAAATCATAATCAGAAGTATACAAACCACTTACAAAACTACCAACATTTGCCCATTGTTTGATTGCATCTGACAAATCTACTTGTTTGGGTAAAATGGCTCTTGCCTCAGAAGTTTTTATTTCTATTTTAGGGTGAATGATTGTTGCATACAATTCAGTGGGTGCTGGTAACTCAATTATTTTCAATGGATTAACACTTTTCACTAAGGTGAATCCTCCAAATATTCCAGGAGCAACATTATCTGCATGTTCAACACCACTTGCAACGGCCTCGCCTTTCATTCCAAATATAGTTAATTGTTCTTTTGTAAACGGCTTCTCTAGCAATTCATTAATGGCAAAAACAACTCCAGAAGCACTTGCAGATGAACTTCCAATACCGCTTCCTGGTTTTATCTTTTTATAAATTTCAATTTCTACTCCAAAGTTTGCATTTGAGGCTTCTAAAATTGTTAATGCAGCAACTCCAGCAACATTTTTATTAGTTTCAAAAGGTAAATCTGCTCCAACAATTTTAGTAATCTTAACGCCTTTTTCTAGAGTTTTTCGAATGATCATTTGATCACCTACACTCTCTAAACAAAAACCAAGGATGTCAAATCCACATGAAACATTTGCAACAGTTGCTGGTGAAAATATTTTTATCTCTTTCATAATTAATTATATATTTCCGATTCTAATAATATCTGCAAACAATCCAGAAGCAGTAACATCTGCACCTGCACCTGCTCCTTTTATTATCAAAGGTTGCTGACTATACCTATCAGTGAAAAACAACACAATATTATCTGAACCATCTAAATTATAAAATGGATGTTCTGAAGAGATATGTTGCAAGCCTACTTTCGCTTTTCCATTATCATATTCCGCAACATATTTCAAACGACACTTTTTCTTTTCTGCATTCAATCTAATTTCTTTGAAATGTGAAGCATTAGGTTCTAAAGTTTTTAAAAAAGTTTCTACAGAATCAGCATCTAAAGATTCTTTTGGAAGAAACGATTCATTTTTTATATCGCTCAATTCTAAATTATCACCACTTTCTCTAGCCAGAATAAGAATTTTACGCATTACGTCAATACCGCTTAAATCAATTCTAGGGTCAGGCTCAGTGAAACCTAAAATTCCAGCTTTTTTTACAACATCATAAAATGAATTTTCTGTATTAAAATTATTGAATATAAAGTTTAAACTTCCTGATAATACAGCTTGTATCTTTGTTACTTTATCACCAGATAAAACAAGGTTTTTCAAAGTGTCAATAATAGGTAGTCCTGCACCAACATTAGTTTCGAAAAGGAATGGAGCATTATATTTTTTAGACAAATACTTTAATTCATGATAATTTTTATATGCTGAAGAACAAGCAATTTTATTGCAGGTAACTACAGCAATACTATTCCTCAAATAATCGGCATATAATTTTGAAATACTTTCATTTGCAGTATTATCTACAAAAATGCTGTTTCGATAATTTAGTTCTTTAACCTTCTTAGAAAACACATCTAAATCTAAAAGATTCCCTTTGTCTAAAAGATTTGATTTCCAAATATTTAAATCAATACCGTCATAATCAAAATACATTTTTTTAGAATTAGTTATTCCAATAATTCTAACATCTAAATGCTGCTCATCAATTAAATATTGTTGCTGTTGGTGAATTTGTTCTAAAAGCTTACCTCCAACATTACCAACACCTACAATAAATAAGTTTAATTGCTTAGTATTACCTTCGAAAAATTTATTATGCAATGTGTTAAGTGCTTTCTTAATATCTTTTTGCTCAATAACAGCCGTAATGTTTTTTTCAGAAGCACCCTGAGCAATTGCCCTAATATTTACATTATTTCTACCTAATGTGCTAAACATTTTACCACTAACGCCTTGGTGATTTTTCATATTATCGCCAACCAATGCAATAATTGCGAGATTATCTTCAATGATTAAAGGGTCGATAATTTTTTGTGCTTTTTCATAAGCAAATGCAGTATTAAATAATTTTTCTGCTTCTTTGACATCTGAACTATTGATTCCCATACATAAGAAGTGTTCGGAAGATGCTTGAGTTACTAGTGAAACATTTATTTTTGCATTTGAGAGTACTTCTAAAATTCTTTTTGTAAATCCTGGGACACCAATCATTCCAGTTCCTTCAATAGTTATTAGAGCAATATTTTCTATATGACTAATTCCTTTTGCAGGGGATTTACTACCATTTGTTTGGCTAGTAATTAAAGTTCCAATTTCATAGGGAGCAAAAGTATTTTTGATACGAATTGGAATTTTATTTTCTAATACTGGTTGAATAGTAGGAGGGAAAAGAACTTTAGCGCCAAAGTGTGATAATTCCATAGCTTCTTGATAAGAAATATGTTCAATTGGCTTTGCTTGTTTTACTAATTTAGGATTTGCAGTAAACATTCCACTTACATCTGTCCAAATTTGTAATTCGCTTGCATTTAGAGCTTTGGCGAAAATTGACGCTGTATAATCTGAACCTCCACGACCTAAAGTAGAATTTTCACCATTTATAGTTGATGCAACAAATCCTGGAGCAATGATTATTTGAGATGTGTTTTCCGCATAAAAAACTTGAATGTTTTTTTCAGTTTTTTTAAAATTTACTGAAGCGTTCGTATAGTTTTCGTCAGTAATAATTAACTCTTGTGAGTTTTTTAATGAAGTATTTAGATTCATGCTTTTCATTGCTTCATATATGATATATGAAGAAAGAATTTCTCCAAAACTGACAATTTTATCATTCGTTTTATTAGAAAACTCATTAATTAAATAAATCCCTTCTAAAATTCTCCTTAGTTCATTAAAGTAATTGTTGATTTGATTAAATACTTGACTTTGAGTTCCGTTTTTGAGTAATTCGCTAGCAGTATCAATATGTCTTTTTTCAAGAGACTTAATATCTTTTATATAAGAAGTATCCTTTTTTTCTGCCTTTCTAGCTGAATTCAATAAGATATCTGTAGTTCCTCCTAATGCAGAAACAATAACAATAATAGGTGAGTCGATAGAATTGTTTTTTACAATATCAATTACTTTAAGTATGTTTTTAGAATTTGCTACGGAAGTTCCTCCGAATTTAAATATGTTCATTGTAATTTTTTATGCTTAATAATTATCAGTTATAATCAGAATTTTATCTTTTTCAATTTTGAAAAAGTAATTAACCTTGGATAATATGTAAAAATGAAAAACCCTAAAGGGTAATAATTGACATAATAGAAATAGACACCATAGAAGTGGTGAAGTAAGTGCCAGCAATATTTATTTTTCTATTAGACATGCGGCAAATGTAGTTTTATTTTTTTAATGAACAGTATTTGATTTTTTTTTTAACAGAAATCATATAAAAAGCAATATAAATATTGATAATCAGATTTATATAGCCTTTTATTTATGATATAAATAATACGTTTTTATTCTAAAGTTATATTAGCTTGGTTTCTTAAAATATCATCAAACGTTTCTCTTTCTCTTATTAAATGATCTTTCTTGTTATAAATTAATACTTCTGCAGGTCTAAATCTTGAATTATAATTAGAAGCCATAGAGTAGCAATAAGCGCCAGCATTATCAAAGCATAAAATATCACCTTCAGTGACTTCACTAATTCTTCTATTGCTTCCAAATGTATCTGTCTCACATATATAGCCTACAATTGTATAATAACGCTCTCTTCCTTCGGTATTTGAAATATTTGTAATATGATGATATGATTCATACATCATTGGCCTAATTAAATGATTAAAACCAGAATCAATTCCAGCAAAAACTGTAGAAGTTGTTTGCTTTATAACATTCACTTTTGCTAAAAACTTTCCAGATTCACTAACTAAAAACTTTCCAGGTTCAAACATCAAAGTCAATTCTCGTCCATACTCTTTAGAAAATTCATTAAACCTTTGACCTAGCCTTTTTCCTAATTCTTCAATGTTAGTTTGAATATCATCGTCTTTATATGGAACTTTAAACCCGCTTCCAAAATCAACAAAATCAATTGTATCAAATTCTTTTACTGTATCAAGTAAAATTTCAGTAGCACGTAAGAAAGTATCGATATCTAAAATATCAGATCCAGTATGCATATGAATTCCATTGATATGCATTCCAGTATTCTCTACAACACGTTTAATATGAGGCACTTGATATATTGATATTCCAAATTTAGAATCTATATGACCAACGGATATTTTATGATGCCCTCCAGCCATAACATGAGGATTGATACGAATACAAACGGGAGTTTTAGGGTGTTTTTGACCAAACTGTTCTAATATAGACAAGTTATCTATATTAATATTTACACCTAATTTTGCCACTTCCTCAATTTCTTCTAGCGATACTCCATTTGGAGTGAAAATAATATCTTTTGGATCAAAACCTGCTTTTAAGCCTAAATGAACTTCTTGAATAGATACTGTATCAATTCCTGAATTCATCTTCTTAAACAACTTTAAAATAGAAATGTTTGATAATGCTTTTACAGCATAGTTAATCTTTAGACTTTTAACAGATGAGAATGCATTTGTTATACGATTATACTGTTCCTCAATTTTAGAAGCATCATATACATATAAAGGGCTGTCATATTTTTTAACTAATGATAATAAAAGGTTTCTATCCATTTGTATTCTTGTTTAATAAAGTCTGTAAATATAAAAAAAGCTCTGAATAAATAATTCAGAGCTTAGTGTAATTAATCATTATTGTATTATCTGTATTTATTGGCTGTTAATTCTGCTATTTTAATAATAACACATACTGCTTTTTGCATAGATTGTAGTGTGGCATATTTATTTGGGTTATGAAAATTAAACCTCACAGCAAAATATTTGATATAGATTGTATATCTATCTGGGGATCTTTTAAAAACGCTTTTTAAATTATTTCTAAAGTGTTGATTAATTTCATTGATTCACAAAAACGTTTATTAATATTCTTATTACCATAGACTTGCGTTGATATTAGAATATATGTGTCAATAGAAGTTTTTATGTATACATCCAGTAGATGAAATTCGAAATTATTTTTAATCCCTTTTGAGTGATGCCAATAAGCAGGTTTATCATGGATATTTTCAAACTGAGAAGCAATAATAATTAATTCAAGGTTCGATTTAATTTTTTCTTCAAATGCAGAATCTAAAATCAATTCTCCATTTTTCCAAGTTGTATCTAGAATGAAAGTTTCTGTTAACTGTTTTGTTGTGTCAGCAGTAAATACGGCTGACTGAAATTCATCATAATACAATTCGGTTTTCCAATTTGTTGGAACATGTATCTTAAAGTTTTTTTTAACATCTTTAACCTCTTTAGTTTTAGAAAGTGAAAAAGAACTCGAGCAATTTAAAATTGTTTCCAAAGCAGTTTTTTTAGTACAACTAGTTGTAATAATTAAAATAAAAAAAACTGTAATAAACCTAAATTTCATATTGTATATTTACTTAAAATATTGAAACAAAAATAAGTAAAAATATTAATGAAAGCACTAGTAATTTCAGGAGGAGGAAGTAAAGGAGCTTTTGCAGGAGGAGTTGCACAATATTTAATTCAGGAGCGAAAGAAAGAATACGACCTATTTATTGGTACTTCTACAGGGAGTTTAATGGTTTCTCATTTGGCATTAGGAAAAATAGAAGCATTAAGAGATTTATACACTTCTGTAAATCAAAGAAGTATATTTAGTAATAATCCATTTATTGTAAAGGAAGTTAGTGGTAATAAAATTGTAAGTATAAACCACTTAAATGTACTTTGGAATTTTATTATGGGAAGAAAAACTTTTGGAGAAAGTAAAAATTTGAGAAAACTTATTCGAAAAAAATTTTCTGAAGAAGAATTTAATCAATTAATAAGAAGTCAGAAAGAAGTAATTGTTACGGTTTCTAATATAACTAGCAATGAAGTAGAATATAAATCAATTAAGGATTACAATTATTTGGACTTTTGTGATTGGATTTGGGCTTCTTGTAATTATGTTCCATTTATGAGCCTGTTGTATAAAAACGGTTGTCATTATGCAGATGGAGGTTTAGGGTGTTTGGTCCCAATAAACGAAGCAATCAAAAGAGGAGCAAAAGAAGTTGATGTAATAATATTAGAGACAGAAATGACACAAGTTAATAGAATTCCTGCTAAAAATCCATTTTCTGTTTTAATGAATTCTTATGCTTTTATGATGGATCATGTGGAAAAACATAATATTACTATTGGAAAACTATCAGCAAAGCAGAACGATGTAAAACTAAATTTATATTACACTCCGACAGTGCTAACAACCAATTCATTGATTTTTGATAAGAAATTAATGGCCCAATGGTGGAAAGGAGGTTTTGAGTATGCGAAAAGTCAGCATAATGATATAATGAATGAATTAAAGTTTGATTTAAAATAAACAGACTAATCAATTACAAATAATTCCTTGTCAACATACATATTTGTTCCTGTAAGAGTATATTTTTTAGAATGTGTAAATTCCCTATCTTTAATTTCATTTCGATTTGAACTCGCTCTACTACCAGTTGTGATAAATGTAATTGCTCTCTCCAATAAAGGTTCAGTAACTTCTCCAAGTATTCCTAAATTTGCTCTGTTTTCAGGAAACTCTATAGTTGGATCAAATCCATCTTCATCATTTTCACCTAGTTTATTTTGTTCTTCAAGCACAATTGGCTGCATAGCCCAAGTATGATTAGGGTTTGCACCTTCGCGGCGATAATCATCAGAATCATATAAAGTAACAGAGGCAACATATTTACCTTCAGTTTTAGTACCAATAGTTGTGACATTTATATAAGGGTTTAAGCCATTAATAACTAATTCACTTGCTGATGCCGAACCACCTGTAGTTAAGATAACTACATCATTTAAATTCAAACTATTAATAGCACTTCCATCCGATGTTTGATTAACGAAATTGTTAATTAAACTTTCAGGACTTGAAGAATCAAAATAATTTTGCCATTTGTCATTCCACTTCTCTTTTGTGAATAATTCTCCTGTAAATTGGCCTGTAACCATACTTGAAAGATATGTTGCTGTTCTAACTGAACCTCCAGGGTTGTAGCGAAAATCTAATACAAGATCTGTAACACCTTCACTACTAAGAGATGCAAAGGCATTATTTAATTCATTATTAAAAGCGCTTGTAAATCCATTGTACATTAAATAACCAATTTTTTTTCCCATCACATCAAATGTTTTAGTAATAAACACAGGGTTCTCTTGTACTTCAGTTTTTGTAAGACTTACAGACTGTCCATTACTCGTTGGGTTTCCTCCATTATAATCTGCTAAGTTCAAAGTGTAGCTGCTTGCAGAAAATAATAAGTCTCTATAATTGTTAATAGTTAACTCAGTTCCATCAACTGCATAAAAAACATCCCCTCGCTGAATATTTTTTGTTGCTGCATCAGACCCAGGAATTATGTACCTTATATATCCATATATATCTGTTTCGCTTCCAGTTTCAAATACTAAACCAAATTCAGCACCAGTAACTCCAGAAATACCTTGTTGTAATAATTGTTCTAAAGCAATATAGTCATCAACTATCCATGAGTATTTATCAGTTGTAGGGTAATTGTTTAACATGCTATAGAAGAATTCTTCTGGTTCACTATTGTCTTCTAAGAAACTATTTAATTGTTCTTGAGAAGAAAATTTTTGATCTGACAAGTCTGGAATGTCTTGTTGCCAAAAATAATAAGCATTTAATCCTTTCCATATGAAATTTTGTATTTCTATATCATCAGGGACATTATCATCTTCTTTACTACAACTAATTGTTATGAATAGTAATAGGAGTATAGGTAGAATACGTTTCATATATAAGGAATTATTTTATGTTTGATAGACGCAAGATATTAAAAAAAGTTTATAAAACTTAATTGTCTATGTTACAAAAATGTAACTTGTTCGTCATAATTATAACAACAACAAAAACTTAAAATCAACTAAACTAATAAATGAAGCAATCAGAGTTCTTAAATATGGTAATGCCTTTTAAAGATAAGGTTTTTCGGTTCTCTAAACGATTGTTAGTATCTACTGAAGAAGCTGAAGATGCAACTCAAGAGTTGTTTTTAAAGCTTTGGAAAAATAGAGAAAAAATAAGTTCTTATAAAAATGTAGAAGCTTTTGCTATGACAATGACAAAAAATTATTGTTTTGATAGATTAAAATCAAAGCAAGCAAGTAACTTATCATTAATTCATAGTAATTATAAAGAAACAGGAACCTCTTTAGATAAAAAGACTGAGTTGATTGATAGCGTATCAATAGTACATCAATTGATAGCAAAGTTGCCAGAGCAACAAAGAATGATTATTCAATTAAGAGATTTAGAACAATACGAATATGAAGAAATTGGCAAAATGCTTGATTTAAAGCAAACAGCGGTTAGAGTTGCTTTATCAAGAGCCAGAAAAACAATAAAACAACAATTGATTAAACAACACAATTATGGAATCAAATAGAATAGACCAATTGTTAGTGAAATATCTCGATGCTGAGACAACTTTACAAGAAGAGGCATTATTACAAGATTACTTTCAGAATAGTAATGTTGCCCCTCACTTAGAAGAATACCGAGCATTGTTTGGATATTTTGCTGAAAGCAAAACAGAACGTTATACTAAAACCATTCAATTAAACACTCAACAGAAGAATTGGAAATGGTTATCAGTAGCAGCATCAGTTGTATTGCTTTTCAGCGTTTACACAGGTTATGAAAATAACCAAGATAGAAAAGAAGCACGAGTTGCTTTTGAGAACACCAAAAATGCGTTTCAGTTACTGTCAAAAAACATGAATAAAGGAACAGCAGCGATGGCGTATTTAGGTGAATATGAAACAACAACAAACAAAATTTTTAAACAACCAGTAAAATAAGAGAATCATGAAAAAATTAATTTTAATTATCGCAGTAGTAATAATCCCATTTTTAGGAAATGCACAAACATCCGTTTTTGATAAATTTGACGGGAATGACGATGTAACAACAATAGCAGTTAGTAAAAAAGCCTTTCAATTAATGGCTAAATTTGGTAGTGGAAGTGAAGAAGCTAAAGAGTTTACCGATATGATTGAGAACTTAGATGGTTTAAAGGTTTTTACAACAGAAAGTAAATCTATTGCTTCAGAGATGCAATCAACAGTTAGTAAATATTTAAAATCTTCAAATTTAGATGAGTTATTCAGAATAGATGACAAAGAGGCAAATGTTAGAATATATATTAAAGAAGGTAGAAACGACGACCATGTAAAAGAACTTTTAATGTTCGTAAATGGTATAGGGAAACATATGGAAGGAAGTGATATAGGGCGTAATGCTGAAGCAGTTGTGCTTTCACTGACTGGAGATATTGATTTAAACAAGATTGCTAAATTAGCAGAGCAAATGAATATTTCTGGTGCAGAGCACTTGAAAAACGCAAAACAATAAGATCATTATAAAATTAAACCTCTCGATAGATTTCGAGAGGTTTTTTTAATTTATAAAGTTAACTATTATGAAAAAATTTATTAAATATTTTGGAATACTAACTATAGTAGCCATTTTTTCTGTTGGCTGTGATCAACATCCGTCATTACAAAAATACTATGTTGATAGTAATGAAAATGCAGAGTTTTTGAAATTTGATGTTCCTGCGAGTTTGTTGAGTTTGAAAGATGATGGAAGTTCAGAAGAAGTGAAGCAAACATTGAAGTCTATTAAGAAAGTTAATTTTTTAGCATTCCAATTAAAAGATACAAATAAAGCAGAATTTAAATTAGAAAAACAAAAAGTTAAAGAGATTTTAAAAAATCCAAAATACCAAGAACTAATCACTATTGGTAGTGGTAAACAATCATATACAGTTAAGTTCCTAGGTGAAGAAGATGCAATTGATGAAGTTATCTTTTTTGGGTCTGATAAAGAAAAAGGATTTGCTTTAGTACGTGTGTTAGGGAGAAATATGAATCCTTCAAAAATGATGACTTTAGCACAAGAATTAAAGTTTGATGGAGACGATGATTCGATGAAACAACTAGGATCATTTATGAAAAATTTGAATTTATAATAAAAATTCGATTAATTTAACGTTAAAAGGCGCTTTGAGATAATCAAAGCGCCTTTTAACGTTAAATTAACTGCATAACAACTCAAAAAAATTACTTTTGCATTCAGTAAAAAAGAATTGAAAATGAAGATTAATAAATTACTATGTGTATTAGCAATTGGTTTTACATTTTTTGTGAATGCTCAAAATAATCAATATAAAAGTGAACGTGATAAAATTAACGTTCTAATTCACACTAAATTAGATGTGAAATTTGATATTCCAAATAGTCTTTTATATGGTGAGGCAGAATTGATATTAACACCACATTTTAAACCGGTTTCAAAAGTTACTTTAGATGCAAAAGGAATGTTGATTCATAGTGTTAAAGTGAATGGGTTGAAGGCAGGATATAATTACTTTGAAAACAAAGAGCTGATAATAGAATTAGATAAAGAATATAAAAAGAATGAGCAATTTAATATCTATGTATCTTATACATCTCAGCCAGAAAAAGCAGTAGAATTAGGGGTGACAGATCAAAAAGGGTTATATTTTATTGATCCAAGAGGTGAAGATGAGGACAAGCCAACACAAATTTGGACAGAAGGAGAAACAGAAAATAATAGTGTGTGGTTTCCAACAATTGACGCTCCGAATCAAAAATCTACACAAGAAATTTCGATGACTGTTCCACAAAATTTCGTAACACTTTCTAACGGAACTTTAACTAGTCAAAAAGAAAATACGGATTCGACACGAACAGATACCTGGATTCAAAAGCAAAAACATGCACCATATTTATTTTTTATGGCTGCAGGAGAGTTTAGCATAGTTAAAGATACTTGGAACGGAAAAGAAGTGAG
>TARA_B110000090_G_scaffold184077_1_pt1 | contig 14003 bp, 16 predicted proteins | sample TARA_B110000090 | Tara Oceans TARA_B110000090 (sample SAMEA4397239) | marine metagenome | biome: Polar Biome; feature: [SRF] surface water layer (ENVO:00010504); material: water (ENVO:00002006), including particulate matter (ENVO:01000060) such as... | depth 5 m
GCGTGACCTGGACAGTCAACGTGAGCGTAATGACGATTTGCTGTAGAATACTCTACGTGTGAAGTATTAATTGTAATACCTCTCTCCTTCTCTTCAGGAGCATTATCAATTGATGCAAAATCTCTAAGTTCTGAAAGCCCTTTAGAAGCTAATACAGTAGTAATTGCAGCTGTTAATGTAGTTTTACCGTGATCAACGTGTCCAATAGTACCTATATTAAGGTGTGCTTTTGAACGATCAAAATGTTCTTTTGCCATGATTATTAATTTTAATTCTTAGTTATATATATATATTAGTGTTCACTTTTTTTTATTTGAGCCAATGACGAGAATTGAACCCGTGACCTCTTCCTTACCAAGGAAACGCTCTACCACTGAGCCACACCGGCTTAAAAAATTGAGCGAAAGACCGGGTTCGAACCGGCGACATTCAGCTTGGAAGGCTGACGCTCTACCAACTGAGCTACTTTCGCATTTTTTTAAATCAAATCCTTATCTTAGCATGGCTAAAATAATTGTGGTGAGAGAAGGATTCGAACCTTCGAAGCTTGCGCAGCAGATTTACAGTCTGCCCTCGTTGGCCACTTGAGTATCTCACCATTTTTCAAAGAACAAAGTTGTTAAAACAACTTTTCTTTCAATAAAAAACAAGCCCGAAATAGAACTTGAATTTTAACTTTTTATGAGCCGATGGAGGGACTCGAACCCACGACCTGCTGATTACAAATCAGCTGCTCTAGCCAGCTGAGCTACATCGGCTTTTTCTGCCACAAAAACAGCCCGCTATTTCTAACGGACTGCAAATGTATAAAGTTTTATTTTTTATACAAAACTTTTTATAGTATTTTTTTTATTTTTTTTACACGTTATGCGCTCTCTGTTTCTCTTTAAGTCTATTTAACTGTCTTTTTAAAGAATCTACAGACAACACAAGACCTTCTTCGAAAGTTTTACATGCTTTTTTTACAATAAAATTATCTTTAGGAACGTTTATTTTAACCTCAACAAATTTATTTTCTTTTCCACTTGTCTGCTGAACTTTTAAAAAGACTTCAGAATCAACAATTTTATCATAATATTTCTCTAGTGACGCTACTTTATTTTCTGCAAATACAACCAACTCTTTATCTGCATTAAAATTTACAGACTGAACGAATACTTTCATATAAAAATCAATTTTTAACCCCTTGGATGGGTTTTGTTATACACTTCTTTTAACTTACTTATACTACTGCTAGTATAAACTTGGGTTGATGCGAGGCTTGAATGCCCCAATAACTCTTTAACAGAATTAAGATCTGCACCTTCATTTAATAAATGAGTAGCGAAAGAATGTCTTAAAATATGTGGACTCCTCTTCACCTTTGAAGATACACTCCTAAAATACTCATTAATTATTCTATAAACAAGCATTGGATATAATTTCTTTTGTTTTTCAGTAAAAAAAAGAAACTCATTCAAACTATTTTTTTCCTTTCTTTGAGTCAAGTATTCTTTAAGAGATTCCTTAATCGATACTAACAGAGGAATATACCTTTCTTTATTCCTCTTACCCAATACTTTAAGAGTACTGTTTGAGAAATTAATATTTTCCACTTTCAATTCAATTAATTCATTTCTTCTCATTCCAGTAGAATAGAGCAGTTCAACTATTAATTTATTCCTCAAAGATTTAAAATCATTTGCAACATCAAATTGCCTAATTACATCTTCAATTTCTTTTTGTGAAAAAGGAACTTGAATTCTCTTTGAAACTTTTAACGCTTTATGTTTGGAAATAGGATTTTCGCAAACAACTTTAGTCTTCTGAAGAAACTTATAAAAAGAATTTAAACTACTTATCTTTCTATTCACAGTTCTATTAGAAATTTCAGAATCTACAAGACTTACAATCCAAGAACGAACTTGCGAATAGTTTACTTTGATTAAATCATCATCTTCAAACTCATTTATGAAAAAATTTTGAAACTCTAAAACATCATTTTGATAAGCCAAGACTGTATGCTTAGAATACTTTTTTTCAAAAGAAATATATTCGATAAATGAATTTATGAGCATAAAAAAAACCGTTAGAAGACAAATTTACGAATTCTAACGGATTATGTATTATAAAGGATATTATTAAATTATCCTTGTTCTTCTCGAGTTCTGATTCTCTGAACATAAACAGCTTTAATGCTTTGTGCTCTTTTAACTACTGAAGGCTTATCAAATTGTTTACGAGCACGCAAATTTTTCATCGTTTTAGTACGATCAAATTTTCTTTTAAAACGTTTAAGCGCTCTATCTATATTCTCTCCTTCTTTTATTGGTATAATCAACATAACTTGGTTCCTCCTTTCTTTGTTCTCCTAATCTTTATTTTTAGGGTGGCGCAAATATACAAACTAATTAATAATCAACAATTAAATTTTTTAAATTTTATTTTGTTGCTGGCTTGTAATCCTTTTTATCAATTATCATTTTTGCAATAATCTCTTTCAGAATTTCAGAAGTCCCCCCTCCAATAGGCCCTAACCTACTATCTCTAAGCAAACGAGCCATTGGATAATCTTCCATATAACCATAACCTCCTAATAGTTGTAGACATTCATAAATAACTTTATCAGCCATTTTTGTTGAGAATAATTTAGCCATACTCGCTTCCTTAACAACATACTGCCCATCATTCAATCTTTTTGCTACCGAATAATTAAATTCTTTAGCTACTTCAACTTCTGTTGCCATTTCTGCAACAGAATGTCTCAATGCTTGAAATGTATCAATAGGTTTTCCAAACGCTTGTCTTTCCGACATATATTTAATTGCATATTCAAGAGCATATTCTGCTCTTGCATGCGCATTTATTCCCATAATCAATCTTTCTAAAGCAAAATGTTGCATAATGTATGGGAAACCTTTCCCTTCTTCTCCCATTAGATTTTCAAGTGGAATTTCTACATTATCAAAAGCAATTTCTGCAGTGTCAGATGCTCTCCATCCAAGTTTATCTAGTTTAGTAGAAGACAAACCTTTCACATCTCTATCTACAAGGAAAATACTTATTCCTTTTCCTCCTAATTCCGGATTTGTTTTTGCAGCAAGAATTAAATAATCTGAATACACACCATTAGTAATAAATGTTTTTGATCCATTGATTATATATGAATTACCTCTCTTTACAGCAGTAGTTCTCATTCCAGCGACATCTGATCCTCCAAAAGGTTCGGAAATGCATAAACAACCTATTTTATCTCCATCAATACTTGGAGTTAGATAGTCATTCTTTATTCTTTCATCACCTTCTTTGTTTAAATGCGTCATTGCCAAATAAACGTGTGCCCAAATTGCAGCAGCAAAACCTCCTGAATTTATTTTTTGTAATTCTTCTAAAAAGATAACGGTATAAAAAAGGTCTAAATTTAATCCACCGTATTCTTCAGGTGAATTTAATCCAAAATATCCCATTTCTCCGAACTTCTTCCAGATAAAACGGTCTATCGTTCCAGTTTTCTCCCATTTATCTACATGAGGTGCTACTTCTTTTTGTAAAAACTCTTTAAAACTTTGTCTAAAATTTTCGTGTTCTTCAGTAAAATACATATAAAATATTTTTCTTTATTCAGCCTCCAAATATAAGGCGATTTTATCAAAACTCTCCATAGGAAAACCTACAATATTTTTCAATTCATTGATGTCTTGAATTTCAGCAACTTCATCTCTATATTGAAATATTTTTTTGGTCAATTCATAATCAATATAAGGCAAATGTAAAACCTCTTTAAAGGTTGCGATATTGATATTAATTTTAATAATCTCTAACTTAGTCAACACGGTATAGCGCTGAAGTATTTTTTCAATTACTTCAGGTTTTAATCCATAAACTTTTGCTAATTGGTTGTCATTCTGAAATCCGTTTATAGACGTTCTGTACTTAACAATACGCGCCGACAACTTATCTCCAATTCCGTTTATATCCCTTAGGTTATCTATTGATACCGTATTTAAATCTTGTTTTGCAATATTCAAAGATTCACTTGTATCAATTTTTGAATATTTCTTTTTATATGTTTTCTTTTTATTTATCCAATCTGGAAATTTAAACTGAGGAGAAAGTAGTGCTAATAAACTATCTGAAATTTTAGTAACGCTTTGAAACTGTTTTGCAGAATTGATATACAAACCTTTATTTCTATGTGCTAAAATCCGATCTATTTCTTGAGTAGACATCCCTAATTTATAACCTTTATAATCAGTTATAAAACTAGGATTGAATGGATACAGTTTAGGCTTTCTTTTTTCTATTTCAATAAGTTTCAGTGAATCTATTTCATGTTGAAAAAGCGCTATTTCATTTGAAGAATTATACTTATTTTTTTCATCCGAAGAAAAATCAACAAAAAAATAAATACCTTGAAAAATTACAATCAATAATAGCAAAAAGAAAATCCCATTTCTTTGACGGTTATTATACCAGAAATGGGATTTTAAATTTATCATTTACATTTTTTTATGATTTTGCTGCTTTTATTGCATCAAAGTATCTTGCCAATTGTTTTTTAACAACTGGGAATAAGAAAAATAGTCCAATCATATTAGGAAATACCATTGCAAAAATCATTGCATCAGAGAAATCCCAAATTGATTTCATACTTGCTGATGCACCAATTACAACAAATAGTAAGAATAATAATTTATAGGTTAAATCTGCTGCTCTACCTCTACCAAATAAATATTTCCATGATTGTAATCCGTAATAAGACCAAGATATCATAGTGGAAACTGCAAATAAAACAACTGCAATTGTTAAAAACACGTTAGAGTAAGGAATATATTGTGCAAACGCTTGTGATGTTATTCCAGCACCTTCATATGAAACACCATCAATCATAACAGCACCCATTCCGTCACCACCATATTGAAATGCTCCTCCAAAATTAAATATAATAATTACTAAAGCCGTCATTGTACAAATAACTATTGTATCAATAAAAGGTTCTAATAAAGCCACTAACCCTTCTGAAGCTGAATACTTGGTTTTTACTGCTGAATGAGCTATTGAAGCAGAACCCGCTCCAGCCTCGTTAGAAAACGCTGCTCTTTTAAACCCAACTAACAGTACTCCAATCAAACTTCCAACACCTATTGCCGTTGGCTTAAATGCTTCAGTTAAAATCAAACTAAATGCATCATCTACTAAGGAAAAATTACTAAATATGATATACAAACAGGCTACTACGTACATAATTGCCATAAACGGAACTACTTTTTCTGTAACGGAAGCAATTCTTTTAATTCCTCCTATAATAATTATACCTACTACAACTGCTAAAACAATTCCAATCCAAAATCCAGCACCAGAACTAGTAAGGTTCATTAATTCTTTTAACACAATAGTTGCTTGATTTGATTGAGCTGCATTACCCCCTCCAAAAGAACCTCCAATACAAAATATCGCAAAAAATACTGCTGCAATTTTTCCTAAATTGGTATACCCTTTTTCTTTTAAACCTTTACTTATATAATACATTGGGCCACCATATACGGTCCCATCTTCGCCTACATCTCTATACTGAACACCTAGTGTACATTCGACAAATTTTGTTGACATTCCTAAAAACCCACAAATAATCATCCAAAAAGTAGCTCCTGGACCTCCAAGGGCAATTGCCAATGCAACTCCTGCAATATTACCATTACCAACAGTTCCTGAAACGGCAGTTGCTAATGCTTGAAAATGCGTTACTTCTCCTTCTTGACTTTCATCTTTAATTGTATCTGGTATATCACCATCAATAGGTAAATCAGTTTTTTCAACACCATAACCTTGATCAATATGGTCATATTTACCTCTTACTACATTAATTGCTGTTGGAAAATATCTAAAATTTGGGAATCCAAAATACAATGTAAAAAACAATGCACTTAATACTAATAGAATTAATACAAATGGTATTCCAAAAACAGGAAAAAACACAATTCCAGAAATAGTATCTGAGAATGGTTTAAATGCTTCATCTATTTGTTGATCTATTCCTTTTTCTTGAGCAAAAGTTAAAAACGGAATTACTAAGAATAGTAATGAGAGAAGTTTTTTATTCATAATTGTGGTTAAGTTAATTTTAAATTATTAATTCGCAATATCATAAAAAAATGATGCATCATCAAATTTTTAACACAATTCTTAAAAAAGTGTTAGTAGCTTTTCAATTTGCCCTGACTATCCTAAAATAATTAATTTTGAACCAACTACCAATGTAATACTTGCTTCTGGGTTCATAATACAATCATTATTAACAGTTTTAAACCCTATAACTAAACACCCTTTTATCTCTTTAATCAAGATCTAAAATAGATTTAGAAATATAGCCTTGTGGTAAATCATCTACAATAATTTCTTCAAGATTTACAGCATGCTCACCTTCTAGTGATAACCTATCAACAAACTCTATAATATATTAACAACTAGTTAATCCAGATTACCTCAACTAATTTTGTCTTATGTTATCACATTGTCTGTACCTACTATTTTTATTTTTTTATACGATGGTTCTTCTGAAGCACAGTTAATAATAGTCTGATTTTTATTCACCTGTCTTGCAGATAAAACTATAAATAGATTATCGACATCAGAAGGCAAAGCAACTATTGATTTTTTACGTTTTGGGCTACATGTTTTTAAGAACATCATCATCATCAGTAGCATCTCCTAAAAAAGTTGCGTTTTTTTCTTTTTCAAGAAGAGACACATTCTCACTATCCATTTCTACAAGAACAATTTGCTTATTAAATTTTCGTAATTTCATCAAAGCTTCCTTCCCATTTCTAACATAAACACAAACAACTGCATGGCTATTTAATAAATCGATTTTTTTACATTTTTCTCTGTTTTAATTCTTCAAAAAAAGTTCCGTTAGCAATATTCTCTGAAATCCTTTTTCTTTTTATATCCATATAACGATGCGCTCAATAAAATTAAAAAAATTAAACAACTTACCTTCTGGAGTCAAAAGATGGTTTAGCCCAAAGTAAAGTTTAGATAAAGTGATAACTGACGTATATAAAAGTATCGCCAGATATTAATACATAACCGAATACTCCCAATATTATTTAGAATAAAAGAATATTAAAACTCTAAATAATTTTATCCTAATACTCATAAATCAAATACTGAACTTCGTTTTGTATAAATTTTATCTTTCAATTTCAATACAAAAGCGATGGTTAGATATAGACCAAAAGATAGACCAACAGTTACAAAAGAAATATAAATAAAAAACAACCGAACATTTACGGCGCGCATGCCTAAACGATCCGCTAAACGAGAAGAAACATAAAAACCGTGACGCTCAAAAAAATGACGTAAAGAGTGTAAATATCCCATTGAGAAAATTTCACTGCAAGATAGTATTTAATTTAAAAAGAAACAGTTAGAGTAATAACTTTTTAGTAAAATAATGGAGCATATTTTCAACTTCATCAAAATTATCTTCTTTTATAGAAATATCCGTAAGTCTAGGAAGATGTTTGGCAAAATATATATGATTATTAGACATTTCAAATAAATTAGTAGCTAAAGCAAATGGATATTTAAAATCTGGATTGACTTCAGAAATAACTTTTGATACAGCATTAGCCAAACTCTTATAACTTGCAAAAAGGCCTTTAGAGTTTTCCTCATCAACCTCTTTCGTATGATATGCTTTTACACCTTCAGAAATTACAATATTGTGAAGTTTACTTTCATTTACATAGCCTACTCCAGGATTATATTTAGGTGCAGAAACGAATGAATGAATAATAATCTTAAGTTTTATTTTAGGATCAGAAACATTCATTGTATTAATAGATATTAAATAACTGACCCATTCCCAATACCAATTTACCAAAAAAAGCAATAACATGTGCTTATTCTCAAAATACCTATAAATAGACGCTTCAGTTGAATTGATTTTTTGCGCCAACTTTTTAAAAGTAAAAGTCTCAAAACCAAATTCATCAATCAATATGATACTATATTTTATAATATTTCTACCAAGCTTTGAATCTTGAGGCTCCTTTAAATATAAACCATTATTCAACGATATTTTTATTTCAACACTCACTTTTTTATTTTTAATTAAAAAATAATTCTTATAAACTCTTATTTTCAAAAGGCTTAGTGCAAATATAAAAAAGTTTTACAATATTTTATGATAGTAATACTATCATTTTAAAAAGTATTATTATCTTTGTGAAAAATAAACACATAAATTAAAAATAATAAGTAAAATGAAAGGCACTATTTTTTCAAATATAAAAAACGATCTACCAGCAAGTATTGTTGTATTTTTTGTAGCACTACCATTATGTTTAGGTATAGCATTGGCAAGTGGAGCACCCTTGTTTTCTGGATTAATTGCAGGGATTATAGGAGGTGTAATTGTAGGATCTTTAAGTGGATCAAAAATTGGAGTAAGTGGTCCGGCAGCAGGTTTAGCAGCAATTGTTTTAACTGCAATTGGAACTTTAGGAGGTTATGAAAACTTTTTAGTAGCAGTTGTTTTAGGTGGTATAATTCAAATAATTTTTGGGTTTTTAAAGGCAGGGATCATTGGTTATTACTTTCCTTCTTCTGTAATTAAAGGAATGCTAACTGGAATTGGTATTATAATTATTTTGAAACAAATTCCTCACTTTTTTGGATATGATGCAACTCCTGAAGGGAATTTTGCATTTTTTCAAGTAGACGGTGAGAATACATTTTCAGAAATTTTTAAAGCAATTAATAATATAAGTTTAGGAGCAACTATTATTGGTGTAATCGCTTTATTAATTTTATTACTTTGGAGTAATGTATTATCAAAAAAAGGAAAAATTTTTCAATTAGTTCAAGGACCTTTAGTTGCTGTTGTTGCAGGAATACTATACTTTCTGGCCACAGAATCAAATTCTAAATTTGGGGTAAACGTCTCACATTTAGTAAGTGTTCCAGTACCAGATAGTTTTGATTCTTTTTTAGGTCAGTTTAGTTTTCCGAATTTTGGAGCAATTACAAATCCTGATATTTGGGTTGTAGCTTTTACAATTGCATTAGTTGCCAGTTTAGAAACTTTATTGTGTGTAGAGGCTACTGACAAATTAGACCCTCATAAAAATGTAACACCAACGAATAGAGAATTATTAGCACAAGGAACAGGTAACATCATTTCAGGTATGATTGGTGGACTTCCCATTACACAAGTAATTGTTAGAAGTTCAGCGAATATACAGTCTGGAGGAAGAAGTAAATTATCAACAATAATCCATGGCTTCTTTTTATTAATTTCTGTTATTTTAATTCCATCTTTATTAAATAAGATTCCGCTATCCGTTTTAGCTGCAATTCTTTTAATAGTAGGTTACAAATTAGCAAAACCTGCATTATTCAAGAAGATGTATGATTTGGGCTGGAAGCAATTCATTCCATTTACTGTGACTGTCCTTGGAATTGTATTTATCGATTTATTATATGGTATTGGTTTAGGACTAGGAATTGGTGTCATTGTAATATTGATAAAGAGTTTCCAAAACTCACATTTTTTACATAAAGAAGATAAAAGTAATGGTACACAAAAAATGAAAATGACATTAGCAGAAGAAGTGACATTTTTTAACAAAGGCGCTATTTTAAAAGAGTTAGATGCAATTCCAGAAAACTCTTATTTAGAATTAGACGTAAGAAAAACAAGATATCTTGATAATGATATTATTGAAATATTAGAAGATTTTGCTTTCAAAGCAAACGAAAGAAATATTGATATAAAAATAATATCAGAAAGAGGAATAGTAGAGAACCCTCCAAGTTATATTGAGTTTTTTAAACTCAGACCAAAATCAGCATAAGTAAAATTATTAACTATAAAAAAAACAATGAAAGCACACACTCAAGAAACTCAAACTACAATGACACCAGAAAAGTCATTACAACATTTAAAAGAAGGAAATCAAAGATTTCAACTTAATTTAAAAGTAAATAGAGACTTAATAGATCAAGTAAGTGATACAAGCGAAGGGCAATATCCATTCGCTACGATACTTAGTTGTATTGATTCTAGAGTGTCCTCAGAATTAATTTTTGACCTAGGAATTGGAGATGTTTTTAGCGCACGTATTGCTGGAAACTTTGTGAATGAAGACATTTTAGGAAGCATGGAGTTTGCATGTAAACTAGCAGGAACAAAACTAATAGTTGTTTTAGGACATACTGCATGTGGCGCTGTAAAAGGTGCTTGTGATGATGCTAAATTAGGGAATTTAACAAACATGTTAGCCAAAATAAAACCAGCAGTAAAGGAAGTTACCTATCCTGAAGACTCTAACTTAAGAAATTCTTCAAATATAGAATTTGTCAATAATGTTGCTGCTAAAAATGTACAATTAACTATTGAAAGAATTCTAAATGAAAGTGAAGTTCTTGCAGAAATGCAAAACAATGGAGAAATTAAGATTATTGGAGGAATGTATGATATTCATTCAGGTTCTGTAACTTTTTATGAATAATATTTAATACTAATTTAATGAAAAAGAAGAGTATAACAATAAGTTTGATAGCATTGATGGTTGCGTTAATGCTACCTAATTTTGCCCAAAGTCAAGAAAGTGATTTTGGAAATTGGGTGATATATATTGGTAATAAAAAATTGGACGATAGGTGGAATGTTCACCATGAAGTTCAATATAGAAATTACAATGCTATTGGTGATTTAGAACAACTATTATTACGAACAGGTTTAGGCTATACATTTAACAAAAGCAAGAATAATGTTCTCTTTGGTTATGGCTATATATTATCAGAAAATTATGCTGGTAATACTGATGAAAAAGTTTCAGTAAATGAACATAGAATTTATCAGCAATTTACATCAAAGCAAAGTGTTGGGAAAGTGAAATTAAGTCATCGATATCGATTTGAACAACGATTTGTAGAAAATGATTTTAAAATGCGTTTTCGATATTTCCTAGGACTAAATATCCCTTTAACCAATAACGAAAATGGCGAAAATAATTTTTATCTTTCTGCCTATAACGAACTGTTTTTAAATACTAAGTCTTCAGTATTTGACAGAAATAGAGTTTATGGAGGTGTGGGTTACAAAATCAATAAAAATATCAGGATTGAAACTGGCTATATGAATCAATTTTTTGAAATGAGTGGTCGTGACCAATTTAACATCATCACTTTTGTGAATTTCTAAAGTATTTTTGAAACTGAAAACTATTTTTTTTTGATAATTTATAAATGTTCCTTAAATTGTAATTTATTATCCTCTTAAGGGAATAATAAAAAATAATAAGTGGACACAAACTTCTATATAGTCATCAAAAATGACAGGTAGTGTAAGATAAAAGTTCGTCCGTAAATAAATTTGGTGAAACTTTTTGATATAACTACGATGAATAAAATAGTACCATTCCTATTCGAGAGACTTCTTTCGGAGAATACTCGAGTAAAAACTGAAAAAATTATTCTCAAAATAGCAATATTTAGTTTTTTCATCCATTTGGCTATAATCTATTTTATAAAATTCGATTTTATAGCTTTTTCATCAAATTCAGAATTGCTAAAAAACCCTATATCAGCCATCTACACTCCCTTTTCTTTTATTCTTATTTACGAGGTTTATCTCTTGATTTACTACTTACCCAAGTCGTTTACAAACTATATAACGAAACAGTATGAAATTATAACACTTATTATAATTCGTAAATTATTTAAAGATTTATCCGCTTTGGAACTTTCTGAAAATTGGTTTGAAATTAAAGGAGATTTACAATTTACTTATGATTTAATTGCTTCTCTTCTACTTTTTTATTTAATATTCCTATTTCAAAAACAAGGAAAGCAAAAGGCAGCACTGCAAGCGAGTATTAAACCTATTATTGGAAAATTTGTTAAAAAGAAAAAGTTGATAGCCGTTATTTTGGTTCCGTTGTTTTTTACTATGGCATTATATACACTTATCGATTGGTCTACAGGAATTTCAATCTCACCAAGCAAATTGCCAACATTTGAAAGTATTAATAATCTGTTTTTTGATCAATTTTTTACGGTATTAATTTTAGTAGACGTGGTCCTTCTTTTAATTTCTTTCTTTTATACAGATCAGTTTCATAAAATTATAAGAAACTCTGGATTTGTCATTTCAACAATTCTAATAAGAATGTCTTTTGGAGTAAGCGGCTTAATAAGCACTATTTTAATTATTGTAGCTATCCTTTTTGGATTAGCGATAATAACAATCCATAATAAATACGAAAAAGACACTTTATCTAACAATATATAAAATTAAATGATAGTTCAGGCCTACTTAAGAAAACCTTCACGGATTTTCTATTCGGGTTTTATTTACTGAAATAAGCGCTTTTTTTTGTGCTTCCTTAAATTCTAATTAATTAAATTTCATTTACAAGAACATCATGATAAAGGTAAAAGGAAAAAATGCACTCATAACAGGGTCAAGCCGTGGAATAGGTCAACAAGTCGCTCTAGGTTTGGCAAGTTTAGGATGCAATATTATTGTACATGGACGAACCCATGAAAGCTGCTCTAAAACTCTCAAGGGATTAGAAAAATTTAAAGTTAATACATATTGTATATTTGGAGAGCTATCTGATGAGTCACAAGTAGAGGACCTGATAGAACAAGTGAAAAATATTAAAATAAATGTTGATATTTTATATAATAATGCAGCTATTATGTCTCCCTATCGCCATGACTTTTGGGACCATACTTTTGATGATTGGATGAGCAGTTTTAAAGTAAATGTTTATGCAATGTATAAATTAAGTGCTACGTTTATTCCGCCAATGATAGAAAATGGTTTTGGTCGTGTCGTTAATCTTACTTCCGGAATAAAAGAGGAGCCTGAACTCGCTCCTTATGGTGCCTCAAAATGGGCTGTTAATAAGCTTACTGATGATATTGCAATAAAACTAGACAACACTAATGTTCGAATAAATATACTGGATCCTGGCTGGTTGCGTACTGATTTAGGTGGCTCAAATGCTGATCATGCTGTAGAAGAAGTTTTACCTGGAGCACTCGCTCCAGTTTTAATGGAAAATGATGGCCCAAATGGTCATTTATTTTCAGCTATTGATCACAATTTAAATATTGAAGACCTTAAAAATTAATTTTATAGATTATAATAAATAATAAATTGGATTTAAATAAGTAATTTAAAGGAAAAAGGATTGAAGAAAATGAATAGTTGACTAAGTATAAACCAGATATAGTTCTAGCACACTACATTAATAAATTATTATTATTATTATTATTATGAAATTAAACTTATTATCTTGTGATGCTCAAAGGCCAGATAGAAGAGCGATAGCCAAATGTATTGCAGAGGTTTCACCTAACATTAATGAATCATTGTCCAATGAACTCACAAATATACTCTTAGAAGGAGACGCTGTAGATATTGAAGTAGAAGGTAAAAACTCTGGTTCCGCTTTAAGAGCATTTCGAAAACTAAGTATTGACTACGAAATTATAGAATAAACAAAATTACTATCACTAATTCTCTCTGAAACTATGATTAACTTCATTAATTAAAACAAATCCTGTGAGAATAAAAACAACATATTTGATTTCGCCTTTATTTCTGCTGATTGGCTGTAATCAGAAACAAATTGACACAAAGAGTTACCAAATCGCGAAATACAGAGAGTAAACAAAATTTAATTTAACAAACAGAAAAATTGAAAACCGAATAGCAGTTATTGATATGATTACAAATTGACAATTTTATACAGATTCGAAATTACTGTTTAAAAGTAATATACTCGGCTCAAACGGATTTAAAGTTGAAATCAAAGTTTCTGATAATTATGAAAATCTTATTTTGACAATATTTTATAATTTTAATAATGAAACGAAAAGTTGAATTGGTTTATGAAAATAATATTTTAGCAACTTTTGTAGATAAAAATAGAAGTCACCCCCTTTTTCAAATAACAAAATCCGAAATAGACAAAATCATAATCGGAAACATCGGGGAA
>TARA_B110000090_G_scaffold165206_1_pt1 | contig 13955 bp, 12 predicted proteins | sample TARA_B110000090 | Tara Oceans TARA_B110000090 (sample SAMEA4397239) | marine metagenome | biome: Polar Biome; feature: [SRF] surface water layer (ENVO:00010504); material: water (ENVO:00002006), including particulate matter (ENVO:01000060) such as... | depth 5 m
ACCGGTCTACCGGGTTTAGGCATCGAATTCGACCGCGAAGCGGCCAAAAAGCACCCAATGCAGTCGCGTGAGTTGCCCCAGCTGCGTCGGTTGGATGGCTCCTTTACGAATTGGTAACATCTGAGCCGCTCCAAAAACACTGAATTAGCTACAATAATCCAGGAGCCGAAGCGGGTCTCGGGCTTATTCTGTTGAAAAACTCGAAGATTTGAGCGTACTGGCTGGCATGGGAATTTGTTTGCACCCCGCCTTCACACGGTTTTGGGGTCAAGTTATGGTTTGGCGCTAGTTTTGCGAGCTTTTTGAGGTTTTGGGCGGTTGCTGCGAGAATAGATTCGTCGTGAGCGCCGCATGGTCCACGTAATCGGAGCCGGCCTAAGCCGTGTATTCGTTTGAGATGAGCAAATGACATCTCGACCTTTTTGCGCAGTTTACACGAGATTGCATATTGCTGTGTTTGCGACAAGACACGGGCGACATCACGGGACGTTTCCTAAATTGATCTGGTGACTTTACGCAGCGGTTCTTTTGGCGTGCAGCGGTTTTTCAAGGCACAGGCATCACAGTCTGCTTTGCGGGCGCGATACCGTATTGTTTCATCTTTGTTTGCACCCGATCGGGGTGCTTTGAACGCACGATGATATTGCTTGAGCTCTTTGCCACCACGGCGGATGTACAAGTTATTCTTAGCATCATAGGTAAAATCGGCACGCTAGAAGGTTCCATCTTTGCGGCCGGATTTATCTATCACCGGAATATGCGGGGCGATCCCGCACTTCTCAACCAACCAATCCAGCATTGGCCCTGAACCTTAGGCGGTATCGGCGATTAGACGTTCAGGCCTGAGACTATGTATCGCCTGCACGCGATCAATCATGGTTTTGACCGCCCCAACTTCAGCCTGACAAATAGACCGTGTGGCTTCAACATCTAGGATCACGGCGTTGTCGGTATCGATCAGATAGTTGGTCGAATACGCGAAGTACGCAGGACCACCGCGCGCACCAGTCCATTGGGATGCTGGATCAGAGTGTGAGATAAACTTAGGGATAAAGGGGCTGGCTGCGCCAAAAGCAGCGTCATCAAGTGTTTCCAAATATTCCCGAACGGCACGTGGTGCATCGCTGGGATCAGTCGTCTCGGCGTCCCAGACCGCCTTCGGTGTGGAGTTTTGACGGTTTGCGTCAGCGGCTAATACTCGCGTCAGCCGCATCACACAGCCGCCGCTCAGAACGGATACCCATAATATATCCGACTAGCAGCATGCGCATTGTCAGTTCTGGATCAATCGCTGGCCGTCCGGTTGAGCTGTAAAACTCGGTCAGATGTTGGCGAACACCAGATAAGTCGATTATGCCGTCTATTGCCCGCAGGACGTGATCGAGCGGGACATGATCTTCAATCGAAAATTCATAAAATAATGCGCCTTGTGCTTCTTGCTTTGGACCCATCATCGTTAGCAATCCCTTATATCAATAAGGAGATTGAATCAGTCAAACCAACCTAAATCAAGTGGAGTTTTTCAACAGAATAGGCCCAAAGCGGGCGTTCAAGTGGTCAGCTGTCACTACAGTGCAGTTTCCCCAAAGCAGCCGTTCCTGCGATGCGCAGCATTTTTGAAGTGGCCATCACCCTTCCGGGGGCTTCTGCTGCGCCATCTGAGTGGGAGACACTTGTGGTCCAATTGATCGATCTTTGGCTATATTCTGCGTAACGTTTCCCGGATGACTTGTTCGGCCGCGGGAGACAATTCGCGGTCTTGCTGGACGATGACAAAGTATGGGGACACCATGATGTCCTCGACCAAGTCTAACCGGGTGACATTCACGTCAAGCGCAGAGTCTGTGAGTAGTCTCACAACCTCGTTGGATTGGGGGGCGATGCCGCTCGAGCTCTCCAAGAGCGCCATTGCCACAAGCAGAGATGACGTGTTGGTGATTTGGGAGGGCATCTTCACGTGGTTGGTGTGAAACGCCGCTTCCACGGCCGTGCGGATTGGTGTACCGCGGTCCTGAATGACCCATTCGAACTGGGTCAGTTCGTGCAGGCGTACGGCTTTGCGCTCGGCCATCGGATGGTCGCAGCAGACCAGCATGGAAACCACTTCGTTAAGGGCGGCGGGATAAATGCGGTAGTCTTGGCTGTTGTAGTCCGGCGGAAGCCTGGCGATGATGAAATCGAAACGGCCTTCTTCGAGACCACGCATCAACGTCATGGAAGGGGCGACCTCGATGTTAAACTCTATCTCTGAGGCCATTTTGCGGACGGTGCGGACCACTGGAACAACCATTCCCACGGCCGGGCCTGTCACGGTTCCGATCCGTACGAATCCTGCGCGGCCATTAGCGACTTGCTGTACATCCGTTTCCAGCCTGTCGAAGCCCTGAAGAATCTGTCGAGCGTGGCGCAGGATCGTCTCGCCGATCGTAGTCAACATCATCCCCTTGGCGTGGCGAGTGAACAGTGGTGCACCAACGAGAGTTTCGATTTCGGCTAGCATCCGCGATGCCGAAGGTTGCGACATCGCGATCTCTACGGCGGCGGACTGAAGCGTGCCGGTTTCTGCGATCCGAAGGATTAGGCGAAAATGGGCAGTCTTGAGGCGGCGTGCAATCGACATGAACATAACACCTTTGGTATGTAAGATGCGGTTATTGGAATTTTACTGTTATGTAAACCTTCTTTACTGAAAATGTGAGGAAATGTTTTTCCTATTAAATGCAACAAGGAGGTATCCATGAATTTTTGCAGCAAAACTTTCTCTGAAATCGCTGAAGCGGAGGGGGAATCAAGGTGCTGCACGCCTGGAATTTCGCAACGCTGAGGGTATTCGCGTCGATCGCAAGGCTCACAAGGACTCCGAAGACTAGGTTCTTGGCACGGAATCGATGGGTTTGTGGCCCTAGGCTATTACGAGACACATTAAACAAAAGGCAAGGCCTTTTATTTTCAACAGTTTACAGGTGGGATATTCCAACCGTAAGTAAAACTGGACAGTTGACATGACATTCAAACCAGCAAAATGGCCGCGAAAGCTGCGATCGCAGGAATGGTATGGCGGCACTAGCCGCGATAACATTTACCACCGTGGCTGGTTGAAAAACCAAGGCTACCCGCATGACCTGTTTGATGGTCGCCCGGTCATTGGGATTCTGAACACATGGTCCGACCTTACCCCCTGTAACGGGCATCTGCGCGAACTCGCGGAAAAAGTCAAAGCTGGTGTCTGGGAGGCGGGTGGATTTCCATTGGAAGTGCCGGTTTTCTCAGCGTCCGAGAACACATACCGTCCTACAGCGATGATGTATCGCAATTTGGCTGCCCTGACGATCGAAGAAACCATGCGCGGGCAACCTATTGATGGCGTGGTTTTACTTGTTGGCTGCGACAAGACCACGCCTAGTCTGTTGATGGGAGCGGCATCAACCGACCTGCCTTCAATCGTTGTTACCGGGGGCCCAATGCTGAATGGCTGGTTTCGCGGTGAACGCATGGGGTCAGGAACGGCACTTTGGCAAATGTCCGAAGATGTTAAGGCCGGCAAAATGTCGACCGAGGATTTTCTGGAAGCTGAACAGGCGATGAGCCGCTCCTCAGGCACCTGCAATACCATGGGCACCGCTTCTACTATGGCGAGTATGGCCGAAGCCTTGGGAATGGCCCTGTCGGGCAACGCCGCGATCCCAGCCGTTGATGCGCGTCGCCGTGTCATGGCGCAAGTCACTGGCCGCCGCATTGTCCAGATGGTCAAGGATGATCTAAAACCGTCCGATATCCTGACGAAGGAAGCCTTTGAAAACGCGGTTCGCGTCAACGGCGCAATTGGGGGATCAACTAACGCCGTCATCCACTTGTTGGCGCTGGCCGGCCGCGTTGGAATCGATTTTGACTTGCACGATTGGGATGTTCTGGGGCGCGACGTTCCCACCATCGTTAATCTGATGCCGTCCGGAAAATACCTAATGGAGGAATTCTTTTATGCAGGCGGTCTGCCGGTTGTTTTAAAGCGTCTTGGCCAGGCAGGTAAGCTCCATAAAGGAGCACTGACTGTCTCGGGCGACACGATCTGGGACGAAGTCAAGGACGCCCACAACAGCAATGAAAATGTTATTCTTCCGTTTGAAAGCGCACTGACTGATCAAGGTGGAATCGCCGTGCTTACGGGCAATCTTGCGCCCAAAGGTGCGGTTCTTAAACCCTCTGCCGCTTCGCCCCACTTGATGAAACATCGTGGCCGCGCCGTGGTTTTTGAGGATATCGACGACTATAAGAATAAGATCTTTGATGAAGATCTGGACATCGACGAAAACTGTATAATGGTTTTAAAAATGTGTGGTCCGCGAGGTTATCCGGGCATGGCCGAAGTGGGCAACATGGGCCTGCCACCAAAAGTACTGCGCAAAGGTGTCACAGATATGGTTCGCATTTCTGATGCCCGAATGTCGGGCACGGCCTACGGCACGGTCGTGTTGCATGCGTCACCCGAAGCCGCACGAGGCGGTCCATTGGCCATCGTGCAAGATGGCGACATGATCGATCTTGATGTTGAAAATCGGCGCATTCACCTAGAGGTGTCCGATGAAGAAATCGCGCGGCGCTTTTCTAAATGGAAATGTCGCACCGCTGCGCCCGAGGGTGGTTATGCCCAGATGTTTTACACTCATGTTGAGGGTGCGGATACCGGCGCGGATTTCGATTTTCTAAAGGGATGCCGCGGTTCAGACGTGCCCAAGGATTCGCACTAATGTCACAGAGGATCGCTTTGGTTGGAATTGGAAAGATTGCGCGGGATCAACACATCCCGGCAATCGCCAACGATGATGTTTTTGAACTGGCAGCTACCGCCAGTCGCAACAATGGCCTCGACGGGATCGACAGATTTAGTGATCTGGCCAGCTTGCTCGCGGCACGACCGGATATTCCCTGCATCTCGCTCTGTACGCCGCCCCAATTTCGATATGAGGATGCTAGGCGCGCTTTGGAGGCCGGCCGCCATGTGATGCTCGAAAAACCACCCGGCGCGACTGTAAGCGAAGTGCACGACCTAAAAGATTTGGCCGATGCGCGTGGGTTGTCACTATTTGCAACGTGGCACTCGCGTTATGCCGCAGGTGTCGCAGCGGCCCGTGATTGGCTGGTAGGCAAGGACATTCAAACAGTCGATGTCATCTGGAAAGAAGATGTGCGGCGCTGGCATCCGGATCAAGAATGGATCTGGACGGCGGGCGGCCTTGGTGTGTTTGATCCCGGCATCAACGGCATTTCGGTGCTGACCGCAATATTTCCGCGCGCGCTCCATCTGATCAATGCCGCCCTGGATTTTCCGTCTAACCGTGACACTCCGATCGCAGCAAAGCTGGCTTTTCGTGATCCCGGTGGGGCACGCGTCAACGCCGTGTTTGATTGGCGCCAGGAAGGCCCACAAAGTTGGGATATCCGCATCACAACTCCCGATAATGAAGCACTTCTTAGCGAAGGTGGCGCCGTTTTCGCCGTGAACGGCGAGGTCCTCACAAGTGGTGACAATTGCGAATACTCCAACCTTTATGCCCGATTTGGTGATTTGCTGGGCGCCTCGGAGAGTGACGTTGACATTTCACCACTGTGTCACACTGCAGATGCGTTTCTGATTGGGCAGCGAACCGAAACCGAAGCATTCAGCTATTAAACCAACGACCCAAAAGGACCCGAAATGACCCAACCTTTGACTGGCATCTTTCCTGTCGCTCCCACCCCGTTTCATACCGACGGGCGGGTAGACGAAGAGGGAATGCGGCGTGTTCTGGATTGCTTGATTGATCAGGGCGTCGATGCGATTTGCGTACTTGCTAACTATTCTGAACAGTTTGTGCTGTCGGATGACGAACGTGCGCTTCTCACCCGGATCAGTCTTGAACATATTTCCGGTCGCGTCCCGGTCATTGTGACCATCAGCCACTTTTCAACCGATATTGTGAAAGAACGTGCTCAGTTCGCGCAATCCCTTGGCGCGGATATGGTCATGATGATGCCCCCCTATCATGGTACCGGGCTGAAAGCGTCGGACAAAACCCTATTTGAGCATTTTCAACGCACTAACGACGTGATTTCAATTCCGATAATGGTGCAGGATGCGCCACTTTCCGGGGTGCATCTTAGTGTTCCAGTCCTAGCCCGAATGGCGCGGGAACTTGAAAACGTGAGCTATTTCAAAATGGAAAGCCCGTTTGCCGCCGACAAGCTGGCAGCTTTACTTGAAGCTGCAGGTGATCACATTGCTGGGCCATACGACGGCGAAGAAGCGGTAACGCTGCTTGCCGATCTGGATGCTGGTGCGACGGGCACGATGACGTCGGGCATGTTCCCCGAACATCTTGGCGTGATTGTAAGGGAATACCTGGCTGGAGACCACGGCGGCGCACTTGCTCAATGGCAAAAATGCCTGCCGCTCATCAACCATGAGAACCGCCAATGCGGCCTTCGGGCCTGCAAAACTGTCTACGCTGAAGGCGGCGTGATCGAAAGTGACCATGTTCGCCACCCGCTGCACCCGATGACCGAACGCACTAAGAAGCGCTTGTTGCAACTTGCGAATGATTTGGACCTGATCGCCCTGAAATGGGGCAATTGATTAAGCTGAGGACGAAATAATGTTGGATAAAACAAACTTTGTACCACATGGACGCCATCTAATCTCCGGGCAATGGATCAAAGGCGAAAAAACCTTTAACTCCGCGCCGGCCTCTGGTCCCAGCCATGCCTTTAGCGTGGGTTCTCCAGCCTTAGTGGATCAATCGGCCAAGTCGGCAGAAGAAGCATTCTGGAGCTATGGTTATACATCGCGTGCCAAACGCGCCGCATTTTTGAACGCCATCGCTGACAATATAGAGGCGCGCGCAGAGGCCATCACTGAAATCGGCTCGCAGGAAACGGGTCTGCCCGAGGCGCGCCTGCAAGGCGAACGTGGCCGTGCAGTCGGTCAGTTGCGCCTTTTTGCTGGCCACATTCTGGCGGGTAATTACCTCGATCACCGTCATGATAAAGGGCTGCCTGATCGCAAGCCCTTACCGCGCGCTGATCTGCGACTCGTGCAACAACCCATTGGACCAGTTGCGGTTTTTGGTGCGTCCAACTGCCCCCTGGCGTTTTCGACTGCAGGTGGCGACACCCAAATGTAGTTGCAGTGGCCCTTGCCAACAAAAATGCCCGAATTGTGTGGTCTATCTTGTCCAAAAACGAGGATTACCGCGGATCCGAAACGCCACAAGCAGCCTTAGAAGAGCTCAGACAAAACGAATAAAGGAGGACACTCCCGACAGAATTGCAGCAACTTGGCAAGGGATGGTGAGACGACACGTTTCGTAGCTTCTTAAACCTGATGTGTGGACCGGCAAGGCGAAAGCCTATGCCTTGGAGCCAATGAGGAAGAAGCGAGCGGAAATCCATCGGGGCTCGCGGCGACGATACTTCGGGCCGCATTCAGAAGCCGGATATACGTCAGCAACCTTGAAACCTATTCAGCTCTAAATAAGGCGTTGCAAAAAGGCGGGGTCCATATACGTCCACACATGACAGTGCCATTTGATACAATGAAGGATGTTACATCTCGACGTGATGTTCATAAAATACCTAACTCAAATATTGGTTGGTCTTATGTCAATAAACTGCACAATTTCCCGGAATTCGAAGATGAAAATGATCGGTTGTTTAACAATGATTGAAATTTACGAGATAGAGGACAACTACGTATCTTTTTATAATATTTAAGTTTAGTAGGGTTAGTTGTCCCCTAGACGGCGACTTTTGACCCGGAAATTGGTGCATCGGTTGGGAAATCGATAAAGGTCTGCTCAGAGCGCAAAATTGGTGCGTTTAATTAGGCGGCAATTAGCGCTCGAGATTTTCCACCGAGGTCGCGAACGGCCCATTGCTGCCTTTCATCAAGCGGCAAGATGTTGCGGCGCAGCGTCCGGTTAGCTGACTTCGCAATTCACGAAATGAGTGTTCAAATCGATTGCTGCAATGCGTCAAGGTAAGGGTTGTTGCACCCGCGTCAAACCCAGTTTTGATGCATCGTGGTGTTTGGCCCGTTTACTCCGAATAGCCTTCGAGTCCGCAATTGAAATTAAAATGAAAGATTTTTTCGGCAAGCGTTGATGATGCAACGTCGACATACTGGGCGCAAATGCTAGATTCTGCACGATATGAGTATTGAAGATTTATTGATTGCATTTCAAAAACGGCTAGCAGAATACGGTGCCATCGTGATTTTCGGATCTCTGCCAGACAGCAACTCGGTGATCAGTTCGGCAGTACCTGCGGCTTGAGTGAGCCCCAAGTGTCCATGCCCAAATGCATAAATAACTCGACTTGTTTTAGGTGAAATATCTATTATCGGCAGGCTATCAGGTGTTGATGGGCGAAAGCCCATTTGTTGTTGACCGCCCGATGTCTCCAAGCATGGCAAAAATTTGGCGGCCTTGTTCAACAGATGTTCTGCACGTTTAAAGTTTGGCGACAGATTTAAACCGCCAAGTTCAGTGGCTCCACCCACGCGAATACCATTTCCATTTCGGCTAACCACAAAACCATGATTGCCAAATGTTAGGTGGGTGCGCAATTCAAACGCCCCTTCAGGCAAAGTGGTATTATAGCCGCGCTCGGTTTCGAGCGGGATATGGTCGCCTAGGGTTTTCGCCAGAATATGTGACCATGCCCCCGCAGCGACCACCAACTGTTTGCAGAAAAGTTTGTCGCCAGACTGGATGTTCAGAATTACCCCGTCTTCTGTAGTATTAAGAGACGCTACATTTCCTTGTACAATCCGCCCACCCCGCTGGCAGAACTCTCTAGTCAAATGTTCAAGCCACTGTGCCGGATCACAAGCGTTCATCCAATCCGGAGTGAAACCAGCATGGGTGAAGCGTGGATCGATACCGGGTTGAACCTCGGCAATCGCACCAGAGTTTTTCAAAAAGTCAAAGCGAATACCATGCTCCCGACGTAAATTCCATCCAGGCAAGCTGGCGTCGAACTGACCTGCTCCTTCATAAAGCTGTAATTGCCCATCTCGTTGAATCAGATGTTCGCTAGAAACCTTTTTGATTTGACGCTCAAGAGCAACTCGGGAAAGGTCCATTAAATTGACCTGGGCCTGTATTGACGCCTGATAGCGATCACGCCAGCTGGCCCGCCAGAAACGTAACATCCAAGGCGCAATCTTAAAGGCGTAAGATGGTGGAATAGATAGCGGGCCCATTGGATCCAGAAGCCATTTTGGTGCTTTACGCATTATACCCGGTGTGGCCAACGGAACTATATCGGTGAAAGCAAATGCGCCTGCATTCATATCGGATACTTTGACACAATTTGGTGCGCGGTCCAGTAGGATCACCTCACGAAACCCTGAATCCTGCAAGGCCAGAGCGATGTTGATCCCAATGATACCGGATCCGACAATAATAATTTCGTGCGTCATTATTTCACCATACATGAGTGTATGCATTTGCTGGGCCGAGAGGAGCCCAGCATCTCAGAATCTGCTTAGATACTACGGTAATGTGTAGGCAGTTTTCACTGTCGTATAGAACTCGGCTGCGTAGGTGCCCTGTTCGCGAGATCCGAAGCTAGACCCTTTAGTTCCACCAAAGGGCACGTGGTAATCCACACCAGCGGTTGGCAGGTTGACCATAACCATCCCAGCTTGGGCATTGGTTTTGAAGTGGCTGGAATACTTTAGGGAGGTGGTGCAAATCCCTGAGCTGAGCCCGAATTCAGTATCATTCGCAACTTGAAGCGCTTCCTCATAATCGGATACTCGCACAACAGACGCAATTGGACCAAATACTTCTTCCCGATTGATTCGCATATTATTGTTAGTTTCTGTCACTAATGCTGGAGACATGTAGAAACCTTCGGTTTCGCAATTGAGCCGTTTCCCACCAATAACATTGCCACCTTCTTTGGTTGCAATATCAATATATGAGAGATTCTGATCCAATTGGCTCGCGTCTACCACTGGGCCCATTTGAACGCCTGCTCCAAGTGCATTTCCGACTTTCAGTGCAATCATTCGTTCGCTCAAAGCAGCTACAAAACGATCATGGATACCTTCGGTCACAATAAGACGAGAACTGGCCGTGCACCGCTGGCCGGTAGAGAAAAATGCACTGTTAAGTGACGCATCTACTGCGAGGTCCAAATCGGCATCATCCAAAACCACCATCGGGTTCTTGCCGCCCATCTCAAGCTGTACTTTCTTCAACTTTGCACCGCAGGATCTTGCAATCCCGCGTCCCGTAGGTACGGATCCGGTGAAAGAGATTGCATTTACTTTGTCGCTATCAATTAGACGTGGTCCAATCTGCGAACCGCTGCCCATTACAAGGTTTGCAACCCCGTCCGGCAATCCAGAGCGCGAGATAATCTCGATCAATGCATGCGCACATCCCGGTACCAGTTCCGCTGGTTTTAGTATGACGGCATTGCCATAGCAAAGCGCCGGAGCGATTTTCCAGGCGGGAATTGCGATTGGAAAATTCCAAGGTGTGATCAGGCCAACAACACCGATTGGTGAGCGTGTGATGTCAACGTCAATGCCTGGGCGGACAGAGGCCAATCGGTCGCCTGTCTGGCGTAGGGCCTCGCCTGCAAAGAACTTGAATATTTGACCTGCGCGTGCGGATTCCCCAATTCCTTCAGGCAATGTCTTACCCTCTTCACGTGACAGCAGATATCCCAACTCTTCTTTGCGGGCCAGAATTTCAGATCCGATAAAATCCAGAACATCAAAGCGTTGCTGCGGAGTCGATGTGGCCCATTTTGAAGCCGCAATGTGTGCCGCATCAATAGTGCGGTCAAGATCGGCAACGTCAGCTTTTGCGGCGTGCCCAAGTATATCACTGACGTCCGAAGGGTTGATGTTGGCAACGCTGTTTGCGGTTTCTTCCCAGTTACCGCCGATAAGGTTTTTATATTCCATGTTATTTTCCTATTCAGGAACGGAAACCACTGCGATAGGGGTCCGTTGGGTTAAAAATTAGATTTACTTCCGCCGTAACAAAGGCTTGCCCTGTAACAGTAGCGATCACTCCGCCATTGACACCAGGTTGGTAGCGAAGACTATAAGTGCTGCCAATGACGCTTTCCTGCACCCAGTCAGTGTCCGGGGGCAGGTCCCCGTCTGCAGCAAGGCATGCCAATTTCGCGGACGAACCCGTACCGCATGGCGACCGGTCATATGCTCCACTTGGACACATCACAAAATTTCTTCCATTTGCCTGCGGATCTTCCGCTGGGCCAAACAATTCAACGTGATCGATCCAGGCACCTTCTGGACCGGTTATTTTTGCGTCATCTAGCGCATCACGAATTGCAAAAGTAAGGTCAGTTAGGCGACGTATATTGGCAACGTCCAGTGGAATTGGGCAGTCCTTTACCAAAAAGAACCAATTTCCGCCCCAGGCGACATCACCGGTAATGGTTCCAATTCCTTCAACCTCTACCGAGACGGAATTGTGTAATCGGTAACTTTCAACGTTCACAACCGATGCGGTGTTGGCGTCTTGCAGGTCAACTTCCACCACCCCGACAGGTGTTTCCACCTTAAACCTTCCGGGGGTTATCAGGCCAAGATGGTGAAGTGCGACAGCAATGCCGATAGTCGCATGCCCGCACATTCCCAGATTTTGAAGAGTATTAAAATAGATTACAGCGGCAACACATTCCGTATCAGAAGGCTCTACCAACAGCGCCCCAACCATCGCTTCATGTCCGCGAGGCTCAAGCAAAACGGCATCACAGAAATCTCGGTGTTCGGCTTCTAAACGCGCGGCACGTTCCACCAGCGACCTTGTTCCAAGGTCAGGGCCGCCATCAATAATCACGCGTGTTGGTTCGCCGGCTGTGTGGCTATCAATTACACGCATTCGGCGATAATCCCGCCTTGGGCGGACCAATTGGCGAACCATTTCCTAAACAGGCTATATTGGGCCTCGACATAGTTTCGTTGTGAATCTGACAATTCATCGGTTTCGTTGAAATGTAGGCGGTACTCTTCGTCGCCATTTAGAACCATCAGATGTTTGTAATAAAGTACAAGATCCGCACCCTCGTCAAAACTCGACAATATTCCTAGTGCTTCTTCTAGCTCAAGCGCACGAACACGTGCCTCTGCATGCCCGTCGGCGGCCCTCTGGCAAAGTGCGCAAAGAAGCAAAACTTCTTTTGGGATTGCGTTGCCGATTCCGGTTATCGCACCGGTGGCACCACAATTGACGAAACCGTGGTAAACAGCCGTGTCGACGCCAATCATAAGCGTCACATTATCATCACGTGACGTGATGTTTTCGGCAGCGTATCGTAAGTCATTTTTGCCGCCGAATTCCTTAAAACCAACGAGGTTTGCATGCTCAGCGCGCAATTCGAAAAACAGATCTGCACGCGTAGCAAAGCCATAATAAGGGCTGTTGTAGATAACCGCAGGCACATCGGCAGCGGCTGTCAAAATAGCTTTGAAATGTGCTTTTTGAGCGGAAATCGACGACCCCCGCGACAGAACGCGCGGAATTACCATCAATCCACATGCCCCTACTTTGGCTGCATGGGCGGCATGGGCAACGGCGGAATTTGTATTGGCTGCACCGGTTCCAACAACAACCGGCACACCAGCCTTTACGAGGCGCTCTACGCCCTCCATACGCTCCTCATCGGTTAGCAACGGCCAATCGCCCATTGATCCCGCATAGATCACGGCGGACATCCCGGCAGCGATTAATTCTTTACCCTTTTTTACCAGTGAATCGAAATCTGGGCTTCGATCTCCTTTGCATGGGGTCATCAGTGCAGGCATGCATCCAGTGAATATAGTTGAGGTCATAGAGTTTCTCCTATGAGTTGGCTGTTTACGCTAATAAGCGTTTTTTCGGGTATGAAGACTATATTGCATATTGGATCCAATATGCAATATAAAACATCACTTCATCATTGCTGAATAATAGTGTACGTCAATTTGATCACGGAGGCGTGGATATGAAACTGAAGTCAGTAGATATTTCCAAAACAGCATCGGTTTCCACAATCGTATTTGACGCGTTGCGAAAGGCGATCGTCGAGGGGGACATGCAAGAAGGTGAACCTCTTCGTCAGGACGAGATTGCGCAGCATTTCAATACCAGCCGAATCCCGGTTCGAGAGGCGATTTTTCGACTACAGGAGCTGGGACTAGTCAAAACCGAACGCTACAAAGGCGCTGTTGTTGCCAGCTTGTCAGCCGAAGAAGCTGCGGAAATATTTGATTTGCGGGCGCTTTTAGAACCTGAAATCATCCGAGATGCTGTACCAAGAATGTCCAAAGCACTTCTTTCGCAAGCGCGCGAAAGTTGCTTTGCTTTCTCAAATTCTTCGAACACGATGAAGTGGGGTGATCTCAACCGTGAATTTCACGACTTTCTATATAGCGCCAGCACCCTGAAGTATTTCACTGAAATCACCGACAGCGCCATGGATCGGGTGGATCGCTATATTCGTGCGCAGCTTGTCATGAGCAACGGAATGGAACGCGCAAACCTTGAGCATTCTGCAATACTTGAAGCCTGCGAGAGAGGCGATGCGGAATTAGCATCCAGACTTACGAAAGAACACATTCTAGGTGCCAAGCATTCGCTATTAGCACATTTTCCTAAACCGGCGAAAGGTTAGCTTTGCCGCTCACAGCACAGAGAAACCTATGAATAGAGCTTATTTGCACCCCGTAATTTCGGGATGTAATCAGGCAGTGGTTAGGATTCTTGGATGAGTCTGTTCGTTTCAAACGCCATCATCGAGGGGTCCATACACCCAGTTTAAAGTAGCGGAATGAGGCATATTTTGTCATTAGGGGACGCTACAAATCAGCACTGTCCGCTTCAAGAAAGTTTAACCTGACAAAACCGTTTTGGGATTAGCCTCCAAGGAATCACCCAGAATTACCCAATTTT
>TARA_B110000090_G_scaffold209038_1_pt1 | contig 13931 bp, 18 predicted proteins | sample TARA_B110000090 | Tara Oceans TARA_B110000090 (sample SAMEA4397239) | marine metagenome | biome: Polar Biome; feature: [SRF] surface water layer (ENVO:00010504); material: water (ENVO:00002006), including particulate matter (ENVO:01000060) such as... | depth 5 m
TCAGGCCGCATCACATGGCAAGAATTCATCAATTATTGGAAATCCAAATAAGGCAAACCCGTGTTTCTCCCATCTCTTTCTACACATAAAAAGTATAAAAAAGTTCTGTTATTTATTAAATCACTGTAATTTCGTCACCTTCTTGATACCCCGACTGCTCTTCTTTTTCTTCGTAGTTGACTATGTACGTCTTTCAACAATCTAATTCTTTTATTTTTTGCTGCAGTACCACAGCATAGTCGGATAAAAATTCGGTCCTTAGCAACAGGTCCGATTCTTGTAGAGCTGCTCTGGTCAGGGGGTCTGTACCTTTTGCCCGGACCCAAGTCAGTAGCTGCATTCGGTCATAGTAGTGGTTATTGACCGGAGTCTTGACCAAATCGGTCGAATAGTCTTGCGAGATGGGGCACCGCAACATGTGGGTTATTTCGTCCCATTTGGGATTGTTTTCGTAGTTGTGTTCCAATTTGGCCATGATGGAACACAACGCAGTGGTCACATTTGCCACGATGGCTTCCAATATCATATTGGGTACAATACTGTTGCAAAGTTCAATGGCCCTTTCGGCAAAATGTTGCTGCTGTTGCTGCCGGATCACAAACCGACACACAGTGGGGGACACGGTGGTGCGGGGGTCGGACAGTAAAATTTCAATGTGTGCAATCCTGGAATGGGCACACGCATGTTCCAGTGGCAGGCGGTGGTTTTTCAGTAGAATGTTGGGATCCAGTCCTTTTTTGAGACACACTTCCAAGTAGTAGGCAGGCACCGACATCAAACTCTCCATTTGGGCAGTGGGGATAATGTCAACTCGATTCGCCACTTCTTTGAAGAGAACACGATGTTGACGACGTATTGCGGCTGCTATGCAGGCGGGTTCCATCATTTTGGCCATGGTCACACAATCCAAGGCGGTCCGCACATGCATCTTTGCAATGATGCTCAACCATTGACTGACAGTGGGCATGTACCCTGATTCCAGACACTGCCTCAATGCGCTACGGTTGTTTTTGCGAAGAGCTTTGCCAAATCTGGATTTGAGAAGACTGGAAGCCGTGGCCCTGGAAGCCCTGGTCAAAAATGTCCCCGTCCTGGCGCCCCCTCCCACATTTGATTTGGGGGGGGGCACTACCAGCTGCAGTTTATGGTCTTGGGAAACAAGGGGGTGGGGGTCCAAGACCGTGGTGACCCCTCCCCTGAGGTCCATCGAGACTGTTTTGTGTAGTTCCTCCTCCACTTCTGTTTGGCCGCTCGCAACGAGCATTTTGAGTTCCCCTTGGTTGGTCTGTTTATATAGTATTAAATCTTATTATACTATAAAGGATCTCACCAGAACAACTTGTACCTGTGTACTGTGTCGATGGAGGTAGTGGAACTGGATCGAACTTATTTTGTTTCACTGGAGAATATGCAGCACATGTTGGGTCTTACTGACTACCTGTTCCACCAAGCTTTGGATCAGTACTCTGTAACGTCCAAACCTTTGGAGATGAATGGCCACAACTTGGTGTCGTGTAAATCTGCGTGTCATTTGCTGCAATGGTCCATGGACCAGTCCCATACTTTGGAACCGAGATTGCAGTCATACCTGCATGGCCTGCAGCAGTACACCAAAAAAAAACCGAAGCGGTTGCTCAGTCGGTCCCTCCGCATTGAGATTGCCTACCGCCAGCACTATGCCTGTCAGCTCTGTGGTTTGTTTCCACTTCCACCCACGTTTGAAGTCGACCACGTTGTCGAAATCCAGGACGGTGGCCGGGACGTGGCCGACAATTTACAAGCATTGTGTGTGACATGTCACCGTGACAAGACTCGGATGAATCGCCTGTCCAAAAATCCAATGTTCCAACGCCCACCTTCTCCACCGCTCCATCCTCCGTCGTCTTCGGATCGACCCGTCCCAACCAGAGTTTTTTCTAAATATTTTTGCAAAAACAACAATGGTGTATAAAGGAAGTGTCGCCGTCGTTCGACCATGATTGTTGTCGCCATCGACCCCGGCATTCGTAATTTGGGTTGGTCCGTGTACGACACAAATGCCAAGTCTTTTTTAAATTTTGGACGGTACGATTTGATTCAGGACCATCCTAAAAAGATGCATACCAAGTATGCCGAGTTGGTCCGAGCCTTTGTGGACGCTTCGTCGGCGGTGTTTGACATGGCCGATGTCGTGTGCATCGAAATGCAGATGACAGCCAAATTTAAAGTCATTGCCACTGCCTTCCAGTGTTTTTTTTGGGACAAGGCACATTTGGTCTCCCCCCGTTCGGTGCGATGCCACTTTGGGATTTCAACCGGCGATTACGCCAAGAATAAGAAAGCGTCCATCGAGCTGATCCCAACGCTGCCCATCCCGGCCCAAAACCAGCGACTCTTTCAAACGTTTGAAAAGAGCAAACGGGACGATGTGGCCGACGCCATGCTGATCGCTTTGTATTGGGCCGCCGTCAAAATTCCCACTCCCGCACTCCCCTGTAAACGTCGGAGAGTATATAAACGAAAACCACGGTAGATGAACATGGAACTGATACAGTTGTTCCCTCTTCTGGTCGCTCTATTTTGTTTCCTGTGGTTTATTCGGGTGTGGTTGAGTGTTTGTGGACTGGGGTGGTGGGCCTGTCGAACCACATCTGTAGTTGCCACGACTATCCCATACTATACAATCCAAAAATGTTGGTCTGTGGTGAAACCGGTTAAAATACAGTAATTAATTGTACATTATTTAGTTTATCCTTTTGGGATGCTTTGGGTCGTGGCCACTAATTCTGGGAACACTGCCGCCAGCCACTCGACCGATTTGCGAAGCATCAGTATGTTCTGATTGAACACGGCATTTGTTTTGTTCCACTGGGTGGTAAACCGTGTGATCCATTTGGACGTATGCGAGGTGAGTGTGAACGTATTGTCGCTTTTGTACCGAACAATTCGTTCAAACTTGTCCAACAGCACCCGATGGGTCTGCAACTGCAGCTCTTGCTCGGTCAGGGTCGCGGCGGATGTTGTGAGGGTGTCGTTGTCCAAGACATCGATGGATCTCAAAGAGGTCAGAGCCTCGTCTCTCAACGTCGTCAGGTTGGTCTGCTGTTCCTGGGTTTGCCCAATCCAGACCGTCACTTGTTTGCGGATTAGTTCGGCCTGGTTGGGTCCCGTCCATTCTTTGTCGACAATGGTGCTCAATTGTTTGAGGAGAGCCGCGTACTGCTCCTTCTGTTTAGCCAGTACTGCATTTGATTTGGACAGGGTAGCAATGGTGGACCAATGGTTGGAGGCAGTCACGCGGCGTTTCTTTTTGGGAGGCATTTGAGTACAGTTGCAACACATAAATAGAAAGTTCTTGAGTTTTGGTTTGTTTGTGGTTATGACACTCGACCTTTATACATGAGTGTCGTTTTTGTGTTGCAATGACGAGCTAGAGTCCACATCGCTATCTCAATCTTCATCGTCTTGATGAACCAACCGGATCGAGAACAACGGCACCAAATCAAACAGATGGCAGACCAACATCAGTTTCCAGAGGTTGGTGAAATTGTCGGCAGAAATGCCAAACATGGTCGTGAGCAAGGACCCCCACTCTTCGCCCACGACTCCACCGATGTTAGTGATGGACATGAGCAGGGCGTACAGGGTACCCTCCACGCCGACCGGACAAATGCGGGCCCCCATCACCACCATCGGCATTGTGATGAATTGTCCCACCAGTGTGATGACAAACCGCTCTACCGCTGCAAACACAAAGTCTGGGATGCCCATGGCACGGTTGGTATGGAAGACCAAGAGCAACAGCGAGTTGGACAGGACAAAAGACAGGAACAACGATGCGCCAATGATCTTATGAAAGGCCACTTTGCGCAGGTATCGTTTGTAAATAAACGTACCGACGATTGCTACCAAATGTCCCAACACGTCCAAAGCGCCAAATTCGTCGGGGGTAAACTTCAACTCTTGTCGGTAGAAATAGGTCAGCACACTGCCGTAGCCGGGGGTCACGCAGACCAGAAACAAAAACAGGGCTGGGCGGTAGATGGAGGGTTGGCGCAATGCTAGCGACACCTTCTTGCGGGTCACACGCCAGTTGGCAATGACGGAGAGGGTCGGTTCATGGACAAAGGCAGACACGACCGCAATGGCAACTGGGATCATCGAATTCAAGTGAAACACTTGCACGGCACCGAGATTGTCGTAGGCGATGGCACCAAAAATGGAGGCGGCCAGACCTCCACTAAAACGGAACATCCAAGAGGACGACTGAATGGTGCCCTGGTTTGCTTCAGACTCGTTGCGGGCTATTTCCACCAAGAGGGAGTCCGCCATCACGTCCGAAAAACAAAGGCCGGCCGAAGACAGTGTCATCACCAGCGTCACAGTGAATTCGTCGCGGGGGCAAAACGGGAGCAATATCCACATGAACGAAGACAGATAGGCGCCCATAATCATGTACGGCCGCCGACGGTAGCCACAGAGGGGGTACGAATCGGACATGAAACCGTACAGAGGTTTGAGACACCATGGGATGCTGACAATACCAAAGATGGCGGACATTTGTGCCGGGGTCACCCAGTCCATCAACCAGTAGCGCAGGGCAATGGAAGGGAAAGAAAAACAAAATCCAAGAAGGAAGTAAAAAAACAACAGTGGTTTGTGTTTCATTGTTTGTCGTGGTAGGCGGTGGATTCAAATAGGTGGACGGGGCAGTATTGGGATGGATTTTTACTCAGTGCTTCTTTCGACCAAGCTCTTTCTCCAGTGGAGGTCCTTTCCCAGTAAAGTGTGCCGGTCTTTTCACACTCGACCTTGACAACAATGGAAGTTGGAATGGTGGGTGGGGGGGCAGCCAAGACGTGTTGGACATAGTCAGACATTTTTTGTTGTGGCAACTCCGTCTGTATTTATAGGCCACATTTTACGGCAGCAAGGGGTTCGATCTTTTTTTGACAATAAAAATCTCCGCATGGCAGATCCGGATTAGTCATGAAAATGATCTTTTTGAGATGGGACATGCAGTCCGTACCTTGGGTGCTCAGCCGAAAATCAAAGGTGAGATCTGTGGGACGAGTTTTGACCACATACTGCCCCGCTGTCAGAAGGCCCTGCACAACCTCAACCATAGCACGTTCACCGTTCTCCAGACAGACCACGATGTCGCTGTGGGAATATTCCAAAGACAATTCGTTGTCCAGGGTGTACACACGTCGATATTCAACAGGTTTTAATTCTAACAACTCTACACCGCCTTGTAAATAAACAATAGACATCTTTGTGCGAACAGAAAAACAAGATGTTAAATAGTTGACAAGTTTTGATGGGCGCGCGCGCGCTTGAAGCACAGTCAATGTACACCGTGCCATCAGTCGGACGAGGACAAGACCAACCCGTGCTCCTCTGCGAATGCCGCCATTGTGTCTGTAATGGCCTTCAGATCCACTTCTCCGACCACGGATCCAGTAGCGATGCGTTGTAACCAACTCGAGTAATCCTCCAAGATCTCTTCTTTCGTTTCTAAATATGTTTCGCCATCAGAGCTTACACCGTTTACTCGTTTGATCAATTCCGCCAGTAGTTGTGACACACATTCAATTTGTAACGATTGCAATGCCAACCTTAGACCATCGGTCATGTTCGGAATCGTTTCGATACCGTCTGATATTTTACCAGTGGAGACAAATAGTTGGGAGGGGTGGGGGTTGTAGGCAACAGAGGGGTGCTTTTCCAAATGTACGAAATAAGAGGCGGATTGGGGTCCTGGCGCCTTCTTTGGTGGAGGGGGGGTGGCTTCACCACATTTTTCTTCATTGGGTTTATTTTTGAAGCAAGACATATTCTGGCATTGGAGATGTTCTTTATATATTGTTTTTTTTGACAATTGAACGACAGAGTTTGTGGTTGTTTGTACTTTATATGTATTTAAAGAAATATTCATGCAAAGAACATGGGACTATTAGAGTTTCTGTTTTGGTTTTTGTTAGTCATTGTGGTAATATTCCTACTTGTTCAAATCACATTCAATGTTTGTCTTTTACCATGGCAAAGGCGTATCAGATACAAACAGCGAGAAGCATTAAATGCAAACGATGACAAAGATGAACAACAATATAGCAATAAAGATAGTCTCACATTACATTTCTAACTCATTTGAATATTTGTTTGAGAACAAAACAATTGTGATTATAAATGACGCACCGTTATTGTATGAGCACTAACCGACTCAGTCATGAAAACCCGGTCGATTTGTCAGTGCCAACCGATATTGGGACAACTCCAACTGACGACGCAGAGTACCGATGGCCTCCGAGGAAGTGATCACCAGTTTCTGGTAGGCATTGGTAATGATCTGGTTGTTCTCACGCAGAGTTTCCCGACTCTGCACCACGTCCAGGTACAGTCGACGCAGTGTCAACAAATGGGGAAGCAAAAATGCCATAGCCTCCTCCGCGGTGGGGGTGGACGCTTTCAAACGCTTGTGAATGCGTTCCACTTCGCAATCAAACTCGGCGGGACGCTTTAATGCCACCACGGGCACCATCGTCGGGCGGGACCTCTTGTGGTTATTTTGTGGGAAATCAAAGTCGGCCGGGCGTTTAAGTGTGGGAAGGGGGCATGGATTATTAGACAACAAGAGTCCACCGTCTCGGGTACGTTTGGGCATGGTGCGACTTTCGCAATTGTTTGTTGGGGTTTATAAGACCTTTTGATTGATAACTAACATATGTCAATTATATTTTTTTTTAATCTGCAACGGATATCAATCAGCCCCATGTTGTGCCCCGATGAAGTTGGGGGTGTGTCGGTGACTTCAGACACTTTGCTGTCCGCATTCACAAACGACCAACCCCATGTACAGTTGCCTCGCTTTTCGGTGAGGGATCGCCGTCTTCGAATTACGACATTTCCGGTCGGTCTTGCCGGGATGCGGGTGCAAACTGTGGACGTCGAGAGCAACGACTGTCTGTGTTTTGAAATGTCGGAAAAGGTGTGTCGTTTTTTGCGGTGCTGTCGTGGTTATCACACCATTCAGTTTGCATTGGACAATGGCACTCTGGCGGTGGCCGCGGAATCGGCTTGCAGCGCTTTGCGGCGCGAGTTTCCCGACGCGAGTCCGTCAGAAGACATTTTCGTGGAGGTGCACCCGCAAGATGTTGGGATGACATTGCCCACCGTCGAGTGGTTAAACCTGTGGCAAACGGCGCCAGACACTGGAGAGGTGACTGTGACATGCCAGGCCCGCAAGAAAACAGTGGTTCTGACACATGGGGCCGCCAACTGGGCCGCGGTTGTTCAGGCCCACACGGCTCCTGCCAGAACCGTCGCATTTGTTTGCCATAGCCACGTGGCCAAGTTGACGTTGGGTACTTGCCCCACCCCGCCCACCTTCTCCACACTGACTTTTATGAAGAACGGACCGTTGAAATGGACGGTCGGCAATGTGACGGTCTATTTGGCACCGGTTGGTGGGGTATAATTTCTGTAACACCGCGTCGAATACGATCTGGCATTACAGACTGACTGGTCGGTTTTAAATCCACCCATAAATCAAAACTTGTCTATATAGATAAAGCACCGTTGTGCAAACATGTCACGTCGAGCAGCAGCAGGCGAACATGAAACTGACCGAATGATGGCCCCAGACATCGAAAATGGCAAAACGAAAATCAATACGATTTTGGAGTTGATGAAGTTGCGCGAATTGCAGTCTTTTATCACCAAAATTTATTGGTTGGTCATTTGCTGTTTTTTCGCAGTGGGCATCATCATGGCCCTGGTCCTTTCGGACGGCACATTCAAAGATGTGTTCATGGCTGAAAATTTACTGTCGTCGGTCGGCATTTCCATGTACATTTTGTTGGTGGCATTGATGGTCATGTGCAACAACCACAATGAAATGAGAGTCGTTCTGCTGTTGACCATTCTGTTTTTTACAGGTTGTCTGTCTGGTTTCATGTTGGCTCTGCATCTCCTGGATGTGTCCATTACTCTCAAGTCGGGAAAAACATAGAACGTAAAGAACTTTGGTGCACACACACCGTGCACATGTAAACTTTTTCTAGATGTATCAATAGAACCTCCTGTGCACACATCCGGTGACTTTATTTTAATGACTTTATTTTAAAATTGATACTTGCGACAGTTTTCTACCCAGTACTCCTCGCCAGTTGTCCAGCCCCGTTCTCGGAACAGGTCGCGCCCTTGCGACACCAGGTAGTCAACAGTGGACTTTCTGGATTCCATGGGTGTGGTCTGTTCCAACACAATTTGGCCGTTGCTCAGTCGTGGTACTTGTTCCCGATGCTGTTCGTCAGCAAATAAGAGCTTATCCAGACTCAGTGCGGCCAACCATGCGTACAGCAGAGCAAAAACAGCCTCGACAGTGTCACTGCCAGTCTGTTCCTGAGCTATCGCGGTCCATTTTTGCAGGACAGGGTAATTTGTCCAAGGCTCTTGTTGCTGGAGCCGGGCCATTCGACAGGTACACCACCAATGGGCATACGATTGAGGGAAAGAATTGCTGGTTTCGACCAATTTGTCCAGCGTGGAGCGGCCAAAACGATGGCGGATGTGCAACAACATGTTAGGGACGGTGTCGTACGGAAAATCCCGATGTCTCAACCACTCTCCAACTTCGGGCGTGGACAACCAATCTGGGGGAGCTCTTGGAATCATGGGAGCTCTTTGAATCATGTTCACCTTACCAGAACTTCGGACTAATATGCTGTATTTAAATAATCGATTCTGGTAAGGTGAACATGTTACTGGTGGTCACGGGTGCTTTGTTATCGAGTGTTTGGTTCTGGTACAGTTGCAACCTGGAACTGTGGTTTGCCTCTGTTTTTGTCACGATTCTGGCGGCCACTGTCTGCGACATGCAACAATGCTTCCAGGACGTGTTCCTATCGCACGCACTCCAGTCTATGAAACCTACGCAGTGCTGCACCATGGTTGGACGTTTCGACGACCCACGGTATGTACTGCGAACCACAATGGCACTGCGGGTCCTGGCTGGTCTGATGGCCGGTTCCGCCGTGATTATTTCGTGCTATTTTAAAAAGGATTTTTCCACTGGTCACTACCTTGTTGTCTCCGGCTGTTGGGTCGCGGTCTGTACCGTTTGGTTCGTCTCGTGTGTGCCTCTGGTGGTAAGTCTGTTGCAGTGTGCAGCAGCCACCACCACTGATACAGTCGTCCGGTACAGGAAAGTGGTCACGATCTGGGTGGTGCACGACCTGTTTTTAGGCATGTTCTGGCTCTATTTGGCCATCATGCTGTACGACCTGGCGGACGACAGCGACGACAGCGAGTGGCGCACCATATTTCTGTCCATGATCTCTTGGCACTTGATCATTTTGGTGTTGCACTTTTTCTACATGAAGAAGACCGACACGCGTATGCAACTCGGCCAAACTTGCTGTGGTCCCAATAGTGCCCAGGCATGGTTGCGTTTCTTCTTGTTGTTGTCGTTTGTGGGGATGTACATTGTTATCATTTCCCGCATGCAACACAACGATCTGAGCAAAATGGGGTTGTCCGATGGACAAATGGGCCTGTTTGTCCTGGCAACCTTGATGGCGGGCTTTTGTAAAACTCAGGTGAGAAAACTGGAAAGGATACCGGTTCATCCAGTGCCGTCGGTCACAAGCAGGTTGAACCAACACAACCTGATGTTTTAAGCGGTAGACCTTAGATTCAAAAAAAAACACTATAAACTTGTACCGGTCTCATTTCAAAGATGTCCCGCCTCGCATTTCGTACACCATCACCGGTAGCCAACCAACCTCATACCATCAAATCCACTGTCTCACATCACATTGTACTTGAAAGTACAATGCGCCCGGTGGGTATCAACAACTACGACAACACCCAAGTTGCGGAACAGGCCCTCGTGTTGGGAAAATTGCGCTCCAATGGTAAAGATATCTTTGAAATAAACGAAACTCGCAAAGTCAGGAGCGGTGGAACAACACTGTACCAAACAACCGAGATGTACGGCACTTCCATGTCCATCGAAAACATAGTAGAAACATTAAAGCAGGCCGATTTGACTCTGAGAGTCAATTTCAATAGACCAGGTGTCCACTCAAACACGACCTGTATGGCACTCAGCGCGCAAACTCTACAAAAATTGATTAATACTACTGCGGACGCCCACAGCAACAAGATTGCGGAATTGAGAGTGAGTGCCGAAACCTCGGCCAAGGTCCCTCGCCACGGTGCTTTTTATGTCGCCATCACTCAAAAGGGCACGCAACACTATTTGTCACACATCGACTACAAAATCATCACACAGTACGATGAAATGTATCACGAATCCAAATAAGTCTTGTTGCGCTTTCGGTGAGAGACGTTCGAGTGGAAACATGAACCAATCCGCTTTAAATTATTTAATAAAATTGGCGAGGCATCTGAGGGTGAGAATCAAATCTAAACTTTTTAATTTTAAATAATCCTAAGATTGTTATTTTATCATTGGTCACTACTATCAGATGTTGGTCACTTCACTTTTGACAACGGGCGGATCCTTGCCGGCACCATCGTTCGATACATTGTTGGATGATTCCCTGTTTCGGTCAGGTTCCGGCATTTTGTGGTAGGGGAGGGCGACGGCGGCACAAGCATGTTGCAGGTAGGTGTCCCAAGGCAAAAGCCCTCGTTCCCAATGCTGATGCAAGTTGTCGATGTCCATGAAGGGTGAGACAGGAAACAAAATTTCGACCTGTAGTCTCTTTTTTAAGGCATAGACATCAGACATGTTGTTGGTTCGTTTACGTTTTTTCCCCATGGCTTTCAGCAAGTCTCCTTTGATGTCCTCGGCATAGATAAGGTTGTACACTTGTTCACAAGCAGTCTGTAGTACGGTTTTCCAGGCCATGATTGTTTTTTGAAAGGTTTGGTGGGTGCCCTCCGAATCAGATTTGTGAGGGGTGTCAGACATGAACAAAGAACGAGGCACACCCATTACTCCACATATGATGTCCTCCTGCATCTTCAATTGGGCGACCAGATCCCCTCGCCCAGTGTGGGCCGGGACATTGACCAGACGCTGGCCCAACGGTAAAGCCACCACATTTTCCAACACGTTGCCGCCAGTCGAGAGTTGACCAGTGCCCCCGAAAAAAGAGTCGTACAGTTGCTGTTGTTTGACCAGGTCGTCCACGTTGGAACGATTGCGCCGGAATTTATTGCGATTGGTTTCGTCCTGCATGTCTCCGTCGGCGTAGTAATCGTACTGTACCCCTTCGACGGCGTCGGACCGGGTGTCGATGGCCTCCGTAATTAGAGGGGGGTTGGCCCGTTTTTGTTCCATGGCCAGACTGCTGCCCATCAGAGCATTCATGTACCGGACCGTCGGCATTAAATTAGACACGACCGAGCAAATACGACCATCGCTGGTTGGGGAATGTCCAAAGATGTCCAACACTATGGTGTCTGGAATTTCTTCGTGCTGGTCATCCAGGACAATGTACTCACGAATGCCCAAGTGGTACTGCATGTAAATGTTGCAACAGTTGGGTTCCAACACGACGGGCACTTGTAAGCCGTCCTCCATCGACACTGTTCGTACCACGACTATCCCCTGAGTCAGTACTGCGTCCAACATGTTTTTGCAGAAAGGGAGCCAGTAGTCTTTCATTATCTCCTGCATGTGCGGGTCCGGCTTGACTCGGCCCCGTCGGTGGGTAAACACGATGCCGTTGGCAAACAAATGCTGATGGATCACATTGCGGCAAGTGTAAATGGTTGGAGTTTTACACAGAAACTGTGCCGACATCGATATGTCTCCACGGTGGCACAAGACACCATTGTTCATTTTCTACTCTACACAAAAGATGCTTATATACTTCAATCCCATACCGATTCTACTATGTCAATTGCATGCAGCCAAGTGCAGGCCTCCATTGCTTCGCGCACGATTCTCGTTTTAGTGATAAACGTTTCGCCACAGACATACTTGAGAGAGAACGGATACTTGCGCAACACGGTCTTGGTCGTATTGCCATATGTTTCCACACATCGGACAGACTTGACCGCGGCGGCCGACACAACCGCACGGGCATTGACCACGCTCTGAATGGTGCCCACAGGGGTACACAGGTAGATGTACGATTCCCTCATTCGGACGTTGTCCATCAACACGTTTTTGTGTGTCAAGATATTGTAGTTGTCTTCCTGGCATACGGTGGACAGCACCGACGAGACGTGACGCATGGAGACTCTCCAGTGCACATCCCCTATCTTGTCGCTATTGACAATGTCCCCTCGGTCCAATTGCATGTCTTGGTCGGAGGGGTGGACAAACAGAACTGGGGTACTGTCACGCAAAACCCAGAACAACATGGTCGTGAGGACAAGTCCGGCCGAGCCGTACAGGACACCCATTTGCCATGGAGGACGATTCTTTTCTCGGTAAAAACTGGGTTTACGACTTTTGCAAAATGTCATCCAGTACAACAACCATTCGACCCTATATATACTGCGACGCCGGTGGAAAGGATTCAATGGAGACCGTCACACTCACACACCCACCTACAATCGTAAACCACAAAGTTCAGGAGGCACGGGCCAAACTCATCCGGAAAATTCAACAGGCCATAAAGGACGAAATCCTAATTAGAGAGGTTGACAGTAATGAAACCAAGGAGAATTTCCGGAAGCATTCATTGCACGCAAATCTACAAGATTACATTGATCAATACATTGGTCGGCCTATCGATACAGCAGACAAGCCGCTTCTGGACAGATTTGTCAAGGGGGTGAACGTTGCCTACAAAAATCAACTTAACATTGAAGTGCTGAAAAGAAAGTTGAAACAGGCAGAAGTAGCCAATGCAACACCGACGGAACAAGGGACGAGTAAAACAGTCAAGTGGTTGGACATTTTGCATCGTAATGGTGTCATTTGTCCCAAAAATACAGTTGTATCCAAGCAACTTCCTTTTTATCAGTGGGAACTCAAAACTAGGAGTCAGCCATGGGTTCGGATTGAAGATAACATGGATGTCAGAATGAGCGAAGGACTGGTGCGACTTGTTTACAACAGAGAAGTGTACTCCAATGTCATCAACATCAGAACAGTCATCGAACGCCAAGCCTACGCCGCCAAAAGAAGACAGTACAGATTCCACACGACAGACCGTGAATTCCAACAGCGTTGTTACGGAGTTGCACACCGCATTTTAAGATTAACCACTCCACACATCAATCGGGTTGGATTGTCCCCCGGATTGTCGATGCGTGTTTTTCAAGACCGAGTCAGTCGCCTTCCAGTCCATATGGACATGGATGTCGAAAGCATTTTGACACTGTGCCAGCACACATTCAGCAAGAGTGCACGTAGAAATTCTCCGTTTGTGCAGATGGTCGAGTTTTGTGAACCAACCATTCATCTTAATCCCGCTGCTCTCCGTCGGAAGTTGACACAAATATATAGTGGTCAGAACATTACATTGGACATGAACACGGACAGCAGTGTTGGCCTGTCAGCAGACCCAAACACCAGTAGTTCCAAAGAGGATTCCAACGCCGCGAACAGCAGTTCCGACGACGACCACACTTCCAGCGACGAAGACGACACTTCCAGCGACGAAGACGACACTTCCAGAGACATGGTTCGTCGTCGCTTTCAGACCGGCATCTACGACTACGACAGTATCGTCAAAGCTGCCGCTGGAAAGACCAGCATACAAGGCGGCCTGAACGTGGATAAAGTGCGGGAGATCTTGCGTTTGAACCAGGTTGAGTCCGGTGGGAGCTCGGAGGAGCTGAGAACACGCCTCGCAGCGGTGTTGCACGAACGTCCAACAGTGTTGGAGGGTGACCTGGACTTCCTGGACCCTATGACTAGTGGTTCCGAAGACGACAGTGCCAGCGGCGAGGATGACGATTCAGAAATCGTTTCTAGTGAGGGCAGCAGCGAGACCACCTTGAAGACAGGCGACTACGAC
>TARA_B110000090_G_scaffold3210_1_pt1 | contig 13929 bp, 10 predicted proteins | sample TARA_B110000090 | Tara Oceans TARA_B110000090 (sample SAMEA4397239) | marine metagenome | biome: Polar Biome; feature: [SRF] surface water layer (ENVO:00010504); material: water (ENVO:00002006), including particulate matter (ENVO:01000060) such as... | depth 5 m
GGGTTAACGCTTTCGATTGACATTATGTCAAGCAATAGCTTAAATGGCTTGTATGGGGACATACGAGCCATTTTTTAATTTAAGGATATATATTTGTTTACTTCAATGAACAATTCTCACGATTTAACTAGTACTACAGAGAGTGCACTAGTGCCTATGGTTGTTGAACAAACACCAAAAGGCGAACGTTCTTATGATATTTATTCTCGTTTATTAAAAGAGCGAGTGATTTTTTTATGTGGTCAAGTTGAAGATCACATGGCGAACTTAATTGTTGCTCAACTATTATTTTTAGAATCAGAAAGTCCAGATAAAGATATTTTTTTATATATCAACTCACCCGGTGGCTCAGTAACTGCTGGCATGGCGATTTACGATACTATGAAATTCATTAAGCCAAATATAAGTACTGTTTGTATTGGTCAAGCAGCAAGTATGGGCGCATTCTTATTATCAGGTGGTGAAAAAGGAAAACGTTATTGTTTACCTAATGCTCGTGTGATGATTCACCAGCCACTCGGTGGATTTCAGGGCCAAGCGTCTGATTTTGAAATTCATGCCAAAGAAATTTTATATATTAAAGATAAATTAAACCGCCTAATGGCAAGCCATACAGGGCAAGCTTTAGATAAAGTCTCACAAGATACTGACCGTGATAATTTCTTGAGTGCAGAGAGCGCAGTTGAATATGGTTTAGTTGATGCCATATTAGAACAAAGAGAAATAAGTAAATAAACTTATTCGTCAGCTAAATTGTTACCTGGATAAAATATTAAATATTCAAAATGACAGTTAAACGAATAAACACTAGAATTTAAATGATTAGAGGTACCGTATGACCGATATAAAAAGTGGTGACGGTGATGACGGCAAATTACTGTATTGTTCTTTTTGCGGTAAAAGCCAACACGAAGTGCGCAAATTAATTGCAGGGCCTTCGGTTTTTGTTTGTGATGAGTGTGTTGAGCTTTGTAACGATATTATTCGTGAAGAAATTAAAGAAATATCACCTACAGAAGATAAAGAAAGCTTACCGACTCCGATGGAGATTCGTGAAGACTTAGACGATTATGTTATTGGGCAAGACCATGCCAAGAAAGTATTAGCAGTTGCGGTTTATAATCATTATAAACGCCTTCGTAACGGTGATACTCATAATGGTATTGAGCTAGGGAAAAGTAATATTTTACTTATCGGGCCCACGGGTTCAGGTAAAACATTGCTTGCTGAAACTTTAGCAAGGTTACTTGATGTGCCTTTTACTATGGCTGATGCAACTACATTGACAGAAGCCGGTTATGTTGGTGAAGATGTTGAAAACATTATTCAGAAATTATTACAAAAATGTGACTATGATGTAGATAAAGCACAACGTGGCATCGTTTATATTGATGAAATTGATAAAATTTCACGTAAATCAGATAATCCATCAATTACTCGTGATGTTTCTGGTGAGGGTGTTCAACAAGCGTTATTGAAATTGATTGAGGGCACGATTGCATCAGTACCACCACAAGGTGGTCGTAAACATCCTCAACAAGAATTTTTACAGGTTGACACATCTAAGATTTTATTTATTTGTGGCGGTGCTTTCTCAGGACTTGATAAAGTGGTTGAACAACGCTCCTTAAAAGGAACAGGTATTGGTTTTGGTGCTGAAGTTCGTGGTAAAGATTCAATAAAAACATTAACCCAAAACTTCCAAGATGTAGAGCCAGAAGACTTAGTTAAGTATGGTCTGATACCTGAATTTATTGGCCGTTTACCTGTTGTAGCTACCTTAACTGAACTAGATGAAGATGCATTAATTCAAATTCTACAAGAACCTAAAAACGCATTAACTAAACAATTTACAGCACTTTTTGATATGGAAGGTGTTGAATTAGAGTTTAGAAAAGATGCATTGCGTGCTATTGCCCACAAAGCGATGACTCGTAAAACCGGTGCTCGTGGTTTACGCTCAATAGTTGAAGGCGTTTTACTTGAAACTATGTACGAATTACCATCACTTGAGAGTGCAGTTAAAGTTGTCGTTGATGAAGCAGTAATCAAAGGTGAGTCAAAGCCTTTAGTTATTTTTGAAAATCCTAATAATAGAGCTGTTTCAGAATAGTTTTCTGATTGTTTTAGTTATTATGAAGAAAAAAGAGCCTAAATGGCTCTTTTTTTTGTCTATCTGTTGAAAGCTAAGCTAACAACCCCATATATTTTCTAAAGAACATTTTGATTTTGTTCAAGCGATGATGAATCGCTTAATTTATCAATGTTCACTTCATATATTATTTCCGAGAGAGACTTTATGAGCACTGATACTTCAGGTGTATTTGATATCCCCGTTCTTGCCTTACGTGATGTTGTGGTTTACCCACAAATGGTCATTCCATTATTTGTGGGTCGTGAGAAATCCATTCGTTGTTTAGATATTGCCATGGAAGCCGATAAACAAGTGTTTTTAGTAGCTCAAAAGGACGCTGCTGTTGATGATCCTAATGCTGATGATGTTTATTTAACAGGGACAGTTGCTACCATTCTACAAATGCTAAAATTACCTGATGGCACGGTAAAAGTATTAGTTGAAGGTGCAAAACGAGCAACAATTACTAAATTTATTGAAACACAAGAATATTTTACTGCCGATATTGAATATATCGTTACAGAAATTATCGAGGATGACACTGATGTCTTAATTCGTTCTGCGATATCTCAATTTGAAGGGTACGTTAAGCTCAATAAAAAGATTCCACCTGAGGTACTTACTTCAGTCTCTGGTATCGATGATGCAGAGCAACTTGCCGATACTATGGCCGCACATATGCCATTAAAACTAGCTGAGAAACAAAAGGTATTAGAAATTGTAAACGTTGCTCAACGGTTAGAATATTTAATGGCACTGATGGAAGGCGAAATCGATTTATTACAAGTTGAGAAAAAAATTCGTACCCGCGTAAAGAAACAAATGGAGAAAAGCCAAAGGGATTACTATTTGAATGAGCAAATGAAAGCTATTCAAAAAGAGTTAGGTGAGGGCGAAGAGGGTGTTGACGAAAGCGAACAAATGGCTAAGCGCATTGAAGACGCGCAAATGCCAAAAGAGGCAAAAGAAAAAACTTTATCTGAACTACAAAAGTTAAAAATGATGTCGCCAATGTCTGCAGAAGCGACAGTTGTTCGTAGTTACATTGAATGGATGACTAACGTTCCCTGGAAGAAACGCAGTAAATTAAAGAAAAATTTAAAACTTGCTCAAGAGGTATTGGATAAAGACCATTTTGGTTTGGATAAAGTCAAAGAACGTATTCTTGAATATCTTGCCGTTCAACAGAGAATAACTAAACTTAAAGGACCTATTTTATGTTTGGTGGGTCCTCCTGGTGTTGGTAAAACCTCACTGGGGCAATCTATAGCGAGAGCAACTGGTCGTAAATATGTTCGTATGGCATTAGGTGGTGTTCGAGACGAAGCTGAAATTCGTGGTCATCGCCGTACTTATATTGGCTCTTTACCAGGTAAACTTATTCAGAAAATGGCAAAGGCGGGTGTTAAAAATCCTTTATTTTTACTCGATGAAATCGATAAAATGGCATCAGATATGCGTGGTGACCCAGCTTCTGCATTACTTGAAGTTTTAGATCCTGAACAGAATGTTAATTTTAATGATCACTATTTAGAGGTTGATTACGACTTATCTGATGTAATGTTTGTCGCCACCTCTAATAGCATGGATATTCCAGGTCCTTTACTCGACCGCATGGAAGTGATTCGTTTAGCGGGTTATACCGAAGATGAAAAACTCAATATTGCTCGTAATCATTTAGTCGAAAAACAAATCGAACGCAATGGTTTAAAAACGGCTGAGATTACAATAGAAGATAGTGCAATCATTGGTATTATTCGCTATTACACCCGTGAAGCCGGTGTGCGTAGTTTAGAACGTGAAATATCAAAATTATGCCGCAAAGCGGTAAAAGCTATTTTATTAGATAAAAAATTGATTAAAGTAGCTATTAGTCAAGATAATCTGGAAGACTTTTTAGGAGTTCAGCGCTTTGATTACGGTAAGGCGGACAATCAAAATCGTATCGGCTTAGTTACCGGTCTTGCATGGACTCAAGTCGGTGGTGAGTTGCTTACTATTGAAACTGCGTCTGTACCAGGTAAAGGTAAACTTACCTACACTGGTTCGCTTGGTGATGTTATGCAAGAGTCTATTCAGGCAGCGATGACCGTGGTTAGAAGTCGACAAGATAAATGGCGTATTAATAGCGACTTTCATGAAAAACGTGATATCCATGTCCACGTTCCTGAGGGCGCAACACCAAAAGATGGACCAAGTGCCGGCGTTGGCATGTGCACAGCTTTAGTTTCTAGCTTAACCGGTAACCCTGTAAAAGCTGATGTTGCCATGACGGGAGAAATAACTCTTCGTGGTGAAGTTCTCCCTATTGGTGGCTTAAAAGAAAAATTACTTGCTGCCCACAGAGGGGGAATTAAAACTGTTGTTATCCCTAAAGATAATGAGCGAGATCTTAAAGAAATCCCTGAAAACGTTAAACAGGATTTAGCTATTTACCCAGTAAAATGGATTGAAGAAGTATTGGCTATTGCCCTTGAGCACCCTGTTGAAAAGTGGACGGTTGAAGAATAAGTTACTAAAATTGCCTTTTTACGATTAAAAAGATACGAAAAGTGGAAAAAAAGGTAATAAAACTGAAATTTTCGCTTTTTAAACTCTGAAATTGTGGTAAGTTATGTACGCAAATGACGCTAAGCCCTCGTATTTATAGGGCTTAAGGATAATTAGGATACTTTATACCTTATCCAATCGTATGCATATAACTCGACATTTGATGTTCAAAGAAACAAACTAATAATGTTTCTGCAGGACGCTAAAAAAAAAAGATGGTGTCGTACAATAAAAACTGAAGGGGAAGTTACTTTGAACAAATCTCAACTAATCGAAAAAATTGCTGATGGTGCTGATATCTCTAAAGCTGCAGCAGGTCGTGCTTTAGACTCATTCATAGATGCTGTTACTGATGAATTAAAAAGTGGTGAACAAGTTGCTCTAGTTGGTTTTGGTACATTTTCTGTACGTGACCGTGCAGCTCGTGCAGGTCGTAACCCACAAACTGGTGCTACGATTCAAATCGCTGCAGCTAAAATACCAGCATTTAAAGCTGGTAAAGCATTAAAAGACGCTTGTAACGCTTAATTTTAATTAATTATAAGTTACACATCTAATTATGCTAAAGACCACCTAAAGGTGGTCTTTTTGTATCTGAGTATCATATTTCTTATCGAATATCATCATTAGCTCAATATAAAAACTTTTGATAAAATTATAAAATAATTTATTTGAATTTATCGTCTTTTTCGACTTCAAGCGATGCCTTTCATCTGATAAAATCACAAACAAATAATTGCAGGGTTTACCCTGAATAAATAAAGAGACAATAATGTTAGAAAATATCAGAGAAAAATCACAAGGGGGTATTGCTAAAACTATCCTTGGTTTGATCATTTTAACTTTTGCTGTTGCTGGTATTGGTAATTATTCCAATTCAGTTGATACTTCTGTTGCAGAAGTCAATGGTCAAAAAATTACAAAAAATACCTTTGATAAAGCTTATCAAAATCAACGTGCTCGAATGGAGCAGCAATTTGGACAAATGTTCGAAACTCTATCAGCTGATAGTAACTACATGGCTAATTTTCGTAATGGTGTTTTAGATAATTTAATCAATGAAGCATTAATTAACCAAAGTAGCATGGAATTATCCATTAGAGTCTCAGATGAACGTTTGAAGAAAACTATTCGTGAAATGCCTGAATTCCAAATAGATGGTGTTTTTGATAATAACCGTTATTTAGCCATTATTAACCAAGCGGGCTTCTACCAATCTTCTGATTTTAGAGATTATTTTCGTATTGAGATGGCCCGTCGTCAATTGAGCCAAGGTCTTGTGTCTAGTGAGTTTAATTTGCCTTATCAAGAAGAGATGTTGAGTGTATTAGAAAACCAAAAACGTGATATTCGTTTTGCTACTATCTCTGCTGAGCAGTTTAAATCGACAGTTGAAGTGAGTGATGAAGAAATTAACAGTTACTACTTAGCCAACCAAACTCGCTTTGAAAATCAAGAGAAAGTTAAAGTTGATTATCTTATTCTAGATGTCAATGAAATAGCGAAAGCAGTAGAGGTCTCCGCAGAAGATCTTAATCAATATTATCAAAATAATATTGATAATTACCGTCAAGCAGAACAACGCAGAGTTTCACATATTTTGATTGAATTTGGTGACGATGAATCAGTAGCTCAATCTTTAATTGAATCACTTCTCACTCGTGTTAACCAAGGTGAAGACTTTGCTACACTGGCATCTGCACACTCTACGGATACTTTTAGTGGTGAAAATGGTGGTGACTTAGATTGGATTGAACCTGGAGTCATGGACCCAGCATTTGATGAAAGTGCATTCACTCTTGCTGCAGTTGGTGATGTCAGTAAAGTTGTCAAATCTGAATTTGGGTTTCATCTTATTCAATTAACGGATTTAAAAGCAGAGCAGACTAAAGCCTTTACAGAAGTTAGTGATGAATTAGAAGCTAAGGTTAGCAACGAAAAAGCTCAAGACAATTTCTTTGCCTTACAGCAGGAAATGGCACAAATTAGTTTTGAATTCCCTGATAGTTTAGATGATGCGGCACAAGCTGTTAATTTGTCAGTAGAAACATCAGATTGGTTATCTCGTGCTGGCAACATATTGCCTTTTAATAACCCACAGGTAATTGACGCAATATTTTCTGATTTAGTACTCAATGATAATGTTAATTCAGATATTATCGAAGTCAATGACAATTTAGCTATCGTTGTTCGTTTGAATGAATACCAAGCGGCACAAGTTAAACCGTTAGCTGAGGTGAGTGAACAAATTAAAACGGCGCTTATTGCCGAAAAATCGACAAGTAAGGCGTTAGAGACGGCTGAACAATTATTAAGCGAATTTAAAGCGGGTAACGATATTTCGCAAGCATTAATTGCGGTGAAATCAAGTTTTGTGGCTAAAGTTGCATTGGCGCGTTTTGGTGGCGATATTGACCAAAGTATTATTAAAGAAGCTTTTGTGTTGCCTCACCCTAGCGAAGGTAATATTTCAGCATCAACAGTAACTTTATCAAATGGTGATTTAGCTTTGTTGGAACTTCAAAACGTTATTGAAGGTTCTGCTGTTATCGATATTGATGATAACATCACTAAAAAGCAAGTAACGCAATTAGCACAGTCTGCCTATAACAGTTATGTTGCATCATTAAAAGTTAACGCACAAATAAGTCGTCGAGAAGTTTCTGAGGTTACGACTACTTACTAAAATATTATCGGGTAAAGTTTTTTAAGAAGGCTGCATTTGCAGCCTTTTTTATGCCAGAGAGATATTTTATGAAGGGTTAGTCAACGGTTAAACAGTCATTTTTATAAGCATAAATGTATGAGCCGAACTTGATGTTAGAACTCATAATGCAGACATTAGATTTACACTACTTATTAACTAACTGATACCGTTGGCTCATTAGAAGTTTTTGCGTGTATTTATGTTTTGGGCGCGCCATTAAGTCACTAGTTTTACCATACTCAACAACTTTACCATTAGATAAAACCATCGTGTCATCACTGAAGTGTTTTACTATTCCCAAGTTATGAGAAATTAAAATAAAAGCCAAACCCATTTGTTGTTGAAGGTCGAGCAGTAAATTTACCATTTGAGAGCGCAGAGAGGGATCTAGTGATGCCAATGCTTCATCTAGTATGATTACTTGAGGTTCAAGAATAATGGCCCTAGCGAGCGATATACGCTGTTTTTGACCACCTGAAAACATATGAGGATAAAAGTTCATGTGATCAGCGAGCAAACCTACTTTTTTTAACGTTGTACCAATTAAATGTGTACGTTCTTGTTCATTTAAATTGGTATTGAGTTTTAATGGTTCATCTAATAATTTTTGAATCGTTAAGCTAGGATTAAGTGTTGTGCCAGAGTCTTGGAATATCATTCTAATATGTTGACAACGCTGTTTAAAATGACCTGCCTCCAAGGATTGGCCATTTAACCTTATTTTACCTGTACTGGGTTTTTCTGCACCAACAAGTAACTTGGCCAATGTTGACTTTCCTGACGCCACTTCGCCAACAATCGCTAACGTTTTATAGGCTTCAAGAACAAAAGATAAAGGCTCAAGTGCGGTAACAGTTTTCCGGTTGTACCAATAACCTTTCAATTTATAAGTTTTACTTAAGTCAGTGACTTCTAAAAGAGTTGTCATTTTACTTACTCCCTTTTAAAGAAAAATGACAACTAACTTGATGGCCATGGTGATTTTTAACTTTGGGTGCTTGAACACATTCTTGCTGTGCTCTTGGACAACGAGGTCCCAGACGACAACCAATAGGTAAATGCTGCAAAATAGGTATGCTCCCTGGTAGTGTCATCAACCTTGATTTAGCGGGTAAGTGAATATTGGCTTTTGGACTACAATCGATTAATGCTTTTGTATAAGGATGAAAAGGTTGATTGAATATTTGATTAGTTGTACCTGCCTCAACAAATTGGCCGCTATACATAACGGTTATCGTATTGGTCCAGTGAGTAATATTTTCTAGGTCATGACTTATCAATAATATGGACATATTCTTTAATTGATTCAGACTGGCTAGTAATCTAAAAATTTGACCTTGATTAGTTGTTTCCATTGCCGCAGTCGGTTCATCAGCAATTAATAATAATGGCCGTTTTGCTAATGCAATGGCGATCATTATCCGTTGACACAAAGCTTCAGTAAGTTGATGAGGGTAACTGTTAATACATTCAATATGTCTTTTTATGCCAACTTTGTGCAGTAGTTTTATTATCGCCTTCTTTCTTTGCAGACGTTTTTGCCAAAAGTTTCCTGATAGTTGTAACTCATCTATTGCTTCTTCAAGTTGGGCTCCAATTGTTGTCGTGGGATCCAAACATGACATAGGCTCTTGAAAAATCATGGCAACATCTTTTGAAATGATTTGTTTACGCTCTTCTGGTGTTAACCTAAGTAAATCTTGACCTCTCCAGTGAAATCTATCGGCATGTACTTGCCATTTATCATCTAAAACACCAATTATAGCTTGAGCTAGCAGTGACTTTCCAGAACCAGACTCACCCACTAAACCACGTACTTCACCTTCTTTCATCGTAAGACTGACCCTGTCAACAGCGAGAATTTTTTCATTACCGGTGATCAGTTCTATCGATAAATTTCTAATATCAAGTAAGTTCATTAACTTTCCTTGTGCATTTTAAGTGCGTGCCGAATTCCTTCGCCGACTAAATTCGTTGCGACAACAGAGAATAAAATAGCTAATCCTGGTAGATATACCGCCCATGGAGCAATATAGAATAAGTCGATACCACCTTTTAGCATTGCACCCCATTCAGGTAGTGGAAAAGGGGCACCTAACCCCAAAAATCCTAAAGCAGCGATATCTAAAATTGCAGCTGATTGTGCGAGTGTTGCTTGGCTAATGATTTTTTCTATGATGTTGGGAAAAACTGAATACCTTAGTACTCTGAGTGAACTTGCCCCGTCTAATCGGGAAGCTAAAACATAATCTTTTGAAAATTCCTCTTTTACAGCGTTCCGCGTTATATGAATAAATTGAGGAATTAAGACCATAACGATTGCCCAAAGAGTATTACTCAAGCCAGGACCTAAAATTGCGACAATAATTATCGCAAGTAAGAGTGAGGGAATAGAAAGGACCACATCTAAAAAGTGATTAAGAAAACTGGCTTTTAATCCTGTTGTGAGTGCCGATAATGAACCAAGAAACACACCAATAATCAAAGCAATCATTACCACGACAAAGCTTAAGCCAAAAGTAAGTGACGCACCGCTCATTAATCGAGAGAGCATATCCCGACCTAAATCATCAGTACCTAATAAAAAACTTATATTACCGTTATCATCCCAAGCAGGTGGAAGTAATAACATATTTAAGTTACTTTCAATCGCTGAGTGAGGCGTCAAAACAGGAGAGAAAAGAGCCAGTATAATTAAAAATATTGAACAGCCAAATCCTACCATTGCCACGGGTGTTTTTCTGAAAATTTGCCATAATTGTAAAAATGGAGAGGGAAACTCCTCTTCTTGGTATATTTTTTCACGAGCCATGTTTGTTATCTCTCGCTAATGGGTTAAGTGCAGCATAGATAAAATCAGTTAAAATATGAACAATAAAAATGAAACAAGAGAGCACCAATAAACCACTGTGGATAGCTGTGTAATCCCTTTGATAGATACTCTCAATCAACCAGCGGCCAATACCAGGCCAACTAAAGATCACTTCAGTTACCATGGCAAGCGTTACTAGATTTGCAAATTGTAAACCAACATGACGGATAATTTTTACTAAGGCGTTTCTAATCGCGTGTCGATAGATGATTTGCTTAAAGGTGAGCCCTTTTGCACTTGCTGCTCGAATATAACTTGTTTCTAATACTTCCAGCATTGATGTACGAGCTAATCGAATAAATATTGTACCTGGAGCCATGGCAATAACACAGGCGGGTAAAATAATATGTGTACTAGCATCTTGAAATGCTTGCCATTTATAAACATTATCGGAAAGTAAAATATCGATAAACTGAATACCCGTAACGTGCTCAATTTCAAACAATAAACTAATTTGTCCTGAGGAGGGGAGCCATGGAAATATAATTGAGAATATTGAAATTGCTAATAATCCGAGCCAAAATACTGGAATAGAGTACCCAATCATTGCAAAAGATAAAATAACATTATCAGCCGTCTTATTATGCTTAATTGCTGCGATAAAACCTAAAGGTATACCAATCACCATAGACAAAAATAAGGCCACCATGCTCAGCTCTATTGTCGCAGGTAATAAATTAGCAATTTCGGTGTTTATTGGCGTTTGACTTGACATCGACAGGCCTAAATCACCACTTAATATGTGTCCTAAATATGCGTAGTATTGTATGAATATTGAATTTTTTGTTTGATACTCTTGTGACAAATCTTTGAGTTGTTCGGGGGTTGTGTTGATATGACCTGAAAGATTTATTAAGGAATCTCCCGGGAATAGAAAACTCAAACTAAAAGAAACGATAGTGAGTAATATCATGGTAAAGAAAAATAAATTAAGTCGTCTAATAGTGAAAATTAACATCTTATTTACTACTCCTAGCAACTTTAGTAACAGTAGAAAAGTCAATACCACCAAAAGAAGATAAAATATCACCTGTTACTAAATTAGACCTAGCCTGGTAACGCTTTGAATGTGCTAGAGGTAATAGCGGCATTTCTTGTGCTATCATAGAAAGAGCTTGAGAGTAGTATGCCTTTCTCTTTTTGATATTACCGGTTTTTAGTGCTTTTTTAAGTAGCTCATCAAATTTTTCATTACACCAACGTGTTGAATTATTACCAGTACTTACGGCAGCACAACTAAGTAGTGAAGTAAAAAAATTATCAGGGTCTGGATGATCAGCGGTCCAGCCTAATAATACCGTTTGGTGCTCACCTTTGCCTACCCGTTGTAAAAATGTCGCCCATTCATAACTGACAATATTAACTTCTATGCCAATAGCTTTTAAGTTTGATTGAATAAGTTTAGCCATTGTCAGTGCATTTGGGTTATAAGGGCGTTGCACATTCATTGCCCATATATCCATCTCAAAGCCGTTTTCAAATCCTGCTTCCTTGAGTAATTCTTTTGCTTTAGCGATAGAATATATTTGGTCAACAACGTTATCATCGTATGCCCATGATGCACTTTGTAATAATGATTTAGCTATTTCAGCTTTACCTGAATAAATAGTTTCTACAATCGATTTTTTATCTATTGCGTAGGCAACAGCTTGGCGGACTTTTTTGTTATTAAAAGGCGCTTTTTGGGTGTTAAAACCTAAATAAGCGACATTAAAAGACGTTACTGACTCAAGGGTTAAATCAGGATGGTCAATGATTTTTTCATGGGCAATAGGATAAGAAACAACATCACATTCGTTAGTTAACAATTTAGTTAATCGACCGGTATTACTTGGGGTAATATCAAAAACGAGTTGTTCTAATTCTACTTTTCCTTGCCAGTACTCATCATGGCGGTAATAACGAATTAATGACCCTACTTTATACTCTTTAAGTTTAAATGGCCCTGTGCCGATGGGAAATACATCGATATGCTGACGTTCATTTCTTTTTGCAAGTTGTTGAGCATATTCTTCTGACAAGATAACTGAAAAGTCGGTGGCTAAATTGGCGAGAAATGAACTGTCTGAACGGTTTAGTTTGAAGCGGATAGTGTAGTCGTTTATCCTTTCTATTTCTTGAATTAAAGAGTGCAATTGTACGCTTTGAAAGAAAGGATAGCTTCCTCCTGATACTTGATGGTATTGATGATTTTCATCTAATATTCGGTTAAAACTAAAAAGAACATCATCGGCATTTAATGTTCTTGTAGGCTTAAAGTAATCAGTATGATGAAAAGCTATATCCTTTCTTAAATAAAAAGTCACCATTTTACCATCACGGGTAACATGCCACGATTTTGCTATAGAAGGCTGTATTGAATCGTTTTTTAAGCTAAATGTAATTAATCGATTATACAATTGATTGGCAGTTGCATCGACCGTTGTCCCAGAAGTAATAATTTGGGGGTTAAAACTCTCAGGAGAGCCTTCAGCACAATAAACAATACTTTTGTTACTCAGTGATAGTGACTCTTCAGAACTGCATGACGATAACAAAGCAACCAATGCTGAAGCAAAGGTTATTTTAATACCCCGTTTAATGAATCCAATACGATTAGCTTTCATCGTTAATACTACCATCTAGTAAATTATATTTTTTTAAATAACCTCTCAACTGATGATAGGTAAGATCTAGAGCTTGAGCTGTTTTTTTCTGGTTAAATTGACAAGTAGACAAGGCAGACGTTATTAAGTCTATTTCATAGTTTTGTGATAAGTCTTTTAATGATACTGGAAATTTATTGTCTTGCATTAGCTTTGTCGGTAAAGGTGTTTGGAGACTATCTAAGTTATTTGTTCTGAGTTGTTCATTAGAATGCTCATCACTTCTTTCATGATTACTATTTACTACTCTGTCACGAGTCTTGATTCTGCCTTTTGGACGATAAGGTGACTCAAATGGGTCAACCACTACCTCGTGAACGGGCAGATGAGGATTATTGCATCGATAAACACTGCGCTCAACCACATTTTTAAGTTCTCTAATATTGCCAGGCCAGTGATAGTCCATAATAGCTTTGCGCGCTTTTTCAGTAAAACCACTAAAGAGCTCAAATTCTAGTTCACGTGCCATATTAATGGCAAAAGTTTCAGCGAGAAGCATTATATCTTCTGGCCGTTCTCTTAAAGGAGGAAGAGTAATAACATCAAAAGCTAACCTATCTAGTAAGTCAGCCCTAAATTCACCTGCTGCAGCAAGGGATGGCAGATCTTCATTGGTCGCGGCAACAAGTCGAACATCTGTTTTAATGGTGCGAGAACCACCGACTCGTTCAAATTCGCCATATTCAACTACTCTTAATAACTTTTCTTGAATAAGCCCTGATGTATTTGCTATTTCATCCAAAAACAGTGTGCCATTGTTAGCACGTTCAAATCGACCTTCGTGCTTTTTATTTGCTCCAGTAAATGCTCCGCTGTCATAGCCAAAAAGCTCTGTCTCTAGCAAGTTTTCATTTAAAGCTGCACAATTGAGCTTTAAATAATTCTGCTCCCAACGTTTTGACAAATAATGAAGTCGAGCAGCGACAAGCTCTTTACCTGTTCCACGCTCACCAATAATTAATACTGGCTTGCTTAATGGCGCTATTTGAGATATCTGCTCTAAAACCTCAAGAAAATTGTT
>TARA_B110000090_G_scaffold166635_1_pt1 | contig 13853 bp, 13 predicted proteins | sample TARA_B110000090 | Tara Oceans TARA_B110000090 (sample SAMEA4397239) | marine metagenome | biome: Polar Biome; feature: [SRF] surface water layer (ENVO:00010504); material: water (ENVO:00002006), including particulate matter (ENVO:01000060) such as... | depth 5 m
TACGCGCGCATTGGCCGATACGACGCCCCCCAAGCCCGGGGCTGGTCCAGGAGGGCTTGGGAAAGGCACCGTCGCGACGGCGCGTTTCGTTCTCGGGCGCTTTACCGTGGGGGGCGTGGGACCTGAACCCGAGTCCGAGACCGCGGGGTCCACGGCGTGGCCATCGCCCGTGGCGGCCAAAGGCGGGTCCGAGCCAGACATGGACGCGAACACAGTCACGGACTTGTGGCGGGTGCTGAGATGAGACGCGCGAGAAAACGCGAGGACACGGAAACGACGCGCGGCGCGGTGTGTGTCCGTGGTCGTAGCCGGAAGAGAAGAAGAAGAAAGAGAAGAAAGAGAAAAGAGAAAGTTTTTAAAATTACAAGAGCGTGTCAAAAATACGCCCCGAACAGCCCCCTGTGGTGTCCCCCGAACTCCCCGCCCATCTCGTGCAGGGCGTTTTGCATTTCCGCGTTTTGCGTTTTCGACCAGCCCATGTACTCGATGAGTCGGTCGATGAAAAACACGGCCAGGGTTAGCGGTCCGGCGAGGCCGACCGCCGTGCCGATGAAGAAATGCCGAAACGAAATGCTGGCAATGAAAAAGAAACAGGGTCAGTCTCTCGTAACGTGTACGAGGGATTGGGAAGGGTACCGTAGTGGTGTGACTTTACGACTGTACTACGTAACGTAACATAGTAACAGGTACGTACAGTACAGTCAGTCAAGTAGTACAGCAGCACGTCCATCAGGGGCAGTAAACAGTCGGCGGAACGTGTTAAATGGGAAAAACGCACCTGGAAAGCGCCAGGACGTAGTTAATCGCGGGCGCCAGGAAGAAACACAGGCGCAGGGTAACGCACGTGCGCACCGGGTACTCGTCCAGTTTCGCGATTAGTTTCTGCATCCAAACCCACTGAGTGTCTGCTAACACCTGGCCCCCGATCTTGCGCACCACTAAAAAGGAAAGGCTACACGACAGCGGCGCCATCACCAGCGCCAGGAGCCACCCCCGTAGATGGCCCCAGCAAAGCACCCCCGCCACGACGAACACCATCGCCGGCAAATGCAACAACTCGCTCAACCCGAAACCCACGATGTACAGGGCTATGCCCAAGTAGCCAGCCTTATCGATGGCTTTGTGGACCTGACGATTTGAAGGGAGACGGCGGGGAGGTTCGGGTCAGGTTTATGGACTTCCACCGGGCGACGCGCATTGGCGCGAAAAAAATACCGTCGCGAGTGGTGTCCCTTTTCTTTTTGTGCCGTGAAAAAACCCCGCGGCTCCATCGGCTGATGGTTCGCAGCGCGTGCTAGTCTCGTCGCACGCGTGTCTGGTTGTCCAATGAAAACCCTTTCCAAACGCGCAATCAATCAATCCGCACGTACCTTCACCGGGTCTATGTCCGGCAACCCCTTCTTCGCGACGTACGTTCCAACCAGGGCGACGAAACCCAAACCCACCAGGGCGACCACGAAGTGCAATCGCGCGCGAACCTTCGCCACGACCTTTTTGTGCAGCGGTTTGCCGTGACTCAGGTTCGCCAACCCCACGTTCACGGACGTGGCCATGTCCTTGATGTCCTTCACACCAGACATGGCGTGAAAATCGACGCACACGCGACGCGCGCGAGCGTTGCCGCGAGTGACCACGGGCGGACGCAATCCTCTTTTTTGGGGAAGCCAGGGAAAAAGGGGAAGCTCGCGCCGAAGCACTCATTTCCAGTTTTCCACTCTCGACTGCAGTTTCGGCACCTTGTGCGTCCATTGTGCGGCCTCGCGTGGGAGACGCGCCGCCCCCCCGCGCCGGTCATGACCACGGCGCTCGGCTCTGACCCCTTGGGCAGTCTCGCGGACAAAACCGACGCGCGGTTCCAGGCGGAGCTCTGCGACCGATACGACGACGACGAGGACGAGACGGGTGCGTCTGTTCCGGCGGCGGCGGCGGCGATTGATGGCGACGGGACTGCCGACACCGCGGCGAACCCGAGTGATGCCACGCCTACTGTGAGTTGGGACCCAACCGGTCAGCAGGACGACGGCCCTGGCGAGCGCGGCTGGGGTGATCGTTTAGACGAGTTCCCTGACGACAAGGAGGATGAGGAGGAGGAGTACGACGAGTACGACGAGGCGTACGACGACGATGACATCGCAGCCGCGCTGAACACGCTTGATATGCGCGACGACTACGCGGCGCGGGGCGGGGTGAGCAGCCAAGGGTCTGGAAGCCTGGTGATGTCAACCGGCCGAAGACCGAACGCGAACGGAGGCCTCGGGAACCACGGTTTCCGGGGGAAAACTTCTGGGAAGGAAAGCAACGCGGCGAAGATGCAACACGACGCCGGGAAGATCAGCAAGTTTCTGAAGACTGAAAAAATCGTAAAAGTTAAATTCGCCGAACCCCGTGGCGACGACTTCGGGGGTAGTCACGGGGGCAAATCTTTGGGGCAAAAGGTGAGTAACTCGTTAAAAGAGAACGAGCGTAAGCTCGGCAAATCGTACAACTTAACGAAAGACAAGGAAGACCGGGCTACGGTTGAGCAGGCTTTAGATCCTCGGACGCGATTGATTTTGTTCAAAATGCTCTCCAGCGGCGTTTTCGCCAAGATGCACGGGTGCATCAGCACGGGCAAGGAAGCGAACGTGTACCACGCGGTGACCGAGGATGGGACTGATTTGGCGATAAAGGTGTACAAAACTTCGATTCTGGTGTTCAAGGACAGGGACCGGTACGTCTCCGGGGATTGGCGGTTCAGAAACGGGTACGCCAAGAAAAACCCGCGCAAGATGGTACAGACCTGGGCAGAGAAGGAGATGCGGAACTTGATTCGTTTGAAAGACGTCGGGTTGAAAGTGCCTACTGTGGTGCAGCTTAGGAGTCACGTGCTCGTGATGTCCTTCATCGGCAACGACGGCATCGCCGCGTTGAGGCTGAAAGACGCGGCGCTATCAAACAGCAAGCACCGACAGCTGTTCGGCGAGCTGTTAGTGGACGTCCGCCGCATGTACCAGGTACGTATTGGGCCTTTCACCAAATCCCGCCTCCCTGTTTGCTCATACAAGACTGACACTTCTTTTTTACAATCACAGGAGTGCCGCCTGGTGCACGCGGATTTCAGCGAGTACAACATCTTGTACCACGACGGCAGCGCGCACATAATCGACGTGTCCCAAAGCGTGGATTTGGACCACCCGCGGTGTCTCGATTTCTTACGCGAGGACTTACTACATCTAGGGCAGTTCTTTTCCAAACAAGCCGTCGCGGTACCTACGGTGCGGGAGATGTTTGACTTTGTGGTGGACCCGGCGATCACGGCGGACAATTTAGACGACTGCCTCGCCGCGCTGAACGAAAGCGCCACCGCTAGGGAGCTGAGACGCGGCCGGGGCGACGGCGGGGAAGGCGCCAGTGAGGTGGGAGCGCTGGACGGAGTAGGGTTCGGGATGGCGAAGGGAAACGCTGCAAACGAGGACGGGATGGTGGATGAGGTGTGGCAACAGGCGTTTATTCCGAAACGTTTGGACGAGGTTGATACCTTCGAGCGGGACCAGAAACGGTTGGTGAAAGGCGACGGGGAAAGCGAGGGGGTTTATTACCAGTCAATCACGGGGATGAAGAGCGACCTTTCGGGGATCGAACACGTGCCCAAGATTCTGAGGGCGAAGCAAGACGCGGAAGGTCTGGGGTGGGCGGGGATCGCCGGTACGACGAGCGCCAGCGCCAAGCGCCGGGAAAAGGAGAGCGACAGCACTCAAAAAAATGAAGACGAACACGAAGACGAAAGCGGTTCCGACGACGACTCAGAAGCATCATCGGAATCTTCCTCGGAAGAGGAACTGGACGAGAACGGTGAGGTCATTAAGCGCAAGCGGTATAAACCGAGGGTGGACAAAGCCCTCGTGAAAGCGACGCGAAAAGCGCACAAAGCGGAGGTCAAGGCGGACGCCGCGGAGAAACGCAAGGTCAAAATCCCAAAACACGTCAAGAAAAAAGCGTGCAGGAACAACAAGAAGAAGTAAATAGACTAGATTGACTACAACAATAAATTACCCGCTACAGCTTACTGTGTCATACGCAGACTACCCGATGGACATCAACAATAAATTACCTGCTGCTACAGCTTACTTTTTTTGGGCGCGACGCTCTCGCACGCTTTCGCGTAGTCCTCCGGGTTTCGCGCGCGAGCCATTTCCACGAACGCGCTTAGCGAAACCAACCCGCCGTCCAGCACGGAGTCCTGACCAACACACCCGTCCAGGGTCAACACCTCCCCGTTGAACAAAACCCGGACCGCTAGGTTTGAAGGGTCGCGGCTATCAGCCGTTTCATCGGACGTAACTTGACGCGCTCCCAAGGTTTGTTCGCTCCAGTGAACGCGCCCGTGCCTTGGTTGTTTGTCCCCCAAAACCTCCCACGTCTCCACCACGACCGTCGACGCGACGGGCGGCCAGCGTCCCGGAAACGCCCCAAGCACCGCCAGTAACGCCAAGATGCTGGAATCGTGCCCGGAGTAGATGGACAACTTGTGTTGCTTGTTCTTTGTGCTGTGTGCGGTTAAAATTTCCTCCGCCAGTTCCTCGAGTAACCGCCCGCCCGCCAGGGAAGCGCCTTCCCTGTTCGTCGCGCGGTTCACGTACCTCGTCTCCGCGGCGGCTCGAATCGCGGTGACGTCGTCTGGGGTGACATGCATGGGCAACGTGAGCCTGTGATTCGCCAGCGCCTGCAACGGCTCCCACACCGAAGTCGCGCTCGGGAGTCTTTGGTTGATTTGCTTTGACGGTTTACGTATGGGTTTCGAAACGCGACGATCGCCGGTAGCGATCCCAAGCACGCCGGTCTCCGCAACGGACGCCACGGACGCTTCGCCGGCGGCCGATTCGATTGTTACTGACCGTGTACCGAGCGTCGCCGCCGCGCGTTCGCGTTGTCGCCGCTCCAGGTTCCGCAAATGCACCAGCGCACGCACGTCCGCCAAGCCTCTGCGTTGCCACGCGATTTGCTCCGCGCCGACCACGGACTGGTCAGAATCCAGCGACCGAATGAGCTCGGTCTTACGATAAATAAAAGAAAGTGTCAGTCATTTATTGGGCGATGTATGTACAAACAGTCACCAGCTTCGGTAAAACAGTGTGTCTGGATTTGGGAAACGCCCAAGGCCGTACCTGCCGAACGCACGCCATGCCCGGGTTGGGGAACATGGATTCCTTGAAACGGTCGCGGACTTGGATCGGAAGCGTCGCCTGGGATGAATCTTCGCCGGTTTCTGGTTCTGATGGATACAACCCCGAAACCAGCGCCTGCGCGGATTGCACGGTGCGTCGACACGCCGTAGCGCGTATTGTCACGGCGCCTTGTTCGAACGCGAGACGCGACGAAACCGGAAGTAACGAGCGCGCACCGTGCGCGTCGCTCTCCACCAGCCATTTCCTGATGGACGCCCCCGTCGCCCGCAGCTGCGCCTCGCCTTGCGTGGTGAGCTGGCCGTGCCAGCTCGTGTCGGTGCCGTACATGTCCGTTCTTCTGGTGTCCAGTAATTTCGGGTTGACCGGTGAAGGTGCCGCGAATTTAGCCAAGTGCGCGTCCGCCGAGTCGTCCAGCAGAAAACCGCGCCACTGCTGTTTGCTTTCCGAAGGCAGCGGATTGATTGATGTGCGATCGCCGTGACGCGTAAGCACTTGGACGAACACGAGCTTGGCGTTTGGATGGGTCTTCGGGGGCGGCGCTGGTGCGAACACCACGGCGGCGCCGTGACCTTCGGCGGTTTCGCCGGAAGTAGCGCCAGCACGTGAGGTTTCGCGGACTCGGAAGGTAGACTCGGACTCGGTGAACACAAACGATGACGGCACCAAAAGCGAAGAGGTGGCACCGACCCCCGCCGCGACAAAGCCGAGACGCGCGCGCATCGCGGCCGGCGGAAACGGAACGCACGTGCACTCGTCAATTCGCGTGAGGTGAGGTTCCGTGTCTCCGTCAAACACACGCCGGACCAGGCCGTCTGAGTCGCGGAAGGACGCGACGCGCGACGCCTGATGTGATGAGGACGTGTCTGCAGTAAAAGGTCACAGCAAAGTTCTGTCAAGAAACGATTTTTGAGAAACCACCGGTACGGTCGTTTCTCTGGCCGCAGTCTTGCGCGGCGCGTGGGGAGGCGCGATGTCGGACGACCGGTCCCTCAAGTCCTGGGTCAGCGATCAGCTCCATGGGTTGCTCGGGTTCGCGGAGGGTAACTTGGCGTCCTACGTCGTAGGGCTAGGTGCGTCAAGGACACGCACGAGGTTTCCCTCGATTTCTGCCGATCGATCGTGTGTCGTGCCCCCGTTTGCCGTCGCGTCTTCGCGTGGGAAACGTCCAGCCTCTCCCACCGCACCGGACCTGACCACCGTACTCGCCCCACGTCTCCCTCCCGCCCACAGGCAAGAAAGCTTCCAACGCGTCCGCGCTGACCCAACAGCTGGTGTCGCAGGGTCTGCCTGACACCGCGTCCACCGGGGCGTTCGCGAGTAGCCTCATGGAAAAGACGCGCGCCCGAAACTCGGGCGGCGGTGGCACCGCAAACAGCAGCGGCGCGCCGGACAGCAAGTACAAGCGCGACGAACGAGAAGCGGCGGCGCTCGTGGCGAAGAACAGGTCGTATGCGCTGTTGGCTGATGAGGACGACGAGGTCGTTCCGGCCAAAGAAACAACGCGAGCCAAAGAGACGAAGAGTGATGATGACCGGCGCGTGAAAACCACGAAGAACGGGAAGCGACTTCGGCGCACGAACGCAGGCGCCGCGTCGGACAGCGATGAGGATCGTGACGCGGTCGCAGGGTCGTCTGGAAGACACATAGATGAAGACCCTGAAACCAAAACAACACGCGAAAAGGAAGAGGCGAGGTTGTTAGACCTGGAGGAGCGGGACGCCTTTGCGAACCGGTACGTATTTCCCAATGACCACATTCCGCGGACTGACTACGCACACAAGACTGACACTTTTCTTGTTACAATCAGGTTACGGACGAAGGACGCGAAGAGTACGCGGAAACTCGCGGACGGCGCGGACGGTGACGATGGGCACGGAAAACAAACCACGGAAGACACCACGAAACAATCCCTAACAAACCTGGCCCCGGATGATTTGCGAAAAGTATCGCGCGAGGAGTACTTGCGGAAACGCGAACAACAAAAGTTGGAGGAGCTGAAGGACTCGATCGAGGACGAGACTTTTTTGTTCCAGGGCGTCAACTTGACCGCGGCGGAGAAGCGTGATATCGAGTACCGCCGGAAAGTCTACGAACTCGCGACGAAACAGATTCGGGATATCGACAAGGTGATGGAGGATCGGTACAAGCTTCCGCAATCGTACGACGACAACGCGGAGGGCCAGAAAAGCCGAGTGCAAGCGGCGCTGCAGCGGTACAAAGACCCGGACGCGGAGACCGCGAATCCCAACTACGAACAGCAACAGTGGGAGAAGCACCAGATCGGTAAGGTCACCACTGCGTACGGCGCGAAAGACTCGGGCGACCGCGCAAAAGAAAAGGAATACGATTTCGTGTTCGAGGACCAAATCGCGTTCATAGAAGATGAAGTGCTGGGGGGGACTCTCGGGGGCGATTCGGAGTCGTCGTCGAGTTCGGAAACGAGCGATTCCGAGGATGGGCGCGGAGACGGGAAGAAGAAGAAGAGTAAGAGTAAGAAAATCGCGAACCGGTCGTCGAAGGATTCGCGAAACGCGGAGAAACAGATGCTTGAGGAAAAAAAAGCGGACGCGCTTCTGAGCGAACGCGACGCCATGGCCAAAAACCGCGCGTCGCTGCCTATTTACCCGTACCGCCAGGACTTGATTGACGCGGTGGAGGACCACCAGGTCGTGGTGATTGTCGGGGAAACCGGGTCGGGGAAAACCACGCAGATCCCGCAGTACATGTGGGAAGCGGGGTTCGCGAAGGAAGGGCAGCGGATCGGGTGTACCCAACCAAGAAGGGTCGCCGCGATGAGCGTTAGCGCGCGCGTCGCGGAGGAAGCCGGGTGTAAACTGGGGAACGAAGTAGGGTACTCGATTCGGTTCGAAGACTGTACTTCCGAGAAAACAAAAGTACGTGTTGAGCGTTTCCCAAATCCGTCAACACCTACGTTTTACCTCTAACGCTGGTGACTGTTGTCCACACATCGCGATACACGCGACTGACACCTAGTTTTCCGTATCGCAAGCTCAAGTACATGACGGACGGGATGTTGTTACGGGAGTTCCTCGGTGAACCCGACTTAGCCTCCTACGCGGTGATGATGGTGGATGAAGCGCACGAACGCACGCTACACACCGATATCCTTTTCGGCTTGGTGAAGGACATAGCGCGCTTCAGGCCGGAACTGAAACTGCTGATTTCGAGCGCCACCCTGGACGCGGAAAAGTTCAGCGAGTATTTCGGTGCGTTTTCGTTTCCCAAATCCATAGACTGTTTACTGGCCCTATTTGACTGTTTGAGTGCACTACTGGTAACATTTAACAGTACTCGCAACTGTTTGCCCACTGTATAAATCGCCCAATACAGTACTCCCACATACTCGAGACTAAAAAGACTGACCCTTTGTTTTACCCCTCGCAAGACTTTGCGCCTATTTTCCGCATCCCCGGCCGGCGGTACCCGGTTGACATTTTGTACACTAGGCAACCGGAGGCTGATTTCCTGGACGCCGCGATCGTGACGGTGCTTCAAATTCACGTCACGCAGCCTCCTGGTGATATTCTTGTTTTCTGTACCGGGCAGGAGGAGATTGAAAACGCGGAGGAGGTTATTAAACAGCGCATAAAAGGAATGAAAGGCAGGGTTCCGGAGTTGGTGGTGGCGCCCATCTACGCGTCGTTGCCGTCCGACCTACAAGCCAAGATATTCGACCCACCCCCCCCCGGAGGAAGAAAGGTCGTCCTCGCCACGAACATCGCGGAAACCTCCCTCACAATCGACGGCATCAAGTACGTCATCGACCCCGGTTTCTGTAAACAGAAAAGCTACAACCCGCGGACGGGGATGGAATCGCTGATGATCACGCCGACGAGCCAGGTACGGTATTGCGCGTTTCCCAAATCCCGCCTCGCCTCCCTGTTTGCCCATACAAGACGTTAACCACTTTCTTTCCCAATCCCAGGCGAGCGCGTTACAACGCGCGGGTAGAGCCGGGCGAACCGCGCCTGGCAAGTGTTTCCGTTTGTACACCGCGTGGTCGTTCCAGAACGAGCTGGACGCGAACACCGTACCGGAGATTCAACGCACGAATTTAGGAAACGTGGTGCTTATGCTGAAGAGTTTGGGAATTAACGACCTGATGCACTTCGACTTTATGGACGCGCCCCCCGCGGAGACTTTACTAAGGGCGCTGGAGCAGCTATACGCGTTAGGGGCGTTGAACGACCGCGGCGAGCTCACGAAACTGGGCAGACGAATGGCGGAGTTTCCCTTGGACCCAATGTTAAGTAAAACCCTGGTGGCGGCGGCGACGTACGGGTGTTCCGACGAAATCGCGTCCATCTGCTGTATGCTGTCCTCGGGGAACACGATTTTCTACCGGCCCAAGGACAAGGTGGATTTGGCGCAGCACGCGCACGCGGCTTTTCACCTGGGCAGTGTGGGGGATCACATCGCGCTGTTGAACGTGTACAACCAGTGGCAAGAAGCCGAGTTCAGCACGCAGTGGTGTTACGAGAATTTCGTACAAGTCCGGAGCATGAAACGCGCGCGCGACATCAGGGAGCAGCTCGTTTCGTTGTTGGACCGGGTGGAAATCGAGTTGACCTCCAACAAGAGCTTGGAGAACATCCGAAAGTGCATCACCGCGGGGTACTTCTACCACACCGCGAAGCTACAGAAAAACGGGAGCTACCGCACGGTGAAGAACCCGCAGACGGTGAACATACATCCCGGGAGCGGGTTGGCGAAAGGTACGTGTTGCATGCATTTCCCAAATCTCGCCTCCAAGTTTGACGATTGTCCAGAGTAATTACTCACGTAACATGGCCCGAAGTACTGACACTTTTCTGGCAAAACTCCAAAAGAGTTACCGCGGTGGGTCGTGTACCACGAGCTCGTGTTCACCACGAAGGTTCGTATTTCATTTCCCAAATCATAGACTCCACGTTTGCCCATACTCGTCCTGCGAAGGGCGCATTACCTCTGCCGATTGTCCGCCCGTAATTACGTAATACACGTTACGAAAGACTGACACTTTGTTTTATTGGTATCAGGAGTACATGAGGCAAGTCGTGGAAATAAACCCGGAGTGGCTGATTGAAATCGCGCCGCACTACTACAAAAAGAAGGAGATCGAGCAAGACGGGGGCGGGGCGAAGATGCCCGTTGGGGCGGGGAAGGCGTAAGAGATCGTAGTTGCGTTGAGGCGAGACGAGAGGGTGACGACTCGTGTGACGAATCGCGAAACACGAGGGAGGTACTCGGCACAGCTGTTCCTTTTCGCCAGTGAGCTTCTCGCTTGTTACAAGCCTCTGCTCAAAAAATAACCCGTCTATTCACCACGCCCCGTTTGGCATAAACACGCTTCCAGTATATCTCGTAAAGTAAAAGGTCCCCCAAAGGTCCCCTAACACTCGTTCCGCACCGCACTCGGGTACCACGCACCGCGCCCAGGTTTACGCGGCCAAGTCCTTAATCGCAGCGGCGACGGAGAACAGGGTGGGGGGCACTACGAGGCAGGCGCCGATGACGCCGAGGGCGATGCCCGCGTCAGCGGGGCCTTCCAGCTTGCCGTTCAGGGCTTTGCTGACGCTCATCTCCATGGCGGTGTCGATTGTGTTGTCAATGGGCTTGACGATGAAGGGAATGGCGGCGAGGCCCACGACGGTGGGGATGAACTTGGCGATGTCACCGTCGATGTGCCCCAGCGCAAGCGCCGTGCTCGTGGCGTTCACCACGCACCGGATGAACGACCCGGGCCAGAACACGGATGCGAGCATCTGCCACGATAAAAGAGAAAGTGTCAGTCTCTCGTAATGTGCATGAGTAAACAGTCAGAGGGAACAGTCCCTTCTGGTACGAGTATGGGCAATCGCAGAGGCGGAATGTGGTGAGTGGGAAATACGTACCTGCCACGTGAACGTATCCAGCGTGACGATGGCGCCGCGCTTCACTTTCTGGTCCTCGTCTGTTTTTATATGGGTAGTAATTGGAAGGAAAGGGGATCGGTCAGCGAGTACTCTCGTTGGAGAGCGAGCCACGCGCTCCTGGTAGAAAGACTACCAGCTTATACGGGCCTAAAGACTACCGGCTTATTCGGGCCCATCGATCGAAACGAGTCGCCTGCGCCGAATTTGGTCCCCACTGGGAAAAATGAAATGTGACTGTTTGCCTGTGCTCTTTTCGTGGATGACGAAACACATCCGTTTCGAAGTAAAGATCACGCCAAACAAGGACAAGGCACGTACCTGCTTCGCCGTCGTACGCCTTCTTGCCCTTGTCCAGGGTGTCCGCGAGCACGTAGAGCGCTGATCGGATGGTACGGGAGATCGGGTGGGGTGGGTCAGTTTGGGTGGTTTCGGTGCGCGGATCGGGGGGCGAGGGTTGGCACCATGGGGTGCCGCGTGACCCTTTTTCTTTTTTTTGTCGAAATAATCGGATCCGCGTGAACTCGCGCGCGCGCATGCTTTCTAGTCGCGCGTACGTACCGGCAACACCGTAGGTCGCGGGGACACCCCAGACGGGAAGGAACGCGACGAAGGATTCACCGACTTCGTTGGCGTAGCCCATGTAGCGCAGGGGGGTGTCACGGTAGATGTCGACCGAGCCGTCCGCGCTGGGAGGCCCGGAGTTGGCGGAAACGGAGAAGCGAGCCTTGGCGACGGGCGCCTTGCGCGCGACGTGCGCGGCGAGAGGGTTGAACTTCTTGGCGCCGAGGGCGCGGCCGGCCACGGCGGAGACGCGGACGGCGGGGGTGGAGCGAACAGCGAACATGGTGGAAGGTGAGGGGTGCGGAAGTGATTGCGTGGGAGGGAGAAATGGGTAGAAATAAGGGTCAAAAGCCGGGCAAAAGACGGCACAGGTCCAGGTGGCACCCAACCAGTGGTGCTGTGCCAAAGGGTGCCCTCTGCGAGTTGCCTTTCAGGGTTGGACGTTTGAGGAGAGCTTCCGCGTCGGAAAATAAAAAATTGACGCGACTTTTCTTAGGCCAAGGTAAAGGAACTGGGCGCTCGTTTCAAGGCCAGAAATTCGCCTCGCATGGGTGGCGCCAAGGCGGCCCCGCCCGCGCGCGTCGTGTTTCGCAGGGAGGACGGCGGCGAGGGTGTCGCGTCGACGGGAGCAGTCCCGGAGGTTTCTGTCCGACCGCCCAAAGCGGGGGAGGGGGGCCGAAGACGCGGAAGCAACACTGGGAGGGAAAAGACGCCGTCTTTGTTGAAGGATCGCGCGTACGAACGCGCGAGGAGTCGTATTTTCTCTTCCGGGGACACTGGGGGCGGTCGGGATGACTCGCCTAACTCACGCACTTCTGGGGTGTCTGAACAAGGCTCGCGGTGCTCGAGCTCGCGGTCCACGTCACCGGTGCGTGACCCAGAAACTCGGGAAGCACCTACGCCTCGGCCTCGGCAACACAAACCACAAAAACCAAACGTCGCCATCGTGCGCAACCGCGCGGCGGATTTGCGCGATCCCGATTTCACCCGAGGCGCAACGCGGTTCGCCCCTGGTGTTGATGAAAGCGAGGTGTACGTTGACCCGACACGGCCGGCGCGGGGAGGGCGACGAGGCCGGAGAAGCGGGGCGGAGGGGGCGGGGCCGAGCCGGCGGGAGGGGGGGGGCGGCGAGGCAAGGGATGGACGGTTGATACAAAGTCGTGGGGGTGACGAAACCACAGAAACCGAAGAAACTCTCGAGGCACAACACGGACACGACGCGTACGGACGCGCGCTCCACACAACAAACATTTCCGTGGCGAACTTGGTCGCCCCTTTCGTGGCGAGGCCGGTGCGGGCTGGTTTTGACGACAAGTTTTCGGCACAGATGTCGGGTCTTTCTTTGGGAGGAACCCGGGACGCGTTCGCCGGCGCGGAACGCGCGGCGGAGCCGAGGCGGCGGGAGCTTTTGAACTTGACGGGCGAAGCGAGCGTGGTGAACGACCGGGTCAGTGAGTGGCTCGGCGCGACGCCCTTGGTGGACCACCGCCAGCGACTCGGGCTGGAGCGAATAGGGGTGCTTGATAGACAGGAACTGGGGACGGCGCAACACGGGGCGCAAATTTCGGCGCAACCGCACAAACCGTGCAAACAGCCGGCGCGAACGCTTTTGGTGCCGCGAACGGCGCGGTGATTTGCGGCTGGCTGGCGCGCGCGGGATTGGCGGGACACGATTTGGCGGGAGAACAGCGACATGCAATGACACGCAGCGCAATGACATTACAGGGCACGCGAAACCGTCCATTAAGTGTTTTGATATTACATCGTCGTTCCTGGTGCCGCGCGTGCGTTGGGAGTGGCTCGACCGTCGGTCAGACCCAACACGCATCTCCGAATCACGCGCATCCCCGCGCGCGCATCTCCGAATCACGCGCACCTCCGCCGAATCATGCGCACCTCCGCATACGCATCCCCGCATCATACGCATCCCCGCATACGCATCCCCGCACACGCATCCCCGCATACGCATCCCCTCAGACTAAATACGCATACGCGCATCCCCATTCCAAACCCAAATCTTCTCGTCTACGCGCACACGTTGAGGTGGCTCTCCGCCGCGATTTCATCCACGCTCAGGGTTTCCACGTCCCCCGTCGCGTACAGCACTTTCGCGGTGCGCGCGCGTTGGTTCAGGGAAACAACCTCGGCTTTGTACCACATCCCGTCGTCGGGCCAGTAGAGCTGGGTTTTTTTAATTGGAGTTGTGAAGGAG
>TARA_B110000090_G_scaffold103727_1_pt1 | contig 13716 bp, 15 predicted proteins | sample TARA_B110000090 | Tara Oceans TARA_B110000090 (sample SAMEA4397239) | marine metagenome | biome: Polar Biome; feature: [SRF] surface water layer (ENVO:00010504); material: water (ENVO:00002006), including particulate matter (ENVO:01000060) such as... | depth 5 m
GCCGCCGAAGCGCTGCACCCGAAACTCGCCGCGCACGTCCTCGGTTTTTCTACGCACACCACGACGCCACAAATTACCGTGTATGCGCTGGATGCGTTGCTGAAGGATGGAGGTAAAAAGGTAGCCATAGTCGATTGCCGTCCTCCAAATGAGCGCTACGTGAGTTCCATCGACTTCGCGTCCCGAGGCTCGGTCGCCGCTCGCACCACGATTACCGCCGCGCTGGGCGACGTCGCCTTCGTCGACGCGGTTGATAACAACGTCTCCGCGCTGGTGGATGCTTTCGATTTAACACGTGAAATTGATGGATGTGACGTACTGGTTTGCATATCCGCAACTGGCGAGGAGGCCGGGGTCGCGTCGGCGTTGATTGCGGCGAAACTGGACGGAAACGGGGACGACAAAGGCGAAACCGCGGGCGAAACTGGAAGCGACGAACAAAAGAAATCAAAAAAAAGCAAATCAGATTGTCGCTCGTTGTGCGGCGGCGTCGTCGCTTGGTTCAACACAGGGTATGGTTTGGTAGACCCCAACACCGGGACCGCCACGGAATCGGTGCACCCGGGGCAGAGACAAAGGGCCGGCCTAGTGCGGCCCAGACGGAACCATTTCAAGTTCCCGAAAGAGGGAGAGGATGGGAAGGCGTAACTTGCAGAACAAAAAATCCAGGTAACAAAATCTTCAGAATACGCTCTACATTTCACACCGAGGGACGCGCGTCACCGCGCGTCGCAACGACCGTACGTTGATACCACTTACGCCCTCGAAGTACTTCGTGTGTTTCCGAATCATGCGTATCCGCGTCTCGTGTTCCCACGTCTCTGTTCCGACCGCCTCGGTTTCGGGTTCGGGTTCGTCCGCTCCGAGACGAAACTCGTCCCCGGGGTGGGGGAAAAACGACCTGAGGCACACCAGCGCGCTGGTGATGATTCCCCCCCAACACACGTGGAGTGCGATTCAAGAAATACGGTGCGTCCGGGACAAGTCGTACCTGCGTTGGATGCCGCACGTTAACTTGTTATATCCGTTTCTGGAGGATGACTCTGAGGGGATGAACTTCGCGGACGCGGCGAGAATTTGCGCCGAGGCGCTTGCGGATGTGAAATCGTTTCAATGCGCGTTGATTGATTTCGACTTCTTCGCGCACACAAAAAGCAGCATGGTGTGGCTTCACCCCAGTGACGTTGCCGTTGACACGATTAGGTCCGTAGGCGTGGTGGATAGCACCGGTGCTATTCGTACCGGTGTCGATAACTCAGAAGTAACTCCTCGAACGTGTTCCGCGCTGCTCGCTTCGCAGAAAAAGTTGGAACGAGCGTTTCCCTTTGCGAACGACTTGAGCGTCATTTCGGAAAAAGGCTTCACGCCGCACGTCTCTCTCGGGCAGTGGCCGTGTGCCGTGTCCGCCAACGCCGCGACCGCGAACCTGCACGCGAGCTGGCGACCAATACAGTTCGAAGTCGACGCGTTTTACCTAATCTCGCGCTCGTCCGCGGGCGACGACGCTTTTCGCGTCAAGGCGCGGATTCCGCTAAACGGCGGGGACGTGCAATTCGTGGAGACTGAATGCTCCATGGACGATGATACCAATGACACCAAATACTCCATGCACAGCGATTCAGAGCAGCATGTCGAACCCCACAACTCGTGGTGGCGCGAGCCGTACACACCGCACACGCCTCCGCTCGGGGCGCGGTGCTTGATGCCGAAACGGAGGGGGCGGCGGGGGCGAGGATGAATGGGGTTTAAGACGAAAAGACATCCAATACATCATCGTCAATAATTACAAAGCGCTCAACAAGCTGTTAAATACCTGCTCAAAACAGCGAACTCATCAGCGCGAATTTGTGTTTCGTGGACCGGCTCCTTTTTCCCGGGCCATACGCGGGGCCGCCGCCGTAGCCGTGTCCGTACGCCTCCCCGTACATCGTTTTTTTCTCAAAATTCCTGCCCCTCGACGAGTTCGAACGTAACGCACTCGTCGCCCAGTGCGAAAACAGCCCGAAGGGCCCGAACACGAAGGTTATCAGCAGCGTGTGCGCGACTCCCCAGCCCCCAGCAGCCGCTTTCAACGACGCGTGTCGTGCGACGAACAAGTTAACACACGCAAGGTGCATCCACGCGCTCGCGGTGACCGCTCGGCGCGAAAGCAGCTGCGCTATGCCGTCTAAACTCGGAAAGAACTGCGGGTTGAACTTGCCATGCGTCAGCCCCTGTTCCAAGCTCCCAGGCATCATCAGCGAAAGGGTGTCAGGAGACCACGACATGACCAGTAAGCCCAGGTACGCCACGCACGGCGGGGCTAGGCTCATCGGCGATTTCGTGAACCGGGCGCACTTCTCGAATTTTTCCGGATTTTTGACCCCCAACCAAAACGCCACGAACGCGGCGACCAGGTACCCTAACGAAGCCGCGCACGCCATTTCCGGAACGGAAGGACCGACCGCGGCGGCGACTGCGTTGGCCGCGGTCGCGGCCACGGCGGCCGCGCGGGGGACCACGGAGACGCCCCGGCGAGTTGGAGACAGGGACGACGACGAATGGTGGGAGGCCCTTTTCGAATGTGTCGTTGGACGTTCGTTGTGCTTCGCGAAGTTGGCGATCACGGAAAAGTGATGAGACCTCTGAGGAGAAACGACAGCAGAAACACGCGCCGCGTCCGCCAAAGCGCCCGCGCGCGACACCGCGCGGCGTCGCTCGAGGTGTGGCCGGCGCCGAAGCGCCGCCAAACGCATCTGAAGCGGCACCGCGACGTGCATGGCGTTGTGTGACGAAGATTCCGCCATTTAAAAACTCGTTGTTATTTTTCGAAACGGGTCGTCACAACCCCGGACGCGTCCAGCGGTCGTCTCCGTGTCGGCCCGACCGTCAGCCTTCATCGACGGCGTTGTCGTGGCATGCCGTGCCCCGCGCTGACGCGCGGGGTACTTCCGTTTCGCGGCGTATCGCAGCAGTGTCGTGCACGCCCTCATCTTGCACGCGCTTCTTCTCATCGCCTTATCGTCACCGCGACGTCCTCTGATCGTGAGGAAAAGCCGTCCTATTCCTCCTGGTCCGAGTTGCCCCCTAAGAAACGCGAGAAATCCGCACGCATACAAAAAGACCTCGCGGCGAGGCTTCTCGCGGCGCAGACGGGATGGGTGCCTTCCATGAGGCCGAGGCGTGATGAGGTTGATGAAACGGTGGAGAGGGACGCGTCGAATACCATTCGCGATACTAATCCGTCCGAATCGTCAAGTGACTCCTCAATCTCGGGTCTGCACTTTTCCGGTGACACAAACGACACCGTCCTAGAAGAAGCCACGAAACGAGGCCAGTGGCTTCTCGGCTTGTTAGTGCTACAAAGCTCCAGCTCGGTCGTGTTGGAGAACTACGGCGAGCTGATTCGGGACCATTTGGAAATAACGTTGTTCCTAACAATGCTGGTGGGCGCCGGCGGCAACGCGGGAAATCAATCCGCCATTCGCGTCATTCGAGGACTCGCGACTGGCGAGTTCGTGGTGACGAACAAGTGCGCGCTTCACACCGCTTTCCGGCAACTGCGGGTGGGCTTGGTGTTGGGCGCGGTGTTAGCGACGGGTGGGTTTTTGAGGGTCATCTTATCGAGAGGTGTTTTTTCGGACGTCGCGTCTGATGTCGCACAAGTGACAGAAAATACAAACGTAGGTAGCACTGCACCCGACCCTGCAGTCACCGCCGCGATCGGTATTTCCGCCAGCCTGTTCGCAATCGTCACCACATCAACGCTGTGTGGATCCTTGCTGCCGTTTCTGTTAGCCAAGCTCGGGCAGGACCCGGCGAACGCGGGCACCACGGTGCAAGTCGTAATGGACGTGCTTGGCGTGGTGATAACGTGCGCGGTGTGCGCGTTCGTGTTTGAGTTCTTCGCGGCTGACGGAGGCTTTGGTGTGCTTGCTGGGATGGGGTGACATGTATCATGCATTGGGTTGATAGGTGTTATATTTATATTACTAAAGGAAGAGACGCGCCCGTATTAGGGTAGGTAAAATACCCCACCCGATGTACGCGTCAAGCATCGTCGTCTCTCAATTTTCATTCCTCATTTCTCTCCCCTCATCCCTCCAATCAGTACCCGTCCAGCTTGTCCTGCAGCTCGCTCGCTTCGTTCGCGCCCTTGACGCCTTGTACGAACAGAAACGCGCACAGTGGGAACCCGGTGCCTATCAGCCAAAACAGGATGGGTTTGTACGCGAACGAGTCGGACTGCACCACGCCGAATATCGGGTTGGAATACGCGAGCTCGAAGCAACTCCCCACTGATGCGATGCCCACGATCGAGGCGAGGCCGAGAAACGCGGGCCAAGGCAAACCACCTTTCTCCATCGCCGCTTTCTTTTCCTGTTCCCGGCGCTCCCAGGGGGGCATCTCATCGTCTTCGGTGGCACGGCCAGTTTTCTTCGTGTCGTCCTCCGACGCGCGCGTCATCATCACGGCGCCGCGAAAACCGTGCGTGGTGCGAAGCGTACTACCGGTGGTTCTGAGTGACGCGGGCACGGTGGACCTCGCGACGCGACGCGCGGAGGCGGCGCGGGACACACCGACCGCCACGAGTGGGCGCGCGGTCGCCGCCGCGGTGACGGAAAACAACATGGAAGTGACGTGTGCGGAGAGGTCGCAGACAGACGCGCGCCTCGGAGTGGCGCCCTATCTCTCGAAACGTCGCGCGAGGCGCGTGGCGGTTTGTAGGATCCGGAAAATGGTCAACTCCAGAGAATCGTCAGCGCCTCGCGGCCACATCTCGGCGCGCAAGGTTTCGCGTCTTCGCGGTTGTCTTTTCGCGGCGCGAAAGAACCTCGAAACACACCGAGAAGACACGGTTGGACCGCCCGAAGCGAACGCACGAAACCGTTCGGAAACCTCGTGACCCCGGGACCGCGAACCGAATCGGGGAATCGGCACAATCCGAGACGAATCGAATCCCCTTTCGTCACACTGTCGAGACTTCCGTACGTCTGTACGCGGACCGCACCGATTCCAACACCTCCCGGACGCACTTGCGGACGCATCTCCCGCTCCCGCTCCGTCAAAATGAACGCGGTCCCCAAAATGCAACCCTCGCGGCGGATGCTTGCGGCGTTCGAGGACACCATGTTGGAGCGCCAGTCGATGCGTGCAGCGCACAAAGGCATCGTCGCGGAGCAGAGCGAAATCGCGCTAAAGAAGATGCAATCGGTGAAGAACCTAGGGCAAATGCTTTCGCGGCAAGACACGGACGGGAACGGGAAACTTGAGTACCACGAAATCGCGAGCGCGGTGCAGAGCGAGGAAACTAGTGAGTACTTGAAATCGCTGGGAATGAAAGACGCCATGGCGCTGATGGCCCGGCTCGACTCGTCCGGGAGCGGAAACATCGACGCCGCCGCGCGACGCGACTTCATTCGAGGCCTCTGTCCCGACCTGAAAGACGAAGTGTACAAGCTACGCTCGACTGGGGAGTACACCGCGAGTGGTGTGCTTCACAATCAGCGCAAAGATTTCATCGAGGGCTTGAAACTTGATCACAAAAAGGAAGTGGTTTCGCTTCAGGCGATGTTCGCCGGTGAAACGAAAACAGTGACCCGAAACGAAAACGATTATTTCGGAAAGCGGGTCGATTTGTTACACCAGTCCCTACTGAAACACTGGGACGTCCAGGAACACTACCTCGACGAAGTGTGTCGGAAGAAAATTTTGTTGTTCATGAGCACCAAGGAAACAACGCGGAACCCGACGGATCCGATCACGCCAAAGTACACACACGAAACGTTTGAGCTCAAAGCGCTGTTGCGAAACCTATCCGTTGCGCGGCACCCCACGCCGTTCCAGTTAAAAGAAGGCGAGCGGCACAAGCTGCGTTTGTACGAACTGGAAGACGAAGCGGTTTCCAGGCACGCGACGTACCAGCCAAAACACTTCAAGCTCCAAGCGCTTGCGCTGAAGAAGGATTTGCGGTTGATACGGGCTAAGTTTGCGCAGCTGCGATGGGCGTCTTTTGATTCGTTTGAGAAACACGTGGGCCAGGCGCGGGGGATGTTAACGCGAAGACACGTGGTGTACGACCAGCGGCAGACGCACGCGCACGCCATGGAGCTTCACACGACAGTGCTGGAAAACCTGCGGCCGGTACGGAAGTTGAACCCGCAGCCGGAAATAAACTCGTACAAACCGACGATGCAGCACTTGAACAAAAACGGAGGCAACCTGGACCGCGTCGCGAACGGCCTCGGCGGGTACCACCTGCGCGAGCTGGAGCGCACGGGGGGGGCGCCGCAGCACGTGTTGCGCGCGAGCGCGTCCGGGCCGCCGGTGGTGATAGACCCGCACACTAAAAGGAGAAAGAAATAGGTAATGGAAGGGAATCACAATCACAATAGACGTCTAAATAAAATGTCTGAAGTTCCCGTCTATCATATCAACAGCACACCTACCCCCTTAATACCTGCCCATCACTATCACTAATACCTCTCCGGCACCTTGTCCACCGGACTCGGGTACTGCGGCAGGCTCCCAAACTTCTGCGGCGGCCAGTACTTGAAACACGCGCGTCCCAGGATATTTTTCACGGGCAGCGGCCCCCAGACGTGCGAGTCGAAGGAGTTGTTTCTTCCGTGATTGCGCCAGAAAAGTGTCAGTCCCGTGTTGGGCGTGTATTGGACGATGTGTGGACAACAGTCAGGGTAATCGGTATGTGTATTGGACGATGTATGGACAACAGTCACCGTAATCGGTCTGAACGGTCACAGGAAGCGAGAGGTAAAACAGTGTGCCGCCTGATTTGGGAAATGTGTCCACACAAAGGACGCGACACGCACCTGTTATCGCCCATCACGAACACGTCGTTTTCGGGGACGGTCTGTTTTTGTGAACGAAAAGTGTCAGTCCCTTCCGTCTCGTGTTGGGCGATTTATGCACAGCGAACAGGCAGTCTTGTACTCAGGTGCACGTAATGTAGTGGTAAGACTTGCTGACTGCACTTGCGGTAACGAGTGCCAGTACTGGTAAATGTTACGTACGCCATACGTGGCATCAAACAGCGTGTCGGGATTCGGGAAATACCAATACGTACCTGTTGTTCCATCGTATAAGTCGCCGGTTCCAGCTTAAGTTCCCCACCCCGGCCTTTCCCGTTGACGAACAGCTCTCCTTGTCTCACCTCCACGGTGTCCCCTGCCACCGCGACGACTCGTTTAATGAAAACCTCCTTGGTAAGCGCGAGGCTCGTCTTTGGCGTTTTCGGGGGGTGGAAAATGATCACGTCGCCCGGAACGGGGTCATGCCGCCACCGGTAGGTGATTTTCTCTGCGATTAGCCGGTCGCCGACGTCGAACACGGGGTACATGGATAACGAGGGAATGAACCGCGGCTCCGCGATCGTGGCTCTGAACGCCAAGGACACCGCGAACGTGATCAACACAGTCGCCACGTCTTCCTTGTTCAACCGGAGACCCTCTGGAACCCACTCCGGCCAATCGAACATGTCCTCATCCTCGTCCCCGCCCCCGCCGTCCCCGCCCGGGCCGCCCCCGGGCCCGCCCGTTTCCTCAGCAACTGGAGAATCACTGGACGCGGCCCTTGTGTGCGTGCGGCGTGTGCGGGTGTTGGTGTGAGATCTGTGTGTGGGGTCTCCTGAACGGTCTTGCGCATCCCCCAGCTTCGCGCAGGTAATCGCACATCGGGTCCGCGTCTTCACGGGATACCTCCCCGCCTTACTTCCCGGCACACGCACGGCGCGCCCTCTTGCCACGGCGCGCGACACGGAAACCACGAGTGGCGGCGACGCGAGCGTTGCCATCGTAGTCGCGTGCGATCGGATATGAACGGCACAGCAGGTCGGCTCGCTTCTGGGTTAAATCGGGTGATAAATAAAATTATTCTCAAGGCGAGCTCGTTGAATCGCGCGACGATCGATTCACTTGGCACACTTCAAAACGCGCCCCGCGTGAGCCCGGTGCTGGCCGGGAGAGGGAGGCCCGGGTTTCCGCGGTTTCGATGACCGAGGTGATATGCCTGGACGACAGCGACGACGACGCTGGGTTTCCACCGAAGGCGTTTGCGAGGCCGGAGGCTTCGCGCCAAGGCCAACAAAATGATTCTCGGACGGGACGATTCGAAAGTGCCTACGGGAACGATGACTTCGACAACGACGACGACGACGACGACCTCGGGATATTCACCGACCGGCACCACGCGCGGAAAAATACTCGTGTGGTGTCTGGTGCGCAGGCGTCCACTGCGACCGCCTCACGGGCGGCTCAAGGACAGGAAAACGCGACCTCGCCAAGCGTCTCCGCGCGCGATCGCATTCGTTTAGAAAAAGCCTCTGCGAAAGCCGCGGATGCCGCTAAAAGAGCGCTGGACGCGGAGACCGCGAAACTCGCCAAAGCGGACGCGAAGGAAATGGCACGCCAGTCGAAGGAAAGGGAGGAGATCTTACGGGTCAACGCGAAGCACGTGGCGCAGCTGGTGGGGGGCAAGATGAAACTGCAGCAAATCACGGTGGTGATGAGCGCCGACCTGGGGCCGGATGATTTCGGGCGGTGTTTACGAGACACGTGCGACTTGGGCGTTCAAGACGGCACCAAAGGCGTCACGCCTTTGCTGCACACCACGGAGCAGTTGCCCTTGCACAGAAGTGTTACCTGGCGGTACCACGCGCCGAGCACCACGGCTGTTGGTTTGCGTGGAGGAGTCACCCGACCGGAGGGCGCGCCGCCGATAGGACAAACCGCCGCCGCCGACGACGTTCGCAGCGCGCAGTACACCTTGGTGCACCTGACGGGCGAGAGTTTTGTGGACAAGTGCGCGGCTGACCACGTGGCTGTGCAAAACGGGGTTGTGCTGCCTGCGAATGGGTTACAAGCGCTGCTTCAAAAAGCACGAAGTGAACTGCCCAACCACACTTTGGGGTTGGTCATCGAAGGCTTGCGACAACACTGCTCTACGCGCGAACGGCGGGAGTTTCGCGCGGTCGGGGTGAATGGGTTTTCGCGGAAAAACGTAGAAAGCGCGATGGCCCGGTTGTCGGTGGAGGAACGCGGAATACGCGTCACGAGCGTGACCAACCGACCGGAGGCGATTAACCACTTCAAGTTCGTCTCCGTGGCGCTCGCCAAGCGGCCGTACGAAAAGGAGATCGGTACGTGTTGGGGCTTTCCCAAATCCGGGGACACTGTTTTATCTCTCAGCTGGTGACTGTTCAGACCGATTACGGTGACTGTTGACCAGGCCATCGTCCAATACATCGCGATATACAGACTGACACTTTTCTTGTAACAATCACAAGGGTTTCTTGATATGCTGGCGCACAGCAAAGGGACCACGATCACCCCGGCGGCGAGCTTGGCCCTGGAAGCCGCGGCGGCGGGCGGCTCCCGGGGGCGAGGCGTGGGAAACGACGGCGGCGGTTTGTTCGCGTCGCAGGTGCGTGTTGTTGTGTTTCGCCAAATCCCGCCTCCCTGTTTCAAGCCCATCTGTGACTACACTAGTCATTAAAAGGAAGTGCACTACATACAGCACAAGTAGACTGTTTGCCCATACAGTGAGACTCAAGACTGACACTTTTCTTTTACAAGCAGCAAACTCGCGACGCCGGCGCCGCGCCCTCCCGTGGAAAAACGAAATCGTGCTCCGAGATTTGGTGCGGCGCGTTGATGACTATTGACGGGTGCGCTGAGCCCGCCGCGCTTGCGATCGTGCGTGCGTTTCCCACCATGCAGTCGCTGATGGTTCGGTACGACTCCTCGTCCGAACTCACCGAGCGCGAAAAAAAAGAGCTGCTGCAAAACTTAATCCGAGTCGTCACGAGCGACACGCAGACGGTGCATCGCAAGGTCGGGCCGGTTTTGTCCGCCAGGGTGTTTAGCATTCTGAAACCAAGGGACTTGAACGATGTGGGGGATGAAATAGTGGGAGTTGGGGCGTAACGATGCGGAAAAAGAGTTGGACGGGAGACGAATACTTTGAGAACAAGCTAATAAATGCTTTCCTCGCCGCGTGCGCTTTCATTCGCATCAAAAAGAAATAGACGACTCCCTCATCTAAGCCTTCATCGCTTCTTCCACCGGCACGGGTTCGTTGGATACCTGGATGGTGCACCCCGGCTTGGGGCCGTATTTCGCCCAGTAGGAACCAGGGAGCTTAGCGCCGTTCTCGGTGAGCCAGTCCGTCGGGACGGGAACTCCGGTGGGCTGGGCGCTGCAGTAGGGCCTGATTGTGAACGAAAAGTGTCAGTCTTGCGTTTCAAGTACGGGTGTACTGTATATCGCGATGGATGGACAAACAGTCACCAGCTTCAATAAAACAGTCTCCTTGTGATATATTTGAAAGAGTTACCAGTAGTGCACTTCCTTTGGATGATAGTGGCACCTCGACCAGGGGCAGCAAACTGTGTTTGGCTTTGGGAAAGCCCCAACACGTACCTGGCGCCCGGCTTTGCGAGGTACTGCTGGTGGTAGTCCTCGGCGAAGTAGTACACGCAGTTATCCCCGGGGCCGTTGATTTCGGAGGTGATTACGTTGCGAGGGTGTCCAGCGAGTTTCAAAGCAGTGTCGTACACATCCGCGGAGGCCATTGCCATTTCCTTTTGCGCTTGCGAGCTGCAGTAGACGCCGGACCTGTATTGGGTGCCGCTGTCGTTGCCCTGCCGGTTGCCTTGCGTGGGGTCGTGCGAGGTCCAGTGCATGGCTAACAGATCAGCGAAGGAGACGACGGTGGGGTCCCACGCCACCTGCACCGCCTCGGTGTGCCCCGTTCGCCCACTGCAGGTCTCTTCGTACGTCGGGTTCTGCGTGAACCCGCCAACGTACCCCACGGATGTGGAAAACACACCCGGAACTCTCCAGAACATCTTCTCCGTTCCCCAGAAGCACCCGGTGGCGAACACGCAGGTCTGCAAGTTATCAGGAAACGTCTTGATGCTGTTGCCTAACACGAAGTGCGTATCCGTCACCCGCATCTCCTCCTGTCTGCCCGGCAGCGCGTCCTTCTCAGAAACGATGCCGGACTTGCCGCCACCGCCACCGAGCATCGCGAGTAACTGCTCCATCAAATCCTCGTCCTTGCCCGCGTGCGTGGTGGTGGCGCTTCCGCGTTTGCGTGACACGGAAACGACACCGGAGTGCTTGGAAGCGGAGGGAACGCCGCGGCGAAGGGAGTGCGCGCGGGGGGCGACGTGGGCGGTGACCTTGGATGCGGCGGCGAACATGTTCGCGCGGTTGTGTGACGGACGACGGGGCGATCGATGGGGAACGGGTAATGGGAGTGACGTGGCGACAACTGCTGAACTGGCACGATTAAATTTTGCTTTTCGTCAACAAAGTCTTCGGTTTTTCCATCGCCTGCCAGGTGGGACCGCGCGGGCGCCTCGTCTGCACCCGTCACAACTCCGCTTCCATGTTCGACGACCCGCACAAGCTCGCGTCCGTGGGCGGTTTCCTACTGCTGGCGCACGCGGTGTCCTTAGTGATTTCGTACCGCGAAGACCTGAAGATTTCTGGGATCGAATTCGCGGGGGTCCCGCTGTTTGTTTTAGCGGAGTGTTTGATCGGTAGTTTGTGTTGCACATGGGGCGCGCTAGGGTTCTCTGGGGAGTTCCAACCCATCGCACAGCAACCGAGGGAGCTGCCACCCGATAACATGGAGAAAATGCACGACTTCGTGACCTTCAACCACCGTGGGACAGGGAAAACACGGAAGGAGTAGGTGGGGGACGAAGGGGATGGAGTATGGGAGAGCGATTGTAACAGAGATTGTGAATGTGCGCGTGTGTTGATGATGATGATGGAGTCCTTTTTCTCTTAACCAACGGGAGATAGGCACTGTATTTAATACGTTCTCGTTTGTCGTGTATACCCTCACCCAGCGTACGGAAAAAGTGTCTCAAAACGTGTCCAGCACGGAGACGATGGACGGCGACCCTGGTGTGGGGAAAACAACCCGGTCGCCGACGCGCGTCGCCAGCACCACAATAGGAAGCGCCAGCCGGTTCCACCACGGCCCCACGCTCGTTTCCGAGTGGCAATAAGGCCGTTCCCACAAAACCAAGTCGCTGTTCAGCGCCGCGCTCGGGAACCCGACGCTGGGCACCTCGACGCAAAGCGTGCCGTCCAGCATCCTGCCCCTACGGGGTTTGACGATGGAGGTACTGGAGTTACCGGTTGAGTCGTAACTCCTATCTTCCCTCCTGTCCGTTTCCAACACCCCGGGACACTTCCGCGCGAGCGCCACGACGAACAGCTTGTCCGCGTCGTTCGCCGCGGCGGTTCCGCTGGCCCACACATCCGCCGTACCGATGAAGTCGCTGTCGTCAATCGCGACGATCCCGAGGTTGCGGAACGGGTCGTAAACCGCGACGTTGGAGTAAACCGAGTTGCCGGTTGAGGCGTGGTTAGCCCCGATGACGTACGCCACGGCGTTGTCATCCACCAACCGGAAAGTGGGACCGGTGATGTAAGTCGTGTCCCTAAGTGTAAAATAAAAAGTGTCAGTCTCGTATGGGCAATCAGGGAGGCGGAATGTGGTGAGTGGGGAAAGGCCCTTACCGGTTATCGCCGCCGCAGTTCCAGCTCGTGTCGATGCAGTTCTGTCCGTTGTCGAAAACGACTTGCGCGTTGGTGTTTAACGTGGTGGCGGTGTAACTTCCCGGGGTACTGGCCCAGGTAGTCACCGGGGATTCATCGGACGGCAAACTCGGGTCGTTGATTCCCGCAATCACTTCGCTGCCGCCGTTCAAAAAGAAACCCGAAACCCGGTTCGCAAGCAGAGTGACGGACGAAGCGAGCGGCCGTTCGTCGAAGGTTTCTCTGGAAGCGTGAAATAAAGTGTCAGTCCTGCGCTAGTCTCGGGTTGATGGGCAATTTATGCACAGTGCGCAAACAGTCTTGTACTGCGTGCACCCATTGTAGTGGTTGTACTGTCTAACCGCACTCCATACGCGGCGTCAAACGGCCGGCGCCGCCTGATTTGGGAAACGCGCAACGCGTACCTCTGTATCAGGGTTGCTCTTGGGAAAGGCGCCGGGAGCAGGGGCGGGCGTCGCGGTGTTACTCGCATCACGATGAACGGGGGGGCATCCGCGTATTGCGCCCACGCCGCGTCGTCCAATGGAACGGCGTGGCGCAACAGCAGGGCGTTTGTTTTGATGCCGCTCTGCCTCGATAAACCGTATTTGTTAATCATGCTGTTTCCGTCGCCGTCGCCTGGAATTAAGTCGGACGCGAGCAAGGTATCAATCACGTTTTGCACCACGGTGCGCGACTTCCCAAGCACGGTGACAAAGGTGGTGTTCCACGCCGGGACGTTTTTCAAAACCCCCTGCGAGCCGTCTCCGTTCGGAGGCACGAAACCCGCGGACGTGGACAAACGCCTGCGAGTGTAAAGAAAAGGGGTAAGTCGGAGAGTCGGCGAGTGTGGGTTCGTAACTTTCGTAACTTGTATGAGCCAGCAGTCGTAGTAATCGGGCCGAACAGTCGTAGGATTCGGGCCGAACAGTGCACTTGTGATGCATGTGATATACTTCACACGTGTGTGCATGGCACAGTGTTGTGATTTGGGAAAGCCCCAATACGTACGTGAACTTTGCGTTGCCGTCGTTCCCGACGCCGTCGCCGCCGACTGAAAGGGTGTCCCCTAGTGACCCGAAAATCGTCCTCACCACCCCGGCTTCGTACGAGCGGTACACATAACTAGTCAGGCCGAAGTACTTCGCGGGGGGGGGGG
>TARA_B110000090_G_scaffold123664_1_pt1 | contig 13594 bp, 8 predicted proteins | sample TARA_B110000090 | Tara Oceans TARA_B110000090 (sample SAMEA4397239) | marine metagenome | biome: Polar Biome; feature: [SRF] surface water layer (ENVO:00010504); material: water (ENVO:00002006), including particulate matter (ENVO:01000060) such as... | depth 5 m
AAAATCAAAAATTAATAAAGAAATCGTTATTACAAGATTAGAAAGTGAAAAAATTCAGTTAAAACAAACGATAGAACAAGCTTTTTTAGATGTAAAAGCCGCAGCAAAATCATATCAGGCAGCAAAGATTTCATTAGCAGCACAAAAAGAAGCTTTTAAAAATTCGCAGCAAAGATATAACTTTGGAGACATGACCTTATTCGATTTCGACCAAGTAAGAACAAGATTGGTCAATGCTGAAGGTGCGATGATTCGTTCAAAATACGACTACGTGTTTAAAACAAAAGTATTACAATTCTATTCCGGTGAATTGGTTTTAGAATAACCCCCTTTTATTTTATTATAAGAAGACCTCGCATTTTTGCGAGGTTTTATTTTTTGGAATCTTTATATTTGTAAAAATTTTCAAATAGTGGCGATTATTCTAAATATTGAAACAGCAACCAAAAATTGTTCCGTAAGCATTGCAAATAATGGCGAAATACTCGTTTTAAAAGAGTTGAACGACCTTAACTATTCACATGCAGAAAAGTTACACCCTTTTATAAACGCAGCTTTAAAAGAAGCGAATCTTACAATTAACGAAATAGATGCCGTTGCAGTGAGCAAAGGACCTGGCTCATATACAGGTCTTCGAATCGGTGTGTCTGCAGCAAAAGGAATTTGTTTCGCAATAGACAAGCCGCTGATATCCATAGAAACGTTGACTTCCTTGTCAACCGCAATTACTGTAGATAATGGTTTTGTTGTGCCTATGTTAGATGCCAGAAGAATGGAAGTCTATGCCGCAGTTTTCTCAGCAGGCAACAAAGCGATTCGAGAAATTAAAGCAGAGATTATTGACGAAGACTCTTTTTCGGACTATTTAGTAAAAGGGAAGGTTACCTTTTTAGGAGATGGCGCTCAGAAATGCCAGTCTATCTTGACGCACAAAAATGCGATTTTTGTTGCCGATAAATTCCCGTCAGCAAAAGAAATGGCAACCCTTTCGTTTGAGAAGTTTCAACAAAATCAATTTGAAGATGTTGCTTATTTTGAGCCTTTTTATCTAAAAGATTTTCTTGTTGTTCCTGAAAAGAAAAAGAAACCTACTTTTTAAATAATTTTGACGAAGGAAATACATCTTTAATTCACAATGTTAATTTAATGTTACTTAAATGTTTGTAAATTGTAATTAAATGACTAAATTTGAGTAATTGAAACCAAAATTTTAAAAGCGTTACCCATGAAAAAAATAATTTTAATTGCACTGTTTTGCATAAGTTTTCTTGGATATTCTCAAGACAACCAAGTCACATATACTACACAAGGAGATTTAGTAAAAGCAACATATTACCATGAAAATGGTTCTGTAAGTGTAGAAGGTTTTTTTAAAGATAAAAAATTAACTGGCGAATGGACTAGCTTTGATACTAAAGGAAATAAAACACAAACAGCATTTTACAAAGCAGGTAAAAAAGTTGGAAAATGGTTAGTTTGGAACAAAAATATTTTAAAAGAAATAGATTATTATAACAATGCAGTTGTTAGTATCAACACTTGGAAATCTGAATCTAAAGTAGCAGTTAACAAATAATAAGTTTTCAAATATTTACTCATATAAAAAGCAGGCTATAAGCCTGCTTTTTTAATTAATTCAAATTCTAAATAAATTAGAAACTATATCCAGTCCAAGCAAAAACGCTTGTGTCTGCTCCACCAGTTGCTGCTGCTGTTAAAGTTACAGTAGCCCCACCAGTTGTAGTATTTTTAATATCTGTAATATCTAAACTATTTGCAGTATTGGCATTTCCAGTAATCAAAATTGCATCTGTACCATCTCCTTTACCATCCCTTAAATCTACTACATCAGAATAGGTGGCTCCAACTCCTAAACTTAAAAATGCATTGGTAATATTTGCAGTTGCGCCACGTCTAACTTTAATTCCATCAGATAGATCCACGCCATTTGCATTGTTGATAATGGTAATTCTATCAATTATAAATACAGATTGATTGATGTCTGTTGGTGTATTACCATCTAAGTTTCCATCTGCCTCAATTCCTCTTGGATCAGAAGTTACAGCTGTAAAACCGTTTTCTCTCACACCATATAAGTTTGTACAAGTTCCAACATAACCTTGGGTGAAATCGAACATATCATCTTTTGCATTAACGACTAAGATGTTTGTTGCATTTACAGTACCTCCAAAAAATTCGATAGCATCATCATCACCATTTAAAATAGCGATGTTAGAAATTGTAGTGCCAGAACCAACTCCGTTTAATGTCAATCCATTATGTTCTGCTTCATCATCAATTCTTGCTCCAGAATATTCAATCTTCACATAATTTAAAATTCCAGAATTGTCCTCAGCAATAGCACCACCATATAAGATCGCCGTATTTACTTCAGATGCAGAGTTGCTATCAGATCCTGTTTGTCTACTTAAAGGAGCCTTTCCATTTAAAATGATTCCTCCCCAATCTCCTGCTTGTGGATTTGTTGCATTCGAAGTAAATAAAATAGGATTATCAGCAGTTCCATCTGCAATAATTTTACCTCCTTTTTCTACTAAAATATAAACATCTGTTCCACCAGCTAATGCATTAATTCTTGTGCCTGCATCTATTGTTAAAGTAGCGCCGTCTTTTACTAAAAGTGTTCCAATTAAATTGTGAGCAATACCAGAAGTAAGTCTTAAATCTGTAGTTAAATTTCCCGCTAAATTTTGTGCAGTAACTTGACCACCTGTGTTTCCATCGGTGTTTTCGTCGTCGTTGTCTAATGAACAACTTGTCAATAAAATTGCGATTGTTGCGATCATTGATATTCGTAAATTTTTCATCTTTTTTAGTTTATTTTTTGATTGATTAACTGCTACAAATTTGCAATACCAATGTTTCTTTACCTGTTCTTTCTCTTTAAAGAAACGTTATCTAATTTACTGTTTTTTAAAAATCGTAAGAAACGCTTAAGTTTAAAGTAACCCCTTTTTTATAATTACTTAACACCACAGTATTCCCAGAAGCACTATTTCTGCTCAATTGAAAAGAGGGATTGAGTAAGTTGGTTGCTTTTAAGTGAAAACGATATTTTTTGTTTAGTTGATAAGAAGAAACGAGATCTAAAGTTGGGATCCCTTTCTCAATAATGTTTTCAAAACCTCTTGTACCAATAGAAAAAACGCGGTCACTAAAATAGTTAAGAACTACGGTAGATGTAATTTCACTGTTTTCATATTTTTTATTGAACGATAAATCTGCGTTCATTAGAAAAGGTGTTGCGCCTTCTAATTCTGAGGATGCTTGTTGAAATTGAGCAATAGAACCGCTGTCTAAATTTACTTTAGAGTTTAAATAAGAGGCATTAAAACCTGCATTTAATGAAAATTCGTTTGCTGCGTCATCGGCACTTTTTAAGATGTTTTTTCTTGCTTCTAATTCGATGCCGAAAAGAGTTGCATCCTTCCCAACATTTAAATAGGTTAGGGTATTTCCTGCACTTGAAATTTCACTTCTGGAGATTGGGTTTAAAATATATTTGTAAAACCCTGTGACTGTAATTAACTCTTTTGAAGAAAAATAATGTTCATACTTCGCATCCACATTATAATTGTCTGAAGGATTTAAATTGGGGTTTCCTTGACTTGCAAAATTGATGTCTTGATATTTAAATGGAGCCGTTTCTTTAAATTGTGGATAGGTATAGGTTTGACTTGCGGCAAAACGAATAATGTTCTCTTCATTCATCATATATTTTACATTTATGCTCGGTAAAAGATAAGATTTGTTTATGGTAGACGGTCCGTCAACACTACTTTTACCAATATTGGTAGCATAGGTTACTCTTTGTTCCGATTTTTCGAATTTTAGCCCACCTGAAAAAAAGAATTGATCATTTACTTGATATGCAATATTTGTAAAAGCACCACTCACCAGTCTTTTCCCTCTGTAGGTAAAAGGAACAATTACATTTGGGTTTGAAGCCTTTACATTTAAAGATGTTAAAGAAAAGATGTTTGTTTCTATTCCGTTTTGATTGAAAACGGCATCTGGGTTTTCAATGTCAATAATGGTTCCGTTTCCTGTAAAGCGGTGGTTAAAGATGGTTGCCGCAAATAAACGTTCTGTATATCTGTAATCTACACCAAAATCGAGGGTACTTTTATCGTCTTGATCTTCTTTTAATTTATAGGTAAACTTCCCTTTCGCAGCATAATCATTTTCTTGCAGTTTAGAAAAGTATCGTTCGTTTGTGCCATCAGAGTTTGTGTTGGGTCTTGTTTCTCCGTTTCTAATTAAATACTCATTAGACCTTCTATCTGGCTCGTTCCCTCTAATAAAGTTTAAAGCGCCTTTTGTTTCTAAGTTCAATCTTTCAGAAAAAGTGTATTTCCCAATGAGTTGATTTACATACAGCTCATTATTATTGGTTTGCTGTCTTCTTTGAAAAGACAAGTCTCCATCTTGTTGCGGATCATCTTTTCCTAAGTAATCGCCAATCGTTTGCTTGTTGTTATGTATAAATAAATGATTGTAAGCCAAAGAATAATTCGCTGCTTTGTATTTTATTGTCCCCATTAATAATTGAGAAACGGTGTAGGCGTATTTAGAAAATTCTTGATCTTTAAAGACCAAACCTCCATTGGTGTTTTGTTTGATGTTTCCTTCTTGATAACTATAACTCCCATTAGAACTCCCCACTAAAAAGAAACTGAACGTGTTGTCTTTACCAATGGCATACTTTTTACCATATTTGAAAGAAATGCTCTTGTTTAATTGAAAGTCCTGGCTATTTGGGTTGAATGAATTTTGAAAATTATAAACACCAAAATCTGTAATAGAATGGTTCCGTTTTTGAGTTCCAAATTTATTTGTTCCATCAATCGTTAAAAACTCTTTAGAAACGGTTTGTGAATTGATGCCTAAACCAAAACGAATACTTGCTGCTGTTTTTTTAGATAATTCTTTAGAAACAATGTCAATATTAGCACCACCAACGTCACCTCCAATAGCACTTGTAAAAACTTTGTTTACGCCAATATTTTTAATGATACTGGTCTCAAAAAAAGCTAAAGAAACATTTTTATATTCTGGATCTTCAGACGGTAATGGTAAACCATTGAACGTCGTAGAATTATATCGATCCCCCAACCCTCTTACAATAATATTTTTAGTTCCTTTAGAAATTCCGGTTGTTTTTGTAACAGCAGCCCCTGCATCAGAAATTCCTTTTGTGGAGAATTCTTGCGCTCCAAGAGTTGTTTTTATAGTAATTGCTTTTTTCTGTTCTAAAATCAAAACACTTACTTTTTCTTTATTTGTAGACGATTTTATAATAATCTCATCCAAAGCAACTCCTTCTTCGGCAGATAATAATTGATCTATAATAACGGTTTCACCTGATGTTATAATGAACGTTTTTTCAATTTTTTTATACCCTAAAAAACTAAAGACAATTGTATAGTTTCCAGAATCTAAAGACAAGGAGTACAGTCCATCAAAGTCAGATGTTGTTCCGATGGTTGTTCCTTTCAATTGAACATTTGCAAAGGGTAAAGGCTCGCTATTATACTCTTTATCTGTTAATAAACCTTTAACGGTTCCTTTGTCTTGTGCATTCGCTATTAAACTAATGAATAATGCAGCAAGGACGATTTTTGTATTCATAATTGATTTTATAATTATGCTACAAATTTCAGATAGAATTGTAAAATCGGTGTTATCAGAAAATTATGTTTGTATTATTGAATCTTTATCTGAATGTTAAATTCTAAAAAATGCTTAACTATTTGTTGATTCCAAGGTAACATTGGGCATTTAGTTAGGTTTTATATTTGTATTGTTCTTTAAAGAATAAATGTCACTTCAAATTTATTAGTTTTTGTCAACTATTTTATGTGGCTAACTGCCTTTGGCCAAGGCAGTTTTTTTTATTTAATAATGTTTCAGTAACATTACCTTAACATAATTGTCAGTTATTTGCAGCGACAAAAACTAATGATTATGAAATTTAAAGCATTACTTATCTCTTTAAGTATGGTTCTTTGTTTCAGTGCTATTGCACAAGAAACAAACGCTCCAAAATTTGGAAAAGGATTGTTCAATCTTGTGGGCAAAGACAGTACTTGGTCAATGAAAGTTGGGATGAGATTTCAAACTCTAGCAACATCGAGATGGGATGTTAACAGTGGGCTATCAAACCCTTTTTCTTCTATGTTAATTAGAAGATCTCGATTGAAATTTGATGGTTTTGCGTATTCATCAAAATTAAAGTACAAATTAGAATTAGGATTGTCCAATAGAGACCAATCTGGTGCCTCAGAATTTACAAGTAACGCTCCGAGATATATTTTAGATGCTGTTTTAAAATGGAATTTTTCTGGAAATTTTGTTTTATGGGCAGGACAAACGAAGTTACCAGGAAATAGAGAACGTGTTGTTTCTTCTGGAGATTTACAAATGGTAGATCGATCGTTGTTAAACAGTCGTTTTAATATTGATCGTGATATGGGGATACAATTAAGACATCACTTTAAACTTTCTGATACTTTTATTGTAAAAGAAATTTTTTCGATTGCCCAAGGTGAAGGAAGAAATGTGACAACAGGAAACTTAGGAGGTCACCAATATACCTCAAGAATAGAGTTTTTACCATTTGGTAACTTTTCTAGCAAAGGAGATTATAAAGGGAGTGATTTGAAATTCGAGAAAAAACCAAAACTTGCTATTGGAGTTGCCTATGACTTTAATAACAATGCGGTAAAAACTAGAAGTAATCAAGGGTCATATATGGCAACAGATACGGGTTTTTATGAAACAAATATTTCAACACTATTTGTGGATGCCATGTATAAGCACAAAGGGTTTTCTTTGATGGCAGAATACGCAAATAGAGATGCAGCAGATCCGTATGCAAAAAATGTTGATGGGAGTTTAACAGGAGCAGAAGTTCAGGTAGGAAATGGATTAAATGTACAGTCTGGTTATTTACTTTCAAAAACACTAGAGCTTTCTGCACGTTATACAAACATTGCTTTAAACAAAGTTGTAACAGGAAAAGGTTCAGAGAATCAATACACCTTAGGACTGTCTAAATATATTGCAGGGCATAAATTAAAGGTGCAAACAGATCTAAGCTATACCGATATTGGTTTTAAAACAAATCAATTATTATATAGAGTACAAGTAGATATTCATTTTTAAGTACTAAAAACATAACACAAACCTAACATAGGGGACTTTTTAAGTCTGTAATTTTACCAAACAAAAATTAAACAAACAAAATGGGAGATCCATATATTTTAATGTTAGTCGCTTTAGCTGTTTTAGCGATTGTTGACTTAGTTGTCGGAGTGAGTAATGATGCTGTTAATTTTTTAAATTCAGCCATCGGATCAAAAGCAATATCCGTTAGAAACATCATGATCATAGCCAGTTTAGGAGTGTTCTTTGGAGCCATTACTTCAAGTGGTATGATGGAAGTAGCCCGGAAAGGAATTTTTAATCCGAACATGTTCATGTTCCAAGACATTATGTTCATTTTCATGGCTGTAATGATTACAGACATTCTCTTGTTAGACATCTTTAATTCATTAGGGATGCCAACATCAACAACCGTCTCTATTGTATTTGAATTATTAGGAGCTGCTGTTTGTATTTCTTTGTTAAAAATATCAGCAAATGATACTCAATCAATTTCAGATATTTGGAATTATATCAATCATGAAAAAGCATTAGAAATTATAAATGGAATCCTACTCTCCGTTGTTGTCGCCTTTTCTGTAGGTGCCACTGTCCAATTTATTTCTCGACTAATTTATTCCTTTAATTTCGAAAAAAGAGCTACTTATATCAACGCATTATTTGGAGGTTTTGCCATTACAGCAATTACCTATTTCATTATTATAAAAGGAATGAAAGGAACGCCTTTTTATAAAGATGTAAAGTTTTTAATTGAAGGAAATACATTGTTAATTATTGCAGGAAGTTTTGTGGTATGGTCTTTAATATCTCAAGTACTAATACAGTTTTTTAAAGTAAACGTTTTAAAATTAATTATTGGCGTTGGAACCTTTTCACTCGCAATGGCTTTTTCCGGAAATGACTTGGTCAACTTCGTGGGGGTGCCAATTGCTGCTTGGAATTCTTATGAAGCATGGAGTCTTTCAGGTGTAGCTGCAGACGCTTTTTCAATGGGAGTATTGGCAAAAAAAGTACCTTCTAATGTTTATTTGCTATTATTTGCAGGCGCCATTATGGTAGTTACTTTGTGGACCTCCAGTAAAGCACAGAACGTAATTAAAACCGGAATCGATTTATCGAGACAAGGAGAAGGGCATGAAAAATTTCAACCCAACCCTTTATCAAGAGTTGTTGTTCGATTTGCAATGACAATTAATAAAGGAATTAGTTATATCGTTCCTCAAAAAACATTGGCATTTGTAGATGCTAAGTTTCAGAAACCTGTCATCGAATTGCCAAAAGACAAAACCTATGAATTGCCTGCATTCGATTTAGTAAGAGCCTCTGTCAACTTAATTGTTGCCGGTATTCTAATCTCAATTGCAACGTCAATGAAATTACCACTATCTACTACTTATGTAACCTTTATGGTTGCCATGGGTACTTCTTTGGCAGATAGGGCTTGGGGTAGAGAAAGTGCAGTATATAGAGTTGCAGGAGTTATAAATGTCATAGGTGGTTGGTTTTTAACCGCTATTACAGCATTTTTAGCGGCCGCAATCGTTGCTTATTTAATAAGTTGGGATATGGTGATGATTCCTGTTTTATTAGCAGTAGTGGCATTATTAATTGGAAGAAATACCTTGATTCACAGAAGAAAAAAGAAGGAAGTTAAAAAACAAGTATATATAGAAAGATCAGAGTTAATTACGATTAATGGAGTGATTGAAGAAAGTGCAGATCATATTTCTGAAGTAGCTGCTCGTGTCAATAAATTATATACAAATGTGGTGAACGATTTAGCCAACCACGATTTAAATAAATTACGTAAAACGGACAAGCACGTTGGGAAGTTAAATGACGAGATAGATGACTTAAAAGACGGTGTTTTCTACTTTATAAAATCATTAGATGAAACCTCTGTACAAGCAAGTAGATTTTACATTATGGTCTTAGGGTATTTACAAGATGTAGCACAATCAATTAGTTATATCTCACGAGCAAGTTATAAGCACGTAAATAACAATCACAAGAACCTAAAGAAAGGGCAATTAAAAGACCTGAAAACAATTGATAATGAATTAACCGAATTATTAAATAAAGTAAGTGATGTGTTTCAAAACAGAGATTTTGATGATTTAGATGCTGTTTTAGTAGCAAAACAAGCCTTACTAAACGATGTTTCTGCTTCCATTGAGAAACAAGTAGAACGAATTAGAACCGACGAAACAAGTCCAAAAAACACGACATTGTATTTTAGTGTTTTATTAGAAACCAAGGATTTAATTGCTGCTTTAATGAGTTTATTACAAACCTATGAAGAGTTTCATTTAAGTACCAAAGAAGTAAAATAAAGAAAGATTCAGTTCTTTTTAAATAGAAAAAACCCGAGCATTTGCTCGGGTTTTTTACGATCTAATTTATACATGTTGATCGAAAAACAGGGTGTTTCCGTCAGGATCTGAAACGATGATATTTCCAGAACCAGAAGTCGTTTCATCAACTTCAGACTGCAATTCGATGCCTTCTTTTTTTAAGGCTTGCTGTATGGTTCTTACATCATCAAAAGAATCTAATTTCTTCGCATTCACATCCCATCCAGGATTAAAGGTCAAAATGTTGTTTTCAAACATGCCATGAAGCAGTCCTATTAAAGAAGTGTCATTTTTTAGGATGAGGTAATTTTTTTCAAGAGCACCTGCGAAAACAAAGAACCCTAATTTTTCATAAAAAGCTTTCGATTTTTGAAGATCTTTTACTGACAAACTGATGGAAAATGCACCTAATTTCATGTTTTCTAAATTTAGTTAATGCACTAAAGTTAGGAAATATTTATGTTTTCTGTTTTTTGCAGAAGGAACACTCAGTGCGCAAGCAAAAGCAATGTTACTCCTCCATAGACATTAAAACCATTTTCAGTTCCATGTAGGTAAACCCAGGATCTACTTTTTCTTTAAGAGCCGTTAGTCCTTTTACTTTTCCAGCCTCCTCAATTTCGTTGCGTATTTTTTTATACCGCTTTAATTCGATCAATTCCAAGACATCAATCTCACCAGAAACAATATAGTTTGCCAAATGATTTTCTACTGTTCCAGTAGTTAGACTGCGTTCCTTTGCAATGTCTTTTATTGAAAGTCCAGATTTAAACAATTCAAAAGAAATTTGTTTTGTAGGTTTTTTGTCTTCTTTTTTCTGCTCGTTAAACTTATTAATCCCATTTTCTTTACAATACGCTTCAATAATGTCTAGTATTCTACCACCATACTTCGTAACACGTATTTTACCCATGCCTACTATTTTTAACAAAGCAGCAGCGGTTCTTGGTAAATTATCACAGATAGCATATAGCGTTTCTTGTGTGAATATTTGAAAATGAGGAATCTTTTCATCTTTAGAGACTTCATCTCTTAATTCACGCAATCTGATAGCTAAAATAGGATCGCGTTTAGAAATAATTTTCTTTTTTTTAGTAGGTTCACTTTTTTGTAAAACTGCTTTTGCTCTTACCTGCAAAAAGGCCTGCACCTTAAACCCTTTGGTCATTTTTTGAAGTGCAAATAATTTCTCTTCCAATTTTTCTTGAAGAGAATCAAATTGTTTGCTGAAATCTTTCTTAACCGCTTTGTTGTCCGAAGAAAAGGAAAGAGCGTCTAAGGGTTTTTGAATGTTATTTTGAGTTTGAGTCAAAAAATAATCCATCGCTTTTATAAATCGTTCCTGAACTGCGGTACTATTTTCTGGGAGAATGCCCTCTTCTGAAAGTGCTAATAATTGATTTCTAAATCCTGCAGCAACTTTCATCAATGCAACAATTCCGTCATCTTTTATGGTGTGTAAATGATCGATTACGGCACCATTAATACTGGTTTGGTTCTTGTAGAAAATATCAATCAAACGCGTAATTGGATATAAAAAAGGCTGGTAATCTAACAATTCAGCAATTAAATTGAGTTGAAACTCTTTTTCAGAATCGTTTAAAATGGTTTCATCCGGATGGTTTTCTTCTACACCTTGATTAAAGACACTCACGGTATTGTCATTAATAATTGCGCTGCTTGTAATTGGTGTTTTTAAAACCAACCCTTCCAAGGAAGTACATCTACTTAAAGCCACATAGGTTTGTCCATGTGCAAAAGAAGCTTCGGCATCTATAATGGCTCTTTCAAAGGTCAATCCTTGACTTTTATGAATGGTTATAGCCCATGCCAATCGCAATGGAATTTGTTTAAAGGACCCGACAATGTCTTCTTTTAACTCTTTTGTTTCGTCATTAATAGAATAGTTTATGTTGTCCCACATTTCTTTTTCGGTCACAATTTCATCCACTTCATTGGCACATTGCACAGTGACTGTTTCTCTAGAAATAGCAGTAACAATTCCTATTTTTCCATTAAAGTATCTTTTTTCTAGCGAAGAATCATTTTTGATAAACATTACCTGAGCACCCAACTTCAATTCTAGCTTTTCAGCGTTCGGAAATGCATTTTCATTGAATTTTCCAGAAATTTTAGCTTGAAAAAAAACACTTTTATTTTTGACTTTATTTAGCTCCGAATCATTAATTAAATTCGCCCTATTATTGTGTGTAGTAAGTGTAATATAGCCCTCTTCTTTACTAGGAGAGAAGTTTGGGTTGTACCGTTTGTTTAATGTTTTCGCAGACTTTTCAGACAAATCATCATTTCTAATTTCATTTAAAATGGTGATGAAATCTTCATTTTTCTGACGGTAAATGTGCTTCAATTCAATCGAAACCACATTGGCTTCTTGATACGCTTTTGAACTAAAAAAGTAAACGGTTTCGTAATGCGATTGTAATAAGCTCCATTCATTTGGTCTTACTACCGGAGCCAATTGTTGCAAATCGCCAATCATTAATACTTGGGCACCTCCAAAGACTTTGTTCCTATTTTTATAGCGCCGCATTACTTGGTCTATTCCGTCCAACAAATCTGCTCGCACCATACTTATTTCGTCAATGATGACGAGGTCTAAGGACTTTATAATATCGATTTTGGTTTTCGAAAATTTACGTTGTTGGTTGGATGTGTTTGCAATCTGATTGGGTAGAATGGGACCAAAAGGCATTTGAAAAAACGAATGAATGGTAACCCCTTTTGCGTTAATCGCAGCAACACCTGTTGGTGCCACAATGACCATCCTCTTTAAAGATTCCTTTTTAATTTGATGTAGAAAAGTCGTTTTACCCGTACCTGCTTTCCCAGTGATAAACAAGTTTCGATCTGTTTTATCAATAAACTGTAAGGCAAGTTCTAATTCAGGGTTTTTGGGCATCTGCACTTTTTTTAGCAAGATAAAAAATAAAAAATTAGTTCCTAAAAATTGTATGAAATTTGTTTTACTTTTTCAAAAGATGTTACTATTTTGTAATTATTTCAGAAATCAATATTAGCGAAATTACGAGCTCAAAAACTTAGAGTGCAAGTAAACCAAAATCATTTAAAGTCAGTAGGGGCTTCGAAAACCAGAACAATTCAAAATCTTCAAAATGCGTTTCAAAATCAGTTTTTATTTCAGAAAATGAAAGTTTTTTTTCCTGTGTAGGTTTTAACGTTTCAAGAATATTCAAAAACCATGCGCCTTTTTCTTTGTCTAGTTTTATCTGAAATGTATCCGTTTTATCATGAAAAGTCATTTCAAGAAATGTGTTTTTGAACCCTTTTTTAGATTTTGAAAACTCACGAATTAAAGGAGTTCCTCCAAGCCAAACAATCTTAGCCGTTGGTTTTAGTGAAAGGTTTGTGTTTTCAGTAAGGCAATCTTCAATATAAAAAGGAGCAATTGTACTCTGCGGAATTTTAAAGTCAAACCATTCTTGTAAACCCATATCAAAACCAACATTGTGCATGTAGTTAAAGAGCGATTTTTTTAACCCACTGCTAAATGTATCGTGATCAATTCCCGTTTTATCAATAAAATCAACATCATTATTTGCAAATAAAATGTCTTTGTAATTGGGTGTAATTCCATATTCAGAAGGGTTTAATCCAACAGGGCTGTGTGCTGTTAAAGCAAATTGGTGCCAAAAGCCAGATTGTATAATGCCCAATTCAAAAAGTTGTCTTACCATTTCCAAACTATCTACTGTTTCTTGGATTGTTTGTGTTGGATATCCATACATTAAATAGGAATGCACCATAATATTTGCTTCTGTAAAATTGCGAGTCACCTGTGCAACCTGAGCAATGGTAACCCCTTTGTCTATCAATTTTAATAGACGGTCTGATGCCACTTCCAATCCTCCAGAAACAGCAATACACCCAGACTCTTTTAGCAATTGACAAAGATCTCTCGTGAAGTTCTTTTCAAAACGAATGTTTGTCCACCAAGTCACCGTTAATTTTCTTTTTAAAATTTCCAAAGCCAATGCCTTCATCAATGCAGGAGGTGCCGCTTCATCTACAAA
>TARA_B110000090_G_scaffold210096_1_pt1 | contig 13539 bp, 12 predicted proteins | sample TARA_B110000090 | Tara Oceans TARA_B110000090 (sample SAMEA4397239) | marine metagenome | biome: Polar Biome; feature: [SRF] surface water layer (ENVO:00010504); material: water (ENVO:00002006), including particulate matter (ENVO:01000060) such as... | depth 5 m
AGACCAAGCAAGCTGACATAAACTGGTATGAAAAGAACCGATATTAACGCAACCCAAATTTGTCCGGCATAACTTGCGACTAAATTAGCTGAAGCATTGCTCTTGAACTTCCTAGGCATGTGATTGGTCATTTATTTGGTGTTGATAGCACTTTGTTTCATTCGTATACCCTTAGAGAGAATTGATATGGAAGTATCATTTCTAATACTAATAGCTCTGATAAAACGGAGGACTTTACACCTGTCCTCACTACAGATTTTACATAGACTGTAATTTTTTACTGGAGATTCCGTCAGCTATCTCCAAAATATCAACTTTTTTCTTAGCCATTGTTACTAATATACATCTTTTTCAAGTAAGTAATTTTATAGCTATAGGAGCTACATTACACATATGACAACGGTATTTGACATCATTCGGATTGATCGCTACGGGCTTTGTAAAAGTCGGCTATTAACTTTTCCATAGCTAATAGATCAATAACGAGTTCATCATTAAAAAGAAAACGTAGGGGTGTGTTCGTGACTTTGAGATCATCAAGATTGCCAAAGTTGCCTGTCGCGAGTGCCACAAGTCTCAAACGAATCCTAAGCCGATTCAAATGACCAACCCATATCTTGGGCAGCCACTCTTTCAGCATATTTATCAAAAACCGTCGACACTTCTGGAGAAATGAATAATTACTAGGATATTTTAGTTCCCGTAAATAAACATCAAATGCGCTAATGACTGTAGTCTCAGCTTTGGCACGATCTATACTTTGCGCGCTAATAAGCTCATCACCAAGGTTAGTGACGAAGTTCCTTTTTTCAGTTTTAAACTTATTTGACGCCCACCATTCTTCTGCAGGAAGCCGTTCAAGATCAAAGGTGATGGCTGGTGGATTTTCATCCGATCGCATCCAATAAACATCATCAACAGATGCTAGCTTACCCCAAATATAAGTAGTAAAAGCGTGTTCAAGCTCTGAGACATAACTAGAGGAACATCTTTGCAGGTTACCCCAGGATCTGCGCCAAACAGGGGACCTGGTAACCGCATAACAAGTCGCCGCATTATAGTTCTTCACCGATGCATTTAGTCTATCCTGAACATTATCATGCTTAATTTCATATCTATAAGTGTCATATCCGGTGCCATAGGTACATTTTGATCCATTATTTGAAACATAGTAACGAAGCGACTGTCCTATACATGCGACTATAGCTGCATCTTGCTCGAGTAAAGTAATTGCACTGCACAGACCGGAGGGTAACAAAAACTCATCGTCGCCACACATAACGGCGTAGGGGGTTTTAATAAGTGCTGCAGCGTTTTTGAGTCGATCAAATAGTACTGTAGCTGAATGCACATAAGTAACATCACCAAGACCAGTTATGACCTGTTGCAAATTATTAGGCAGTGATGTTGGCGAGCCATCCATAATAACGACTGACGCACCGCTTCCATGCCAATGGGCACATTGTCTAATAATAAAGTCTTGCCGACAATAACTAGGGATTACTATCGTCAGCATGGATAAGTTCGGGTGACTATGTCTTTTTTTACCAATGTTTTCTTGTAGAAATAATAGCAAGTTAATGTTCATAAATTTCCAAGTCGAAGATGGAGCACAGTTGTGATCCCTCCATTATTAACACAAATTAAAGGCAGAAGACGTCTGAGTTATAGCGATTGTGGAGACGAAACGACCAGATGCCTGCGCAGAGAGTCCAGTAAAAAACCCATTCCTATACGAATCCTCAAACTAAGGCGGGCAACAGACGTTGCGCGCCGAGTGCCAGAGCGCAGAGCACTGGCAGAGCTGCGGCCATACTCCCGATATTCTGTCTGTAAAAATAGGCCAAGACGGCGATCAGCACGATTCTCAATGCTTCCATGGCGGGGCGTGGACTTCCGACAATAAAGACTTTGTCGCCCTGACTTCGCCGCAATGGGTCGTCAGCCAGACGGTAGATATAGCAGTAAATCGGCTAGGTACCGTCCAGCAGTACATCGAGAATGTCACTCAGGCCACAATCAGATCAATGGCGAACTACATGGCCATCAGTAGTACATTTGAACGGCCCAACACCAGCAAGAGTAGCAAACTCCCGTACACTACACCGCTAACCTTGTTGGTGAAGCCTCTGTTCACCTCGCTGCTGTTTCGGTCCACATGGACCCGATACGGCTAGTAGAGTGTGCCGCGACACACTTCGATGCTGAGTTTTGAAACCGCTGACAACCATGGGCTGGATGCTAGCCCACAAATTTGGAAGACCTATGTTGGATAACTTTTTGTCCACGACATCATTGGCCTTGAAATTCAAGAAATCATAACAGGAGCTACTGGATATCACCTGTGACATTAGTGTCGAGCATTTAGTACAGTGCTCGACTAGATCACCAGTATTGACAGAGGTGTTGACCGCATCACTGACTTGCACGCCCAACAGTTCTTTTGTAGCTATTTTTGCCTAGGGCGTTTTCTATAGTTGTAAACCACCCAATCAGATTCACCAACTAGTGGTTCGCGAAGCCGTAAATAATCCAAGGGGCTTTGCTAGCGGTTCCGGCAGATTTCCGTGTCAGGCCCAAGTGTCAGGGCCTACGTAGTCAGTGCCAATTATGGATATGCTAATAAAGGGTACATTACATTTCAAAGGTTAAAGTAAAGACATGACTTTTTCTGCAATTGACAAACATGATGTCAGGCCAGGACTATCAATCCCATGCAGCGAAACCATCCCATTTAACTGATGATCCTTTTCTGTGAGGAATATAAAGTCATTGGCCACCTCCCCTCTTGTCTTTATCTTTGGCCTAATACCAGCATAATCAAAACTTAGACTTTCAGGACCAGCAATTTTGAAATTCAGTACTACTTTTTTGTAGAATACATCAGCATCTATTTCTTGCCGATAATTAACATCATGAATGTGCTGTGTATCCGGTCCAAACTTAACCTGACCATTTAAATCAAGCGTAAGGTGAACCCCCAAGCCGAGAGCTTCGGGCATTGGGTAGAGTAGATGAGGCACCGGCGATGACAATCGGGTAGAAAAATAATGTCCTTTAACAAAATAGTTTTCCATTCCATGATCTTTATATAAACAGTCAAGCACATCGAGTGACGACAACCCAGCGCAGTTGACTAGAACGTCAGAGAATGCGACTACGGAATCACCATTGCCATCCACGAACGTTACCGAATATTTAGATTCGAATTCTATACCTGTAACACAGCTCGCAAAAGAACATATACCACCATTGTCCTCAAGGTCTCTTAGAAAGGAAAAAGCTAAGCCATGCGAATCAACTATTCCTGTATTAGCACTAAAGAAAGCGTGCTTCGCTGAACACCATCTGTTTATATAATCAATATCGTCGCTATTACATTTCTTTAAACCAGTGGCTCCACTGTCTACCGCATTATCATATAGAATATCTAACTTATCGGAAGACTCTCTACTAAATATATATTTTCCAATTTTAGAAAAATTAACATTATTAGATAAGCAGTATTCTTCAAGAAGGAACCTGCCACGAATGCACAATTGGTTTTTAATGGGCATACCAGAGTAATATAGGCCCGCATGAATAACCTCACTATTACGTGACGAGGTTTCCATAACTATCGTCCGGTTCTTTTCAAGCAACAACACATTATCGAATTTTTTCGACGCAGCCGCTGCGGTAGCCAGACCGACAATTCCGCCTCCAATAATAATAGCATCGAATTCTAGCAGTTTACATCTCCCGAAACATCTAAGGCATTAGCCCATTCAAACGCTATTTAAAGTGTCCTAAACCAAAAGTCACAAAAGCTATAGTTACTGAATTATGAAAATATTGATCGATAAGAATAATCAATAGCCATGCTCCAACATCTAGAATACTGAGTGCTCGATATTTTCTTTGTTTTTCAAATTCTTAAGCCTAATATATTGAGCTAACATATGCATAAGACTGTGGTGGACATCCTCTACAATTCCATAATTTTTGTTCGGGATGTGTATACAATTGTCACTAATATTTTTGGCTTGACCCCCTATAAAACCCACAAAGGAGATACTTTCAATATTTTTTGACTTAGCCATCGATAGTGCTTTTATGATATTTGGGCTGTTTCCACTACTGGATACGCACAGGAGGATATCTCCATCCTTCCCATACTTATCTAACTGAAAAGAAAAAATATCATCGTAGCCGATATCATTAGCCACAGCTGTCACGGTAGCCGTATTGCTAGATAATGAATGTATTATTGGCTGAATAGATGTTCCTGTGGAGGCCCCCTTCAAAAAGTCACAGACGAAGTGCTCTGCTATAGATGACGAGCCACCATTGCCACAGGTATAAATCGTACTATTCCGCTTAATTGCGGAATCAAGAGTCTCTACAACTTTTCCCAAATTGGCGATATCGATTGATGCAAATCCTTTTTGTATTTCATTCATATATCCAGTAAGAAAATTATTCAAATCAATACTGTTAGCATTAGGAAAGACCATTTTTTATTCTCCTTTTAAAGTTAATCGCCATTTAACCCGAGCTCAGCATCGGAACAGCGCCCATACTTGTTATAATTTTAACGGTTTGTATAAATCACCGATAGACCTCCGATAAAAAGCATCTATTATCCCAATCATTTAACTGGAACTGTCCCCACGACGAGTTTGGATGGCAGCCACCACCGACTACAATAGATAAAAATTCATCAACTTTGATCGGTTACGCTGTTTATACCCTAAACATTTTTGGGGCCAGGCACATATCTACAGATTAACAAAACGCCAAAATATCAAAACAATAAAAAATTTGGAATGTCATGAATCTTACCTTGTAATGAGCCTACTTCTTCAGCAGGTAACCATCCGGAGCAACTGTAATTAATATCTTATCTTCTATCTTTTTGTCAATTTCGAAACTGGTATTGGTCTCAAGATACTTGTATAGGGCACTTTTCGGACTGTTTCCAGGCCCCCAAGACCGATCAGGTGGGCTAGGCAAGTCATCAATCACCGAATCGAAGACTACACAGTAGCTGCCAGAAGATACGAGCGGGGCATAGGCTTCCATCTCGGCTAACACATGATCGTGTGTATGGTTCGAGTCCAAGAAAACCATTACTCGATCGTAACCTTCTGCTAAAGCTTGGATCTGCTCAATAACATCTAAAGATATCGATGACCCTTCAATCAACTCCATCCTATTCCTCATCGGATGTTGTTCGAGCGCTTTGCGGTTATGCTCTCGTATATCTATATCCACCCCGACAACCTTACGTTTCGGATTCTGCGGATCAAGCATTTCACCTGATTCCAGCGCATCGCTATAATCAAGTAGTGCGAGTATTGATGCACTAAGAACCAATGATCCGCCATGAGCAATACCAGTCTCAATAATTAAATCTGGTTTAACTTTCCAAATAATTTCCTGCGTCGCAACTATATCCTGAGGATATTGAATTATTGGCCGAGATAACCACTCAAAATTATATGAATAATTCTGCTTTGCCGACTCGGTAACAAACTGCCCAGCGAGTTTTTTTAAATCCAAAGACTTCTCTTTAATTTGCGCTATTTCAGCCATTTTTAACTCATCCTAGTTTGAAGGTTTTGATTAGACACTAATTAGTACTAATAACATCCACAATTTTCTTATAATCAATATCTAATGAATCTTTACATGGACTGAAAGTTTCATCCGATATTGGGCGAGCAACTACAATTTTATTTTTGAGGCGTTGAGCGCTTAAGACACTAATAAGAAATTGGTCGCTTAGGCGATTTCGACTTTTGGTGTCGTCGATTAGGATTAGATTCTTTGTCCGGCCTATATCGGCAAGGATTAACGAATAATCCTTATACAAGTGGGAGTTGACTGAAAATAAAGACGCCGACAACTGCCTGTCTCGCATAATATTATGCAAATTATGGCCATACTGAAGAGCATTATTAAAGCAAACTATCGTTGCGTCATCACCTACCATATACTGAAAGTAATTGGCATCTTTGTCTTTAGCCACGCATGGGAGGTCAAGCGTATCTTGCTGTAAAAGCCGCTGCCCAACACTAATAATCCTGAAGCCAGGCTTCGTTAAATACTTAGATATAATTTCCTTAGCATCTACTTTATTAGTAACAGAATACCCCTCCACGCCAGCGATCGAACAGAAATCATCAAGATTATTTAGCGAAGCTTGCGGTCCCTCATACCCACTATCCATGGTAATAGGAAAGATGGTGAATGATACAGAGGGAGTAGATGTACGGATTATGTTGTATGTATTTACAATTTGGTCTATGCCAAGTAAGAGGAAATCTAGTTGTTTCATAAAAAAAATGGATGGAACATCGTTAATCATCAAGCCAAAACCGACGCCTACTAGGCAGTTTTCGCTATTGGCTGTATTTAGGATAGTGGCACTATTACTTGGAGTCGACAAACCCCTAGTTAGACCCCCTAAACAGGAGCCTGCATCGATATTCTGCCCATAGAGAACCAGATCATCTGTGTCATTTATATGTTCCTTTAATAACGAATTAATATATTGAACATATTTCATTTGATTTCTTCTTTCAACAAAATAGCCTGTTTGTTAGACATCTTAACCAACTCATCAGTGGGCAGATACTGCATTAAAACATACAGCGGATCATTCTCAGAAGCTTCAATCAAAGGGTACTCCTTCTTATGCACTTCAGGTGCGGGACCACAGTGATAATTAATAAATTTCCCATCAGGAAAGTCGGAATGATCCATATGCCAGTACCCAAGAGTGGTTAACTTAACTTCGAGCAAAACGGGCGTTCTCCTTTGCACCGCGCTTTCCCTAAGTAACTTAATATTTTCCTGATATATAAATGGGTCATTACCTTTTAGGTGTAAGAACTCAATATCAAGCGAATCCGCCAATTTGGCAAAGTCAATCATTGCTCTTCTTTCATGTGTTTTCGTAGCTAACGACCAATCGTTGTTTTCGATTATAATTACAGCAGGCAAAGCATTAGATTTCAGAAAAAGAAGACTTTCATAAAATGCACCTTCCTCAACAGCTCCATCTCCAGTAACAATAAAGACAACTCCATCCTCATTCTTAACTTTATTGCCGAGTGCAAACCCGCAGCCAACTGGAAGATTGTTTCCTAGAATACTAGATGCATAACTTATATTTTTATCTTTATTAAACAGATTCATTGAGCCTAGCTTCCCTTTGCCAATACCACTTTTCCTTAAGTAATATTCGTCAAGCTCTTCTTTCAAACTCTGCATTTTTGTCAAATTATAATGAATATTTCTATGCGTGAGGAACAAATTATCATTATCCCTCATTGCAGAATCTACCGCTACCGCAAGGGATTCATGCCCTAGAGCCAGATGAATAGGCACAACGAACTCATTATTTTTATACAATTCATTAACTGCCATCTGCGCTAAACGCAGCCACAATATTTTCTGAACAATAGATAAGTCGACTTCTTTCATAAAGATACTATAGTGAAATTAATTAATTTTCGATCAAGCTCAATTGATCTCTGGGATAATAGTAGATAAGCCACCAGCTACACCAAAACTCTACTTTTTAGCAAGCTGAGGTAATCGATCGCTTCTGCCGTATTCTCCAAGGGTGCCCATGACGCCATTTCCTTCCAGGTCGAGGGCTCATAGACCCCGTCCATAGTTTCATAAATTACCACTTTTTCTGTAAGCATTATATAAGTGTGCCAAGTAAATGCTGGCACATCAATTGATTCTCTTTCGCCTTTTTCTAAGATAATGGAATCAAATATACCACCATTATTATCGAAGAGGACCAATGCAAATGAACCTTCAATCAAAAACATCTTTTCTATCTTCTCATCACCAGGGTGCATATGCGGCTGCATATAAGAGTCATCAAGTACGAAGTTTACGACCCTGTTATCGTAGTCACCTTGATTATGTAAGATTTTAGGGAAACGTTTACGCTCTGATTTTTCCGCTTCAAGAAAATAATGCTCGACCTCGTCGGACGAAAGAACTGGAACTAGCTCTGTATTCATAATATTTAACACCTAAGTCAGACCTACAAATTACTTGACCCAAAACAAGTCATCATCAATCATCTTTTGTTTATGGAGGAACTCAATTTGTTGGAGTCTATAGAATTCCTTGCGATTAAACGATTCTTTATTTAAGTCAATCTCGCTAAGCTCCGTCAAAAGCTGCTTAACGCCTTTTTCGACGGTCCATTTACATTTAAAGCCTGGCAACAATTTATGTATTTTATCGAAAGAAACTTTGTATGTTCTGGTGTCTACGCCATCTTGAATTTTCCGGTCTTTAATTAGACTCTCTTCATCACTAGCCTCAAGATAAGCTAACTCCGCACCCTCAACGCTAGAATGAATCATTTTTGCTATATCAATGACCTTGAGGTTATCTTCATTTCGTCCTACGTTCAGAACTATCAATTTGCCTGAATTAATCTCCCAATCTAAGCAACACCGAAATGATTCACAAGCATCATCAATATGTAGATGGGGTCTCCATGCCTCACCATTTGAATTGAGCACAACTTTTTTAGTTGTAAGGGCCAGGCCACACAGCATATTAATCACAACATCGAATCGAATCCTTGGTGACATCCCATATACCGTGCCAAATCTAAGCGCTATTGGAGTAAACGAATCATCAGCAAGCTCCCTCAACCCTTCTTCGACCTGTAATTTGTTTACTGAATAAGGAGTCTGCGGATTTGTGGCCATATCTTCATCAAGCAAGCAGTCATCTACTGCGGCGCCATAAACCGAACAACTTGATGGATAGAGAAATTTAACCCCTAGTTTTTTACATAACCCAGCAATTTTAAGTGCATAGTCTCTAGTAGGATCATATATTTGCTCTGAAGACATATGCCCAAATGGATCATTTGAAATTCCTGCCAAAAGAATAACCGCATCGAACCCAAAGATATCAACTTCATTGATGAACCTAGCATCTGTATCTTTTGTTTCAACAGCTTCTGGATTCGTAAGTTTTCCATCTTTAAAAAACCCGGTATCAATGCCTTGGCAATCAAAGCCACGGGAGCCTAGATACTGCGTCAAATGACTCCCTAAATATCCTTGATTTCCAACAATGAGAATTTTCTTCATTTTATATTTTTTTCCTACCGTAATTATCAATTAATACAGAATATTTTAAAATACTATGGCACTTTAGGATCTTTCATTAACTCTGTCTTGGTCATAATATGTAATGCGGGTTCCCCCTTGATCTAGCTTAACATCAAGACAAAACAAGTCCTTAAGAGCATCGGTGACGTTCACTTGGTTCTCTGGCTCAACATAGAGAAGAAGAAATCCACCGCCGCCTGCGCCTAACAATTTACCCCCAACTGCTCCAGCCTCAAGAGCTTTTTCATAGTAACTATCGATTATTGAATTTGAAATATCATTCGTAATACTTTTCTTTAATAACCATCCTTCATGCAAGATTTCACCAAACTTGCGCATATCCTGATTTCCTGAAAGAACATCTCTTAGTGGGCCAACTAAATCGCGCATTTTACCTAAAACAGAACGCTTGTCCTGAGTTGCATCATTCTGAGATTCCAGAACTTCGCTGGCATCACGCTTAATTTCAGTATAAAACAGCATCAGATTGCTCTCGAGTTCATCCCTCACCTCGCGGGAATAAAAAACAGGTTCAACAGTAATTGATTCGTCACTGTTAAAAGTAAAAATGTTTAGATTTCCATAAGCTGAAGCGAAATGATCTTGTTTTCCCATAGTTCGCTTGAGAATATCAACTTCAATGCTTCCCGCCTCAGACGCAAGCACATGCTTGGTCGCATGCTTCCCTTTGAGGGCATGCAGAGCGTGAACGAGACCAACACAAAATGCACTCGAAGATCCTAAACCAGTACTTCCCGGGATGTCGGAAAAAGTAGTAATTTCTATAGGGAAATCAATTTCAAATAAATTAAGAGCTTCTCTAACTATAGGGTGCTCTATATCCTCAATATTATTACAAAACTCTACTTTGCTCCAATTGACTCTATACTTATACTCTACGATACCTACCTGTTTCTTGACAACGACATAGATGTACTTATCTATCGATGTACTAAGTACCTGCCCAGGTTCTTCTGTATAAAATGAACGTAAGTCGGTACCACCGCCTACAAAACTAATTCGAAATGGCGTTCGTGAAATAATCATCCTTTATTATGCTCCATGAATGACTCTATATCCGATAAACCATCACTTAGCCTATCAACATTAATAGTCCATTTCGGTTTTTTCTCAATAGATTCATATTCAGTATTACTCGCAATTAAAACCGATCCGCATTCAGCGTTATACGCTGCCTCGCAATCTCTTATATCATCACCGATATACAATGTTTCATCCATCCTTAAAAGATGATCTTTCGCAATCCTGTTAAAAAGACCAGCCTTTGGCTTACGGCACTCACAACTGTCATCCCAATGATGTAAGCATGTATAAACTTCTAGCACTGTTATGCCTTTACGTTTCAAGTCATCAATCATTAGGCGATGGATCTTACTGAGCTCATGTTCACTCACCATACCTCTAGAAACTCCCGCTTGATTAGTTATCACAATAAAGGAGAACCCCTGGACGGATAAATGCTCCATCGAATGGACAGTATCATCAATCCACTCAAAAGCCTCCCAGTTTTCGACATACTCTCCCTTGGAAGCTTTAACATTAATTACACCATCACGATCAATTAAAATTATCTTCTTTGGCTTTAAATACTCGCGCATTAAATTGAGGCGATCTATATCAGATATACTATGATAAGGCTCTTTAATAACTAAGCCGGAAATTTGTTTTTTGTCAACTAACAACCTAATTATTTCAGAAAAGTTAATATCCGGTACATTCGGAACATCATCATAAACCGAAAAAATCAAATCACGCTCTGCTATCATGTAACCAATCTCAACAAAATCAAGCCCTTGGCGTAGCCTGTCTTTATCATAATCTTCTATACGCCCTCTCGAAGAAACACGTATATTACCATTGCTTTTTCCCGCTAACAGAAGACTTAGTGCGACTTGTTCTTTTCTATGTAGCTCCATTAATTTATCTAGATTGAATTGAGAGAAGTTATCTGAATATAAGAGCAGAAAACGTACATCTAGACGCCCTTTAGACTCCCATAATCGTCGCCCTGTATCCCACTCAGTGGGACCCATAGAATATTCGATTTCCCAGCCCCAAGCAGACCCATCACCAAAGTAGTCTTGAATTATTTCTCCTAAATAACCGACCAACAAAACGAAACGCTTAATACCTTGATCAGATATCTGTTGCATTAGATATTCTAAAAATGGTTTATCTAATATCGGGGCCATAGGCTTTGGCAAGTGATCAGTTATTGGTCGCAGTCGAGTGCCTAAACCACCGCAAAAAATAACTGCTTGTGTCGGTCCAGTCATAAGTCAGAGTCTAATTTTTTCACAGTGCCGGAAATACCTTGCGCTAACATTATTTTAGGGACCCAATTATGCTCTCTCATTCTGGCCATATCAGCGAAATTTCCATCTAGTTTTATAGGCATATCTTTATATGGAGGTGGCAACCCCAACTCGGGTGCCACCATGTTGACAACTTCCCATACAGCTGAGCTTACTCCCGAACCAATATTATATATGCCAGAACTGTCTTCCGATTCCACTAAAACCCGAATACTATCCACTACATCACTTATATGCACGAAGTCATTTCGCGCTAATGGATTATTGATCTTTGGCTTTCCGCCATTTTTAAAATCCCTATAACAGGTCGGAATCAATGCATTCATTCTTTGGCATGGACCATAAACAAAAAAGGCTCGACCCCACACCAAAGTTGTATTTGATTCCCTACAGATACTATCACTTATAATCCGCAAGGACGTTTTAAAGGAAGCAAAAACAGCAAGCTCATTAGATTCGTCGTTCTCAGAAACCGCACCTAGAGCAGGGCCATATTCCCAACAAGACCCAATTATGAATACTTTTTTACACCCAACTTTAACGAGATTCTCTACTAAGCTAATACCGGAAAACAAATTTTTTGCGCTGTTTTCAACGGAGTAATCTGGGAGCCCATGCCATGCAAGATGTACACAACAATCAGGCCTAAACTGATCTAGTGCATCAGTATATGATTCCGGCTTATCTAAGTCTCCCGTGACAACCTTTATATTCTGCCCTTCGTGTTGAATGACTTGAGAATGACTCAAACACAATAGGTCATGCCCACTCAGCAATGGAAGTAAGTTCCTACCAATAAAACCACTGGCACCTGTTATAAATATTTTCATATAATTTAAAGAGAATCCAGGCTATCGAGATAATTTGGCAATGTGCTGTCTTTTTCTGATATATGCTCAACCGTGGCGGGCCACACGAAATCAAACTCTGGATCCTTGTACGAAAAACCACGATATGAGTCGGGGACATATAACTCAGACATATAATACTGAATTATTGTATTTGACTTCGTAGTAAGAAATGCGTTAGCGCACCCTGGTGGCACATAAAGCTGGTTTCGCTTCTCAGAGTCTATAGTCAAGGACTCCCATTTTAAATAAGTTGAAGAGTTAGGCCTTAAATCTACAACAATGTCGTATATCGCACCTGTAATACATGAAATTGTTTTACCTTCCGCATGTGGCGCAAGCTGATAATGAAATCCGCGTAAGGTGTGCATATGCGGGTTTTCTGACACGTTTCCCTGCAATACCCCCGTATTAATCCCATGCTTGGCATACTCTTGACTACAATAATGCCTACGAAAAATTCCCCTTTCATCACGGAATAGGTCAGGTTCAATTAAAAATACGCCAGCTATACTTAGCTCATTAAATTGCATTTTATATCTCCAATAGATAAGGAGTATTTGGCAATGGGATAATCACACTCCCTTTGAATCCTTTTTCTTTTAAATCTTCGATAATTTCATCTTTAAAATTCCAAGCAAGGATAACCACAGTATCAGGATTTTCTTTTAGCGCCTCTTCTGGCGAAACAATTAGCACATCAGTACCAGGCGTGTAACGGTTGTGCTTAAGGGCATTTTGATCAGCAACACAAGCTAGATGGTTATGATCGATACCACAGAAATTAAGCATAGTTGAGCTTCGTGCAGAGGCGCCGTAGCCAATTACTTTCTTTCCTGATAGGTTTTCTGAATCTATCATCGATTTAAGCTTTACACGATGCTCAAAAGACATTTTTGCAAAATCCTGCCAAGCCTCAAGTGAGGAAATTCCTTCCTCCCTTTCGCTCTCAAGCTGATCCTTTAGATCACTAGTAACAACCCGCTTCTCTTTAGAAAAGAAGGCTACAAGTGAACCACCACTGATCGGGCTTTCAGCGACGTCAAAGAGATTCAAACCATGCCTCAAAAGCAATTCATTAATACTATGTAATGAGTGGTAGAAAAAATGCTCGTGATAGATAGAATCGTAGTGTAATTCACTTAGAATTTTACCTATCCAATGAAATTCTATCGCGCCAACTCCATTTTCCTTAAGACATTCTGCCAT
>TARA_B110000090_G_scaffold165841_1_pt1 | contig 13425 bp, 11 predicted proteins | sample TARA_B110000090 | Tara Oceans TARA_B110000090 (sample SAMEA4397239) | marine metagenome | biome: Polar Biome; feature: [SRF] surface water layer (ENVO:00010504); material: water (ENVO:00002006), including particulate matter (ENVO:01000060) such as... | depth 5 m
AAATGAAAATATTAGTTACTGGCGCAGCTGGATTTATTGGGTTTCATCTCGTGAAAGCATTATTAAATAATGGGCACATTGTTATTGGAGTAGATAACATTAACGATTATTATGAGGTTCGTTTAAAATACGCACGATTAAGTGAATTAGGAATCAAGCAAAAAAAAGCTGCTGTATTTTTAAAACCTTCTAAAAGCGAATTATTTAACAATTCATTCCAATTTGTTCGAATGAATATTGAAGATCGTGAAAATTTACCTACTCTTTTTAAGGAAAATAAATTTGATGTCGTTTGCAATTTAGCTGCTCAAGCAGGCGTTCGTTATAGCATTGAAAATCCAGAAACCTACATAGATAGCAATATCGTTGGATTTCTAAATATATTAGAATGTTGTAGATATAATAATATTAAGCATTTATTGTATGCAAGCAGTTCCAGTGTATATGGGGAAAATAAAAAAGTGCCTTTTTCAACAACAGATAATGTAGATTATCCTATTAGTTTGTACGCAGCTACAAAGAAAAGTAATGAGTTAATGGCGCACACGTATAGCCATTTATATAATATACCAACAACAGGATTGCGTTTTTTTACGGTTTACGGACCTTGGGGAAGACCAGATATGGCTCCAATGCTATTTGCAGATGCCATTTCTAAAAATAAACCAATTAAAGTTTTTAATAACGGTAATATGAGTAGAGACTTCACATATATAGACGATATTATTGCTGGGATTGAAATTTTATTAAAAAATCCACCAGTAAAAGAGACTGGTAATGCGGCTTACAAAATATCTAATATAGGCAATGGCAGCCCACAATCCCTTGGTAATTTTATAAAATCCATAGAAACAAGTTTTGGAAAAGAGGCTAAAAAAGAATATTTACCAATGCAAGCTGGTGATGTACCTCAAACATGGGCAGATGTCTCAGAAATAGAAAAATTAGGATATAAAAGTATTGTAGGTATTGAAGAAGGAGTAGAAAATTTTGTTAATTGGTATAAAAGTTATTCATTATGAAGATATTAATAACGGGAGGAGTTGGTTTTATAGGTTCTCATGTAGTTCGTTTATTTGTTAATACCTATCCAGACTATCAGGTTTATAATTTAGATAGTTTAACATATGCCGGTAATTTAGAAAATTTATCAGATATTGAAAATAGTATTAATTATAGATTTATAAAAGGAGATATTACCGATGAAGCTTTTATAAATAATTTATTTGAAGAGCATCAATTTGACAGTGTACTTCATTTAGCGGCAGAGTCTCATGTAGATCGTTCTATTGCAGATCCATTAGTGTTTGCAAAAACAAATATTTTAGGAACCATGGTGTTGCTAAATGCTTTTAAAAATCTCTGGCAAGACAAATGGCAAGATAAATTGTTTTACCATGTAAGTACAGATGAGGTATATGGCACCTTAGGAGAAACAGGTTTATTTACAGAAACTACTTCCTATGATCCTAATTCTCCATATTCAGCTTCAAAAGCAAGTTCAGACCATTTTGTAAGAGCCTATGCTGAAACTTATGGAATGCCTATAGTTATTAGTAATTGTTCTAACAATTATGGAGCCAACCAATTTCCGGAAAAATTGATTCCACTGTTTATAAATAATATTATCAATAACAAAGCATTACCTGTGTATGGAGATGGTAAATATACAAGAGATTGGTTATATGTAAATGATCATGCAATAGCTATTGATTTAATTTTCCATAAAGGAGTTCAAGGCGAAACCTACAATATTGGTGGCTTTAATGAGTGGCAAAATATTGACTTAATTAAGTTATTGTGTCAACAAATGGATCTTAAATTAGGAAGAAAAGAAGGGGAAAGCTTAAATTTAATTAACTACGTAGTAGATAGACCTGGTCACGACTTAAGATATGCCATTGACGCTTCTAAAATAAATAAAGAATTAGGTTGGAAACCATCAGTTACTTTTGAAGAAGGTTTGTCTAAAACTATTGATTGGTATTTAAATAATACAAAATGGATGCAGAACATAGTAAATGGTGAATATGAAAAATATTATAGCAATCAATATAAATAAGATACCGTTATGAAAGGAATTATATTAGCAGGAGGATCAGGAACACGATTGTATCCACTAACTAAAGCAACATCAAAGCAGTTGCTGCCCATTAATGATAAGCCAATGATTTACTATCCGTTATCGGTATTAATGTTGGCAGGTATTAAAGAAGTATTAATTATCTCAACTCCAATAGATTTGCCTCGGTTTATCGAGTTGTTTGGAGATGGATCAGATATTGGTATGCAATTTTCGTATAAAGAGCAACCTTCCCCTGATGGATTGGCGCAGGCTTTTATAATAGGAGAAGAATTTATTGGTAACGATGATGTTTGTTTGGTGTTAGGTGATAATATTTTTTATGGACATGGGTTTACAGATTTATTAGCAAAAGCAGTGAAAAATGTAAGTCAAAAAGAAAAAGCCACCATTTTTGGGTATTATGTTCAAGATCCAGAACGTTATGGCGTTGTTGAATTTGACGAAAACAAGAAAGCCTTAAGTATAGAAGAAAAACCGGAAAAAGCAAAAAGCAACTACGCTGTAGTAGGTTTGTATTTTTATCCTAATTCAGTAGTTGAAATTGCCAAAAATGTAAAACCAAGCCATAGAGGCGAATTGGAAATTACGACTGTAAATCAAGAATATTTAAATAGAGAGGAATTAAAAGTGGAATTAATGGGAAGAGGTTATGCCTGGTTAGACACAGGAACCCATGAGTCTTTATTGGAAGCTTCTAATTATATACAAACCATTGAGAACAGACAAGGATTAAAGGTTGCATGTATTGAAGAAATAGCCTTTGAAATTGGGTATATTTCTAAAGAACAACTATTGATACTTGCAGAGCCTTTAAAAAAGAATGGCTATGGTCAATATTTAATTAATAGAGCGCAAGAATTATAACCACATGAAATTTACTAGAACAGCCATTCACGATGTTATTATTTGCGAACCAACTATTTTTGGAGATAGGAGAGGATACTTTTCTGAAACCTTTCGACAAGATAAATTAGATGATTTTTTAGGTTTCAAAATTGACTTTTGTCAAGACAATGAATCTAAATCTAAATATGGAGTGCTAAGAGGTCTGCATTATCAATTAGCACCACATGCACAAACAAAATTAGTACGTGTAATAAAAGGTAGCGTGTTAGATGTTGCTGTTGATATTCGTAAAGGTTCTCCAACTTTCGGGGAACATGTAGCGTTAGAATTAACAGAAGATAATAAAAAGCAATTATTAGTGCCTAAAGGTTTTGCACATGGCTTTGCGGTATTAAGTAAAGAAGCCATTTTCGCCTATAAAGTAGATAATTACTACAGCCCTGAATGTGATCGAGGGATTGCTTTTGACGATGTAGCATTGGGAATAGATTGGCAATTAAAAGCAAACGAATTGCAGCTTTCGGATAAAGATACCCAACAACCTTTATTTGAAGAAGCCGAGTATTTTGATTTCGAAACTAATTTATATGTATAATATACTTGTAACAGGTGCAAACGGACAGTTAGGTTCTGAGATTAGAGCGGTTGCACCTAAATATTCAAATTATAATTTCATTTTTACGGATGTTCAAGAATTGGATATTTGCAATCATAATTGGGTGCAACAATTTATAGCTGAAAACAATATCAATGCCATTATAAATTGCGCGGCCTATACAGCAGTTGACAAGGCAGAAGAGCAATTTGAAGTTGCTGATAAGATAAATCATATGGCCGTTGCCAATTTTGCACAAATAGCAAAAGAAAACAACATCAAATTAATACATATTTCAACCGATTATGTATTTGACGGTAAAGCACACAAACCATATACAGAAAAAGATATGCCAAACCCACAATCTGTGTACGGAAAAACTAAGTTAGCAGGTGAAACAGCTATGCAACATATAAGCCCAGCAAATTCTATAATTATTAGAACTTCTTGGGTATATTCAAGTTATGGGAATAACTTTGTAAAAACTATGCTTCGATTAGGAAAAGAACGTGATGAATTGAATGTAGTTGCCGACCAAATAGGAACACCTACCAATGCGGCTGATTTGGCGAAAGCAATTTTAGATATATTACCTAAAATAGAAAATAAGGAGGTCGAATTTTTTCATTATTCCAATGAAGGGGTTTGTAGCTGGTTTGATTTTGCTAAAGCTATTTTTGAAATTCAGGATCTACGAATTAAAATAAACCCTATTGAAACTTGGCAATTTCCTACACCTGCAAAACGACCTTTTTATAGTGTATTAAACAAGAATAAAATTAAGGAAAAATATAAGATGGAAGTTCCTTTTTGGAGAGATTCGTTGAAGGCTGTTTGCCGAGGAAGAATTTCATTGCGAAATTGTAAAAAAAAATAAACCAAACCAAACAATGCCCAATAACAACAATAAACGAATTGCTAAAAACACTTTATTCCTATACTTTCGAATGATGTTAATAATGGGTGTAAACCTGTTTACAGTTCGTGTTGTGTTGAAAACACTTGGAGTAGAGGATTATGGAATTAATAATGTTGTTGGAGGTATTGTCGCCATGCTTTCATTTTTTTCTAGCACCATGGTTTCTGCATCTATGCGTTTCTTTACCTTTGAACTTGGAAGAAAAAATTACACTCGACTAAATCAATTTTTTAAACTGACTATTTTCTCTTATTTAGGATTTAGTGTAATTATTTTGATTTTGGCAGAGACTGTTGGTTTATGGTTTCTTAAAACACAAATGGTATTACCTGAAACACGTATGAGTGCTGCTATGTGGGTATATCAGTTTTCAATAGCATCATTTATTCTTTATATGTTTGTAGTCCCTTACAATTCAATAATCATTGCCCGTGAAAAAATGCATATTTATGCATATATAGGTATATTAGAAGCTATTTTAAAACTTGCAGTTGTTTTTATCTTGGTGATTTTTAATGGAGATAAATTAAAGAGTTATGCTGTTCTTTTATTTTTAGTAACTCTTATTATATCGCTATTCTACATTATATACTGTTCATATAAGTACAAGGAATGTAAACTGTCTTTTTTTTGGAATTCACAAATGTTTAAGGAACTTATTTCCTATAGCGCATGGTCACTTTTTGGCGCTTTGGCGGCTATGATTAAGGGGCAGGGAATTAATATACTTCTAAATGTCTTTTTTAATCCAATTGTAAATGCGGCACGGGCAATTGCGTTTACTGTTAATAGCGCAATAAATCTTTTTGTTACTAACTTTTATCAGGCAGTACGCCCACAAATAACAAAAAAATATGCGTCTGGTGAAACACAGGAAATGATGAAACTAGTTTTCATTTCATCAAGATTTTGTTATTACCTGATGCTATCTTTTGCTATTCCTATACTCATAGAAACTCCATACATTTTATCTTTATGGTTAAGCGAGGTTCCTGAATATACAATATTATTTACAAGATTAGTTATCATCACAACGATGATAGAATCTTTAAGTTATCCATTAATGACTGCTGTAAGTGCAACTGGAAAAATAAAATGGTATCAGACAGTAACTGGAGGATTACTCATTCTGAATCTTCCTATTTCATATGTTCTTTTAAAGACAGGGTATCCGCCAGAAATAACAATGTACGTTGCAATGGGAATAGCAGTTCTATCGCAAATATCAAGGATGTTATTTATGAAAAATATGCTAAAAATGTCAATTGATACATATATAAAAAAGATTGTTTTTGTAATAATAATTGTAACATTATTATCATGGATTACCCCTTTTGTAGTATATAAAATAATGAATTATGGATTTGTAAGATTAATAATAGTCACATTATGTTCTTTTATAAGCAGTATTTTAGTAATTTATTCAGTTGGGATTACTAATGATGAGCGCCACATATTAAATCATTTCTTTTACAAAAAGATACAAATTATTATAAATAAATGAATTTATCTATTATGTTTAAAAAACTAATACCTTCAAAATTAAAAAATAATTTTAATAAAATTAAAGCAAAGTATAAAGCTTATAATGTATATAATTATGATGTAACAAGATACCTTACCTATTCTAATACTATCAATAAAAATGACTCTGGATTAAAGCTGATGGGTCTAATAATTCAAAGATACCATTCAATAGAAAAGGGTCTTACTATGCCTGACATGAGATATGGTTTTGGAAAAGATGTAATGACTTCTTTGATAGTAGATTGTTGTCTTTATTATGAAAAATATGATATAAAAAATAAACAATTTCAACATGCAGTCAACGTAATTGCAGAGTATAAACATATACATTTAAAAAATAACCAACCAATTGATGAAGCTGTTCTTGAGAGAATTAATTATTTACTTTATCTTATGCCAAATAATAATGCAACAGAACAAATTTTGATATCCAAAGAGCATTATTTTCTTAATAACTCTTCTTCTTTTGATGAATTTTCGAATAGCAGACATAGCATTAGAAGCTTCAATGGAAGTGTAGCAATCGAAACAATCGAAAAAGCAGTTAATTTAGCGCAAAATGCACCTTCTGCATGTAACAGGCAACCAATTAAAATACACATTGTGGAGGATAAGAACAAAATTAAAGATTTGTTAAATATTCAAATAGGAAACAGAGGTTTTGGTCATTTGGCAGACAAGTTACTTGTTTTAACCTCAGACTTAAGTGGATACGGTGGAATTCGAGAACGTAATTTACCATATATTGATGCTGGTATTTACATAATGAATTTATTGTATTCTTTACATTTTTATAAAATTGGAGCTTGTCCACTTAATTGGTGTGTTACGCCAGATGCAGATAAAAAAGTTATAGATATAATCAATATTCCCAATTCGGAAATAGTAATGATATTAATAGCTTGTGGCGATGTAAGTGATAATTTTAAATTAACTGATTCTAAAAGAAACGGAACTGATCAAGTAACAAAGGTAATATAAACGTTTTATGAAAAAAAAAAACAGTGCAAAAGAAAAAGATAGAGTTAAAAAAAAACAACTGACAAAAGTAGGAATAATGACTTTTATGCTTCACAATTATGGAGCTGTACTGCAAGCATATGCACTTCAAGCTTATTTGAAAAAACAAGAAGGACTTGACGTTTGCAATATTGATTTCAGAACGGATTGGCATGATAAAGACGATAAAATTTTCAATTTACAGGGAAGATTTAAAACAAAGTTAGCCACCTTTGTATATACTTTATTGAGATATCCTGGATTAAAGAAGAGAAAACTATGCACTTCGAAGTTTAAAAAGAAGTATTTTTCCTTAACTCAAAGAATTCATTCAGAAAAAGAACTAATAAGTAAACCACCTGAAATGGATATTTATGTTACTGGAAGTGACCAGGTTTTTAATCCTAATGGATTATTTCCTAATGTTTATTTTCTTAATTTCAGTAAAGGAAGTGGAAAAAAAGTAGCCTATGCTCCTAGTTTTGGAGGTTGTGATTTCTCAAATAATTTTTCAAAGCAAATAGAACCAATGATTTCCGATTTTGAAAAATTAAGTTGTAGAGAAGAGGAGGGGGCAGATTTTTTATCAAAGATTGTAAAAACAGATGTTCCGGTGTTAGTTGACCCAACTTTTTTACTTAATGCGGAAGAGTGGTCCACAGTTGCATCACCACCGAACATAAAAGGAAAATATATATTTATTTATGATTTAGCTGGCGATGAAAATCTAATTCAAATTGCCAATAAGATAAAAGACAAAACAGGTTATAAAATTGTTTGTTTATCATGTAATATCAGGAAGTTTTATAATATAGAAAAACATCTTTATAGTTGTGGACCTGCTGAGTATTTATGTTTGATTAAAAATGCCGAGTATGTGGTGGCAGATTCATTTCATGGAGCAGTTTTTTCTATCATTTTCAATAAATCATTTTTTGTATATGTTTCACCAAAAAAAGAAAATGTATCGTCAAGGATATATAATCTAGCGAAATTATTAAATTTTAATGATCGGATTTTAACATCTGAGAAGGTTCAAAATTTTTCATTTTCAGAAGAACCTTTTTTATTAAACAAAAAAGAACTTAATAAAAGAATAAGTATATCACAAGAATTTATCAAAAAACATATACAGTAAGTGAACATGTAGAAACAATAGTATTTTTTTTATTTAATACTTTGGTTTAAATCCAATCTACAATATTGCTATATTTTATATTAATCTTATCTCAAAAAAAGAATATTATTCTCAATTTAGAAATACATAAAAACCATTTGTAATGAAAGCCTCAACAAGATCGATATTAAGAATTGTTTTTTATCCTTTAGTGCTTATAAGAAGAGAAATAGCAAAACGCAGATTGCATTACCTGGGACTGCACAACCCAAAGAAACTTGCCTCTATACTTCATAAAGATTACTGTAAAAGAGATATTAACTGGAATAGTCCACGGGATTTGAATGAAAAGATTAATTGGCTGAAGTTTAATACAGATACATCGCCATGGAGTGATCTGAGTGATAAATACAAGGTACGAAGCTATGTTGAAAAGTGTGGACTTGGTGATTTACTAGTAGAGTTGTATGGAGTTTGGGAAAATGCTGATGATATTAATTTTGATAAACTACCCAATTCTTTTGTACTAAAAGCAAACAACGGATCTGCTACAGTACTATTGGTGAAAGATAAAACCACACTGGATTTAGTTAAAATTAGAACCCAGCTTAAAAAATGGCAAAAATCAAGGTTTGGAATTATGGAAGCAGAGCCACACTATTTGTCGTTAAAACCATGTATAATTGCAGAGCAGCTATTAGAGAATGATAATTCCGAATTTTCCACTTCATTGATTGATTACAAAATATGGTGCTTTAACGGCGAACCATATTCAATCTGGACTTGTAGCAATAGGCAGATAGGAGGAGCTACTTATGTTGCATCTCACGATATGAATTGGAAAGTACACCCTGAACGTTCGGTATTCACCGATCATTATAGACAATGTACAAACAATATTCCAAGACCAAAATCACTTGAACAAATGATAGATGCCTGTAGAATATTAGCAAAGGATTTTCCACAGGTAAGGATGGATTTTTACGAATGTCAGGGGAAAGCATATTTTGGCGAAATGACTTTTACATCGTTTGGAGGATATATGGATTTCTATTCTCATAAGTATTTACTTGAACTGGGTGCTAAGGTGAAATTAACTATTGATTAAAATATTTATTAAATGAAAAATGTTTTACTTATATCGCAAGATTCCGTTTTGTATGGAGCACCTAAGTCCATGTTAAATATAATTGATGGGTTGAAGGACAAAGTAAATTTTACAGTACTAGTTCCTTATGAAGGAGAATTAGTTGATGAATTAAACAAGCGTAACATAAAAGTTTATATTTCAAGATTTTATTGGGGTGAGTATTTTTTAAATTCCTTTAAAGACTATCTATTGCTATTATTTAGGATGGCACGGTATTATTTCGGTTTTTTTAAGACTTATTTTCTTATAAAAAAATTGCATTCTCAACAAACGTTTGATATTATTCATTCGAATTCAGGTGTTGTTAGAGTTGGTTTTGTTTCTTCAAGGTTATTGAATATAAAGCATGTTTGGCACGTAAGAGAGTTTCAAACATTGGATTACCAAATTAATATTTTGTATGGTCTTACTCACCTGAAAAAACTAATGACAAAATCCGAAAAAACTATATGTGTTTCAAATGCAATAAAAAATTATTTTGAATTGGAAGGCAATTCTACCGTTGTTTATAATGGTGTTATGCCAATTCCAAATAAAAAAATAATTTTTGATAAAGACAACTACTTTATTTTTGCATCTAATTTATCTGTTAAAAAAGGAATATTTGATGTACTGTCAGCGTTTAAGGCTTTTGCGCAAAACAACGTTTCAACTGAACTTCTTATTTGTGGAACAGGTAGCCCTGAAATTACGAAGTCTATTCAAAAGTACATTGAAGTTGAAAATTTATCAGACAGAGTTAAATTGCTTGGGTATAGAAATGATGTATTAACATTATTGAGCAGTGCAAAGGCTTGTTTTATGGCTTCACACAATGAAGCTTTTGGAAGAACAACTGCTGAAGCTATGTTTATGGGATGTTCAGTAATAGGGAAATCAAGTGGAGGTACATTAGAGATAATCCAAAGTAAAAAATTCGGCTTCCTGTATAATACAATCAGCGAGATGAGTAATTGTATGGAAGAAGTGGTTGATGTTGAAAATACAGATATGGTTAATAATATAATAGATAACGCATTTGAAAGAGCGGTACAATTATATTCTCAAGAACAACTTTGTAATAAGGTCTTAGAAGTCTATGAAACTTTAAATAATCCAAAATTAGACATTGAAAAAAGGACTAATTAATAATACAATAGAAATCTATAATATAGTATGAATTCCAATTTAAATAATAATCCGAAAGTCATTGCATTTTACCTACCACAATACCACCCAATTCCTGAAAATGATGAATGGTGGGGGAAGGGTTTTACCGAATGGACCAATGTAGGAAGAGCTAAGCCTTTGTTTAAGGGGCATTACCAACCACGTGTGCCTGCTGATTTAGGCTATTATGACTTACGTTTATCAGAAACAAGAATAGCACAAGCTGCCTTGGCTAAGCAACATGGAGTCGATGGTTTTTGTTATTACCATTATTGGTTTGGTAATGGGAAGCGATTATTGGAAAGACCTTTTAATGAAGTGTTGGAATCTGGATCACCTGATTTTCCATTTATGCTATGTTGGGGCAATGAAAGTTGGCACTCAAAATTTTGGGATTATAATGGAGTCTCTCAAAAGAAATTGTTAATAGAACAGGTTTACGGAAATAAGAAGGAATATGAAGCACATTTTTATGCGTTATTAGATTCTTTTAAGGATAAAAGGTATATCAAAATTGATGGCAAGCCTGCCTTTATGATATATGAATCATTGAAATTCCCAGATGTTGACAATTTCATAAAAGTATGGCAAAAGTTGGCTATAGAAAATGGGTTTAATGGTATTCATTTTATTGGCCAGACTCAAAATTCAGAAAAAGATAAGGATACTATTTTAAGTAAAGGATTTGATGCTATCAATGCTGTAAGAATACATAATGTTTTACAAAAAAAGAATAAGATTAAGCGTATTATTGCAAAAACTTGGAGAACAGTTTTTCAAAGTTCGTTAAAAGAAGAATATTCGAAAGCTATTAAATATTTTACAAATACTAAATTTGACAAAGCACAGGATGTTTATCCAACAATAGTCCCGAATTGGGATCACACACCTCGTAGTGGTAAAAAAGGCTTTTTGTTGCATAATTCTAATCCAGAAAATTTTTCAGTTCATGTAAACAATGTGTTTAATGTTCTAAAAGAAAAACCAGTAGATAAGCAGATATGTTTTCTGAAATCTTGGAATGAATGGGCTGAAGGAAATTATATGGAGCCTGATTTAAAGTATGGTACTAAATATTTGGAAGTATTAAAAACTGAGAAGGATAAAATGATGTAGATTTTATATAAGAGATAGCTATCTTAAGTTATAAGATTCAATAATGTTAATTACTCGAGCTAAAAATGAGACTCAAGTAAAAACTTAAATGGAAGATTAAAATATTATGAAATTACTTTATATTACAAATGGGATTCATGGTTCAGGTGGGTTAGAGCGCGTATTGGCGATAAAAGCAAGTTACTTGGCTGAAAACTATAATTATGAAGTGAGTATTTTAACATTAAATTCAGAGGGAGAGGATTTATTTTATGTTTTTAGCCCTAAAATAACCTTCTATGATATAAAAGCTTCTGGAAATCCAATCAGCTATTTTTTAAGTTTTTGGAAAGGGATTAAAAAAGTTTTGAAATATGTTAAACCTGATGTAATATCTGTTTGTGATGATGGTTTAAAAGGGATATTATTTCCTTTAATTTTTGGAAAGAAAATTCCAATTATTTATGAAAGGCATGTATCTAAGCAAATTGAAAATAAAAGTGATAATTTGTCATTTAAAGAGGCTTTAAAGTCTAAAATTGTTTTTTATTTTATGAGTTATGGAGGAAAACAGTTTAATAATTTTGTAGTTTTAACCAAAGGAAATTTAAAAGAATGGAATTTAACTAACTTAATGGTGATTTCAAACCCATTACCGTTTAATACTGATGAAAAATCAACTTTAATGAATAAAAAAGTATTGGCTGTTGGAAAACACAGTTTTCAAAAAGGCTATGACCGTTTATTAGAGAGTTGGGAAATAGTTTATAGAAAACATCCTGATTGGAAATTAGAGGTATATGGAAATCCGAAGCAAAGTTTAGGGTTAGAAAAAAAAGCAAAAGAGTTAGGTATTTCAAAGGCAGTATCGTTTTATCCACCTGTAAAGGATATTCAAGAAAAATATAAAGATTCATCAATTTATGTAATGAGCTCTCGTTTTGAAGGCTTTGGGATGGTATTGATTGAAGCCATGAGTTTTGGTGTGCCTTGTATATCTTTTGATTGTCCATATGGTCCATCCGATATTATTAGTGATGGGGAAGATGGTCTTTTAATTGAAAATGGAGCAATACAAGAATTTGCAGATGCCATTGTAAAATTAATTAAAAATGAGCATTTACGTAAAATTATGGGGGTAAAGGCAAAAAAAAATATACAGCGGTTTTCTCCAGAGACTATTATAAAACAATGGGATGAATTATTTAAATCTTTAATTTAATTATGTTTGATTTTATTCCACTAGAGTATTATACTCCCATATGGTATTATACTATATTAATTTTAGTTTTATTAGCATTTATTCAATTACAAACAAAAGGATATGTTATTTATAATACTAATAAAAAAAAATATGCATCACTAATATTGTTATTAGGTGTAATCTTGTATATGGGTTTAAGACCTATTAGTTTTGTTTTTGTTGATATGGGGACCTATAGCAGAATTTTTGAATATTATGCAAATGGGGCACAAGTAAATATTTTAGGGAAGGATGTTTGGTGGAATATTTTTATGAAGGTTTGTAGTGGTATCATGACAGCTGAATACTTTTTTTTATTATGCTCAATATTTTATATTACACCACTTTATATTGTAAGTAAAAAATGGTTAGGGGGTAATCGTTATTTTATATTTTTAATGTTTATTGCTTCCTTTTCTTTCTGGGCTTATGGTACCAATGGTATTCGTAATGGTATCGCAACCTCACTATTTGTTCTAGGAATTTCTTATACAAATAAAAGAATATTTCAATACGCTATTATAACATTGTCATTTTTCGTCCACGCTAGTACTATTATTCCAATTTCTGCTTTTATACTTTCAATATTTTATAAAAACCCTAAGCATTATTTAATGGGTTGGTTTTTCTGTATACCCTTATCGTTGGCTTTTGGAGGGCTATTTGAAAACTTATTTGCTTCACTCGGTTTTCAGAATG
>TARA_B110000090_G_scaffold89704_1_pt1 | contig 13262 bp, 11 predicted proteins | sample TARA_B110000090 | Tara Oceans TARA_B110000090 (sample SAMEA4397239) | marine metagenome | biome: Polar Biome; feature: [SRF] surface water layer (ENVO:00010504); material: water (ENVO:00002006), including particulate matter (ENVO:01000060) such as... | depth 5 m
GGGTAGAGCTCTAGACGGTCATCAGGTTATTGTTTGGACTTCTTCAACGACCTCCGATGGTACAGAGCAAAATTTTGAAACAACGACAATAGCGAGATCAGAGACTCCAGGGCATGAGAATTTTATTATTGGTACCATCAGTGGATGGATGTCTATACAAAAAGATGGATTGTGGAATCGTGGCACCGAAGAGGTACCATTAAAAGGAATTAACGATCCTTGTCCTACAGGTTTTAGAGTCCCTACAGAAACCGAATGGAATGCAGAGCGATCTTCTAACGGCGGACCTATTTCAGGTGCTTTTACGAGTATTTTAAAGCTCCCATTGCCAGGCTATCGCGAAGAGGATAATGGTACGCTTACTTATCTAAATACGTATGGAATTTATTGGACGAGTAAAATTAAAAGTCCTCACGCACGCTCTATGCGTCTCTATAGCGATAATATTTCCATTGGTACCACGGGTCGTTCTCGCGGATCTTCAGTTCGTTGTATTCAGGAATAATTGCTACGCTGTGCAGAGAAGTATCTCATTATTAGTTTTGAGGCTTATAAAAAAAGATTTATAGTTGATTTTAGCCCTTTAAAGCAGCATTCTAAAAGAAAATGATTTTAAATTTAGAAACAGGAACCTAACCAAGTGAATCAAACATTATTTTATAGATTTTTTATAACACGGATTTTTTTAACAAAACGATCGTCTTTCATCAAACAATACAGACGAATTCGACTCATTTATTGCTGCTTTTGTCACTGCTCTCCCCGCTAACGTAATTCATTGTTAGCTGCTCTTATCGAAAAAAAAGCACTCTTTATCGAAAATATGCGAGCCGAAGGTTCGATGTAGCATCGTGTAATTATTTTCACCAAAATTCCAAATATTATTCATGCAACTAAAAAGTTCTTTTTCAACAAAGAAATACCTACTATTTTTTTTCTGTTCCATGGAACGCTCATAAATGCTCAAACAGACTTCATCCTAAAGTTTAATACCGAAAACGATGCCTGCAGGAAGCAAGGAAATTATACTACCAATTACAGGAGTTTATGATGTAGACATCAACGATGATGGTATTTATGGAGATTCAGACAATACATCACTATCATTAGATAACTTATCCGGCACCCAAACCATTACTTTCTCGACTGCTGGGGAACATACCATACGGATACGACCAAACCCAGTAAATAATCCAAGTGGAGAATTGAGTATTTCTTTTAAGAATCAGAATCCCGAAAAATTAGTAGCCATACAGCAATGGGGTACTGTTATTGTTTGGACAACAATGAATGCTGCATTTTACAATTGCAACAATCTTGCGATAACAGCAACAGGTGTGCCAAATTTAACTCAAGTTACAGACATGGCATATATGTTTGATGGAGCTTCTAGCTTAGTTTCAGGGATTAGTGGCTGGGATGTTTCAAATGTTACAGACATGTCCAGTATGTTTAGAGGAGCTACTAGTTTTGATTCAGAACTTAGTAGCTGGGCTGTTTCTAGGGTTACAAACATGTCCTCTATGTTTTATAATGCTGCTAGTTTTACTTCAGACCTAAGTAATTGGGCTGTTTCCAATGTTTTAAACATGTCCTATCTGTTTAGACATCCGATCAGTTTTACATCAGATTTGAGTAGTTGGAATGTTTCTAATGTTACAAACATGTTTAGCATGTTTAGAGTAGCGACTCATTTTAATTCAGATTTGAGTGCTTGGGATGTTTCTAATGTTACGAATACTGCTTTGATGTTATACGGAACTACTCAATTTGATTCAGACTTGAGTGATTGGGATGTTTCTAACGTTATCCAGATGTATCTGATGTTTGGCGCAGCGACTAGTTTTACTTCAGATTTGAGTCGTTGGAATGTTTCTAATGTTACAAACATGTCTGGGGTCTTTAGAGGAACGACTCGTTTTGATTCAGATTTGAGTAGTTGGAATGTTTCTAACGTTACAGATATGGGGGACATGTTTACTGGCGCTACTAGTTTTACGAATGCTCATTACGATTTACTTTTAAACGGCTGGGCTTCACTTTCCGCACCAGATGCTAGAACCTTTGGAGCCCCTCCAACCACCTATTGTGCAGGAGCTGCAGCAAGAAACACCTTAGTAGAAAACCATGGTTGGACAATTACTGGTGACACAGGACTTCAGTGTACGAATGCATTTTTAGTAGGAGGCACTACCGATTGGGACACCGCAAGTAATTGGAGTTTAGGTACCATACCAACCTCCGCTAACAATGTATCTCTTAATTCAGGAACTCATAGCGTCGCTTCTGGCGATATTGTTGCCAATAATCTCACGATAGGTAGTTCATCAAGCCTTACCGTTGTCGGAAATGTTAACAATTCAGGAACCCTTACGCTAAACTCCGAAGGCGCCCTTATCGCAGCCAATACCACCACCTTAAACCTAACGGTTGACAAAGGTTTAGCAACCTCAAATTGGTATTTATTTTCTTCCCCTGTTATAGGTCAAGACATTGATGTTTTTGCCACCAGCGAAGACATTGCATTGGGAACCGGAGCCAATCGTGGAATCGGAACCTATAACAATGCAACCCCAGGGTATGAATACTATCAAAGCGGCGCTTCAGGTTCCGGAGCATTTACTTCAGCCACAGGAAACACACTCAAGTTAACCTCAGCAGGCAGCGTTTCCTTTACAGGAACACTTGCTACAGATGGAATTTCAATCGGATTGACCGACCATTCAGGAAGCGGAGGAACTGCGTATAACTTAATCGGGAATCCCTACCCTTCCTTTATTCCCACAAACAACAGTTCAGACGCAGTGCATAATGTTTTGGCCGTTAATAGCGCAGAACTCGAAGAACAAACCCTTTGGTTTTGGGACCAAGCTACCGATTCCTATAACACGATCAACCATGCGAGTTCAAGCCGACTTATTTCCCCCACGGAAGGTTTTTTCGTGAAAGCAAAAATAGGAGGAGGTACAACAAATCAATTTCAATTTACAGAAGCAATGCAGCACCCCGAAATTACAGGAGGCGCAGGCAGAACCAGCTCGAGACCCGAAATAAAGTTTTCCATAAGCAACGGAAGCATCGAGAAAAGCACCGAAATATACTATATTGAAGGAACCACCACCGGTTTTGACAATGGGTATGACAGTTCCGTTTTTGGAGGCGCAAACAACAGCTTCAATGTCTTTACCCATTTAGTAACAGTTACAGATACACGTAATTTTGGCATTCAAACACTGCCCGAGAGTAACTTTGAAGAGACGGTTGTTCCTGTAGGCGTAAAAGCCGAAGCAGGCAGTACGATTACATTTACCGCCACGAGCACAAACCTTCCCCAAGAGATGAATGTCTATTTAGAAGATAAGGACACCAATAGTTTCAGTCGATTAAATACAACCGACGGAACTTATAGCACAACACTAACAGCAGCATTGAACGGTGTCGGACGTTTTTATGTACATACCACACAAAGTGTGTTAAAAGTAGCAAAAGCCTTTGTTTCCGACATCCGTATTTACAATACAAACCTAAGAATTACAAGCTTGCAAACACAAGGAGCAGCAAAAGTAAAATTGTACAGTCTTCAGGGCAAAGAAATAAGCAATCACTCTTTTATGCTAGAGAAGAACAATAACATTGCCCTTCCAGGCCACTTAGCCCAAGGAGTTTATTTGGTACAGCTCCAAGTCAATGAGGTTCAACAAACAAACAAAATAGTTATAGACTAGGATTCATTATGAAAAATACAGAAACCAGGCAGAAGAATATGCAAGATGTTTCTCGACAAGAGGCGCTTCAGAAAATCAGCAAATACAGTAAATATACGGCTCTAACTGCAATAGGTACCTACCTACTCTTAAGTCCACAAACAGCACAGGCCTCCAGTCCAGAAGCACCCGGAGCTGATTTTTAATAAAAGAACTAGCGGTCAATAAAGAGGCATCTTAAAAAACAATTGCTAAGCAGTACTTGTCAAAGTTGAATCCAGAACAATGGTTTCAGTGTATAACAACAAACTTCAACCGCGAATCATTTAGCGGTTGAAGTTTTTTTTGTGAGTACGCTGTGGAAAGATTTTTTTGAGAGAATATAAAATAAAATGAGTACTACTTGAGGATTGCGTTTTAATTAGGGGGGATTAAAGCTATAGGAGTATTTTGGAACTACTTTAAGTTAATTTGCAGAAGATTCTTTTTTTGGAACTTGAAAGTGGTTTAATGGAAATCGATGGATTCTTTAATTCATCAACTTTGTGCTTTACTGAAGTGGATGCCTTTTTACTAAAAAGTAGAAACGATTTCAATTAGAAATAGAAACAAGCCTCTTGTTCAAAAAATAAGTTGTGAACTTATGAAAACGAACCGTATTCGGAAAGTTTAAAAAAGCAATTTAAAAAACAGGAAATCAATCTGTTTTTTTGATTCTAATGAGGTACTTAATAAGACTAAAAAATGGAAAAAATAATTTTAAGTATTGCTTTCTTGGTAGCAAGTATTAACACGATTGGTCAAGTGGGTCTTGATACATCAGACTTAACAGTTTCTTCCAGAGTAGAAATTTCAAGTACCATAAAAGGACATTTATTGTCTCGTATGACGCAAGTACAAATAGATGCCATTGTTTCTCCTGCAGCGGGATTGATGGTCTATTGTGCAGATGAAAAGGTAAAAGGAGTGTATCTCTTTAACGGGAACATATTTCTAAATGTAAGTTCTGGTTTGTCATTTGAAGCGACAGGTGTAAGTGCTATTGTTACAAAATCCAGCAACCCTGCAGCAGCGGATGCTCTTAGTTTATCAGATTTAACAAGTGTGGGTGTAGTTGATGTAAGAAATTATCAAACACTTTATGAAGAAGCAATTACAGGTGCTTCTTCTGCACCAACAACGCTAGCCGCATTGCAAACAATTATAGACAGGGTAAATACAGCAGGAACTCCAACAGTTACTGCTGCTTCAGGAGCAATATGGATGGATAGAAATTTAGGAGCAACGCAAGCAGCAAAGTCAACTACAGATAGGGCTTCTTATGGAGGTTATTATCAATGGGGTAGAGCATCAGATGGACACCAAGTTTTAAGTAACACCACCACCAGAGCAACATCTGCAACAGATATCCCTGATCATGGCGATTTTATTACTGGAAATGATGATTGGCGTGCCAATCAAAATGATGATTTATGGCAAGGAGTAGCAGGCACAAACAATCCCTGTCCTTCTGGTTTTCGAATTCCCACAGAAGAGGAATGGAAAACTGAATTTGCTGCCGAATCAATTTCAAGTGCTGCAACGGCTTTTTCAAGCACCTTAAAACTTTCATTAAGTGGCTATCGTAGTAACGGCATTACTAGTCATTTGAATAATTTAGGTTCCTATGGAATGTATTGGTCCAGTTCTGTAAAAGGCATTAGGAGTCATTTTATTTATTTCTATGCCTCTATAACAGATTTGACCAACGACGGCAGTCGCGCAATCGGCATGTCAGTCCGTTGTATTAAGAACTAGTTTTTGCCAGTTTATTTTAAGGGCACATTATCTGTTTAAAAACAAAAGACATCAATCTATTTATAATTAAATAGTTGAGGTTTTTATGTAGGCCCCTTACGATTCCATTTTCGAATGCATTCCATAAAAAAGAAAGAGGAGATACCGTTAAAAGAAGTACTTCCTTTTTTGAATAAGTGGGGTGTCCGAATGCTATAAAATTCTAATAGCCGTGTCCTGGTTTAAAAATAACTCAACCACCACTTGTCTTTATTATTTTGTTTATAGGTGTCGAATTTTTTACAAATTGGATACAGCAAAAGAATGATCCCAATCCAAACTGTATAAACCACCCAAAGCGGATAGCCAAACCCTTTTAATATTGGTGATTCTGTAACCCAATCTTGTAAAATCATTGTTTGCCAACCAAATCCAGAAAACTCTGCAAAGAGGATGGCAATAAGATGAATAAGATAAAGATGTAGGATGTAGTAGAAAAACGGCACTCTCCCAAAAGTGCTAAAAAAGTCAACCACTTTGCCTTTTAGTTTTTCTGAATTTGCCAAGAAAATAAAAGCGGCACCCAATGTCATTAATAAATAATCTAAAGATGGCGGATATTTTGAAGGATTTAAAAAAGAAATTAAACTTTTCGAAAACAACCCATAATTTTCCCAAGGTATTGGATCGCCGTACAGATTTGTGAATCGTAAAAACACGAATGCTGTAATTGCTAAAAAACCGATGGTATTAAAAAGGTTTTTTCTTTTTACGCTGTCATAGGATTTGTCATAAAAAGGGCCAAAATAATACCCCAAAGACATTACGGCAACCCATGGAATTATTGGGTACGCAACAAAAAATTCGCGTCCAGAATCTAAGTTATAGATACTGAATTCGTGAAGGATTGACCAAAAGACATTGCCATTAAAGTGAACTGTATCTATAAGGTTATGCCCAAAAATGAGCAGGAGACTAAAGAGCAAAATAACATTTCTCCGAAGGTGAATTAATCCCGCTAAAAGAAGCATGCTAATTCCCAACGACCAAATAACCATTAATCCGAGGGTTGTAAAATAAATATCAAAAAACCAACCAAAATTAACGATGACCAATTCAACAAAAACCAACCAAAGACCCCGTTTTAACAAAAAGCTAGATAATTCTTTTTTAGATTTCCTTTTCCCAGCCATAAATGCCGAAGTTCCTGCTAGAAAACAAAAAATGGGAGCACAAAAATGGGTGATAAATCGTGTAAAAAAAATCGGCAACGTACTTTGCTCTGGATCTGCTGGATCAAAAAAAAAAGCGGGGAAGTGAATGAAGTCTCGTATATGGTCCAATGCCATAATAACCATTACTAAACCTTTTAAGACGTCAATGGATTTTATTCTAACTTTAGGGGTTACTGTTATAAAATTTTTATCTGCTTTGTTAAAGTGCCTATTCTAATTAAACTTTTTATAAATGCCCTACAATCAGCATTCTTTATCTCTTTATTGATTTCTTTTTTTAGAAAAAACAACAAGGAAGACATAAAAAAAAGATTGCCTATTTTCTTGTATTTCATGTTTCGTTTTTTTGAACACCAAAGAGAAGGATGTTGTGTCTCACTCCTTAAATGTTTTGTTGAAAAACAGTCAAAAAAACACAAATTTAATACGAACTTGATGAATTAATAGCGGGGTATTGTAATTGTATAATATTTCAATAAAATAATACAACAAACCTATTTGTTCAGCTCAAAATTATGATTTAAATTGAAAAAATACTGTCTTTTTATGTTTCTCAAGCCCATTTTTGAGAATGAAAAGCGAGCATACCCAATAAGATTTAAGCCATACTATAACAACACACTTGTTGGAGATACTTCAAACAAACCAAAACCATACATTATGAAATATAGATTCCTCATTTTAATTCTTTTTATCTCCGCAGCTATTTCTGCGCAAGAAAAAAAAGACTCAATAGCAATTGTTCAATTATTAAAAGACGATTATAGTACTTTACAGACACATGATTTTAATGCACACAAGAAAAACTGTACAGACAATTACTTACTTATTGAATATGGAGAGATCTGGGATATGAACAAGGAGGCCGATTCTTTCAAAGAAAATGCACATACAGTTTTTGAAAGAACAGATTACTTCGACTTCAAATACATCAAGGTACTTAAAAATATAGCCTATGCCGTTTACAGTTTGAAATCCGATTTTGTAGAGAAAGGGAAATCAGAGCAAATGCATTGGAGTGAGAGTGCGATTTTTAGAAAAATAGAAGGAGTCTGGAAAATTGAACTAATCCATTCATCACCACACCGTCAAAAATCGAATTAACAGTTAAAAAAAACTGGAAGCCAATGCACATTTTAAAACGAAAGAACTTTGTAAAAGCACTCTTTCTTTTATTTCTTTTTAGCACAAATCTTCTTAGCCAAAAACAAGTACCGAAAAAGAGAATAACAGCACCCGACCACACCATTACTTCAAAAATAATGGATAAGGATTATCAATTGTATATTTCATTCCCCAAAAACTATAGTACAAAAGATACCATTTCATATCCTGTATTATATGTTTTAGATGGTCACTTTTCGTATCCTTTATTTAAAGGGGTACAAAATTTGTTGAGTACTGCAGGAAGTATTGAAGAAGTCCAAACAATAACCTGATGACCGTCTAGAGCTCTACCCCATTGGTATAAATTGCCATAAGCCAGATGATCGGTACTCGAAGTCGCTACTTGAGTCGCTCCCAAATTTCGATCCATCCATACCTGACCTGTGGGAGAGGTTACCGTGTTTGCATAGAAAACCTCCAATTCAGCAAATGACATGCCAGAAGTTGTATGTACAAAATCGGCCCCATCATAGTAATAGATCCCTTTTAAAAGCATATCCGTACAAAAGACCTCAAGACCTAATGCGGGCGAGGCAATGGCTTCTATTTGTTCCTGAGTCATTCTGGGTAATAAGAGTCCTTTTGTAGAACTGAAGATTTCTAAAGCGGCAGATTCATCGACTACCGAGGTACCAATACCTACTTGGCCGGATGTGCTAAAACTGGAGACTACTAGGATAATAATACTATATATGATTTTTTTCATTTTTTATTTTTCGTTGCTATTTCACCATCAGATATCATAAAAATACGAACCTGCTATTTTGCTCGTCTTGGCAAAACCGTTAACACATAGATTTCGTTTCTTATTTGTAAAGTCAATATTGATATTTAACTTAGGTGCTTTATAATTAATTTCCTAAGGGAACAAACGTCGTGATTGACTGTCAATAACAGAGGAAATACTTCTCTGTAATTCCTTGCTAAAACGATCTTTCCTAATAATAGACTGAAACGATGTGTTCTCTAAAAGCTAAAAGTTCGGTTAATGACAGAAAGCCAAGTGTACCTGTTATTACATTCATCACAAGAATAGACACGACTGTTAGGGATGATTCTTGAAAAACCTTTTCTTCTCACCCTCTTTTTAGATTTGGACTTACATTTGGGACACACTTTCATTTTTTCATTTTTTTATCTACTTATTCTTATCCCCTTCTTTACAAGTTCTTTTTTCTCATGAATAACCAAAATCACGACGTACGAAGTTTGGGTGGTTTTCATAACAAGGAGTTGTTGTTAATGAAGCATTACTCTTTTGACAATTGTTCTACAATAGAAGGTTCGTCAAACTCAATTAATAATTTCATTTCTTCAATCACCTCTGTTCTTTTATTTTTTGACAAGGGTACAACTATGTTGTTTCTTAAGACAACACTTGAAATTGAAACTTGAAGCACTTTCTTTAGATTTACAACAGAAGAACGGTGTATTCTTTTAAAATAAAGAGGCAGCTTTACTAAAAAATCCTTAGTGGTTGAATAGACAATATGGTTTTCAGTTGTTGTGATTAATTTAATATAATCACCACGAGACACCGCACATAAAATAGACGTTACATCTATAATATGATATCCTTTGTTTGTATAAATTTGGATGGTTTTTTTCTCTTCATTTAAATTTGACAACTCTAGGATTTCGTTTTTAATCGTATTAAAGTCAACTTTTGACCTTAAAACAGTAACGTTAAAATTATCAATTAAATGTCTTAAATTGGTTGTCTCTCCGTCTGATCTAAAATAAGACGCCTCTACTTTTATCGAAAAAGAAGTACTTTCTTTGAGAAAGGGATGTAAAACAAAAACAGCACTGATAAAAATATCCATATTAAAAAAACAACATCTGCTTTAAAAATCAAATTCTTTAACGAAACAAGCGCAGTAGTAATGTCTTTATATCGATATAAATTAATTTCATTAATTTTAAGATATTGCTCTTGAGCTACTGATAAAATTTCATTCTGAAAGTAATCATCAATAACAATAATATTCATTCAGGTTTTTATCGGGGGTTTTCAAAGGTAGATTTTGTTTAAAGATAAAAGCTTCTATTTTTATTTGAGAAGATTATATAATTTCAAGGATATTAAATAATCATTTCTCCTTAAATTCTTTACGAAGCTTCGTTGCAAAATACATGTAAATATTCCTTTTTATATAGAGTTCCTTTATAAGCAACAAAAAACTTGAGTTCTTTTTCAATACCTTTGAGCCCGTAATTTACAGTAACCAAACCCTAAACAAACCGCTCTTTTATCTACACAATATTGAAATGACGCAAAAAAGATTACACTTTATAGATGCCATGCGCGCATTTGCAATTCTAATGATGCTTCAAGGTCATTTTATTGGACTTAGTTTAAAAGAATTTGATGTATTGTCTTCCTTAAAAAGAAGCACCGGAACCTCTGGATCGCTACTTTTTGATGGGTGGTACTTTATGAAAGGGCTTACAGCGCCCTTGTTCTTTTTTGTTACTGGGTTGGTTTTTGTTTTTTTATTACTGCAAAGTCACCACCCAGAGAAACGAAACCCGAGAGTAAAAAAAGGGGTCATAAGAGGTTTGGAGCTCATTTTCTGGGGGTATTTGCTGCAGCTAAATTTGCGGTATCTCACAAGTACTTTTTATAGCGGCACCCCTATAATTTATGCCTTCCATGTATTGCAATGTATTGGGGTAAGCATTTTAATCTTAATCGGTTTGTACCTCCTTTCCAAAAGCATAAAAAGCATCCCTTTATTCCTTTACTTCTTGGTTACTGGTGTCTTTATTTTTGGCGTATATAGTCCCTTAAAAACGGTAGCGTCATTTCCTGCAAACAGTCCGCAACTCCTTCAAAACATTTTTAAGGGACCTCATGCTATTTTTCCACTGATTCCATGGGCTGGCTTTGTTCTATTTGGCGGAGTCTTTGGCGTTGTAGTGCATACTTTTAAAAAGAAATTAACCTACATTACCCTAAGTATTGCCCTACTTGCAATTGCTTTTGGTTTGAAATACATTTCTTATAAACATGGCGCTGTATGGCTCTACAATCGATTGGCAGAAGTGCTCATCGTAACGGTTGTTTTTATACAACTCGAAAACTGGTTTTCTAAAAGATGGAAATTATTTTTATCCGTTGGACAAAAAACACTTTTTGTATACCTCTGGCATACCATTGTATTGTATGGAGGAATTGTAGGGTTTGGGTTGACCAATTTCATAAAACGACAACTTAGTGCTCCTGAAGCCATTTTTGGTGCCCTGCTCTTTTTAATCGGCTTTGTCTATTTCTCGAAATTAAGTCCCTTTTTTGATGCGCTTAAAACACGAGTTTATAAATTTTTAAAACTGCCCGTTTCTTAATACTGCATTTCATTGCGTTCTTTTTCACAAAACAGAAAAGGAAGTTCATTCTTACAATCTTTTTAATATCTTTGAAAATCAACTAAAAAATAATTCTTAAAAAAATGGATGCTTTTATTCTCTATTTTAAAATGGGCTTTTACCATGTTTTAGACTTTTCTGCCTACGACCATATCCTATTTCTAATTGTACTGGCCGTTGTATTTAGTTTTAAGCAACAGAGAAAAGTGGCTTGGTTGGTTACTCTTTTTACCATTGGGCATTCTATCACTTTGGGTTTATCTGCCTTTGGGTTTTTAAACGTAAGCACAAATCTTATCGAGTTTTTAATTCCGGTGACTATTCTAATAACCGGTTGTATTAATGTTTTTAGAGCAAAAAAATCAGCTTCAGGAAAAGAGAATATTAATTTAGTTTTTGCTCTCTTTTTTGGTTTAATTCACGGATTGGGCTTTTCTACTTATTTTAAAATGATGGTGAGTAAGGGGGAAGACAAAATAATGCCACTCTTAGAATTTGCATTGGGTATCGAGGTTTCACAAATTATCATTGTATTTGCAATACTTGTCCTTGGAACTTTTCTTGATTTTTTTACAAGAGTTTCCAAAAGAGATTGGATTTTAGTAACCTCTTCAATCGTTATTGGGGTTTCTTTACAAATAATGCTAGAACGCGTGTTTTGGTGAAAATGGGAAGGACTTTCTCAAAAAAAGAAATCTTCAAACAGTTCTTTTAACTAAAATTTTGTCACCGTATTAACGTCTTTATTCTACAAATCTTTTTACTTTCGTAGTCATGACAGAGAAAAAGCAATTAAAATACGATACTGCTTACCTAAAAATGGCCTTCGAGTGGGGGAAACTTTCGCATTGTAAGCGCAAACAAGTAGGGGCACTAATTGTGAAAGATCGAATGATTATTTCTGATGGATTTAATGGAACTCCCACCGGTTTTGACAATTGTTGTGAAGATGAAGAAGGGCTTACAAAATGGGAGGTTTTACATGCAGAAGCAAACGCACTTTTAAAAGTTGCTGCTTCTACACAATCTGCAAAAGACGCTACTTTATATATTACCCTTTCGCCATGCACGCAATGCAGCAAACTCATTCACCAAGCAGGAATAAAAAGAGTCGTATACGCAAATGGCTATAGAGATAGAGCAGGTTTAGATTTCCTGAAAAAAGCAGGTGTAAAAACGATGCATTTATCTTATGAATAAAAACAACCTACCCATCTATTTTTCGTTCGCTGTGATTTTCGGAATCTTAATTGGTTCCTTTTTTAACGGAGGCTCAAGTTCATTTACCTCCTTTTCTTCGAATGCGAAAAATGAATTAAAAATAAAAAAACTACTCAACTACATCCAAAGAGACTATGTAGACACTGTAAACACCGACAAACTATTGGATGGTGCAATTGCACAAATGCTTAACAAATTAGACCCTCATTCTGTCTATATTCCCAAAGAAAACCTACAAGAAATCACAGAATACATGCAAGGTAATTTTGTAGGAATTGGTGTGCAGTTTCAAATGATAGAAGATTCCATTACCGTTATTCAACCCATAAAAGGAGGCCCAAGTATAAAGGCAGGAATTAAGTCCGGTGACCGAATTTTGATGGCTGATAAAGACACTTTGTTTGGTAAAAAAATAAGAAGGAACAATGTTCCTAAATTTTTAAAAGGAAAACCCGCAACAAAAGTTGCTTTACAAGTTTACAGAAAATCGACTGATAGTCTTTTTACCGTTTCAATTACCCGTGGTAATGTGAATATTAAAAGCGTAGACTTGGCCTATATGATCAATGACAATCTTGGGTACATCAAACTCGACCGTTTTGCTAGAAATACCTATCGCGAATTCAAAACTTCTTTACAAGCTTTAAAAAACAAAGGAATGACCGATTTGATCTTAGATTTGCGCGGTAATGGTGGTGGGTTTATAGACATTACAAATAGCATTGTTGATGAATTTTTAGAAGATAAAAAACGCATTGTTTTTACAAAAAACAACAAAAATGAAATCACA
>TARA_B110000090_G_scaffold199321_1_pt1 | contig 13238 bp, 12 predicted proteins | sample TARA_B110000090 | Tara Oceans TARA_B110000090 (sample SAMEA4397239) | marine metagenome | biome: Polar Biome; feature: [SRF] surface water layer (ENVO:00010504); material: water (ENVO:00002006), including particulate matter (ENVO:01000060) such as... | depth 5 m
GATCACTTGCGGGATCGCGAATAGGCCAATCAACGCAGGGATCACATTGATCCCCCCGCTGACAGATGAATGAAAAATAAACCGCTGCGCACCCATGATGTCGTCAAAGCCAATCGTCGCAAGCCAAAGCCCGATACAGCCCGACAGCAAGCCCTTTACAACAGAACTGGAATCCAGCGTGCCGATCACGGTCACGCCAAGGATCGCCAGCCAAAACAAATGCGACGGACCAAATGACAGCGCCCATTGCGCCAGCACAGGTGTTAAAAAGATGAGCAGAAGAACACCGAACACTCCACCAATCGCCGAGGAAATAAACGACAGTTGGAGCGCCTTTGCACCCTCGCCCTTAAGCGCCATTGCGTGCCCATCAAGTGTGGTCGCGATATTGGCAGGCGCACCCGGAATTTTCAAAAGGATCGCGCTGACAGCACCCCCCGCGACCGTCGACGTATAGGCGGCACCAAGCAAGATCAGGCCTTGCTGTGGTTCAAGCTTAAACGTGAACGGGATCAACAATGCGACCGCCATCGTGGGTGACAATCCGGGCGTCGCCCCAAGGATCAGCCCACCAATTGTACCCAACAGCAAAAGGCCGAAATTCATCGGGGCAAACACTTCATCCATATAGAACAGAAATTCCACGCGCCGTTGCCTCCCAGTATTGGTGCGGTTGACATATTAAGCTAAACAATGAAAATAGTTTTGCAAATGTTTTCATAAATTCATGTATTTTTGGTGATAAATGTCTGGTAAAAAACAGAAAAAAGTGGATATAGTCAGTGTTGCAAAGGCCGTAAAGGTATCTGCATCAACAGTGTCGCGTTACTTTAATCACCCCAATTTGGTGAAACTTGCGACCCGTCGCAAGATTGAGTCCGCCGTGCGCAATCAAGGGTACATCCGCAATAGGGCCGCCCAAACCATCCACGGAATTCGCAGCGGCACCATCGGCGTTTTGGTCCCAACTTTGGATCACGCAATATTTGCCGAAGTCGTACAAGCGTTTTCTGACACCGTTGCCGAACACGGATTCACGATCTTGTTGGCGTCTTATGGCTACGATCAGAAACGCGAATATGCGAACCTGCGAAAGTTATTGGAACATCGCGTTGACGGCGTTGTTCTTACCGGACTTGAACATGATGAAGCCATTTTTCAGCTTATCGATAGCCAAAACATCCCGTCGGTTCTGATGTGGAATTATGCTGAAACATCTCGGTATCCCAGCATAGGGGCCGACAACGCATTGGCTGGCAAGCTGATCGCAGAACACATTCTGTCATTGGGGCACCGTGATATCGCGTATATGTTTCCACCAACGACTGGCAATGATCGCGCTGAGGGAAGACGATCATCGGTCATCAAAACGCTGAACGCTGCTGGGGTCATAGTCCCAGAGCATTGGCAGCTTACAACGGTCTATAGTATTTCGACATCCAAACGGGACACTCAAGATCTACTCAAAGCAGCGCAAAAACCGACTGCCATAATATGCGGGAACGACATCCTTGCGACAGGCGCGCTTTATGGTGCCACCGCCGCAGGGCTATCGGTTCCCAACGATATTTCGATTGCTGGGATCGGCGACTTTAAGGGGTCGTCTGACATTGAACCTGCACTGACAACGGTACGCCTACCTGCCAAACGCATTGGTCAAAATGCGGCGATCGCGCTGGCCAATGCAATCGTGAAGCCGGACGAAATTGTAACTGGCACACATTGCGAACCAGAGTTGATTATACGCGGTTCTTGCGCCAAAATCTGATCCGCCAGCTGCCAGCAGCGCTCATCCAATTTTCTCAACCTGAACATAATCCGTGCCGCAACACCCACCAACGACATTCATTTCCAGGTTGGCGGCCCGAATATCAACGTATTGGCCCGCCAATTCATCAGGATTCCCTTCCTCAAGATGACCCAACTGACACGATGTTGCATGATCCATATATGACACGTTTGCCCACAGCTCGCGTGAAAGTGCGGGGACCAAAATCAATAGGATGCGCGCAACTGATCGTGGAAAGTTAAAGCAGATGCCCAACAAGCCATCCCTATTCAGCATCTTTCCATTTAACCGGGGTAACGTAAACGATGCTGCCATCAACACTGACCATCACATCGCCGTCTTGAATATTAACCTGCAACCTCATCGACCGACTTGCCAGCTTGGCCAGTGCGCTGGTGTCGTCTTCTGAAAAATTGATTACTTTAAGGTTATCAAATCGGGTGGTCTTGTTTTTGATTTTCTCCCACCACATCTCGGCCGTTCTGCCGCCGTAACAATAGACAATCACCTCGTCGGATTTGCCACTCGATTGCCGCACAACCTTCTCGCCTGGAAGTCCCAACGCCACCCACAACTCAAGCTCGCCACTCAGGCTTTTCTGCCAAATGTCTGGCTCGTCATCCGTTGAAATGCCTCGCGTCATCTCTAATTGATCATGGGCATTCAGTGCAAAAGCAAGAATACGCACCATGAGCCGTTCATCCGTCTCTGACGGATGTTTGGCAACGGTCAGATTATGGGTCTCATAATAGTGACGATCCATATCTGAAACGGACAGTTCAACTTTATAGATGGTGGCCTTTTGTGCCATGATTTGTCCCTGAGAAGCGAAGATAGGACTGTTTAATGCGTCTGGTAACTTTGTGAAAGCATAAAGCAACTGGTATCGCACCGCTTTATATGAGGTATTCTTCCTGTTTTGATCAAACGTCAGAATTCACGGACGTCATACTCATCCCAATCGCCCTTGACCGCCGCTGGAAAAATTAAATAGTGTCAGCCCAAGCCAGGCTGTAAATTCATGTCCGCTACCAAATTTCCTGCCAGTGCCACGTGCTTCAATACCAACAAAGCAAGGTGCAACCTTAGGCCCCAATGTGGGAAGCAACTTTGCTTGACCATAGCGAGTTTAACCGTCAGGCTCTCTATGAGTTGGGGGTTTCATGTATCGTTTCATTATCTATTTGATGGCAATTATGCCTTGCTTCGCTATGGCGAATGAATTGCCCGCCCCTGTGGTTGATGCAGACTATCGCCACGTAGATTTTGCCGAGGCTGCACTGGGCCAGTTGTTGTTTTATGACCCTTTGCTGTCAGGGAATAAAGAAGTCGCCTGCGCCACTTGCCACCACCCGCGCCATGGGACGTCTGATGGATTGTCGCTTGGACTTGGAGACGGTGGGGTTGGCTTGGGCCCCAAGCGTACAACCGATCCAGATAACATGCCAGAACAACGCGTTCCTCGAAACTCTCCCGCATTGTTCAATCTTGGTGCGCGCGAATTTACGGTTCTTTTTCATGATGGGCGCATTGGTATTGATCCCACACGTCCAAGTGGGCTGAGGACGCCACTTGATGACGACATGACCGCAGGGTTCGCATCCCTCTTGTCGGCGCAAACCATGTTTCCAGTACTAAGCCCTGATGAAATGGCGGGCCACTACAGTGAAAACGACGTCTCAAAGGCCGTCAGACAAGGCTTGATCACCGGAGAAAGCGGCGCTTGGGACATTCTTGCGCGTCGTGTTGCAGGCGTTGAAGCTTACGTGGATAGTTTCACGGCGATCTATCCGCATGTTGACCGTGCAAACCAAATTAGCTTCACGGATATCTCAAATGCTGTCGCTGCATTCATGGAGTTTGAGTGGAGGTCTGACACCGCACCGTTTGACAGTTTTCTGCGCGGCGAAACCGTCCTCTCAGAAACAGCAACCTTAGGTGCTGAGCTATTTTACGGTGAAGCAGGGTGCTCGGGATGCCACAGTGGACCATTCCAAACGGATCATGACTTTCACGCCATGGCCACGCCGCAGATTGGGCCGGGCAAAGCGGCGCGGTTTGAAAGCCATGCACGTGACGAAGGGCGGTTTCGTGTCACAGGCAACCCAATCGATGCTTATAAATTTCGGACACCATCTTTGCGAAATGTGGCAATGAGCGCCCCCTATGGCCATGCGGGGACATTTGCCACGTTAGAGGCGTTTGTCCGTAGCCACCTTGATCCAGTGGCCGCACTTGGAACGTATGATGTGACCCAAGTGGTGCTACCCAAATTTGATGTCGATGATCTTCGCGCGATGGCCGATGAAGCGGACCTGGCGGCGATAGCAGCGGCGGTTTACACGCCACCAATTGCGTTGGACGAGGCACAGATTGCAACACTCTTGGCGTTTCTGGACAGTTTAACCGATACGGCCGCCATGGCCGGTCGTTTGGGCGTGCCGGCGTCTGTCCCAAGCGGTCTTTTGGTGCAGCGCTAGTTTTTCCGTATAGTCACGATCTGGTTAACATCTACATTGGCTTTCTGGGTTGTGCCATCGGGCCATGTAACCATGATGCTAGCCTCCTTTTCGCCACCTAAACCGAAATGTAGTGGCACAAGACTGCCGCCGGCATGTCCGCCACCGATGCGCCTGTGCTGCGTTTGACCATTCACCTTGACTGTCGCTCCGATCGCCGCACGATTGCCTTCGTCTTGCGAAAGTGTCACGCTGATCCAATTGTCCGTTATGCTGGTATTTTGATAAACGCGCAGCGGTGCGCGGCGGTTCACAACCACCAAGTCTAACCGTCCGTCGCCATTAAAGTCAGCGAAGGCTGCGCCGCGAGATCGCGCCATATCCGCAATACCAGCAGAGACCGAGACCTCGTCAAACGAACCCACATTATTCTGTATCAAAAGATTGTTTGGATCTTGCATCGCATTACTCGACATCTGATCAACATTGCCTTTTGCGATGAACAGGTCGAGCAAGCCATCGTTGTTCACATCCCCAAACTCCGCGTGCCAGCCTGTGGATGGTCGCCCGTCGTCGCCCAAGTGCGGCCGATGTGCATAGGTGCCGATGTTAAAGGATGCGGCAGAATAGCTTCCGTCGGCATTAGCAATTTGTAAGAGCTGGTCTCCCATGGAGGTCAACATCACCTCGTCGCGCCCATCTCCTGTCAGATCAGCGCTCGCGATGCCCATTCCCCAAAGCATCAGCTTTGGCCAACCGTCTGCTTCGCCCAAGAACCGCCGCTCTTTGATGTCCCACAGCTGTTCTTGGCCATCTCTGAGATAATAGTGCCTGTCATTTGAAATGCGCAGGGTGTTGCGCCCGCTTGCATTTGGCCCCGCAAGCATCGACAGCGCACAATGGCCAGGCGCAAGGGTTTCCCCCGCGTAGCCGGTTTGGGTGGGGCGCAAAATGGTGTTGGTATCACATGCCCCAAATGGTCCGCTCTTGTCCTTGCGGTCCACGTAATGCCCAAGCGCGATGACTGGGCGCGCGTCATCTTCCCACCATGCCGTCAACGCTGTGGTCCACTGGTCGGTTTGCGCAATGCCCCATTTGTTTGTTGCGTTTGTGAACGTGCAATTAGGACCACCCTTGAGAGCAATGTCTGGCCCCACACGCATGACGTACAAATCTGTCCAACCATCGCCATCGATGTCCATCGGATAGGCACCAGTAGTGCCAAGCATCGGAATAAGTGGCGTTTTGGCGAAGGCAAAACCACCTTGATTTTCCAGCAAGACGGCAGGGTTTTCGCCACCGGCCGCAAATATGTCGGGCTGCTGATCATTGTTACAATCAAATACCGCAACGCCGCCGCCCACAAAATGTTCCCATCCACCATCATAGACGTGCATGGGCAAACCATTTGCCCGATCGACGAATTTTATATCCGCAAAAGCAGCAGTGCCAACAAAACAGAGCACACTGAGCATGATGGTTTTAATCTTGGTTTTCATTATCGGCTTTCTCGGGTGAAATAATCTGTAGCAGCACTTAACGCTAGTGCACTTGCGCCGCGGGCCCAGACCAATCCATCCCAAGCATGCAACGCAACCTCGCAAGCATTAATGTTGCTGTTCAAGGTCAGCTTGTGCGCCTCGGCGCCCAGATCAATATCATCGAGGTTATCATAGCGTATATGCCCTCCTGACACGATGATCAGGCCGGGGTCAAAAAGCTGTACAATATTTGCGAGCCCTAAAATCAGATATTTTGCTGCATTTTCGAATATGGCCTGAGCGGCCGGATCACCGGATTTTGATGCTGCCGATAAGCGTTCCATTGTGTTTTTTTCCGTTCCAATGGCGGTTAGATCAAGGGCAGACGCTGCTTCTTTGATAAGCGCATAGTCGGCGAGATAAGCTTCGAGACAACCACGCTGGCCACAGCGGCAGAGTGCGCCACCAATTTGCACTTTGGTATGACCAAGCTCGAGCCCCATGCCGCGTGCCCCCCGAAACAGGCGATTGTTCAGAACGAGCCCCATCCCCACCCCATGTTCGACAGTCATTACTGCAAAATTGGAATTTGTGCGCCCGCCGCCAAACCAAAGTTCAGCCAAGGTGACGATATTGGCGTCATTGTCGATGAACACAGGCGTCCCCGTTCGCGCCTCAATGGTGCCCGCTAGCTTAACGTTTGCCTCGGACAAAAGCGGCGACCAAGCCACTGTGCCGGTCGTGTGGTCGACCAGGCCAGCAATGCCGATCCCGATCGCTGAAATTTGGTTTAAAGCCATTCCCGCAATTTTTAACAGGTCGGTAACCAAAAGTATGATTTCGTCGATAAGGTCTGACACGGGGCGTTTGGGAGCGCAGGCGCTGTGGGTTGTTTCAGCCAGAACAGTCCCGATAGAATCAGTGAGGATTGCGGAATGCCGTTCGTTCGCAAGGTGGATGCCAATTACATGAAAACTGTCTGGCACGATCGCAAGGGCGACAGGCGGGCGGCCTCGGACCGTAATTTCCCGATCTGGGTCCTCAATTTCTTGAATAAGGCCTGCGGCAATCAGCTCTGCTGCTATTCCTGTAACCGATCCGGCGCTAATTGACAGCGCACGCGCAATGTCACTGCGCGCGACGCTTCCGTTTCCACGCACGTGCTCAAAAACTTGTTTTCTCAGGGAATTTTTTTCAAAACCGCCTTCTGGAAAGATCGGTCCGCATCCAGCCATGCCGTCGCCCACATCGTATAAAGTCGATTTTGATTCGGACATACTTCACTCGCTAAAGTTAATCGGAGAAATTCGCGCCAAACAAAGGCCTCTAGGCGGATTTTTATGTACTCAACCACAGATTACTGGCCTTTTACAATATTATTTACTTCAGACAGTAAATTTATTTTGACATCTCAACCAGTTTCTATTTGTATTAAGGCTCTAAGAACGGCGGCATGAGAGAATGTCGCTCTAAAATTGTCTGGGAGGACAACATGAAAAATATTTTGACAGCGGCTATTGTCGCAACAGTTGGCTTTAGTTCAGCAGCATATGCCGAAGGTCTGCTTATCGGCGTATCTTGGGCCAGCTTTCAGGAAGAGCGTTGGAAAACTGATGAAGCAGCGATAGTTGCGGCCATTGAAGCAAACGGCAACACATATGTGTCCGCCGATGCGCAGTCGTCTTCTGCCAAGCAACTGACCGACATTGAGGCTCTGATGACCCAAGGCGTTGATGCGCTGATCATCAATGCTTGGGACAAGGACGCTATTGGGCCTGCCGTCGACGCAGCCGCCAATGAAGGCATCCCAATGATTGGCTATGACCGTCTGATCGAAGATGACCGCACGTTCTATCTGACATTCGACAATGTTGGCGTGGGCCGCATCATCGCACAATCAGTTCTGGCTGTTCAGCCAACAGGCAACTACGCGATCATCAAAGGTGACCCAGGCGATCCGAATGCAGGTTTCTTGCTGCAAGGTATGATGGAAGTAATTGGTGGCGCAGTTGATTCCGGCGACATCGTGATTGCTGGCGAAAACTTCTCTGACAGCTGGAAGCCAGAGAATGCGCAGAAGAACATGGAGCAAATCCTGACTGCTAACGACAACAACATTGATGCTGTTCTGTCCCAGAACGACGGCATGGCTGGTGGCGTTGTTGCTGCATTGTCCGCTCAGGGTCTTGTGATCCCGGTTGGTGGTCAAGATGGTGACTTGGCTGCGATTAACCGCGTTGCACGTGGTTCGCAGACAGTATCCGTTTGGAAAAACGCAACAAACCTTGGCACTGCAGCTGGCGAAATCGCATCTGCATTGGCAGCTGGCACAGCAATGGCTGACATTGAAGGTGCAAGCATGTTCACTGGTGGCGAAAAGGGCACAGCTGTGCCTTCCATCCTGCTGGACCCAACACCGCTGACAATTGCCAACCTGAGCGTTGCGATCGATGCGGGTCACATCTCCAAAGAGCAAGCCTGTGAAGGCGCAATGGACGGTGTTGACGGCTGCATGTAAGCCAAATAACGGTGCCGCGGTCCTCATTGGTCGCGGCACACTCCATTATTTATGAACAATAAGCGGCATGTCCACAGCGGACCTTCAACAAAGGCCACCCAAGCGTTGAGGCACTGTAGCCTTCGCTGGATCCAGGGATAAAAATATCAATGACAGATTCACCCGAAACGAAGCATGACACTCCGAACTTGTTCCGCAAGTTTTTGAACGGGACCGAAATTGACTCGCGTCTTATGGGCATGTTCGGCGCACTTGCGCTGATTTGGCTTGGCTTTCACTTCTACGGACTGATTTTTAAAGGGTTTGGCGCGATGTTGACGCCCCGAAACCTTTGGAACCTTTCGGTGCAGACATCGTCGATCGGTATCATGGCAACAGGCATGGTGTTGGTTATTGTGAGTCGAAATATTGATTTGTCAGTTGGCGCGCTTGTGGGTGTGACCGGCATGACAATGGGGATTTTGCAGGTTGATATCTTCCCGCAATACCTTGGACTTGGACATCCGATGATGTGGGTTGTCACCGCGATCTGTGGGATCTTAATCGGTACAGGCATTGGTATGTTTCATGGCTGGTTGATTGCTTATCGTGGTATCCCTGCATTTATCGTGACCCTGGGTGGTTTGCTGGTCTGGCGTGGGACAGCTTTTTTGGCCAACAACGGCAAAACGATTTCCCCACTTGATGATAACTTTAAGCTGCTGGGCGGTGGTCCCTATGGGACAATCGGCGCCACAGGCAGCTGGATTGTTGGAGTTCTTGCCTGTATCGTTATCGTCTATATGTTGATCAATGGACGTGGCAAGCGGATCGCGCATGGCTTTCCAACGCGCCCAATGTGGGGTGAGGTGACGGTTGGTGGGTTATCATGTTCGATGGTCCTTGGCTCCGTGTTGCTGGTAAATTCATATCCATGGCCCAAGGGCATCGTCAAACAATACGCTGCCGCTAATGACATTATTGTACCAGCCGAGGGTATTTTTATCAGCCACGGTTTTGCAATCCCTGTGTTGATTTTAGTGACAGTTGGTATTTTGATGACGGTTCTTGTGAACCGCACCCGTTTTGGCCGAAATGTGTTTGCCATCGGTGGCAACCCCGAGGCTGCAGAGCTTGCGGGCATCAACGTCAAATGGATGACGCTTAAGATTTTTGCGCTGATGGGTGCGCTTGCAGGTCTGGCTGGCGTTGTGGCATCGGCGCGTCTGAATTCTGCGACCAACGCGCTTGGGCTTCTCGACGAACTGTACGTGATTGCAGCGGCCGTGATCGGCGGGACATCATTGGCTGGTGGTATTGGTACGATCTATGGCGCAATTCTTGGTGCCTTGGTCATGCAGTCGTTGCAGTCGGGCATGGTCCTCATTGGCTTTGATACGTCTATCCAACAAATCGTGGTGGGATCTGTTCTGGTCTTTGCTGTTTATCTCGACAATCTTTACCGTAAAAACGCGAAATAGGGGCTGAACAATGTCTAATGAACGTACAGGAACCCCGCTTGTTGAAATGCGCGATATCTCGATTTCGTTTGGTGGTATTCGCGCCGTTGACAGCGTTTCGCTTGATTTGTACCCGGGTGAAGTTGTTGGTCTTTTGGGGCATAACGGCGCGGGGAAATCGACTCTGATCAAATGTTTGTCGGGGGCTTATCAGGCTGACAGTGGTGACTTTTATGTTGATGGTCAAAAGGCCGCAATCAATAGCCCGCGTGACAGCCGTGATCTTAATATTGAGACGATCTACCAAACGCTGGCGTTGGCCGACAATCTGGATGCAGCCAGTAACCTGTTTTTGGGACGCGAAATCACAACCAAGCTTGGCTTTCTGGACGATGGTCAGATGGAAGCAGAGACGCGCAAAATCATGGCGCGGCTGAACCCGAACTTCAAAAAGTTCAAAGAGCCGGTGTCGGCTCTGTCGGGCGGTCAACGTCAATCAGTGGCTATTGCACGAGCTGTATATTTTAACGCGCGCATCTTGATCATGGATGAACCGACTGCCGCATTGGGTGTGCATGAAACCGAAATGGTTGCATCGCTGATTAAGGAGCTCAAAAATCAAGGTCTTGGCATTTTTCTCATCAGTCATGACACCCGCGAAATGATGGACCTTTGTGACCGTGTTGCCGTGATGAAAAACGGCAAATTGATCGGTAATGAGCGTGTTGAAGACGTGACTGAGGATGACATCCTTTCGATGATCATCATGGGCAAAAACCCAAAGGCGGGCACGTAATTTATATTGGCTTAGATCTTGGAACTTCGGGCCTGAAGGCCGTCTTGATTGATGATCAACAAAGCATAATGGCAGAGGCGCATGACTCCTTAACGAGCACTCGCCCCCAGGTAGGTTGGTCCGAGCAGGACCCTGCCGATTGGGTCACAGCGGCTGAAAACGTCATGTCAGCCTTGTCCGCAAAAACCGCATTGGACGGAGTGCGCGGAATTGGCCTGTCTGGGCAAATGCACGGAGCCACGATGATTGATGCGGCTGGCGATCCCTTGGCGCCTTGTATGCTTTGGAACGACACCCGCGCATCTCAACAAGCCGCCGCAATGGATGCCGATCCGATGTTCCGCGAGGTAACGGGGAATATCGTATTCGCTGGTTTCACCGCGCCAAAAGTAGCTTGGTTCGCCAGCCAACAGCCAGCGCTCTTTGCCAAAGTAGACAAGGTCCTGCTTCCAAAAGATTATTTGCGTCTGTGGCTTACGGGTGAGGCGGTGTCCGAGATGTCGGATGCTGCAGGCACCAGTTGGCTGGATACGGGCAAGCGTGATTGGTCAGATGAACTTCTTGAGAAGACAGGATTGACCCGCAGCCATATGCCGCGATTGGTCGAAGGCTCAGAGCCATCTGCGACCCTGCGCGACAGCCTCGCTGCACGCTGGGGCCTGCCCAAGGGTGTGGTCGTTGCCGGTGGTGGTGGGGATAACGCTTCCAGCGCCGTGGGTGTTGGCGTGGTGAAGAGCGGCGATGCCTTTGTGTCTTTGGGCACCTCTGGCGTCCTTTTTGCCGCCTCGGATGCCTATCAACCAGATGCGGCCAGCGCGGTGCATAGTTTTTGCCATGCTTTGCCAGACACATGGCACCATATGGGTGTCATCTTGGCCGCCGGCGACGCGCTAAATTGGTATGCCGCGCGGATCGGTCAGGATGTTGCGACACTGACCGCATCCCTTGGTCCTGTTCAGGCCCCGTCACGTGCATTGTTTCTGCCCTATTTGGGAGGAGAGCGGACACCGCATAATGATGCCGATATTCGCAGTGCATTCCTGCACCTCGATCATGGCGATGATACGGTCGCATTAACACGCGCCGTTCTTGAAGGTGTGACACATGCTTTCGTTGACAACTTTCATGCATTGACCGCGACAGGCACACAGATCAATCGCCTGATCGGTGTCGGTGGTGGCACGAAATCAAACTACTGGGTTCAAGCCATTTCGACTGCGTTGGATATGCCCATCGAAATTCCTGTTGTGGGTGACTTTGGCGGTGCATTTGGGGCGGCCCGTTTGGGGATGATGGCAGCAACCGGTGCAGGCGCTGAGATAGCAACACGCCCCAAAATCGCAAAGGTGATTGAACCCGACACATCCCAGACATCAGCGTTTTTGGACGCTCATTCACGTTACCGCGCCAGCTATAGCGCGCTCAAAGGACTGACATGACAGGTTTTTTCAAAGGCATACAGCAAATCAAGTATGAAGGTCCGGCGTCCGACAATGACTTTGCCTTTCGACATTATAACCCTGACGAAATCGTTATGGGCAAACCGATGAAGGATCACTTGCGTTTCGCTGCCGCCTATTGGCATTCGTTTGCTTGGGAAGGCGGCGACCCGTTCGGTGGGCGTACCTTGGACCGGCCTTGGTTTGGAGATTCGATGGAAGCCGCCAAGCTGAAAGCCGACGTCGCCTTCGAGATGTTTCAAATCCTGAACGTGCCCTATTTTTGTTTCCATGATGCAGACGTCCGCCCAGAGGGGAATGACTTTGCGACCAACACGCGTAACTTAGAAGAGATAGTGGATTACTTTGCAGGCAAGATGGACGAGACGGGCGTCAAACTCCTATGGGGCACTGCCAATCTGTTCTCGCACCGCAGGTTCATGTCTGGTGCTGCCACAAACCCTGATCCAGATGTCTTTGCGTTTTCTGCCGCGACTATAAAAACCTGCATGGATGCAACAGTCAAACTGGGTGGTGAGAACTACGTACTTTGGGGTGGGCGCGAAGGTTATGAGACGTTGCTTAACACGGACATGGGCCGTGAGCGTGCACAGGCTGGGCGGATGCTGCAGATGGTCGTTGATTATAAACACAAGATCGGCTTCAAGGGCGGAATTCTGATTGAACCCAAGCCGCAAGAGCCGACCAAACACCAGTATGACTACGATGTGGCCACGGTTTACGGTTTTCTTAAAGACTTTGGTCTTGAGGGTGAGGTGCAGGTCAATATTGAACAGGGCCACGCGATTTTGGCTGGGCACTCATTCGAACATGAGCTTGCGCTTGCGCGCGAATTAGGCATTTTTGGATCGATTGATATGAACCGTAACGACTATCAGTCCGGTTGGGATACGGATCAGTTCCCAAACAACGTTCCTGAAATGACTTTGGCATTTTACGAAGTCCTGCGTGCGGGTGGCTTCAAAACGGGCGGAACTAATTTCGATGCGAAGTTGCGCCGCCAGTCGCTTGATCCAGAGGACCTCATTCTTGCGCATGTTGGTGGGATGGACGCCTGCGCTGCTGGACTTAAGGCCGCGGTGGCTATGCTGGAAGACGGAAAGTTAGAAGCGGCGCGCGACGCGCGCTATGCTGGATGGGATGCACCACAAGGTTTGTCGCTTATGACTTCTGACCTTACTTCGATCGCAGCCCGTGTTCAGAGTGAAAACATAAACCCTTCCCCGAAATCAGGCCGCCAAGAGCGTTTGGAGAATTTGATCAATCGTTACCAATAATTTTTAACCCGTAAGTAGG
>TARA_B110000090_G_scaffold83932_1_pt1 | contig 13209 bp, 10 predicted proteins | sample TARA_B110000090 | Tara Oceans TARA_B110000090 (sample SAMEA4397239) | marine metagenome | biome: Polar Biome; feature: [SRF] surface water layer (ENVO:00010504); material: water (ENVO:00002006), including particulate matter (ENVO:01000060) such as... | depth 5 m
AATTGATCTTCAGTAAAATGAGAAAGAGATTCATCTAAAAAATAATGTACATTAGAAAGGTCTTTATATATAGATGAACTAATTTTTGGCTGACGCATTGATAGCGTATATAAACTATCATCAATATGTTCAAAATACTCTTTTAATACATGTTGCTTTTTTAAATTATTGGCAAATTCTGGATGCGAATTATCAATTTTAGAAAAGTTACCCAAAAGGTCTTCTTGCTGAAATGAAAACTCTACTAAATTTTCTAAAATAGCACGTAAGGATGCGATATCCTCCTCCATACTTTCTCCTTCCATAGCCACCATAGATTCAGACATTTTGCCACTCATTTTTTTAATTTTCTGTGCTGCAGATTTTTGTTTTTTACTTGCAGTCTTTTTCTTTTCTTTTTTAGATTCTGTATCAGAATCTTCATTTATTTCCTCTTCCTGTTTTTCTCCATCATCATTTTCTGAATCAATTTTTTCAGATTCTTCTAGATTTTTAGTCGCTTTTTCTTGATCTTCTTTAACACCAGTTTCTTCCTTTTTAGTTTCTGGTAGATCCATGGGTTTTTGGAGTTCCTTATTGTCTTTATTTAATTGATCAATATCTTTCTTAATATCATCAAATTCTTCATTTAACTTTTTTTGCTTTTCTGACGTGTTTTCATCATTTTTTGCCAATTCTTCTTGTTTTTTAGCCAATTCATCCAATTTTTCTTTAATTTGATTCATTTTCTGCTCAACATAAAAACGCTTGGTTAACTCTAAAATACGCTCTAAACTACGTTCATTTTGTTTATTCTCTTCAGTTAATTTTTTTAGTTTATCTGTTAGATTCTCTTTATCTAATTTCTCTGCAAGTTTTTCTAATTGCTCTAAGAGTTTTTCTTGTTTAGAAATGTCTTTGGCTTCTTTTAATCTTTGCTGTATTTCTTTTTTACGCTCTTCAAGAGATTTATTTTTAGATTTTGGTAGCTCCTCAAGATTTTGTTGAATTTGTTCTGTTTGGCGTTGCATCATTTTTTCATACTCTTGATGACGCTTCACAAACGTTTCTAATTTCTTTTGATCATTCCAATCCATTTGAGATTTATTCTGCAAATTCTGTTGCATATTCTGAAACTCTTCTTTTACTTTTTTTGCCTTTTCTAATGATTTTTTCAAATCATCTATTGAGTTTTGTTGTTCTTTTAATAATTGATTTTGAAGTTCTTTCTCTGTTTTATTATAATATTTAAAAATGCTGCTCTTGGCTCTTTTATTACCAATAACCGCATCATTATCAAACACTTCAAAATAGATTTCATATTCAATTCCTTCAATTAAATCAATACCATCTGGAAAAAGGTAATAGAATTCTTCAAAAGTAGAATTGTTAACTTTTAAAGGGTACTTAAGAAGTGACTCCTTATTGTTAATATCGTAATAAACAATATTTAAGCCCTGTAATCCATAATCATCACTCAATTGTCCCGCAAACTGTATTGAACCTCTAAAAACAGAGTCTAAATCTGTTTTAATTGCAATTTTTGGGTATTCATCTTTTACAACTTGAATGTTATAATTCAAAGATTCATAGTCTTTCAATTGTTCGTTTGAAGTTGTAATTTGATAGTCTAAATTATTTAAAACTGATTTTTTAAATTGAAATTTATTTTGGGATTTCATTTCAAACTCTTCTCTTTTAGAACTTATAAATGAAATTTGATCTGTATTTTGAGTTGCTAAGCTCCAGATAACTTTAGTTCCTGAAGGAATCACCACATTTCCAGTACTTTTAACTACTTCATCTCTTTTTCTGGTATAATTAGGATAATCTAAACTAAGCGTTAGGTTTGTAATTAAAGGCGCTTCAATTAAATTTACTGAATACTCTTTCGATTGAATTCCGTTGGCTTCGAAATAAAATTGAATTGGCTTTTGAACATTAGAAAAAGTATATTCAAAAGAGCCTAAACCATTACTTTGCAAATAATAATTTTGATTTAGAAAATGTACCTGAACATCTTCAGGAATAATTTCACCTCTTGTTTCTATATTTAGTTTTAATGGCTTTCCTTCGATGACATCTAAATTATCATTCAAAACATAGAAAGAAAAAGGTGCTGGTGGCTCATATGCAACTTGATGATGGAGAACTCTATCATACGAATCAGAAAAAACAGCTGTATTTCCAGAAATAAAAACAGCAAACCAAATAACAATTGGAATAGCAAGATATTTTAGATATTTTTTATTGGACGTAAAATCAATAGCCCTTTTGAACGGTATCGGTTGTAACCCTTTTGCTTTTTGATCTATACTCGCAAATAATAACTCTGATTGTGATAAATTCTCTTGTAATTGTAATATATTTAATAATTTATCATCAACTTGTTTAAAATGGCTACCTATTATTTTTGATGCATCCTCTAAAGATATTCCCTTTTGAAGACCTAATAGTTTTGCAATTGGAATAATAATATATTTGACCAACAGTAATAATTCTACTAAAACAAATATCCAAAAAAGAAGTGTCCTTAAAGTGGGTTGTAGCCATAAAAAATGCTCAAGTAATAGGGTGAAAATAAAATACAACAACCCAAAAGAACTAAAGAGAATGAGCCCTTTAATAAGTTCGTTTGTATAGTACTTTTTTACAAACTCTTCTAGTTTAGATTGTATGTTTTTAAAATTGCTCATTTATTTAACTGATAAAAATACAATTTTTACAAGGTAATAGTATCTTTGCACTTTATATTTAACAAAATAATATGACTCAAGTACGCGTAAGATTTGCTCCAAGCCCAACAGGACCTTTACATATTGGTGGTGTAAGAACTGCTTTATTTAACTATTTATTTGCCAAAAAACACAACGGAACGTTTGTACTTCGTATTGAAGATACTGATCAAAACCGATATGTTTCAAATGCAGAACAATATATAAATGATTCTCTAGAGTGGTTAGGGATTTCCCCTGATGAAACCGTAGGGTTTAATGAAAAATTTGGCCCATATAGACAATCTGAACGTAAAAAAATCTATCAAAAACACATTCAAGTATTGTTAGACTCTGGAAATGCATATTACGCATTTGATACAGCAGAAGACTTAGATAGAGAACGAAAAGGACACGAAGAAGAAGGGAAAACCTTTATTTATAATTGGCATAATCGTGAAAAGGGACGCTTGGTAAACTCGTTAGTTTTGTCTACCGATGATGTCCAAAAAAGAATAGATAGTGGTGAAAAATATGTTGTTCGATTTAAAATGGTTCAACAAAAAGCGACAACAAATAATATTAGTACTACAGATTTAATTAGAGGTCACATAAAGTTTGATAAAAATATTTTAGATGATAAAATTCTCTTCAAATCTGATGGACTTCCAACCTATCATTTAGCCAATATTGTAGATGATCATTTAATGGAAATTTCACACGTTATTCGTGGAGAAGAATGGTTACCTTCTTTACCGTTACATATTGCTTTATATCAAGCATTTGGATGGAAAGCGCCAGAATTTGCACATTTACCTTTAATTTTAAAACCTACAGGAAAAGGGAAATTAAGCAAACGAGATGGAGATAAGTTAGGCTTTCCAGTATTTCCATTAGCATATACAAATGAAGCAACAGAAGAAGTTTCTAGAGGCTATAAAGAGGATGGATATTTCCCTGAGACTGTACTAAATTTTTTAGTCTTGTTAGGATGGAATCCTGGAACAGAACAAGAACTTTTTTCACTAGAAGAATTAACCCAATCATTTGATTTAGATAGAGTTAATAAATCTGGAGCACGTTTTGATCCCGATAAAACTAAATGGTTCAATCAACACTATTTACAAACCAAATCTAATGAAGAAATAGCTGATTTGTATATTGAAAAATTAAAGAAAATATTACCTTCTGAAAATGCAACTTATAGAGCTTTTGACTTCGTAAAAGTAGATAAAGAATTGGTAGTTAAAATAATAGGCCTAATAAAAGAAAGAGCAACTTTTGTCTCAGATTTTTGGTTATTAAGTAAATTTTTCTTTATTTGCCCTTCAGAATACGATGCGAAAGCGTCAAAAAAGCAATGGAAAGAGTCGACCCCACAAATCATGAAAGATTTAATTACTGTACTTTTTAACATTGATGATTTTACTTCATCAACTATAGAAACAACTGTAAAAGAGTGGCTGACTAAAAACGAATTAGGTTTTGGTAAGGTGATGCCTCCTTTTAGATTAGCACTTGTTGGCGCTATGAGTGGACCACATTTATTTGACATTGCAGAAATCATAGGAAAAGAAGAAACGGTTGCTAGAATAAAAAATGCTATAGAAACATTATAAACACATTTTATCGAATAAAGTTATTTTAAAAAACACTTTATAATTGAAACATAAATTAAGTGAAGCCCACTTCACCTCTAAAAAGAAACAATTATTAAGTGTTTTTTTATGTAACATTTTTAAGTTTTTGCGTCATATATTATAAGTAAAGCATACTATTATTCTTTTTTATGTCTTAGAAAAAGACCTTCTTTTTTAGTATCTTTACAAGAAACCTTTATTAACCTAAAAAATAAAAACATGCTAAATTACCTTCCTATTATTATTCCAATATTAATCATTGTAATAACCGGTTTATTTATTGTAAAACAACAAACGTCTGTAATTATTGAACGTTTTGGTAAATTCCAAAGCATTAGACAGGCTGGATTAAACCTTAAAATTCCTTTAATTGATAGAGTTGCTGGACGCATCAGTCTAAAAATTCAACAATTAGATGTAAATGTAGAAACTAAAACATTGGATGATGTATTTGTACATCTAAATATTGCCGTTCAGTTTGAAATTCAACGTGATCATGTATATAATGCATTCTATAAACTGCAAAATCCACATGAACAAATTACTGCCTTTATCTTTGATACCGTGCGTGCAGAAGTGCCAAAAATGAAATTAGATGATGTCTTTGTTAAAAAAGATGAAATTGCACAGGCAATTCAACGCGATTTGAAACAAGCAATGCTTAATTATGGTTATGATATTGTAAAAGCATTGGTTACAGATATTGATCCTGATGAAAACGTGAAAATAGCCATGAACCGAATTAATGCTGCTGATCGTGAAAAAACTGCAGCGCAATTTGAGGGAGATGCTCAGCGTATTTTAATTGTAGAGCGTGCAAAGGCAGAGGCAGAAAGTAAACGTTTACAAGGAAAGGGGATTGCTGATCAACGCCGTGAAATTGCTCGTGGATTAGAAGAAAGTGTTGCTGTTTTAAATAAAGCGGGTATTAATAGTCAAGAAGCCTCTTCTTTAATTATTGTAACACAACATTATGATACTTTACAGAGTATTGGTAATCACTCTAACTCTAATTTAATTTTATTACCTAATAGTCCTAGTACCGCAAGTAGTATGCTTACAGACACAATTACAGGAATGGTATCTGCAAATCAAATTAATGAAGCGAATGATAAAAACAAAAAGGAGTAATCTTATAAAATAGTGTAGAAAATAAAAAAATCCTGCTAAAATTAGCAGGATTTTTATTTTATAAAAGTCTTCGTTTTACTTTTTATCTTCTTCTTTTGAAGCGTCTTTTTCGTCTTCTTTTGAAGCGTCTTTAAATTCTTTTATTCCACTTCCTAATCCTCTCATTAATTCTGGAATCTTCTTCCCTCCAAATAATAGTAATATAACAACAACAATAATTGCTATTTGAGGTCCACTAACAAATAAAAATATACCAAGTGTATTCATTTCTGTAAATATTTTAGACTACAAATATATAAAATAATTAGTCTTTAGATTTAATAGTCCCTCCAATTATTTTTTTCTCTTTTACATCTTTTGGATTTCCTTTATAATAAACGGTTCCTCCTAAACGAACTTTAGCGTCTAACAATTCTGAAACCGAAACTCTTACAAACGAACCTGTGGCTGAAATAATTGTTGCGTAATTTGATTTTAAACCATACGCCTTATAAGATCCACCTGTAGTTGCTTCAATGTTTTGATTTTCAGCCATTCCAGAAAGAACAATAGAAGCTCCTGTAACTGATTTTACTTCAAGATATTTAACCTCAATATCTAAGTCTATAACAGCACCTTCTTGTGCTCTTAACTCTACATGTTGTTGCTTCAAAATAGTATCTGCGGTTACATAAGAACCTTCATTAACATCTATTACTGAAAGGTTTTCTGAGTAATGTATTGTAACTTCCGCTTCATCAGAATTAAAAGTTTCTGGAAAACGCATTGATAATTTTAATTTTCCGTTTACATTTTTAACTACTACTTCTTCAGCTTTTTTTCCAGTGATTTTAATACTAGAGTTTGTCTCTTTTTTTAAAGTGACATTCAATCCGTTAAAGATTTTTACTTCATTAAAACTTCCTAATTCTCTTTCAACTGTTTTTTGAGCAAAAATTGTTGTTGTAACCAATAATAATAGTGCTAGTAATTTCTTCATTTTAATATGTGTTTTATTTTCAATGTTTGATAACAATAATTATTCCAATATTGATACATCAAACGGTTGTTTCTAAATTTAATTATCTGAAATTAAAGTAAAGTCTAAATGCTTGCGCTCTAAATCTGTTTTCTTTACTTTAACTGTAACTTCATCACCTAATTGAATCACGTTTTTTGTTGATTGTCCAACGATTGCATATTGACTTTCATCATAAATATAAAAATCGTCTTTTATGTCACGAATTCTCACCATTCCTTCACATTTATTCTCAATAATTTCAACATAAATTCCCCATTCTGTAACTCCAGAAATAACACCTCTAAATTCTTGATCTTTATGATCCTGCATGTATTTAACTTGCATATATTTAATTGAATCTCTCTCGGCTTTTGAGGCTAAATATTCTCTTTCTGATGAATGCACACATTTTTCTTCATAAATCGCTGATTTAGGTGATTTTCCACCATCTAAATAATGTTGTAGTAATCTATGTGTCATTACATCAGGATATCGTCTAATAGGTGACGTAAAATGGCTGTAGTAATCAAACGCTAAACCGTAATGGCCAATATTATCGGTCGTGTACACTGCTTTACTCATCGTTCTTATGGCAAGGGTTTCAATCATATTTGATTCTCCTTTACCTTGTACATCTTTCAATAATTTATTTAAAGACTCTGATATTTGCTGTTTACTTTCTGTATTTATTTTATAGCCAAATTTCCCAATAATACCTTGTAATGCGGTTAATTTATCAATCTTTGGTTCGTCGTGAATTCTATAAATAAATGTTTTATTTGATGCTTTTCCGTTTTCAAAACCAATGAACTCAGCTACTTTTTTATTAGCTAATAACATAAATTCTTCAATCAATTTATTAGCGTCTTTAGATTCTTTAAAGTGAACTCCTATAGGATTCGCTTCTTCATCTAAATTAAATTTCACTTCAACTCTATCAAATGTAATTGCTCCTTGTTGAATTCGTTTTGTCCTCAATTTTTTAGCCAATCGATCTAAAATCAATGTTGCTTCCACAATTTCTGGAGCTACTTTATATGATTCTCCAGTTATTGAAATATCACTTGGAATGATATCAGAATCTGGATTTTCAATTAAATGCTGTGCTTCTTCATAGGCAAATCTAGCATCTGAATACGTCACTGTTCTTCCAAACCATTGATTTAATACATGTCCTTTTTCATTGACTTCAAAAACAGCAGAAAAAGTTAATTTTTCTTCGTGGGGTCTCAAAGAACATACATTATTTGACAATATTTCTGGTAACATTGGAACCACTCTATCTACTAAATAAACAGATGTTGCTCTTGCATATGCTTCATCATCTAAAATTGTATCTTCTTGTACATAATGTGAAACATCGGCAATATGAATACCTATTTCATAATTTCCATTTTCTAATTTTTCAAACGACAATGCATCATCAAAATCTTTAGCAGTCTTTGGATCTATAGTAAACGTAGTTGTTTTACGCATGTCTCTACGTTTAGCAACTTCTTCTTTCGTAATATCAATTGGTGTTGTAGAAGCATCATCTTCTACTTCTTGTGGAAATTCATAAGGCAAATCATATTCTAATAAAATAGAATGTATTTCGGTATTATGATCTCCTGGTCTTCCAAGAACAGTTTTAATTTCTCCAAACGGGTTTTTAGAATTGTCTGGCCAATCTACAATAGATGCTAAAACTTTATCTCCATCTACAGCGCCATTCATTTTTTTCTCTGAAATAAAGATATCGGAATACATTTTGGAATCATCTGGAACGACAAATCCAAAGTTTTTATTCATTTGAAGTACTCCTACAAAATCAGTTTTTGCTCTGGTTATTACTTCTACAATATCTCCTTCTTGTTTAGAACTTTGTTTTCTATTATATACATATACTTTCACAATATCATTGTGCAAAGCATGATTCATATTTCTAGAAGGAATATAGATATCATGTTCTAATTCTTCGCAAATTACATATCCGTTTCCACGAGCTGTAACATCAACTTTACCGGTATAATAACTCTCGTTTTGAATTATTTTGAATTTACCTCTATCGGTTTCCTCCAATTTACCCTGTTCTTTTAATGCTGTTATTTTTTCAATTATTTGCTGTTTTCCATTTGCATCCTCTATTTTTAATTTTGATGCAACTTGCTTGTAATTAAATGATTGTGAAGAATTTTGATTGAATACTTTTAGTATATTTTCAGTTAAATTTTTAACTGTATTATTCTTTTTTTTATATAATTTTTTTTTCTTTTTTGACATAAATTAGTCTGATATTTAAGTCATTAAAGGTACTGTTTATTATTTTACCAAAAAGTTATAAAAATATTATATAAAAGTATTTGTAATTTTGATTTTATAAAATCTACTTATATCTATGAATAATTATTGGTTTGTCATCATTAATCCTACTTCTGGAAATAATAAATACAGAATATATATTCAAAAAATACTAGTTGCATTAGAATCAAATCAAATTTTATTTCATCATCAATTTACTGAATATAAAAAACATGAAATAGAATTGGTTCAAAAGGCTATTTCAACTGGTTATAGAAAAATAATAAGTGTTGGAGGTGATGGTACTTTACATCATATAGTAAATGGTATAATGAGTCAAAAAATCGTTAAACCTAATAAAATTAAAATAGCTGTTTTTCCTACAGGAACAGGAAATGATTGGGTAAAAACCTATGGAATTACAAATGATTTACCTAAAAATATAGATATTATAAAACAAGAAAAAACCATACTTCAAGATATTGGTAAAATGGATTTAGAGAAAGGTACTTCAACTATTTATTTTAATAATTTAGCAGGAATAGGTTTTGATGGTCATGTAGTAAAATATATAAATACCTATAAAAAATTAGGTGCTTTATCTTATTTAATTGGTGGAATTATTGGGTTTTTCACATACAAACCTATTGATTTAAAAATCACATTAAACAAAACTGTAATTACTACAAACGCTTTAATGGTTTTAATAGGGTTATGTAATTATTCTGGAGGTGGAATGCAATTGACTAAAAACCCAAATTCTACTGATGGTTTGTTTGATATTTCTATTATTAAGAACATTCATATTTTAACATTACTAATAAATATATTAAAATTATATAATGGTAAAATAGTAGATCATAAAAAAGTAACTACATATACTTCTAATAAAATCAAGGTAGAAATTTTAAATAATAAGTTACCTTCTATTCAAGCAGATGGTGAATTAATTAGTTCTAGTAATTTTGAAGTTTCAATAGTTCCAAAAGCAATTCAATTTGTGATTTGTTAAAGTTTTCTTAAAAAAAATGTAACGTTTTAATATTTATCTCGTCTTTATAAGAGATAACACATTGAAATGAAACAACTTTATAAAATAATTACACTCTTTTTTGTTATATTTTTAATAGGAATGTATTTTTCTGTTAAAAGTATAAATGAGGCTTTTTCTAAAGAGGACACTAAAACAGAAGTTGTTTCTATAAAGTATTTTTCTACAAAGACTTTTGTTAAAATATTTTAAGGTTATTAACATCTATTATATATATTACTGTTTTATTTTAAAATATTAAAAAAGAAATGATGGTTATAATAGAGTGTTAATATGTACAATAAGTAATTATTTTTTTATTTTGATAGTTCACTTATTAAAAACAATGAACAGTTTATCATTTTATAACTCATTCAATACCATAGGATATTAACCTCTTATTAACTGATTGTTAATAACCTTAAAACACAACTATTACTAATAATAACTTTCAATATTTTGTTTATAAACACCTTTTTTTATGTGTATAACTATCAGTTAAAAAAGCACAATTAAATTTGGTTATGATAAAGGAGTTGCTGTATTGAAATATTAAATTTAATAAACAAATTTACTTTTCATTTTTAAGTACTTTTTTACTAACATTCACTAAAACTGTTAACTCACATAATAGTCAATACTTTATGAAAATGCTATTAACACCGTTTATTTTTATTGTTAATAAGCGCTATTTCGTATTTTTGTTGAAATATTAAACTTTTTTTAAAATGACAATAGCAATTGGAAATGATCACGCGGGTCCTGATTATAAATTCGAAATTATAAAATATTTAGAATCTAAAAAAATTAAAGTTATAAATTATGGAACTGATACTTTAGATAGTGTTGATTATCCAGATTTTGTACATCCTGTTGCAAATGCAGTTACGAATAAAGAAGTTGATTTTGGTATTCTTATTTGTGGTAGCGCTAATGGTGTTGCAATGACAGCAAATAAGTATAAAGATATTCGTGCAGGATTGTGTTGGAATAAGGAAATAGTATCTTTAATAAGACAACATAATAATGCGAATATTCTATGTATTCCAGCACGGTTTACTTCAATTCCACAAGCAATTGGGATGGTAAAAACATTTTTAGAAACCGAATTTGAAGGAGGAAGACATCAAAATAGAATTGATAAAATTTCTTTAAATTGTTAATTATTGCATCTTTTTAAATGAATGATAGTCTTATTAATTACTACTATTAAATAGTTACTTTATGACACACAACCACCATTCACAATCTCATAATGATTTAAAAGAAAGAAATTTATTTATATCAATTTTACTTAATATTTTAATTACTATTGCCCAGGCTATTGGAGGAATTGTTTCAGGAAGTCTTTCATTATTATCTGACGCACTACATAACTTTAGTGATGTAATTTCATTAATAATAAGTTATATAGCAAATGTCTTTTCTAAAAAAAGAGCATCTAGATACAAAACTTTTGGATACAAAAGAGCAGAGATTATAGCCGCTTTTATCAACGCTTCAACTTTAATAATTGTAGCCGTTTTATTAATAATTGAAGCTATAAAAAGGTTTAGTAACCCTCAAGAAATTGAATTTAATCTAGTAATTTGGTTAGCAATCCTTGGAATTATTGCGAATGGCCTCAGTGTTTTATTATTAAAAAAAGACGCTGAAAAAAACATGAATATGCGTTCTGCATATTTACATTTATTAACAGACATGATGGCAAGTGTTGCAGTATTAATAGGTGGATTATTAATGAAATATTATGCAATGTTTTGGGTAGATAGTTTATTAACTTTAGGAATCGCTGTTTATTTAATTTATGTTGGATATAAATTATTAGTTGATTCATTAAGGGTCTTAATGCTATTTACACCTCAAGATATATCTTTAGATGAAATAGTTGAAAAAGTCACAAAAATTAAGAGTATTAAAAATATACACCATATTCACATTTGGCAATTAAATGAGGATGAAATACATTTAGAAGCTCATATTGATTTTAAAAACGATATTAAATTATCTGAGTTTGATACAATATTAGAAGTTATAGAGAAATTATTATTAGATGAATTTCATATCAACCATATTAATATCCAACCAGAATTTCAAAAATGTGATATAAAAGATATCATTGTTCAAGATTAAGACACATTGTTTCATTATTTTTTATAGTTTGGATGTGCTTAATTTGTGCCAAACAATAAATACAATACATAAAAATGCAAAAAACGATAGTAAAAACATTTAGAGAATTGTCGATTGACGAACTCTATGGGATCTTAAAATTGCGTAGTGAAGTATTTGTGGTTGAGCAAGACTGTGTTTATTTAGATCTAGATGATAAAGATCAGAAAGCATTGCACTTATTTATTATAAAAGATAGTATTATTGTTGGTTACACACGTTTATTTAATAAAGGAGATTATTTTCTTGAAGCAAGTATTGGTAGAGTTGTAACACATCAAGACTATCGTACGTTTGGTTTAGGACATGTTTTAATAAAGAACAGTATAAAAGCCATAAAAAGCCACTATGACACATCTGAAATTACGATAAGCGCTCAAAAATACTTAAAACATTTTTACGAATCACATGAATTTGTGCAAGTAGGAGAAGAGTATTTAGAAGACGACATTCCTCATATTAAAATGAAAAGAAAGTAAATAAAAAAACCACCATTATTTAAATGGTGGTTTTTAATTTTATAAGATATGTAAGAAGTATTATTTCTTAATAAATTTAAGTGTCTTTTTCCCTGCTATTTCTACAAAGTAAAAACCTTTAGATAATTCTTGAACATCCATTTGATTGTCATTTGCATCAACCACTTTACTTAGTACTGTTTGACCAGCAATATTTGTGATTCTACATTGTACAGCATCTTTTAAATTAGAAATACTAATAAAATCTACAGAAGGGTTAGGATATACGTTTATTTTACTGTTTTCAGATAATTCTTCTCTAGTAAGGTTTAAAACCGAACCATCTACAACATGAGAAGCGCTAACGAAACTACATGGAGTAGCATCTGCAATCCATCCATTAGCAGGAGGAAAAAGTTCACCATTATCGGGAGCGTAAAAAACAACAAAATTTATATTACTACCTCCCCATAATTCCCATCTAGTATTAGTAGAACTATATCTAATTCCAGTATTTTCCGCTTGACCAGTAGGAACACCTAATGCTTGAGCATCTAGAGATGGAGTTGAAGTTCTTTCGTATGAATTTTTCCCATTTTCAATTATAACAAATAAGTGCTCACTAATAACTAATTGTCCAGAAGCCGTACAATCACTAACTGTACTTAAAATAGGATCTTGCGCATTTACATTAGAAAATGCAAAAACGGTAATAAGGGTTAAAAGTATTTTTTTAATCATAGCTATATATTTTATATTTATATGCAATATTACAAACTTTTGGTTTATTAACAATGTGTTTATA
>TARA_B110000090_G_scaffold66376_1_pt1 | contig 13193 bp, 15 predicted proteins | sample TARA_B110000090 | Tara Oceans TARA_B110000090 (sample SAMEA4397239) | marine metagenome | biome: Polar Biome; feature: [SRF] surface water layer (ENVO:00010504); material: water (ENVO:00002006), including particulate matter (ENVO:01000060) such as... | depth 5 m
ATACAAGTAAATAGAGGGTACAGGATTCAAATGAATTCTGCAATTGGACCTTATAAAGGAGGGTTGCGTTTTCACCCAACAGTAAACGCAAGTATCTTAAAGTTTTTAGCTTTTGAACAAGTTTTTAAAAACTCATTAACAACACTACCAATGGGTGGTGGAAAAGGGGGTTCTGACTTTGACCCTAAAGGAAAATCGGACAACGAAATTATGCGTTTCTGTCACGCCTTTATGGGTGAGTTGTTTAGACACATTGGCCCAAACACAGACGTACCCGCTGGAGATATTGGCGTTGGTGGTCGTGAAATTGGATTTATGTTTGGAATGTATAAAAAACTTAGCAATGAGTTTACCGGAGTGTTAACAGGGAAAGGAGCTTCTTGGGGAGGATCTTTAATAAGACCCGAAGCAACTGGGTATGGAACCGTTTATTTTGCACAAAACATGCTATTGCGTAAAAAGGATGCTTTTAAAGGTAAAAAAGTGGTCATTTCTGGAGCTGGAAACGTTGCACAATATGCAGCAGAAAAAGCCATAGAATTAGGAGCAACGGTTTTAACTTTATCAGATTCTGGTGGATATATTTATGACGAAGAAGGGATCAACACAGAAAAGTTGAAGCACGTGATGTATATCAAAAATGAAAAGAGAGGAAGAATCGGTGACTATATAGAAAAGTATCCGAAAGCTAAATACATCCCAGGAGAAAGACCTTGGTCTGTAAAATGTGATATCGCTTTGCCATGTGCAACTCAAAACGAGTTGAACGGAGAGGAAGCAAAAACATTGGTTGCAAACGGATGTATGTGTATCTCTGAAGGAGCAAACATGCCATCTACACCAGAAGCAATTCACGAATTCCAAAAAGGAAAAATCTTATTCGCTCCTGGGAAAGCAAGTAATGCTGGAGGAGTTGCAACATCGGGATTAGAAATGAGTCAAAACTCATTGCGTTTAAGTTGGTCTCGAAAAGAAGTAGACGATAAGTTGAAAGATATTATGGAAGACATTCATGATTCATGTGTACAATATGGAGAAAATGAAGATGGTTCTATTGACTATATCAAAGGAGCAAACATTGCTGGTTTTGTAAAAGTTGCAGATGCCATGTTGGCTCAAGGGGTTGTATAAAGAGTGTCATAATAAATAATTTAGAGGCGCATCAAATTTTTTTGATGCGTTTTTTTGTACAACTTATTTTTAAAAGGTTTCTTTACCTAAAATATTCTTTAATGGATTTGATGATGCATTTTTTAATTGGTTTTTTAGCCGCCTTTGTAGGCTCTATACCCCCAAGCATGCTAAATATGACAGCATTAAAGACAAGGTTGAAAAATAACAAAAAACCGGCACATAGATACATTTTAGGAGTTTCTGTAGTGGTGTTATTACAAACATATATTGCAGTGGCATTGTCTAAATACATTTTAGAAAACCCGATGATACTAGAAGTAATAGCGCAATTTGGAATCGTTATTTTTATACTGTTGTCAGTGTATTTCTACAAGGAATCTAAAAAGGAAAAATTAACTGTAGCAGATAAAAAGAACCCTCAAAGGCGCTTTTTTTTAACAGGGCTCATCCTCTCTTCTTTAAACATGTTTGCGATTCCCTTCTATTGTGGAGTTGTTGCATTTTTAGATATTTTTAAGTGGTTTTATTTTGATATTTATTCCGTATCATCCTTTATTGTAGGAACCGGAGTCGGAACCTTTTGCATCCTGTTTTTTTATGTAAAATATGCACACAAAATTCAAGAAAAAACAGGGAAACTCACCAAAGACATCAATCTTGTTATCAGTATTCTAACAGCCGCAGTGGCACTTATTTCAATGCTGAAAATTGTGTATAAATTAATTGTCATATGAAGATTTTAAAAAACTTTGTGATTCAAGGAAAATACCAAAAACCAATTGTAACCGATGTTTTTTACAACGAAGCACAACAACCTCAAAAAGTAATTATTTTTTGCCACGGTTACAAGGGATTTAAAGATTGGGGGGCATGGAACTTAATGGCAGAAAGCTTTGCAAAATCAGGTTTTTTCTTTATAAAATTTAATTTCTCACACAATGGCGGAACTTTAGAGCAACCTATTGATTTCCCAGATTTAGAAGCTTTTGGAAATAACAATTACACCAAAGAATTAGACGACTTAGAAAGTGTCATTGACTGGATATCTACCAATGTTGATTATAAGGATATGGCTGATAAAAACCAGATTTCGATTATAGGACACAGTAGGGGTGGCGGAATTGTAACCTTAAAAGCGGCTGAAGATCTGCGAGTAAAGAAGATTATTTCTCTAGCAGCAGTGTGTAATTTTGCATCAAGATCATCAACAAATAGCGATGTAGCTGCATGGAAAAAAATAGGCGTAAAGTATGTTTTAAACGGAAGAACAAAACAACAAATGCCACATTTTTATCAGTTTCATGAAGATTTTATTGAAAACAAAGAACGTTTAAACATTGAAAACGCAGCCAAAAAAATAACCATTCCACATTTAATAATTCACGGAGATAACGACACCTCTATTTCAGTAAATGAAGGAAAAAAACTCCACACATGGAACCCGAAAAGTGTCTTAAAAATCATTAAAAACGCCGATCACGTTTTTAATGTTTCACACCCTTGGATTGAAAAAACAGGTTCAACGGCATTTGAAAAAACAATCAAAATTTGTATTGATTTTTTAAAATAGTAAACGCTTTTTGTATTTTTGAACACCCTAAAAGCAGAAATCATGAGTGGAGAAAAAAATTTAAACAAGCTATTAAAAGCATTACAACCTGTTTTAAATGCTGGAGAGTATGTTTTTGTAACGGTTTCTGATTTTGAGAAAATAGGAAGAAAAGACACCTTGTTTGAATTTAAGGAAGCAGAAGGAATTACTGTTGTTTTAGAAAAAAATAAAGCCCAGGCCTTACAATTACCCTATCAATTTGTGAGTGCTTGGCTTACGTTAAAAGTCCACTCTTCATTAGAAGCCGTTGGTTTAACGGCCGCCTTTTCTACAGCGTTAACACAACACCAAATAGCGTGCAATGTTGTTGCAGGGTATTATCATGATCATCTTTTTGTAGACACAAAAGATGCCCAAAAAGCACTTGAAATTTTAACAAACTTAGCTAAAAAATAACCTTGGAATTACGCCCTCCCTATCGAAAAATAATTCATGTTGATATGGATGCTTTTTATGCCTCTGTAGCAGAATTAGACCATCCAGAATTAAGAGGAAAAGCAATTGCTGTTGGTGGAAGTGAGGTGAGAGGTGTTGTTTCAGCGGCAAGCTATGAAGCTAGAAAATTTGGAGTAAAATCGGCAATGAGTGGTTTTTTAGCCAAACAGAAATGCCCCCATATTATTTTTGTGAAGTCAGATTTTCCACGCTACAAAGAACTGTCTGCTCAAATCAGAGAAATTTTTCATGAATATACCGATTTGGTAGAACCGCTCTCCTTAGACGAGGCTTATTTAGATGTTACTGAAAACAAGAAAGGAAATCTGTCAGCAAACAGCATCGCAAAAGAAATTCGACAGAAAATTTTTGAGGGAACAGGTTTGCGTGCCTCAGCGGGAATTTCGATTAATAAATTCATTGCAAAAGTAGCTTCAGACATTAACAAACCCAATGGACAGAAAACAGTCCATCCCGAAGAGGTGATTCCTTTTTTAGAAGCGTTACCCGTCAATAAATTTTATGGAGTTGGCAAAGTGACAGCCGCCAAAATGTATAATTTAGGTATTTTTATAGGGAATGATTTAAAGAAAAAAACACAAGAAGAATTGGTGTCACTATTTGGAAAGTCAGGAGCACATTATTATAACATTGTACGGGGTATTCACAACAGTCCAGTAGTACCCAATAGAATTCGAAAGTCGGTCGCCTCAGAAAGAACCTTTAACGAAAATAGTTCCTCCGAAATTTTTATGTTAGAACGGTTAGAACAGATTGCAGATGAGCTGGAAAGACGGATGGTGAAGAACGATACAAAAGGAAAAACAATCACGCTAAAAATTAAATATTCAGATTTCACACAACAAACAAGAAGCAAAACAAAAGCGGAGTTTATGCAGTCTAAAAGCGAGTTTTTTCCAGTGGTAAAAGAACTGTTTTTTCAAGACGAATTGATAAATTCAGTACGATTACTAGGAATTTCTTTCGGAAATTTAAATACTGAAAAAACAGCACCGATTTGGGTGCAGCTCAAATTTGAATTTTAGTAGATTTTAAATTCTCGGGATAAAGAAGTATCTTTAAGAATTAAGCTCACGATTCCTTTCAGCGTTGTTATGACCAAAAAAGATAAAATGAAGATAGAAAATAGCACGATTGAAGATTTTGAGGAGATCTTAAAGTTGTACGCGCAAGCTAGGATGCTTCAAACGTGTTTAAAAACAGTGGTCTGGCCAGTGTTTTCTAAAGAGTTGATTCTTCAAGAAATAGCAGAAAAGAGGCAGTTCAAAGGCGTTATAGACAATAAAACGGCATGTGTATGGGCCGTTGCTTTTTCGGACCCATTAATTTGGGGAGAAAAAAATAAAGATGCAGCCATTTACATTCATAGAATTGCAACAAATAAAGAATATAGAGGGGACAACTATGTGAAAAACATAGTAGATTGGGCCGTAAAACACACCTTAAAAAACAACTACAAATATATTCGTTTAGATACCGTAGGAGAGAATACAGGATTGATAAACCATTATACAAAATGTGGGTTTCAATTTTTAGGCCTTTACAAACTAAAAGAAACAAAAGGACTGCCCGACCATTACAACAACGCAACTGTTAGCTTATTTGAAATAGAAGTTTCATGAAAATACAAAGAACCAATTCAGAAAATAAAGATTTTATCAGTTTGATAAAAGACCTGGATGCTTATTTAAAAATTACAGATGAAGATGAGCACGATTTTTACAATCAGTATAATAATATTGATGTTTTAAGCGAGGTTGTTGTAATTTACCAAGACATAAAAACGAGTTCAAAGCCACTAGCAATAGGTTGTGCTGCTATGAAAAAGTTTAACGATACAACTATTGAAGTGAAGAGAATGTATCTTTCTCCAGAAAAGAGAGGTACCGGTATTGCTCAAAAAATAATTCAAGAGTTAGAGCTTTGGGCCAAAGAATTAAAGTATAAAAAATGCATTCTTGAAACCGGAAGAAGACAGTTAGAGGCGGTAAGTTTTTACCATAAATGCAATTATAAAGTGATTGAAAATTACGGACAATACAAAGGAATGGAAAATAGTATTTGCTTTGAAAAAGAACTCTAAATGAACTACAGTTATTGGGAATTAAAAGAATGGTTTACCAACATCGATTTTACAATTGTTGGTAGTGGAATTGTGGGGCTTAATTGTGCGTTACAACTAAAAAAAACCTACCCAAAAGCAACGATATTAATTCTTGAAAAAGGAATGTTGCCACAAGGAGCAAGCACTAAAAATGCAGGATTTGCTTGTTTTGGAAGCCTTTCGGAATTAATAGATGACTTAAACACACACACACCAGAAGCGGTTTTTAACTTGGTAAATAAACGCTGGCAAGGATTGCAATTACTACGAACTAATTTAGGAGATAAAAACATTGACTTTCAACAACACAAAGGGTTTGAGTTGTCAGAAAACGAAGAATTATTTGAAGATTGCATTTCCAAAAAAGAAGAGCTCAATCAATTGTTAAAACCAATTTTTAATGCCGATGTGTTTGCTACTTCCGACAATACTTTTGGGTTTCAAAAAGTACACAATACATATATTACCAATAATTTTGAAGGTCAAATTGATACCGGTAAAATGGCCGCACAACTCCTTTATAAAGTGCAGCATTTGGGGGTAAAAATATTGAATGGAATTGCCGTTGAAAACTTTACTGAAAAGGGTACTGAAGTGGCTGTAAAAACAAATAAAATTACTTTTAAAACAAAGAAAGTATTCCTTGCTACAAACGGATTTTCTCAGCAGCTTTTAGCAGAAAAAGTACAACCTGCAAGAGCGCAAGTTTTAATTACACAACCCATTAAAAACTTATCTATTAAAGGAACATTTCATTTAGACAAAGGCTACTACTACTTTAGAAATATCAATGAACGAATTTTATTTGGAGGTGGAAGAAACCTTGATTTTAAAACAGAGGAAACCACTCAGTTTGGGCAAACGAAGATCATTCAAAATGAGTTGGAAAGAATATTAAAAGAAACGATTTTACCAAACACTCCTTTTGAAATTGCCCATCGATGGAGTGGAATCATGGGGGTTGGAAATCAAAAAAACGCCATCGTAAAACAATTATCTAACAATGTTTTTTGCGGAATTCGCTTGGGCGGAATGGGCGTTGCTCTTGGAAGTTTGGTAGGTAAAGAATTAGCAGAATTGATAGATTCATGAAAGCAAATACAGCGACCTCCCCAAAAGACACCTTAGGTGTTTTTGATGTAATTATAATTGGTGGAGGTTTAGCGGGGTTGTGCAACGCAATTCATTTGTCAAAATTTGGTACAAAAGTGGTATTGATTGAAAAAAACGAGTACCCAAAACACAAAGTTTGCGGCGAATACATTTCAAACGAGGTACTGCCCTATTTAAACTTCTTAGACATCAATCCCTTTGATTTTGGCGCCGTAAAAATTGACAATTTTGAACTCTCTACCACAAAAAACAAACGCATTTCCGCCAAACTTCCATTTGGAGGCTTTGGAATTTCTCGCTATCAATTAGATTTTGTGTTGTCAGAAAAAGCAATAAAAAATGGCGTTGTCATTATGCAAGACGCCGTTGTAAACACTACTTTTAATGAAGATGTTTTTTTTGTAACAACAAAAAAAAACAAAGCACTCAGTGCTAAAATATGTATAGGGGCTTTTGGTAAACGCTCTTTACTAGATATAAAAATGGACCGGAATTTTATTCAAAAGAAAGCACCTTATTTAGGTGTTAAAATTCATGTAAATGGAAATTTCCCAGAAAATGTAGTGGCGCTTCACAATTTTAAAGGCGGTTATTGTGGGGTTTCTAAAGTTGAAAATAAGGCAATTAATTTGTGTTATATCACCAGTTACTCAGCGTTTAAAAAGCATAAAAACATTGACGATTTTCAGAAAAACGTTGTCTTTAAAAATCAATTTTTAAAAGAAATATTTCAAAACACAACACCCGTTTTTGAAAAACCACTCTCTATTAGTCAGATTTCTTTCGAAACAAAAAAACCAGTAGAAAATCACATGATTATGTGTGGCGACTCCGCAGGAATGATTCACCCACTTTGCGGAAACGGTATGAGTATGGCAATTCAGTCTGCACAAATTGCATCTAAACTGATTCTAAATTACCTGAAAGGAACTCAGAGAACCCGTCATCAACTCGAAAAAAGTTATATTAGGCAATGGAATAGGCAATTTAAATGGCGATTAAAAGCAGGACATTTTATTGCATTACTGTTTCGAAAAGATAAAATAGCCTCAATGATGTTGGAGCTTCTAAAAAGAATGCCTTTTTTATTACCGATAATCATCAAACAAACCCACGGAAAACCAATAGACAATTAATGGACTTTTTTATCAGTACAAAAAACAGAACCAACAAAGAGGAGTTGATGGACGATTTTTCTATAGGGGGCGATTTATTGCGGGATACTTTAGACAAGTTAGAAAACATAAACCGTTGGTTGGGTGGGAATAGAGTAACCGTAAAAGGATTAAAAAAACTACTTAAAAACCATCCAAAAGAACAAGAAATATCCATTGTAGATATTGGCTGTGGTCATGGAGATATTTTGCGTGATGTGGCTAATTTTGGTAGAAAAAACGGATATCGCATGAAGTTATTGGGTGTAGATGCAAATCCAACAGCCATTGAATATGCCATTGAATTGTCAACTGAGTATCCGGAAGTTCATTTTAAGACAGAAGATATTTTTTCAGAGGCCTTTCAAAACAGGGAATTTGATGTAATTTTGGCAACACTTTTTTTACACCACTTTAAAGAACCGCAATTAATTACATTCTTAAAAAATTCTTTACAACAAACCAAAATAGGAATTTTAGTAAACGACTTGCACAGAAATGCATTGGCCTACTATTTATTTCTGTTGTTGTCTGTTTTTATTAAAAATAAAATGATCATTGAGGATGGTTTAACCTCTGTTTTAAGAGGTTTTAAACGAAAAGATCTAGAAGGAATCTCGCAAAAAATAAACATAAAACCACAAATTTCATGGAAATGGGCGTTCCGATTTCTTTGGATAATAAAAAAATAGATGGCAGTAAAAATAATAGCCGTTGCAAAACAGCTTCCGAAGTATTACCGAGAAACCAAAGACATTATTCCGTTTGTCAAATTGTGGATGCAAAACCAAGAAGAGCGCTTCCAACGAAAAGTTATTAAACTTTTTGAAGGTGCAGGAGTTGATAGGCGCTATTCTATTATGGATCCTGAAGAGGTCTTTAATGCAACCTCATTTGAGGAGAAAAATGACATTTACATCAGAGAAGTGGTTCAGTTGGCAGAACAGTCGCTTGTAAAATCTTTGGCAAAGGCAAATTTAGAAGCAACAGCAATCGATTATATTATTACGGTAAGCTGTACCGGAATTATGATTCCGTCTGTAGATGCTTATTTAATTAATTCTTTGGGAATGAAGCAAGACATTGTTCGTTTACCCGTCACAGAAATGGGCTGTGCAGCTGGAGTTTCTGGAATTATTTATGCAAAAAACTTCTTAAAAGAAAACCCAAACAAAAGAGCTGCCGTAGTTGCAGTAGAAGCACCAACAGCTACCTTTCAATTAGAAGACTATTCCATGACAAACATTGTAAGTGCAGCCATTTTTGGAGATGGGGCTTCCAGTGTTATTATGTCTTCGTATGAAGAAGAGAAGGGACCAAAAATTATTGATGAAGCCATGTATCATTTTTACGATGCAACAAGTATGATGGGCTTTAAACTGGTTAATACCGGTTTGCAAATGATTTTAGATAAGGAAGTGCCAAAGAAAATTTCGGACCATTTTCCAGCCATAATTCATCCTTTTTTAGAAAGAAATAACTTAACAATTGATGCTATTGATCATTTAATTTTTCATCCTGGAGGAAAGAAAATAGTACAAACCGTTGAAGATCTATTTGGTGTTTTAGGAAAAAACATTGACGATACAAAAGAGGTATTACGCTTGTATGGAAACATGTCAAGTGCAACCGTATTGTATGTTTTAGAACGTTTTATGGATAGAAACCCAGCAAAAGGGGAAAGAGGAATTATGTTGAGTTTTGGTCCAGGATTTTCAGCACAACGAATTTTATTAGAATGGTAAATAAATAATACCTCACAAGCTTTTAAAACCTGTGAGATCTAGTTAAAAGTAATAACATGGAATACGAAGTATTAGTAGAAGATTCTTTTTATCATATTTATAACTGTGGTAACAATAAAGAGAATATTTTTATTGAAGAACAGAATTATATTTATTTTCTAAAATTAGCAAAAAAACACCTTTCTAAAACTTCTAATATTTTGACTTATTGTTTGTTGAAAAACCATTTTCATTTTTTAATAAAGACAAAAGAAGAGATAACTTCAAAAGAGATTTCTCAATCATTTTCAAACCTTTTTAACGCGTATTCAAAAAGTATCAATAAAAAATATGGAAGAAGTGGAAGCTTATTTAAAGATCGATTTTCAAGAATAAAATTAGATAATGAAGAGTATTTGAAAAATTTGATTTTATACATTCACTTAAACCCTACTCATCATAGTTTTATTGATGATTTTAGAAAGTATAAACATTCCTCATACAATTCAATTTTGTCAGAAAAATCAACAAACTTGTTGAGAGAATATGTTTTAAATCTTTTTGAAAATCACCAAAACTTTATTGATGCTCATAAAATTAAAGAAGTGAATATTTTAGAAACCATAACTTTAGAGTAAAATAAGACCTCACAGGTTTTCAAAACCTGTGAGGTCTGTTAAATCAAAAATATGAATTCAACTCAAATTATAAAAAATCTTCCATATCAAAACCCTTTTTTGTTTGTTGATGCACTCACAGAAATTTCAGAAAATGGAATCACCGGAACTTATACCTATAAAGAAAAGGAATTTTTTTACGAAGGTCATTTTAAAGAAAACCCAATCACGCCAGGGGTTATTTTAACAGAAACAATGGCGCAAATTGGGGTGGTTTGTTTGGGGATTTATTTATTGAAGGATGCGATTTCTTTAGAAAAAAAACCAGAAATAGCACTCAGCTCTAATCAGGTTGATTTCTTTATTCCTGTTTTACCAAATGAAAAAATAACTGTAATTTCAGAAAAAGAATATTTTCGATTCAATAAATTGAAATGCAATGTTAAAATGTTGAATGCCAAAAATGAATTGGTTTGTAGAGGAACAATTTCGGGAATGGTAATCGCAAAATAAAGTGTTTTCAGAGAGAAAGAGGCTTCGTGAAACAGGTAGCTAAAAAAGCAGTAAAAGATGAAAAATAGAGTTGTAATTACAGGTTTAGGTGTTGTGGCGCCAAATGGTGTTGGGGTAGTTGCTTTTACAAAAGCAATAAAAGCAGGTACTTCAGGAATTACCTTTCATCAGCACTTAAAAGACAAAGGGTTTTCATGTTGTATTGGTGGGATTCCAACCGTTTCCGAAGAAAAAAAAGCAACCTATTTGTCTCCGCTTCAATTGCGAGGATTTAACAGCACCTCTATTTTATATGGATGCATGGCAGGAATAGATGCCTGGAAAGATGCTGGTTTTTCTGTGGACCAAAATTCAAATTTAGATTACGATACGGGTTTAATTTTTGGCACAGGAACTTCTGGTATTGAGAAGTTTAGAGAAGCTATTTATAAAATTGATGATCAAAAAGTTAGACGCTTAGGAAGTACTTCCGTGGTGCAGACGATGGCCAGTGGGATTTCAGCCTACTTAGGTGGAATTTTAGGATTAGGAAACCAAGTAACAACAAACTCGTCTGCTTGTACTACGGGAACCGAGGCTTTGTTAATGGGTTTTGAACGCATTAAGAATGGAAAAGCAAAAAGAATGTTAGTTGGCAGTTCTAGTGACAGTAGTCTCTATACTTGGGGCGGATTTGATGCCATGCGTGTAATGAGTTACAAGCACAATGAAACCCCAGAAAAAGGATCAAGACCCATGAGTGAAACCGCTGCAGGATTTGTGCCTGGAAGTGGCGCAGGGGCACTGTTATTGGAGTCTTTAGAGAGTGCTTTGGAAAGAAAAGCGACCATTTATGCAGAGGTTTTAGGGGGGGATATTAATTCTGGCGGACAACGAAATGGCGGCACTTTAACAGCACCTAATTCTGCAGCGGTGCAGAGTTGTATTACAAATGCAATTGTTGATGCAAAAATTTCCTCTAACGAAATTGATGTGATTAATGGGCATTTAACCGCAACATCTAAAGATGCTTTAGAAATAGAAAACTGGACAAAATCTTTGCAAAGAAAAGGAACTGATTTTCCTTACATTAATTCTTTAAAATCGATGGTGGGTCATTGTCTGGCTGCAGCTGGAGCGATTGAGTCGGTGGCGTCTGTAATACAGTTAAAAGAACAATTTGTGTTTCCAAATATCAATTGTGAAGACATTCATCCAGAAATTTCAGCATTGATTGCTCCCGAGAAAATTCCTCAAAAGAGATTAGATAGAGATATTAATATAATTGCAAAAGCCAGTTTTGGTTTTGGAGATGTAAATGCTTGTGTTATCTTTAAGAAATATACCAAGTCTTCGACAGGCTCAGACTGAAACCAGGAATGTTCCTTTTTTCTTTGATTTGAGATGAGTTTTAGGAAAAATAGAATTAAATTAGAAGGCAAGTCAATTCGGATGCACGATGTACACTGAGCTTGTCGAAGTGTATCGTTTGCTTTTGGAGATAAAATAAGACTTCGACAAGCTCAGCCAGACAATAGGAATGTTCATTGATTCTTAGGATTTTGATGAGATTTAGGAAAATATAATTAAATTAGACGGCAAGTCAATTCGGATGCACAATGTCACACTGAGCTTGTCGAAGTGTAAAAAGAGAACAAAATGACAAAAGAAGAAATAATTACGACTTTAACTACGATTGTAAAACCCTATGTACAAAATGAGGAGGCGTTTAAAAACATCTCTGAAAACACCGATTTTATCAATGACTTAGAAATCAATTCTGCAAATTTGGTGGACATTGTATTGGATGTAGAAGATGAATTTAACATCGAAATAGACAATGATTCCATGGAGAAAATGTTGTCTGTAAAGGCGGTTGTTGTAGTTATTCAGGAAAAACAAGCGGTATAATGATTGGGAATGATATTGTTGATTTAAATTTGGCAGCAAAAGAAAGTAATTGGCAACGCCCAGGGTTTTTAGAAAAGCAATTCACAATAAAAGAACAAGAAAGTATTTTAAATGCTCCGGATTCTTTTTTACAAGTATGGTTGTTTTGGAGCATGAAAGAAGCGGCATATAAATGCTATACACAGCAATATGAAAAACGCTTTTTTGCACCTCAAAGGTTTGAATGCAGTATTATTTCTAAAACCAAAGGGGTTGTTTTCTTTGAAGGGCAGAAATACCTAACAAGCACTCTTTTTAATACTCATTATTGCTATACAACTGCAAAGAAACGAAAGAAGGAAGCAGTTGTTTTTTCTGCGATTGGCTTGCCAAATAGAGAGGACAATGAGATCAAACAACAACTTCAAACAATAACAGGAGTCCCTGCGGAAACAATCACACAAAGAAAATCTTCTGTTGGCGCTCCTTTGTACTATTGTAAAGAAAAAAGATTAACCAACGCTTGCTCAATTTCTCACCATGGAGATTACGGAGCTTTTGCTTTTACTCTACAAAATGAATCTTAAAGAACAATTATATCACTTATGTAAAACCTATGTAGATAAGCGTTTAGAAACCGTTGAAGATATTATTTCTTCGAATCAAAAAGCGTTACAATCTGAAACAAAAAGTTCTGCAGGAGACAAACACGAAACGGGTCGAGCAATGTTACAATTGGAGATGGAAAAAGCAGGACAGCAACTGGTCGGAATTTCTCAAACGAACCTCGTTTTAGCTAAAATTGATCTTTCTAACACTTCTGTAAACGCTCATTTAGGAAGCATTGTACATACAAACAAAGCAACTTATTTTTTATCAATTTCTGCAGGGCAATTA
>TARA_B110000090_G_scaffold49922_1_pt1 | contig 13171 bp, 7 predicted proteins | sample TARA_B110000090 | Tara Oceans TARA_B110000090 (sample SAMEA4397239) | marine metagenome | biome: Polar Biome; feature: [SRF] surface water layer (ENVO:00010504); material: water (ENVO:00002006), including particulate matter (ENVO:01000060) such as... | depth 5 m
ACCACATGTCAGAAGGGTCATGTGGATGTCGTGCGACTCCTGTTGGCATTTGTCAAATGGGAAACGCGCGAACAGGGGAAGTGGTTTGATTCGCCGTCTTGGGCTCAAGCAGCCTTTTCCACTTTTTATGTCCGCAACGAATGGCCGGACAATACTATCAACCATGCCAGACTGTTACACGCAAAGGGTGAGTTTTCACCAACCCAATTTGACAACATTACAAGTTTTCCAACAACAACGTTTCAATTAACAGGGTTCAATCTGTTCACCCAGGATAACGGTATCCAGTGCCCAGTCCGGTGTCTACCGTGCAAACATGTGTTCAACGCGGTAGATTTGCATCAAAACAGAACGTTTTCCAACAAATGTCCCTCGTGCAATAAAGTCCCCACACGTATAGCACTCATGTCGGAAATAGAGATCAAACGATGGAATTATATGGAGTCTCAAGAGAAAAAAGGCGAGGTTCACATCGATAAGCTCCGAACACGCGAGAAAGCATTGCAAAACGAACGTGTCAATGTACAAGCAGCAGTGGACGCCAATAACTTTCAACACCGCTATCGCCAATTTGTTAAACATACTTAACACCCCAGCTTTAACATACATGGCTCTGAAGATGATCCTATATGTGAAGACACCGTGTGCAGAACCGACCTCGTTCAACGTTCCAACCAACACAGTCGACGGTACTGACTGAGGGACTTCTCTGTACAAAAATCTATTTCTGATCATAAGTTTTATTTAAAATAGTTTTAGACCTAAAATGTATTGGTTATTCCTCAAACATTATGGACAAATTTTGGAAAACCCGTTCCGGTGCACCAACGACCGCACCACCCAGCACCAATGCCACGAACGGCCCACCAGCAAAAAAAGCCAAACGATCCCATTCTCCTGTGTTGTTGCCATTACCAACCTCGAACGCAACGCGCACTCCGGTGCCACCACCCTTCGACTCCAAGAGTTCCAAAGTTGTCCAATCACAATTGTTGTGGGAGCGTCTGACCACACTGCAACACCCGTCTGCTGTACAACTGTGTACCAAGCTGAAGAGGGCCCATCCGCTAGGGTTTGATTGCGTGTCCCTTCCTCCCAAGTACCGAGTCAAAGTAGTGCGTCAAATTGTGGGACAAAAAGCCTCACATCCAGATGCTCTGGTGTTGGTACGTTCGGGCAATTTTTTCCAGGCCTATGGCATCGACGCCGTGTTGTGTATGGAGTACGCCAAGTTGAACCCAACCGCCGGCGAGTGCCGGGTGGGTGCCCCGGTCAAAGGAATTCAAACGTATTTGAATCAATTGGTCTCCCACGGCTTGGAAGTGTTGGTGTGTGATGGGGCCGATGTTCAAACGATCAACCGTTTCAACCCCCTGTACTTTGGTCAGTACATGGACACTGCCAATGTGTGCGACGTTCCTCCCCACATTGCAGTGACGGTGCACCACGACTGTCTGGACATGTACGTGGTGCACGAGATTGAAAAAAACATTGACCGTTATCAAAACATCAACTTGTCCACGTTGCCATTATTGGTGCGTTTGTACTGGAAAATGGAGAACAAATGCACGCTGGATGTCCACGGCAGTCCGGCTTCTTTGGCTTTGACCAACATTCCGACCAAAGCTTTGTCTTGGTCTTGTCGACGGTCGGAATTTTTGGGCCAGTATTTGACGCAACAGTTGTCGTCTCAGTTGTCCCAGTACACTCTCCGAACCCACCACGACGTTTTGCAGCGGTGTACCATTGAACAGTTGGGAATTTCTGTCAAAAGCAATGCGGGCAGTGTCCGTGGAGTCCACAGTTTGGTGGAAGCAGTGGTGCCCAATGCCCCCCGGCAATGTCGACAATTCATCGCCAAACTGTTGGTCTGTCCACCGCCGTTGGAAGTACGAGAATTGTTTCGGGGTCTGGTGCACAAGTACACTCAGTTACAGACACCCCTCCCACAGCCACCGGGTCCATCCATGTCCGCACATTCTTTGATTCTATTGACCCGTCAACGTCGAGCCTCCTCACGTCAGCTGCGAGTGCTGCTGGAGCAGGTGTCCTGGACGAGACAGTTACTGCAATACTCCTCTTCTCTCAACACGTCGGACTTCTCTTTGCGTGGTACCGAGATCCACCAGCTTGCGTTGGCACTGGGTGCGACACACGACCCCGGACCGGACACCTTCGAAGCACAGTTGACACATCACTCTGAACAACTGGTGCACGCCTTGGGCACCACACCCGACACAATCTGCCATTTCCGCCATACTTCAATGCTGGCGCCGATGAGTGTACTACAAGAACAGATGGCTGAAACTTGCGAAGATTGGTACGGTGCCATTTCGACCAAGGCTCTACCATTGGACATCCAAGTACAACGTGCTCGCAAAGCATACCTACATTCGGTGGCTTGTTTGCGCGGCGTCAATCCGTGCCAAATCGTCTGGTGCGCCAAATTAAAGATGCTGGTCTGCAAAAAATACATGAAGGGAGTTACACGAAAACTTCTTGACCATAATGGCCAAGAACTAAAAGGAAAGTGGAGCAATCATTACTCTTTTGGGGACGTGAAGCAAAATAAAGCCTGGAAACAATATATCGGTCTGTGCACGCGAGCCCAGGAACAGACTCGTCAATGCCTGAACGACGTAAACAGCGCCATGTCGGAATCCCTGCTTCTCTACGTGGAGCTGGTCTGGACTGTGCATTGGACACTGCACCTGCATACCCAACACGGACTACAACACCAATGGTGCGTCGCAGGCCTGGACGCCCAAGCCACTGCACCGTCCTTGGACATTGCCGCACTCCGTCCATTTTGGATGCCCAACGGGGTGCCCAACGATGTCTGTCTCAAGACCATGGCAGTGCTGACCGGAGGCAACATGGGGGGCAAGTCCACTCTCTGTCGTGCCATTGGCGGTGCGGCGCTCTTGGCCAAAACAGGTTTCATGGTTCCGGCCACCTCCGTCGTCATTTCTCCAAATCTCAACGTATTTTTGAACGTGGGCAGCGCCGATTGTGCCGAAAACAATTTGAGCGGGTTCGGTGCCGAATGTGTGGACATGATTGCCTTGTTTGAGATGACGAAGACTGGACAGACGCTGGCCATCTCCGACGAAATATTTAGTGGGACGTCGTGGAAGGCCGGCACTGGCATGACCGTGGCCTACTTTCGGGCATTGATGCGGACAAAGACCATTGGCATCTTTTCGACACACTTTGATGCCGTGTTGGAACATCCCAAGTTGAAAGAGTTGCACAAATTTAAAATGGCACATGTCAACAACGAATTTACTTACAAAATGCAGCCCGGGGTTTGTACGTTCCGGTACGCCACGACCACGGCACGACGGTTGGGGATGCCCGAAAGCATTTGTGCAGAGGCGGACCAAATCATTACGGAACTGTCAGGGAAAAAGCCACCGCCCATCGTCTCACGTTCGGTTGAGGAATTGACCAGTGGCTTTTTGGGGGAATCGCCACTGTTTGTCTTGAAAAGGGGACTCCAATGTCCGCCGTTGGCCTCGTCGGTGGTGTACCTGTTGGAATGCCCGAGCGGATGGTACGTGGGAGAGACCGACAATTTGTCCCAACGGTTCAAGACACACTTTAAAAGTGACAAGCAGCCCAGTCGAATGCTGGTGTGGGGGATGGACAACAAAAGTAGGGCCAGAAAAGTGGAGGCAACCTTGGGTACTTATCTACAGACCCAGGGAGTGACCCTGCTCAGTGTCAACGACAACAACCACACACATTTTGGTGGACATTAGCTGTAACGAATAACAGTATTTATTCTTTAGACTTTTCTACTTTTCTCTTTTTGTGTGCGCGTTCATGTTTGGCTTGGGCCAGAACCTGTTGCTGTTCATCCACTTCAAAATGTTGGACGTCGTTGCCGAGTGAACCCCAGCCCGCCGCTTGCTCTCGGGCAAACAGTTCAACACGGGGCAACTCTCCCAGTAGTTGGGTGATCATGGTGCGCACAATCGGTGGCTTGCGGGAGTGCTCGCGGCGGGGAGACATCAACACTGGCACCGTAGATTTGTCCAACATGGACAGGAAATTCACGCCACTGTTGGCATCCTCCTCGTGGACAATGGACGACATTTTGGAAGCACCTCGCTCCGGTTCGTCCGGCAGTAGTCGTTTGTAGGACGCGATCTTGCCCCGCACCGCCACCAAACACAGTTCGGCATTGGACCGAGTGTAGTAGCCCACCCCAAAAGCAGGCTTCGTGCCGTCCTTGGTTGTTTTGACCCAATTGACAAAACAAGTCTTGTACTTGAAGCCCCACGCTTTAATCAATTGAAAGGCTTCCGGAAGCAGCGGCATGGTCGCCCACATGAAAAGGGCGGCATCTTTGCGACACACGCGGGCCACTTCGGGACCAATGCTACACAATTCTTGGAGACTCATCGAAGGGTAGAGGACGGTGCCGTCTTTGCGCTTCAACACTCCGCTCTTGACCGTTTGTTGGTATTTCCAAGGTGGATCGGCGTACACAATGTTGAGAGAGTCGGAGGGCAGTTGAGACAACTGTTCACGAATGTCAGTCATGGTTGGTGTGTATTACAGTTCACGTTTTTTCTTCAGATTAAGTCTTACTTATTTTTGTTCATTTTAGATTTTGGACAGATTCACGAACGATATCTTGTAACAAAACCTTCATTTTGTGCATCACTACCAAAGATATACTTGTTTGTACCATGCCGTTCGAAGAGGTTCAGTAGAAGCTGCGACATTCTTATTGGAACATGGAGCTGACCCAAATATACGCGAAACGCAGCATGGTTGGACACCTCTGATTGTCTGTATTTGCACTACCAGGAATCTAGATTTGGTGCGTTTATTGCTTCAACATGGGGCAGACCCACGTATGGCAGGTTTTAATGGGCGTAATGCGTGGGTGTATGCCCGACTAAAAAGAAGATCCCACCTCATTTTTTCGAGACGATGTCGTCAACTACTGGACGATTGGAAAGCTGCTGTTTTTTTAAAGCGCTTGAAATTAAATGCCAAGATCAAAAGACGAGTACGTGAACGAAATCTGTTGAAACACGTGATGAGAAAAAAAAACATACCCGATGACATTGACAATTTTACCAAAGATTATTTGAACCACAAAGAATCGAAACTACACTTTTAAGCAACCAGTACCCATTGCCTGAGACAAAAAACCTAAATATATTAAATCTTATTAAATCTTTATTTGCTCGTTTGCACACTCACGCGCACGAATCGCATTATCGAGTTCAATACTTTTGATCCAACGTCTTTTCTTTTTGTTGTCACAGAAGCCCTTCAACCTACCCATGCAGTAGTTCATCAGTTCCAAGTACTTGTCATTGTAATTGCGAATGAGAAGTTTGTCGTTCTCTGTGAGCATGGGTTCATCAGACAGTGGTTGAAATTCCTTTTTAATCTTTGCGTCACTCACACGTTTACTGACGTTGTAATACACAGATGTAGTGCATTCTTCTTGACCATTGTGATCGCGAAACATCAACTCTTCCATGTCGGATTTGAACGCACATGGGAATGTGTCGATAGATGACAGACTCTTTTTTCGATAAAAAATTTCGTGCAAATAAATAGCCTTGTCCGCCTTAGAACGAGGTTTGAACTGTTTTTTGCCACGTCCCTCCTCGCATTTCTTCTTGTGGAAATCGGCCACAAGAAGACTATGTTCTTGAGACACCATGTAAATTCTATTTGCGCATTTAACATGATCTTCGAGTGTCATGGTGAGTGGTCTGTCTAATTCATTCGAGGATTTACGTTTTGACATATTTTCTTTATTCTATTGTTCTTAATATTATATATAAAACTACAGATATGCGCTACATTTATTTAATTTTTAGAAATAAGCTGACCCCACTTTGTTGTGTGCGGCATAGTGCTCTGGTTAAACGTGAATCTTTATTCTAATCTTGACTTGTCTTTTTGTTTTTTTTCAACAGCAATTGCGGCGAGATGCCCATTGCCATCAGTTCCTGCATCAACAACTTGCCAGCGTAGGTCATTTTAATGGTGTGGACGTCTTTGCGTTTGCAAGAGACGCAGTGCAACTCCCCGCAGTTGTCCGTAATGACGGTGCCGATCAGGCCGCAGTGTTCGCAGATGGTGGCGTTGTAGGAATCGGAGGACAACATCATCCGTTCGTGCAACACCGCCGATGCTCCGGAAGCAACGCCGCAATCCCTTTCCATTTCGCCCCATCTTAGTCCGCCCCCGTTAGCCCTGCCGTCCACGGGTTGCCGAGTCAGTCCTACGATTTTCCCCTTGGCTCGGGCGTGTATTTTGTCCGAGACCATGTGCTTCAATTTTTGATAAAAAGTGGGCCCAATGAACACTCGACAGGTCAGGCGTTTGCCGGTGTACGGATGGTACATGACTTCCTTCCCGTCGTCGGCGTAGCCCGCCTTTTTCAGCATGGCGCAGATGGCCGAGACGGGTTCGTGCGAAAAGGCGGTGGCATCGACTCGCACTCCGGTCAGGGCCGCCAGTTTGGAGGACATGCATTCAAACACGTGTCCAATGGTCATTCGACTGGGAATGGCGTGTGGGTTCACGATCAAGTCTGGCACAATTCCCTCCTCTGTAAAGGGAAGGTCTTCCTGGCTGTACATCATGCCTATTGTGCCTTTTTGGCTGTAAGAAAGGTAAAAAGTGTTCAATTAAAAAGTGGTTCGTTCAAGTTAAAGAAGAACCAGCCTGGCAAACAACAAACTTACCCGTGTCGTGACGAATTCCCTGTCCAGCAGGGTGGAGAGTACATGTCTTCTTTGTAGAAGAATAAATGGGTCTTTGGAACTTCAATGCACCCTACTTGACCCGTGTAGCGAACGTACTCCTCTGTTTGGCGAGTTTGTTGATGAACGTGACCATGATTCACCTGCGGGTTGTTTTTATTCTTTACAATTCGAACCGCAAGCGCGTCGTAATTTGAGGTGATTTTTCTACCATTAATAAATGACTCATGCCCAGCTTCACGACCTTTGTATAGTTTAATAGTGCCAGACCACCCACAGTGAAGCGCCAGACGTTGCACATCTTCTGCGAGCTGCTTGCTAGAGGTGTAGTACCCTGCCGAACCATTTTTGTTGTAAGAACCGTCGCCTTGTAATAGCGCATTCAACAGTATGACGGATTGCCGTTGGGACAACTCCCACACGAACTGTGGAAGGTACTTCTTCGCGGCACCAACCGACAATACCTTGAAGTAATCCACCAATTGTTTGTATCTATTTCCAATTAAAACACGGTCGGGTCTTATGTTGTAATGGACGCCCAGTTCATCCAGAGCGCAAACCATAAATTCCTTTTTTCTAATCTTTTTCATACAAATCGAAATTCTTCGATGCTTTTCCCCAGTGTCCACATACCCATCGGAAATAAAAGCACCTAAAAGCATTAAAAATGCATCCATCTTGTATTGGATGCCGCCAATCAATATGAATTCTTGGTCCAAGCGGTCGTTTGTGGCATCCTTTTTGTGTCGTACTCTCTTACCAAATGCATCTTTTGCCTCGACAAACTCAAATTCTTTTCTGTCTCTTTTTTTAACATAAAGTTTGTGATTTTTGGTGCAAATGATTCTCACCTGCTGAGCGTCCAGGTGGTAGAGTTCTTCGTCGTGACAATCAAAGATGTACTTGTTCGTGGGATGGACGTAATCCAGGTACTGACCGTCTCGAAGTGTCGCAACTTTGTGCTGCAGCGTGATATCTCTCAGTTGCACCCACCCATTGCTCGTCATCACGTAGCTGTCCAGGTTCACGCAAAATTTGTCGCCCACTTGCGGTATCCGCTGCTCTCGGATGCGTGTTTTGGCCGTTTGTCCCCCTGCTGTATTTTGGAACAGAATGGTTTTGTCGACCACTCCACTGGACTTTTTGTTTTTGACAATGTGAGGATGTTTTTTGCCGTCGGTCACGTTGCAGAAAATGGCTCCTCCCCTTTCAATGTGGGTGTTGGGACAAGTCAGTCCGTCCACGTCCAACCCTTTGGTGACGTCGCCGTAGGTCTCCTGCTTTTTAAACTCGGAAGCAGGGGCTTGCCGCGAAGAGGCGTTCGATTGAGTATAAGTTCGGTAGGTCGTCGACCGTCCCAGTCCTCGCTCGATGGCGGAACGGTTGAACAGCAGGGAATCTTCCTGATTGTAGCCCCCGAAACACATGATGGCCACGATTGCATTCATCCCCGCGGGCAGTTCGTCGCCCTTTAAGGCTTTCGCCACTCGAGTCGTGACCAATGGCTTTTGCGGGTAGTGCATGATGTGACCGTTGGTATCGAATCGTTTGGCAAAGTTGGTGGCGTAGACCCCCATGGCCTGCTTGCCCATCGCTAAAAAACAAATAAAAATGTCAGAAAAACCCACTCAATGCTTTACACAGGCTCAATAAAAAAGAATTAACTTACCACATTGGTACACGTTGCGAGGGGATTGGTTGTGGTCGGGGTACGGAATAGTGGAGGCCAACGTCCCTAAAATTAAAGCGGGGTCCAATTCGCAATGAGTGTGGTCCATTTCCAACTCTTCGGGTCGCAATGCGATTAGCGCCGTTTGGGCTTCGTAAATGGACAAATTTTCGACGACCCCCAACGAGAACAGGTCGTCCCACCGCAGACGACTGGCTTTCAAATCACACACTTGTTCGGGAGTGATGAGGATGTGGCCCTCTTTGACGACAAAGACTGGCCGCGACACTCGACCCGAATCGGTCCAGATGTGCAGATGTTGCCCGTCCATTGCGATGCAAGTGTCCGAGGGGATGGTGCGCGACCTTCTTTCTCGTCGTAGCACTTGGGCCAGTTGGGACGAATCGGTGACTCGGCCCAGGGGAGCACCGTTGTGAAAGACGATGTGGCAACCGCCCGTGGTGAGATGGGACGACACATACTTCATCAGCGTTTCGGTGTCGCACTGGGTCGTGATGTAGGTCGACAGTGCCAACTGTTTGACCAGACCGCACGGGCCACCTTCTGGAGTTTCCGACGGGCAGGTATACCCCCAAGCATTGCCGTACAGCAGCCGAGGGGCAATGATCTTTTGTTGCGAGTCAATGCCGGTATCCACCCTTCGCAGTTGAGAAATGCACGAAATGAAGGTGTTGCGATTCAACAGTTGGGACACCCCCACTCGACCGGCAAAGGAGGACGATTTAATTTTCCAGTTCCCCGTGGCCAGTGCGTACTTGATGCCGTCGGTGATGTGGTGGGGTTGCACCAACCGATTGGGCCGCAATTTCTTGTTCTTGTTCAACAGGACCACCGCCATTTTGCGAATGGTGCTCAGCATTTGGTAAAACAGATGCACAAACATTGTGCCCAGCATGGCCCCAGCAGTGTCGAGTCTTTTGGCATTCACGTGGTCTCGATCATGAAACGGTTTTTTTCCATGTAGACAGTCCAAGTAGGTGGACCACTGCAGCCCCAACTGCATGCATTTCATGTTGGCCGGCATGTTGGGGTAGACTTTGCGCTCCAACAACTGGGTCGGGTCTTCGCAAAAGTCCGACAACCATTTCAACGCGGCTTCTTGGGTGGTGGCGACCGAGGCGTCTTCCACCGATTGGTGAGCGTCCTCCGTGTCAATGTACAGTTGCCACTCGTCCTGACCGCCCAACGCACGCCACAAAATCAGAATGGGAATCTCCGTCTCGATACCGGACAAAGTCACCCGAAACGGTGAATTGCCAAATTTTCGGACAATGATCCGCATGGTCGAGACGCGATGGGCTATGGAGTCGTACTCGGCATGGTACACGCAATCTTTGGCCGAAAAACAAAAGATAATGTTGGGCGAAATCCGTTCCTGCACCACCAACGTTTTTTCGCGACCGTTGACAATGAAATAGCCACCCGGGTCGTGGGGGCACTCACCGTTTTTGTAATCGTCGCCGTTTTGGAGGGTACAGAGAGAGGACCGCACCATGACCGGCATTCGGGCAAAAAAGACATCCTTGTACACCTGGCTCCCGCCCGGAAAGGTGTGGCGGACATTCACGTACATGGGGGCCGAGTACATCAAGTCTCGATTTCGCGCTTCCATCGGGGTGCAGCGGCGAATGTCCCCGTTCTTTTCAATGCAGGAGGGCACTCCGAAACGAGGCGACTCGATTTTGATGACGTGGGCCTCGACGCTGCTGTCAAAACACTCGAGGGAGGCTTTGACGACGACGGGGCGATGGTCGCGAATGGTTTCGGGGATGATGCGCGACACAAAGTCGTCGTACGAATAGAGGGCTTGTCGGGTCAGGGACACGTCTCGAAAGAGAGCGTTCACGACATCCTGCTGCATGGTCTTGGGTACTTGCATCTTGGGTGGAGACTCTATTGAATAACATATTTCTAAAATCATATATGTGTTAATTATTATTGTTTATTACTGGTCTTAATTATTGCTTGCTTTCAATATGTTTTCCCTTTTGTTCCACCGATGTTTAGTGGAACATTTTGTGTCCTTTTTCGCGATGGCCTTTTCCCTTCCTTTGTTGTTTTTGTTATTGGTTTTGTTATTGCTTTTGACATTTTTCGTAATTTTGGTTCTATTCGTGGCGTTGAAATATTTGAAGAGTGGGTGGTAATACCGCCTGCTTTAAGTATATCACATATATCTTTCACCTTTTGCATTAATTTAGGTTCTTCGTCGTCGCCACGTCCTCGAATGCCACGGTGCTCACACTCGTCACTCAGCCCGACTAGGTATTCGGCCTGTTCGCGGTAATCGTATGGCATATTGGGTTTTTTCTTTTGTGTATCCAGTCTTATATGATTCCCACACGGTTTTGTCCAACGCATGACAACGTGCCCATCTTCAATTTTGTAAGAGTCTGAACTCAAAGCCTTCAACATTTCACGGAGTGCACAATCGCTGTATTTATTGTTGTCAGAAAGGTCTACATTTTTCTTGCGTGTAATTGAATCCGTTTTGTCTCCTTGGCCCTTCGTTGTAACACATCTTACCTCTCCTACATCACCAAGTGTTGGGTTACAAGTCCAATTGTAGGACCAAACATTATCCTCACACATTGTTGTTTTGGTGTAGTATTGTTGACCGTGCCAACCTTTACCAGTTGAGTCAGCCCACCCTTCTTCACCACCAACCTTAAATATTATAAATCCTGAGATTGCTTCTTTGTATTCGTAATCTTTACTGTCTCTTTTACCGCTTGGCCGTTGTCGAATAGCTTCTTTTCCACGATTTATTATCCATCTATTGTTTCTCATCCTGGTACCAAATCCTACCATTGTTATCTGATTCTTGCCTGATGAACGTGCTGCTAAATCATACCACAGACTGTGAGATGTAGCAGATTTTTTGTTATAAATTGTGCTGTCAAACGAATGTATTCTGCGTTTGCTGCTTGTTGAGAATAGCTCATTAAAGTCCTTATTAAAGTCTTCCTCTAGTGCCATAAATGAATCTCCATTGCCTCCATTAGCAAGAAAGTCTTTTACAAGTTTGATGACTTCAAAACCATATTTATTTTTCAGCACGATAGACTGGTCTTTGACTTTTTTGTTTACTTTTGTAGCCGCATTGATACCATAGTGTGCGGCGCACACTCGTTCATCTGCAACGGCACATGTTTTAAAGATATGTTTGAATTTTTGGACAAAGTGTAAAATTGCATTTCGTGATTCGCCCACCACCATTCCACGACCACAAGTTTGCGGCTCAATATCGTAACCCACAATTCTCACCGTTTCCGATTCAAGATGTGCGCAATTCATGTACTGTTCTTTATTTTGTAGTGGTACAAAAATGAGCGGGTACCATCCGTGAGAGGTCCATGCCTCAATAGCCTTGGTCAAGAATCTTTTGCGCTGGAACGGTTTATCATTGCTATTTGGATTATAGAGAGATACTGATAAAATACAAACGATTCGAGACTCATGTGATTGCAACCACTCCTCTGTGTCTTCCGGTAAATTTGGAAATTCAAAATGTTGTATCGATGTTAAATCAGTGGTGACTACAGAACGACTGACATAATTCTTTTTTATGCATTGTTCATCTTTGTTTTTTGTTAATTTCAAATTATTGAGTTTGTAGGCAAGTATTCCGTCGATATCGATGCCCACTTTTTGTTCACCCTTTTTCGGTTCGCTGGACTCAAATGTGACATTTTGAACATTGTCTGAACAGTAAACTTTTTTCTGGTCAACTATTGTCATGTATTGATCTTCTTTCTGTGGGACTGTATCCTCTACTTTGGCATGCAACATCACCTTGTTATATTTTTGTTTGGCATTGGTTACACTGTCGTTTTTGTGGTTCAATACAATGTCTCTCCAAGTGCGATTACCGTCCGAGTCCACAGCCTTGTGCGTCATAAGGCGATAACGGTTTCCTTCTATTGTAAAATCCCACATAGATGGCAATTTGTCAATGTTAACTCCAGCCCTGCGCGAAAGACACGCTGCAAAAAGTGTAGGGCCTGTAATGGCAAAATATTTCATTCTTGAAGCCCATCTGGATCTTAAAAATTTAGACCTTGGTTTTGCGTTTATATGATCCAAATATTCAGCAAGATGGTTTTTTAAATCAGGGTACCATTGTTCTTCAACATTGTGCACAATCGCGTCCATAGCATCTTTGAAACACTCTAGTCCAGGAACACATGCCATAAATTCAATGGACACTCCTGGTACGTTATAATCACAATGCGCACTCAAAAAATCAAGAGGCTTTTCAGATGGTTCGCTTGCTCGACTTATAATAGTATCCAAATCCATTCCGTCAACAGGGGCACTATCGATGTCCATGTAAACACCGCCCTCGTTGTATAGAATGGCATAGCGAAAAAAATCAGCTTTGTAAGCGCCTGGTAATATACACTCGAATGTGTCCACATATTCTTGTGAAAAATGTTTTTGCAAATAGTCAACACATTCTACATTGCCGTATAATGTATAATTATAGTTTGGGTTCATCTGCTTCCATTTAGCGACGTTCTCTTTGACTTGTTGAGATAGGCCAGTCATGTGTGCATCTTTCCATGTTTGTACAATACGACGTGGTATTATTTGTCCTCCACTATATTTTGTCTCGCCATTTGTCTTTTTCGGTTCCGTCTGCAAAAAATCGTGGTGATTGGATGCAAAAGTGTGGTACATCTTTTCAAACAAAAATGGCGCGCTTTATACTGTAAAAGTACGAGTGTGGTAC
>TARA_B110000090_G_scaffold46723_1_pt1 | contig 13155 bp, 10 predicted proteins | sample TARA_B110000090 | Tara Oceans TARA_B110000090 (sample SAMEA4397239) | marine metagenome | biome: Polar Biome; feature: [SRF] surface water layer (ENVO:00010504); material: water (ENVO:00002006), including particulate matter (ENVO:01000060) such as... | depth 5 m
TCAATACGCAAGAAAGACACTAACATGTCCGCCATGCCCACCAATAAAACCATCCAAAAGGCAGCTTTTATACTGGTGGCCGCCCAATCTGAAACTCTCATTGAAAGGTTTTGATAGCTTTCAGTACGTAATCTAAATACGTGCACCATCGCCAATATAGGCGCCGCCACATAGCTCAATACCTGAAGCCATCCAAGACCTGCAGCAGGGCCAGTAGGTAATTCACCCCCTAGGGTGTTCAATGCTCCTGGCCAAAGTGCCCAGAAGTTTAAAAAATTATTAAGCACAAAGATAACCGTGGCATACACCACGGTAAAAGCGAGACTGCGAAGCAGTAAATCTTGCTTAAGTAAAACGCTCGAAGAACTCAATGAGCTCAAAGGGCTAGACGAGTGTTGCATGGTTAAAACCACTAGCGTATCGATAAATAGAACTGAAAACGGAAAAACCCGTCCATAACTGCGTCATGGACGGGTATACCTAGGGTACAACCACTAACCACCTAGCGCACGGTTACGCTGTGTTAGATAGGCTTGATCAGAAATCTCTGCCCATGCTCCGATATCAGCTCGTGCAGTAACAAAGCTCTGATGAATACGATTAGCCAAATCACTATGCTCCTGAACTTCGGCAAACACTTCTTCAGAAGCCTCAGCAAAGCCATCGTAAATATCGTCATTGAACTGGCGAAGCTTCACGCCTTGATCATTCACTAAACGTTTGAGCGCCGCACCATTTTTGGCGTTGTACTCTGACATCATCACGTCATTTTCCATAGAGGAGGCCGCTTCAATCATCATTTGATCAGATTTACTCAAGCCATCCCACCAGGTCTTGTTCATGCCACAAGACAGCATAGCACCTGGCTCATGCATGCCTGGGTAGTAGTAGAACTTAGCTGCTTCGTAGAACTTCATTATTTCGTCGTTCCAAGGTCCAACCCATTCTGTTGCATCAATAGAGCCAGAAATAAGGTTTTCATAAATCTGACCGCCTGGTAGTGAAACAGGAGAGCCGCCTAGCTTAGCTAATACGTCGCCACCAAGACCTGGCATCCGCATCTTCAAACCCTTGAAGTCGTCTACACTGTTCATTTCCTTACGGAACCAGCCACCCATTTGGACACCAGTGTTGCCACACATTAGGCCTTTAAGGCCATAATCTGCACCCAACTCGTCCCATAGTTCTTGACCACCACCAAAGCGAATCCAAGCATTCATCTCGGTATAGGTTAAGCCAAAAGGAACTGAGGTAAAGTAAGCAAAGCCTGGATGCTTGCCTTTCCAATAGTATTCAGCAGCGTGGTACATCTGAGCGTTGCCAGAAGCCACCTCATCAAATGAGTCGAACGCCTTAACACGCTCATTTGCAGCGTAGTAAGTCACTTGGATACGACCGTCACTCATGTCATTTAAACGCTGAGCAAAACGCTGAGCACCCGTACCTAAACCTGGGAAATCTCGACCCCAAGTTGCCACCATAGCTATTTCTACTCGTTCTTTAGCGATAGCTGGCGCAGCAATGGTAGAAGCTGCTGCTGCGCCACCTAAACCAACCAAACCTTTCTTTAAAATTTCACGTCTTTGCATTTCCATGATCTCCAGTGTTGTTTTTATTAAGCTAGACAACAGAAAAGTAACTCACTCACAACGGTGATATTTACCTCATCTGTGGTTACAATAGGTAATAATTTAATGACTTATTTAACCAAAAATATGTCTTAACTGAAATTAACATACGCCCTTAGTCTAAAGCTAGCAACTAGACTAAAGTATTGTGGTCAGATCAGTTGAGCTGTTATCTAAAAATTTCATTTGGATCATATATAAATGCGTACTCACAGCGCCCACACGGACAAGATAATGGATGTTTCTCGCCTTTTAAATGAACTCAACAGCTCACAACGCGAGGCCGTTGCTGCGCCTGAAGAAAACTTGCTCATATTAGCTGGCGCCGGCAGTGGTAAAACCCGCGTACTGGTGCACCGTATTGCATGGTTAATCGAAGCGGAAAATATTTCTCCTTGGTCCATTATGGCGGTGACGTTTACCAACAAAGCAGCACGGGAAATGCGCGCCCGCATTGAAAGCCTGATGGGGTTGGACACACAACAATTATGGGTGGGCACGTTCCATGGTTTGGCCCATCGACTACTGCGCCGACATTGGCAAGAAGCAGGTTTACAACAACAATTTCAAATTCTAGACAGCGATGACCAGCTCAGCATCCTTAAACGTTTGTGCAAGGAAATGCAGTTGGATGAAAGCCGCTGGCCAGTGCGTCAGTTCCAGCATTTCATTAACGGGTGTAAAGATGAGGGCAAGCGACCACAGCACATAGAAACCCATGGCGACTTTCAACTCGACACTCAAGTGAAGGTGTACGCCGCCTACCACCAAGCTTGCGAGCGTGCTGGGTTAGTCGATTTTGGTGAACTACTGCTGCGCAGTCATGAGCTATGGCTAAACAATAGCGCTTTATTGGCCCATTACCAGGGCCGATTTAAACACTTGTTAGTGGACGAGTTTCAAGACACCAACACCATCCAATATGCTTGGTTACGTGTACTTTCTGGCTCTGCCGCTAAAGTAATGGCCGTAGGTGACGACGACCAATCTATCTACGGATGGCGTGGTGCGAAAATAGAAAACATTCAGTATTTTGAGCGTGATTTTGGCAATGCCATTACCGTGCGCTTAGAACAAAATTACCGCTCCACTGGCACCATACTTAAAGCTGCAAATGGTTTAATTTCTAACAATAGCGGCCGCCTTGGCAAGAACTTGTGGACCGATGGCAGTGACGGCGAACAGATTGCTTTATATGCAGCATTTAATGAAATGGACGAAGCACGCTTTATCGTTGATCAAATTGACCAATGGCAAAAAGAGGGTGGACTACGTGCCGAATGCGCCATTTTATACCGCTCAAACGCCCAGTCTCGGGTGTTAGAAGAAGCGTTAATTCGTGCGCAAATGCCTTATCGCATTTATGGTGGCCAGCGTTTTTATGATCGCCTAGAAATTCGTAACGCCCTAGCTTATTTGCGCCTCATCAAGAATCGCAACGATGATGCAGCTATGGAGCGAGTATTTAACGTGCCTACTCGGGGAGTGGGTGCAGCCACAGTAGCTAAAATCCGCCAGAACGCGCGCGCTGAAGGCTGCTCCATGTGGGATAGTACCAACCAAATCATCACCAACAATGTACTTCCTACACGGGCCCATAACGCTACTGATAGCTTCGTTAACCTCATCAACCGTCTGGATGAAGAAACCAGTGAAGCCTTATTACACGACATGGTGGACCATGTGATCCAGCAATCTGGGCTCATTCAACACCACCTTAAAGAGAAAGGTGAAAAGGCTCAAACACGTATCGATAACCTTAAGGAACTAGTAAGTGCCGCTAAAGGTTTTGCCAGCACTTGGAACCCCGCACAACAGTCTGATGACCCCGACGCCGAATTAGACCCAGTAGCCACCACCCCATTAGCCGCCATGCTTGACCAAGCCGCACTTGATGCGGGTGAACAACAAGCTGATGAATCTGAAGACAGCGTGCAGCTGATGACTTTGCACTCTGCCAAGGGCCTTGAGTTCCCTATGGTGTTTTTAGGGGGTGTAGAAGAAGGTTTGTTCCCTCACAAGATGTCTCTGGAAGAGGGAGACCGTTTAGAAGAAGAGCGCCGTCTTTGTTATGTGGGAATCACCCGTGCTATGCAGCGCTTGTTTATCACCTACGCCGAAAGTCGCCGCTTACACGGCCAAGACACCTTTAACCGCCCTTCTCGTTTTATTGGTGAAATTCCAGAAGGTTTAATGAACGAGGTACGGCTCAAATCCAGCATCAGCCGCCCCGTTACAGCAAGACCTACCCCAACAAGGCAATACGACCGTTGGGGCCGCCACCAAGTTTTAGAAACTCCCGTTGTTGCCTTAGGGCAGAACGTACGCCACCCTTTATTTGGCATGGGTGTTGTAGTTAATGCCGAGGGTTCTGGCCCACAAGCACGAGTGCAGGTGAACTTTGAAAACGAAGGCAGTAAATGGCTAGTGTTAGCCTATGCTAAGTTAGAAAACCTTTAGGTATAAATCATGAACACCACCTCTTCAGCCGTCAGCCCCGAATTTGACACTACGTTTGCCAGCCTGCCAGAACGTTTTTACAGCTACACCCAACCCGTTGCCGTAGCTCACGCAACGCCTATCATTGATAACCCAACCCTTGGCAAAGAACTAGGCATTGACCCCCAATGGCTGGCATCCGATGAAGCTTTGCAGGTATTGGCAGGTAATCAAACCGCCATGGGTTCAGCACCAATGGCCCAGGCCTATGCAGGTCACCAATTTGGATCGTTTAATCCTCAATTAGGTGACGGCAGAGCACATTTGTTGGGGGAAATAGTTGCTCCAAATGGCGAGCGTTTTGACTTACAGCTCAAAGGATCTGGGCCTACACCGTACTCCCGCCGTGGTGATGGTCGCTCACCTCTAGGGCCCGTAATCAGGGAATACCTCATCAGCGAAGCCATGGCCAGTTTAGGTGTGCCCACTACCCGCAGTCTTGCAGCGATCGCTACAGGTGAAAGTGTTATGCGCCAAGGTCCGGCACCTGGAGCCGTGTTAACTCGCATCGCTCCAAGTCACATTCGTGTCGGTACCTTTGAATATTTTGCTATGCAAGGGGATGAAGAAGCCGTTAAGACCCTTGCAGATTATTGCCTTAAACGCCATTTTTCACATCTAATTAAGCACCAACAGCCTTACTTAGCATTGCTCAATGCAGTCATAGAACGCCAAGCTAAACTCATTGCTCAATGGCAAGGTTTTGGTTTTATTCACGGCGTAATGAACACCGACAACATGCTTATTTGTGGTGCCACGGTTGACTACGGGCCCTGCGCTTTTATGGATCAGTTCGACCCAGAAAAAGTATTTAGTTCTATTGATCGACAAGGCCGCTACCGTTATAACCAGCAACCTGGTATCGGCCAGTGGAACTTAGCTCGCCTTGCCCAAGCCTTGCTACCGCTATTGCACAAAGATGATGAGCAAGCATTGGCGGATGCCCAACAATCGTTGGACAATTACGTCAAGCATTATGGTGCAGCTTATCAACTAGTAATGAGTAACAAGCTTGGTATTAGCAAGCCACAAGGTGGCGATCAAGCATTGACGGAACAACTCTTGGCCATCATGGCCGAGCATCAGCTAGATTTCACTTTGTGTTTTAGATATTTGCTTGATCAAGTAGCAACAGGTGCCAAACACCAACCCCTTGGGGATGCTTTTATTGCCCCCAACGAGCTCGTTGTGTGGCAGCAACAATGGCAGCAACGCTTAGCTACAGACCCACAAGGCCAAACGCAACGGTATCAACAAATGAAACGTGCTAATCCAGCCTTTATTGCCCGCAATCACCAAGTTGAGCTGGCAATAAGAGCCGCCGAAGACAAGGGCGATTACCAACCCTTTTACGCGCTGCTCAAAGTTGTTCAGTCCCCCAGTGATTACCAACAAACAAGGAGAAATTTTGCCCTTGCTCCCATGCCACAAGAAGTGGTGCAACATACTTTCTGTGGCACTTAACAATACATAAAACGGTTACATGCATAGTCACTGCTCCGCTCTAAACCTCCAACATAAAGGTCACAGGCCCGTCATTGGTTAGGCTTACCTGCATATCAGCGCCAAATTGCCCTGTAGCCACGGTGATTTTTTTCCGTGCTTGGGCGACAAAATAATCATACATTTGTTCGCCAAGGGCTGGGGGAGCGGCGCTAGAGAAACCAGGCCTTAACCCTTTTTTGGTATCTGCCACCAGCGTAAACTGGCTTACAATGAGAATACTGCCATTCACTTGCTGCACGTTGTTGTTCATTTTCCCATCTGCATCAGCAAAAAAACGGTAGTGCAGCACTTTATGCAATAACTGGTCTGCTTTAGTTTGGTCGTCACCCTTATCAACACCCAATAACAGCATGATGCCGTAACCAATTTGGCCTATACATTGATCACCTACCTCTACTTTGGCTTGGGTGACTCGCTGCATCAAGGCTTTCATGAGTTGTGATCTACTCCATGGTTTCGGCTGTAGCCGTTTATGCTAGGGCTAGACCAACCTGCTAAAGTCTCTGGCCTTGGTTGATATATTTCCACTTTTAACGGGTAACACCTGGAGGTATCACTTGAATGCTCACTACTACAATCACCACCTGGGCACGCTGAGAGCGCACCAAGTAAATCAATTTCTGCAAACATTGCCAAATGATCCCCAGGCCTTACAGGGCTAGCTTTCATAAAATACTGGTGGGTGTCATGGCTAAATCCTGTACACATAAACACGTTCAATACGTCATGCACCAAGGCTTCTGTTGTATCAAGAGGTAGTTTGGCATAGTCCAACATGGCTCGCGTAAGGTTGGAATGGCAACATTGATGGTATTCGTCCTGACCTAGGGCCTCATTAGTATAGGGATCACACCGGGTGCCAATGACATCATGTACGCTACCACCGAACTGGTCCCAACCGTACCAATCTAACGTGTCGTCAACAACTGTTGCCATCGGCCTTAAGTAAGGAATATTGCTCCACAATCTGTCGCCAGTGCTCACATGGGTGCCGTGCAAGGCCCGAGTTTTGCCACTAAAAAACCGTTCTTTAAGGTTATCTTTGTGCCATAGGTTTAAATCACCTACTTGGGGGCCTTCTACACTCACGATACGAAACACATGGCCCTTTGGAACCACAAAACTGCGAGCGTCTCTGGCTGGAATAATGACACTATCTACAAGTTGCATTCCCTGCTGTAGGTTAGTGTAAAAAGCCTTATCGTACATAGGCAGGGTATCGTTGGGATAACACACCACTGGCGCTACGTCTAACCGTTGTTGGGCATCTGCTGGTGGTGAGTATTGAGGTGTGTTTTTCATGGCTTGACTTGTCCTTGATATACCTACGCGTACTTAACCGAAAACTCGCAAGTCGCTTTGAGAAGGTTATCAGCTAATGGCTGTAGGTATAGAATTTGCTGACTATACACTCTTAGTATTGTCCTGTTTTATACAGAGGTGGCTAGGATGGTAGATGAAATGCGCCAAGCAGACTTGCAACACCTTAGGCTTTAACAAGCATTGTTATACAAAGCAATTTTGGAAATCCATCGCAACTTGATCTAATATGTTTTTACTATGTGTAATCTGCTAATTTAAGTAGGCTTATACTATGGTGCATAATGGCAATAGTACATCAACCTAAGTGGAGCATACATGAGTATAGAACTACGGGCAGCATTCGTCGCAGCGTCAGCGGTGTTACTGATCATTAATGTGCGTGAGGCTACAGCAGTTAAATCTAGACAACTTCTGCCCCCGCCACCTATGTATTGGGTCCAGAATGGGTAATTTTTTACACGAAACCAGCATTATCTTTGCATTACTTTTCAGCATTTACACCCACCCTGACAGTTGAATACTTATAATTATGATTACGGACGGGAGGAAGTTCTGCAAGGAAAAAAGGCGTCAGCATAGACCTGAAACACTGCTTAATGATTTTGCCAAATATCATAGATTTAGCAGTCAATTGAGTCTGTTACTACAATTATATAGAGATAAAACAAATGAATTTAAAGAAATATATTGTTCATCCCACGCGCTATCTTGCAAGTATTTTTGTACTTCTTTTGTTTTGCCTCCCAGTTACCGCTAGTGAAAAAGAAGATGTACAGGCCACGATCAACGGTCAATTCCAAGCGTTTCTAGAAGACGATATGAGTCGGGCGTTTACCTACGCTAGCCCCTCAATACGCTCTATGTTTGGAAGTCCACAGAATTTTGGCGAGATGGTCCGGCGCGGTTATCCAATGGTATGGAGACCCGCAGGTGTGACATTTCTTGAACACAAAGAAACCCCTCAAGGGCGCACACAAGACGTTCAAATCTTTGACGCTGCTGGGACCGCCCACTATTTGAGATATTTTGTAACGCAAACACCAAGCGGATGGAAAATCTCAGGTGTGCAATTGCTGGATGTTGCTGATATCAGTGTCTGACACGACATCACCGCGCGCTGGCTGCATAGCTCATTAACCCCAAACGTAACACCATTTGAGTTTAATGAGGGTCTAAATAATTGGTCAAGCGGGAATGCTAGTGAAGTATACAGAGACCTGCCACATCACCTGCCTATTTTCGAATGTCTTAACACTAATCCGCTGGCCTCTCGTCATCGACTAATCGGCCAGTCAGCCGCGTCTACCGAATCAAGAGCAGCGTCATATTGGTCTCCACCCCAATGTTTGATAAAGCTACCTTTGGGATCGTATATTTGACCTTGTTTGATCAAGTCAAAGCGCCGGTGACCGCGTGGGTCAGCACCCACACCTGCTAAGTACTGCCAATTGCCCCAGTTAGATGCCACATCGTAGTCAATCAACTGCTGTTCCATGTAAGCAGCACCGTAACGCCAATTGAGACCCAGTTCATGCACAAAGCAACTGGCCACTAGCTGGCGTCCACGATTACTCATATAGCCGCTACTATTGAGCTGTTTCATGCAGGCATTCACAATCGGGTAAGGGGTATTTCCATGGCACCACTTTTGGAATCTTTCAGGGTAAAAACTGGTGGCAGGTTTGCTGGTTTTAATGCCACTGAAGTCAAATAATCGCTTACCATGCCGATGGGCATAAAACTGATAATATTCCCGCCACAAGAGCTCAAAATAAATCCAGTAGGTTGAATCATTTGCTCCTACGCTGCGTTCATAATTACGCAGTGAATGCACGAGTTGCCGCACTGATAAACTGCCATTGGCTAGCCATGGCGAAAATTTGGTTGAATAATCCATACCATCAAGGCCATTGCGAGTGTCTTTGTAGCTGCTGGCTAGCTTAGACTTGAAGTAACGTTCTAAGTGGGCAAGGCCATGTTGCTCTCCTCCTTCGAACAAGGGTACATGCGCAGGCGGGGGTGTTTGCTGTGGCCATGACATGGCAGATACTGGGCTGGGTGGTAACTGGGTTAATGCAGCTAATGGGGCTTTGATGTTGAGGGGCTCAACCAGCTTGCGAAACTTGGTAAAGCTATCAGGCAGTTCACTAAGCTGAAACGGCAATTCCGTTTGATCAAATAGGGTGTGGCTTGGTGTGCGCTTAAACACTATAAAGGGATAAGGTTTAAGCAGACGCTGCCAAGTTTGCTGCTCATGATAGCCCGCATGTTCACTGCAATAAATCCGACTAATATTATGCTGAGTGATGAGCTGGGGAATAATATCCAGTACGGGGTCACTAGTAACAATAAGTTGCTGGCCCAACTGCTCAAGGCTGTGGTGCAAATCTAACAGCGATTGCTGCAAAAACTCCTGCCTATGGGGCGATAAATTACTCGGTGCACGCAAGCTTGAAGGAGGCTGTTTGGGCTCAAGACAGTAGATACAGATCAGTTGATCAACCTCCGCAGCTGCCAGTGCTAAGGCTGGATTATCATGCAAGCGTAAATCATTTTTAAACAGAAAGAGGCCAACCTGATGGGGCATTAATACTCACCTTTTAATAAACTTTGTGTCACTAACTATTACTGAGCTTAAATCCACACTAATAATGGCTAATACAATAAGCCAATATACAAGGCCTAAGCGTACTTAACTGCAAACTCACGCGTGGCCTTGATGAGGTTATCTACAATACCTGGCTCTTGTTGTGCGTGGCCAGCATCCCGCACGATATGCAATTGGCATTCTTCCCAAAGCTCGTGAACTTCAAAAGCCTGCTCTGCAGGGCAAATCACATCATAACGACCATGCACAATAATACCTGGTAAGTGGCTGATTTTATGCATATTTTCTAGCAATTGATTAGATGATAAAAAGCACTGATTTACAAAATAGTGGCACTCAATTCGAGCTAATGCTAAAGCAAAATGAGCATCAGCAAAGTCTTCTACCATATGAGGATTAGGGTGAAGCGTAGCAATGCTGCCTTCCCACGTGGCCCATGCTTTTGCTGCGGCAAAACGTTTCAATTCATCAGCACCGCATAACAACTGATAATAGTGGTTAACCATTTGTCCTGTGGCTTCAGCATCTGTGTTTAGCAGAGGTTTTTGAAATACTTTCCAATAATCTGCAAACATACGGCTAGCTCCACCAGTTTCATACAGCCAGTCAACGTCTTTGGGTCGGCCTAAAAAAATACCTCGTAATATAAGCCCTGATACCTGATCTGGATGCGCCTGCGCATAGGCCAAAGCCAATGTAGTGCCCCAAGATCCGCCAAATAATAGCCATTTAGAAATTCCTAGCTCACGGCGCAACGCCTCAAAATCACTAATCAAATGCTGTGTGGTATTAGCCTCCAAACTGGCATGGGGCAAGGAGCGTCCAGCACCCCGCTGATCCATTAAAATAATATGGTAATCATTTGGATCAAAAAATCGCCGCGAAGAAGGCCCACACCCACCACCCGGCCCACCATGCATAACCACTACCGGGATACCCTGAGGGTTGCCACACAGTGCTACATAAAGGCTGTGGCCGTGAGTTACTGACAGAAAGAATTCTCGATAGGGTTTGAGTTCTGGATACAGTTGTTGCATGGTGTCAACTCAATGAAAAATATGGTTAGCAATAATGACCCAATTTACACCTTATTGGTGGCAAGATCAGCCCCAATATCGTAACACTGAAGCGCCACCAGCCAAAGCTGATTGTGTTGTTGTAGGTGCGGGCTTTACTGGTTTAAGTGCAGCCCTAACCCTAGCCCAAGCAGGTCGTCAGGTAGTTGTACTCGACAGCGAAGCCATAGGGTTTGGTGCAAGTACCCGCAATGGTGGCATGTTGGGGTCTGGCCATAAAGTGTCTGTGGCTGATGCAAAGAAACACTATGGCCCAGACATTGCCGCTCAATTACATTGTGAAGCTAATGCCTCCCTAGCTTTTACCAAAAGCCTTATTCTTGATCATAACATCGATTGTAGTTTGCAAGCATGTGGTCGTTTACGAACAGCATGGACACCACAAGATTTCACGGCCATGGCCAGCGCCAATACTGGCTTACAAAACATAGAAGCGTTTGCTGCACGGATGGTGCCGCCAGATGAAATGGCTCAGCACATTGATACAGAATTGTATTTTGGTGGCTTATTGTATGAAAGCCATGCTTCGGTGCAACCTAGAAAATTACACGACGGCTTATTGCAACTGGCATTACAAGCCGGGGTACAGGTATTTGGTGAGCAACCTGTGCGTGCAGTTAAAGCTAAATCAGACGGCTTTTGCATTAGCACCAAGGGCGATAATATACATAGCCAACAGGTGCTTATGGCAACTAATGGCTACACACAATCTAGCGTTTCTATGTTTCTTGCCAAACGTATCCTGCCAGTTCCTAGCTTCATTATTGTCACCCAAGAGCTAGGGAAAGAAGTGGTGAAGGCATTACTGCCCGGTGGCCACTGCATGGTCGAAACCCGCCAGCGCTTCTGTTACTATCGACCTACTCCATGCGGCAAACGCATAATGCTCGGCTCCCGTGCGGCCTTGCACGCCATCACTCCACAACAGGCATTACCCACTCTGACGACTAAATTAACAGAAATATTCCCCAGTCTAAAGAACACAGAAATTAGCCATTGTTGGACAGGGTTTACCGGCTTCAGCTTTAGTAAATTACCTAATATAGGCTGCCATAATGGTATTTATCACGCCATGGGTTACTGTGGTAATGGTGTTGCCATGGCGCCTTACTTAGGCCACAAAGCTGCTCTTAAAATGCTCTACCCAGATCAGCAACACTCAGTGTTTGAACAAACACCCTTACAAAGCCGTATTTATCATCAAGGTAACCCGTGGTACATGCCCGCTGTTAGTACTTGGTATCGAACTAGAGATTGGTGGGACAATAAGCAACGTGCTAAGGCTCTTAGTAAACTTAGGCAGAAAAACGAATAGCTTAAATTTGCATTGGCCATGTGCTTATAGGTTTTATAGACAGAATGAACCAATAGATCAGAACATATTTTTGAATTTTATCAAGGGATTATAAATGAGTAGAATATTAACTAGCCATGTAGGTTCACTACCAAGAACTCAAGAAGTTGTTGACCATATTTTTTCAAAAGAAAATCAGCAGCAATATGATGAGAGCAAATTTGACAACTGCATGACAAGCAATGTTCTGGACACTGTGGGGAAGCAAAAACTTGCAGGTATAGACATCGTTAGCGATGGAGAGACATCAAAAATCTCATATGCAACCTATGTGAAAGATAGGTATACAGGCTTTTCAGGTGATAGCCCTCGTAACCCTCCTGAAGATTTGAAGCTTTTTCCAGGCTTTCTTAAACGGCTATCAGATGATGGTGGAACGCCGCAATATGCTAGGCCAATGTGCACTGGTGAGGTTAAGTCAAAAGGTCAGGGAGAATTGCAAAAAGACATCTCTAATTTAAAAGCAGCCATGGCCACAAATGGCATCGAAAGAGGCTTTATGAACGCTGCATCACCTGGCGTTATTTCTTTATTCTTACAAAATGACTATTACCCAACGAGGGGAGCTTATCTAGCAGCTCTTGCAGATGCTATGCAGGATGAGTACGAAACCATTGTCGCATCAGGATTAGATTTGCAGCTAGACTGCCCTGACTTGGCTCTTTCTAGGCATATGTTATTTAATCATTTGTCAGACTCAGAGTTTATAAAGATTGCAGAATCACATGTAGAAGCACTCAATCACGCGCTAAAGAATGTACCGGAAGAAAAAGTAAGAATCCATATTTGTTGGGGAAATTATGAAGGCCCTCACTGTTGTGATATTGATATGAACAAGGTGTTTGGAACTTTAATGAAAGCCAAAGCTAGATATACTTTGTTTGAAACGTCGAACCCACGTCATGCTCATGAATGGACAGTTTTTCGGGATCGTAAGAACGAAATACCGGACAACAAAATACTTGTTCCTGGTGTGGTGGATACAACTACAAATTTTATTGAACACCCTGAATTAGTTGCAGAGCGCATTCAAAAGTTTGTCGACATTGTTGGCACGGAAAGAGTGATTGCAGGCTCTGATTGTGGATTTGGTACCTTTGCTGGTTTTGGTGCAGTAGATCCAGACATTGCTTTTGCCAAATTAAAGTCACTGTCTGAGGG
>TARA_B110000090_G_scaffold207341_1_pt1 | contig 13122 bp, 2 predicted proteins | sample TARA_B110000090 | Tara Oceans TARA_B110000090 (sample SAMEA4397239) | marine metagenome | biome: Polar Biome; feature: [SRF] surface water layer (ENVO:00010504); material: water (ENVO:00002006), including particulate matter (ENVO:01000060) such as... | depth 5 m
CAATAATAAACACAAGGCCAAGAAGAGAATAGGGAAAATTTTTGTATTTTTAGGGGGAAGAGAATAGGGAAAGCCTCCATAATTTTTGGATTGTTCGGGAGAAATTCAAAACCTGCAGCGAACGAAAGAACACAAGGTTAAATTTAAAAAAAATAACATTGCACGGCACCAAAAAAAATGATGTTGCCTTGGTTACTAACAGTGTTGGCGTTGCCCTCCACTGTTCGTGCCGCGGCGTGCACTGGGAATTTGGACAACGGTTCACCGTGTACGTCCTGTCTCGCCGGCAAATATGTCGACAGCGGTTCGTGTGCCGACTGCCAACTCGGGCAATACAGTAACCAAGCTGGACAAACCGTGTGTATAACGTGCAGGTATGGAAGGTATGTAAGCAGTGTGGGTCAAACCTCCTGTGTGTCCTGCCCTGCGGGTAGGCAAAGGCCAACGGGCATACCTTCGGACCACGACAATACTGCCGATTGTATCTATTGCGAAATAGGTAAATTCCAAGACCAAACGGAACAGTCTGATTGCAAAATATGCCCGGGTGGCTATTATCAAGATCAAGACCGATCAAACAATTGCCTTGATTGCGATGCTGGTCAATATCTTGAGAACGGTGGTGGTGCGGCCAACCATGATGAAAAAAGTGATTGCCAAGATTGTATTGCAGGAATGCGGTCAAGTGCTAGACAAATCATTTGCGCCGTTTGTTCCGCTGGCAAAATTGCTACAAACCCAGGCACCGTCACCTGTGACGCGTGTGGTGCTGGTAAATACATCGCAGATTCTACGACGGCAAGTTTACACAACGATGCAAATGATTGTTTAGATTGCATCGCGGGACAAGTACAACCAAATTCAGGACAAGCATCTTGTGCAACTTGTGTAGGTGGAAAATACATGCAACAACAAGGACAAGAAAAATGTGTTGTGTGTGCAATTGGCAGATTTACTTCGGATTCGGGGGCTGTAGACACCTACGACCATGTAGACGATTGCAAACCGTGCGAGCTTGGCAAATTTGCTGCCAATAACAACACAGAGACTTGTGACCTATGCCCTGCTGGATACTACCAAGACGTGACTGGATTGGGTGAATGGTACGTGGCTCGTTTAGTGACAATTAGTTTACATTCATCACAGTGATGAATGTTTTAATTTTGTCGACAATAAACAAAGCAAAACCAAGCAAACCCAAGCAAAACTTTTACCTGACTTAATTATTTTTTTTTCTCGTTGTACTTGTGTGTATTTTCATTGCAGCAAACTATGTCCAACAGGACGTTATGTCATGAATGATGGAGGCACAACCCAACACGATGAAGAATCCGATTGCCTGTTCTGTGTAGCAGGAAAACAATTTGTGTCGCAGATTGCACTATGCAGTCTTTGTATTCAAGGCAAATACCAAGATTCCAATGCTGCAGCGCCGGCAATCTGTGCGAATTGTCTAACAGGGCGATATGCTTTGGTGGGCGGTGGTACGACCCAACATGATGAAGTGGCTGATTGTCTGTTTTGTGAAGCAGGAAAATATTTTGTGTCCACGATTGCAATATGCAAAATTTGTCTGCCAGGAACATACCAAGATTCCAATGCTGCAGCACCCGCTGTGTGCATTGATTGTCCGAATGGGCGGTACCTCACCAACGAGTCCTCTCGACCCAATGAGTCACCCTACAACGCGGCTAACATCGCTAGCAGTGCTGAACGATACGGTGCATTGGTCTCGGAAACGACAGATGCTGCTGGTCTTGTTCAACCTGCCGCCGCATGGCCACAATTGAAAGGGGAACACGATGAAGTTGCCGATTGTCTTCATTGTCCAGCCGGCAAAGAATTTAGATCAAAAACCAGCATTTGTACCGTTTGTGGTGCGGGCAGGTACCAAGACACCAATATATTTACAGGTTCAAACATTGCTGGTCAAGTCTGCACAAATTGTCCCATTGGCCGAAGCCTTCTTGACCAGGGATGGGGTTTCAAGTGGGGGGTGACTTATGTTGCTCAATTTTCACCTGCTCTTGGGGGCAGTTACGAAACCGAAGATGGGCTAACCGAGAGAATAGCAAACGACGAACACGATCAGTTGGAAGATTGTCTTTACTGCGACGCGGGTATGTATTACGATAATAGAATTAATTCATGCAAAGTATGTGTTCATGGTAAAATTCAAACATCTAGTACGGTAACGCAATTATCAAGCTTTCCCAATGGTGCTGAATGTATCGATTGCCCGGAAGGCAAAGAGAACGTTTATGTTCGTAGCAGCAACGCAAAAGGTTACCACGATGGAAATGCGGATTGTACCGACTGCCCGGCTGGGTATAATTCACAAGCAGGATACCCGAATTGCATCGCTTGCCCAGCAGGATTTTGGCAAGACAATACAGGACGAACACCAATTACAAATGCACAACCATGCAAATCATGCCCAGCGGGTCAATACGCCAATGGTGCCTGTACAGCATGCAAAATTTGTCCCAAAGGATCATTCAATGAGGACGTAAACCAACCTGCTTGTAAGCATTGTGCCCAGGGTAAATACAACGATAAAAGTGCTACGTTGTCCAGTGATCATGATTCCCCTGACGATTGTTCGTTGTGTCCAATCGGAAGATATAACGATTACAATTCATTGAAAAAACCAACATACACTTATAGTTCAGATACAAAAGAATTGACAGGCAACGACATTTATTCGTACAAATCTGGTGACACCAAAGCAATCCCACGGACTGCAAACCACAGGTCGTTGTTTTCAATGCGTGGTGCAATTAATGTCAAAGTAGCTGAACGGCGGTACAAGAAAACCCGGAATGGCATAAGAGATTATGTCTACGTAAACAAACAAGGAGCTGGTGGTTTTGATTTCGATGATTATTCTTTGCAATATATATGCCGTTCATTGAACCGTGAATTTATGTATGCAACAATTGTTGCAAAGAATGAAAACTTGGGTGGTAAAGCAGTTGAACTTGCAGGTTCGGGCACTGGGCCAGCCTATGTTTCTATTCCAGGGAAAAGTCCATGGGCAATCGTAGCTGGATCACCTATGACCGGAAGTGGTGATCTAGGTACGGGTGATGTAACAATGTGGGATGTAACATGCCCACAGCATGAGACTAACTATGACATCTATTCAGGAGATTGCACTTATAGCAAAAGATATGATACTTCTTCGTCAAATTCCCAAAGAACTAATCATCTTCAATATGACATTATATGCGGTGCTTGCAAACCAGGTTATACTCTAATTACTGGGGCAACTGATCTCGACATTTTAGTAGGTTATTGCGGTCCATATTTTGAGAATGTGGATGATGTGGATGAAGATTGCCACCAATGTCCAAGTGGATGGTATCAAGATACAACAGGATCAAATCTTTGCAAAGAATGCGCGGTTGGTTTTCATCGAACCGACCGAGGGGCCGATGACATTAGTGACTGCGTTGTATGTGAAAAGGGAAAATACAACGATCAAAACAAACAAAAAAATTGCAAAGCGTGCCCAAACGGTCGTTACGGTATTGGTATCAACTTTGTAGAAGTCAATAATTGTACCCTGTGTATACATGGCAAGTACAACGAACAGACAGGCATGGTCACCGAAGAAGAAGCGTGCAAAGATTGCAGCAAGGGTCGAGTAGGCAATGGAGAAGCCGTGCACAACGATGGTATTACTGCTGGTGAGAGCATTGGTCTCCCACAACCATCAAACGCTTGTAAATCATGCATCAAAGGAAGGTACATGGATGAAACTGGCGGAGGACAATTTTTGGCATGCAGCAATGTTGCTGCAACGAGTTCTACTCAAGTGACCGTTACGCATACTGCTTTTTCAAGACCGTTGGTCGTTGGTGAATCTATTACGGGCGTTGGTCATACAGGTAACGAAGCAGTCTCATCCAGTCTCGCAAGCAGTGCAACGCAAACAACCGTTACCCACACAGCTTTTTCAAGAACATTAGTTGTTGGGGAAAGTGTTGCCATCACTGGTCATGAAGGTGCGCCGGCAGATCTTGCAATGAATCAAGTTTATACCGTTCAAGCAGTGACGGATGCTACCCATACTGTCTTGACAGGCACGGGCATGACTGCGGCCACTTACAATACCGGTAAAATAATCATCAGTAATGCTGCAAATCTTGCTGCAAATCTTGCAATGAATCAAGAATTCGTAATTCAAACAGTGACCGATGCTACTCATACTGTCTTGTCAGGCGCAGGAATGACAGCTGGTACTTATAATACCGGCACGTTCATTGTGTTGTCTGTAACAACGTGTAAAAATTGCCCCAATGGAGCATACGGGGATCAATACGGTGTTCCAAGTTTTGACGATGGCTCTTGTAAAAATTGTCCTGTGGGTCGATTTACCATTGACATGAATCCCCCTGGAGCCACTAGAAATGATGCATGCAAACAATGTCCTTCAGGATGGTACGCCAACCAAGTTCGTCAGTTTGTATGCAAAGTTTGCGAACCTGGCAAGTATCAGGAGAGCGTTGGAAGAACTGTATGCAAATTATGCCCAACAGGAAAATACCAAGCTTTGACAACACAAACTTCTTCCGGTGTGTGCAAATCGTGTCCAATTGGCAGGTATGGAGATGAAGAAGCATTAGAAACATACAAACAATGCAAAAAATGCCCCACAGGAGGTTTTGGTAGTTTTTTAGGTAAGACGCGTCCTTACCCAACCTCTTCCGGAGGTGACGATGGAGCTTGTGGGTATTGCCCCGCTGGTTCGTACTCTGTAGAGACTGGTTGCACTGAATCGACGAAAGGAACGACAATTGAACCCGATGAATCGGAGCTAAGGCATACGGTGACAACACAGCCGATGTCTCTCACTGCAGCTCATTGGATGGTAGATTCGATCAACTTTATCCAAGGTTTTGCAATAAACCAAACCAACATTAGAACCTGGACAACTGGAACGGAAGAAGTGTATGCCACAGGTATATTGACTACAGCATTCACTGGATCATCCGTCTCGGAATTTTCCATTACATCAGTCATGGGACAAGTGTTTACTGCTACCGCACCTATGGTAATAGCCACAACAAATACCACAACAATTACTATTCCGGCATCAGGTCTGGTCAGCGTGACGAGTGTCACAACACAGGTTACCGGAGTCGAAAGAAGTTGTACGTACTCATGTAGACCGTGTCCTAAAGGTACATATTCAGAAGATTTGGCACAGACGTCTTTGGAAACGTGCACGCATTGCGCAAGGGGTAAATTCAATGATATGGTAGGTCAAATTGAAGTCAGTGTTTGTAAAAACTGCCCACGAGGTAGGTACGGATTTAAAACTGGGTTGAAAAGTGGACCTTACGTGATGAATGAACCAGCTGATCAAATATGTACTGGATGCATCGCAGGAAAATACAATGAGCTAGAAGGTTTGACGGAACATTCCGCATGCATTGATTGCCCGATAGGATATTGGTTAAATACCAAAAATGATGATTCAACTGCTGCAAATATTTTACAATCAAATTGCAAATATTGTTTGAAGGGCCGATACGGCGACGAAGAAGGTACAACGTTTTCTTCACAACATAAAGATTTAAATGGGAATGATCTACATATCAAGTATTGCAAAGCATGTCCTGCTGGTCAATTCTTAAATACTATATTCAGTACATCGTTAGCCGATTGCAAAGAGTGCGAGCAAGGAAAATTTTCAACGAGAACAGGTGCGACTGATATTTCTGAATGCACGCTTTGTCCTGCTGGATTTTACGGTTATAAAGCTGGTTTACAACAAGGAAAGAATGATATTGGGGTATGTACGGCAGAAGTTGGAGCACACGAAGTAATCGCCAAGTCTTGTACAATAGACAGTGAATGTGCAGTAGGAACATCGTGTGTGACTTCCACAAATCTAACCAAGACAGAGAATTGCAAACCATGTGTGACTGGCAAATATTTACCCAATCAAGGAGCAACACAAGTTTCAGACTGTATATTTTGTCCAGCAGGCCGATACGGCGACGAAGTTGGTGCACCAAACATTGATAAAATATGTATGGGGGGCAGTTGCCAAGCACATTGCAAACGCTGTCCTATCGGTTTTTATTTGGAAAACGAAGGTCAAACAGACATTGCACTTTGCATCTCGTGTTTACCCGGTAAATATGGCCACAAAGAAGCAGCTGATAGTTCGAATGAATGTAAAGATTGCGGTAGGGGCAAATACACAGATGAAGTCTCCACCCACATAAATCCTGTCATTCAAGAAGATTGCAAGGATTGCCCCAATGGCAGGTATGGCACTGATTATGGTTTTGATAGTTTGGACGATTGCATCATGTGCACCAAAGGAAGGTATCTTGGATCACCGGGTCGTACAGTTGAAAGTGATTGTAAATTTTGTCCACTTGGAAGATATACAAACATGTATCCAGCCACAACAAACGAAGCCTGTCTTGGCTGCCCAACCGGTCAATTCGGCAAAGATGGATTAGCTTTAAATATCAAATGCAACATAGGTGGTACTACGGGTGCGAATACTGGCAACTGTTTGTTGTCTTATTGTCAGGGTTGTGTTGCTGGGTATTACACTAATGAGGAAGGGAAAGCCGCGTGCAATGCAGCTTCACCAGGTTATTATTGCATCGCTGGTGCTGGGTTACAAATTGCTTGTCCCTCCGGATGGTTTGGCCGAGAAGGAGACCCCACTGGTACCGATACCAATAAAATACGGAGTTCATGTTCAATGTGCAGCAAAGGTTTGTACGGGACTGAAATTGCGACGCCAAGTGTTGCTCGCTGTACACAATGTTCCAAAGGCAAATACAGTGACGTTCCAGCGATTAGATCCGACAACGAATGCAAAAATTGCCCATCCGGTCGATACGGTTTAGATTTAGGATATACCAAGATTTCCGAATGCGAAGCATGTCGCAAAGGTAAATATCAAGATGTTGCAGGATCACTTGAATGCAACATGTGCCCAAAAGGTTATTTCCAAAACGAAGAGGGGAGTCAATTATGTGTGCGGTGCAGTCCTGGTCGATACATCGATTTGGGAGGATTTGCTGATTGTCTTGATTGTCCTAGTGGTCAATTTGGGTGCACGGATTGTACTGATGAAACATTTCATCCAACTCCACACGACTCTGTACAAGATGAAATCTGTCGACGCGCTGATATTTCAGCTAAAAATGATGACAGAGCACCAATATTTGGACCCTGTTCAAAACACATGGTTCTTTGTGGTGGTCCAACCAAGACGTTGGCCGAAGAAGTCACAGATTGCCCTGACGAAGAAGTTTTGACACCAAGATTAAATTTTGAACGCCGACAAACATGTGCACTGTGCCCTTCTGGTTGGTACCAAGGTGGTAAAGCTCAGCAAACATGTGTCCAATGCAGTTTAGGCCAGTTTACCGGGTGTCCCGGTTATACAAAATGTTTGGAATGCAGTAAAGGTCAAACAACCTATGAATTGGCTTCTATCAAATGTGTTTCCAAACAAATGACGACCATGCAACCAATTATAATGGATGGTTCTCTACAAGCGGAATTAGTCTATGAGGATGATGCAGGCAGTGTGGGCAGCAAACAATATTCCGAATATTCAACATGTATTGATTGGTACACTCCACTGTCAGCTGATGCTTCTCTACTTCCCGATGAAACAACATTTGAAGAATATTTTTTTCAAGTCAGTGTTGAAAATACATTTCCAGAAGAAAGAATGAATCGTTATGGTTCCGATACCAATCAAACAATGGTACCGGTCAGCACACCGTACAAAACAATGTATTGCACATGTGGTACCAGTGAATGCGATGGCACATTCACAATTCAAATATGCTCGGACCGATCTGGCACCAGTGGGTGTGAAAAATCTGAACCTATCCAAGAAAAATCCAACAAAGCAAAAATTAGAGCCACGTTAAGAAAAATGGCTAATGTGGCTGATGATATAAGTGTAGTTTTAAATGGTCCGCAGGCTTGTGCACCCCCTGAAAATGGTACATTTACAGTTACAATAGGTGCACTGTGGGACAGCGGCCCCTCTCCTTACCAAAGAAAAAATCCAGAATTGCAACCTCGATTTTTGTTTACAGATTCACCATCAGGGACAGTGATTCGGACGACAAATCATGCGTGCGTCACCATGTGGGATCCATTGTACATGACAAAAACATTTTTACGCGTACGCGGTTTTGTTCAAGATGCAGCTGGTACTCCATCGCTCATTTCAACACTTTATTCAACGGCACCTTCTTGTGGTGATCTCATGTATCTCTGCCAACGTTGTTATCCTCCCAATGGGCCTGGGGCGTGGACAGTTGAAAAACATTTCAATCCTGAATTGCGAGATTGGAAATGCCAAGCCTGCCCCAATGGTGGAGATTGTCGCGGCCCCAAATTATGGGATGAAGTGTATGGGAAATATGGTTATATGCGTCTTGGTATGGAAGATTTCGAAGATCGAAAAGTTGCTTTTTGGCCGTGTTTCAAACAAAAAGCATGTCTTGGTGGAAAGCTTGATTTACAGGTGGGCGAATTACCAGGAACGAAATATTCCTTTTGGGTTGGTCCATATCGAAGATCATTGGACTATTGGGAGAAAAAAGGCTGTGGTGACTCAGCAAAGTGTAAAGCTCATCTTGGGAAGTATAGCATAGAGAAAAAAAAACCAAACGACATGCTGTTTCGTCCACCAGTCGATTGCTGTTCAGCAGTTGATCCTATGATGGAAGATTTAAAAGCTTGCCAAGATGACCCTGCTAATTTTCAAGCACTTTCCATTAATGAGGGTTCATTGTTTGTGAATCATTTAGAGTACGATACCACTCAGAAGGATTTATTGGCAATTTTCAAGGACTTTAACCCATCATCTGCTAAAATTGCAACGACTTTGCCAAGTGAAAATGTTCCTGCGATTGCTCCATTGGGTTGGGGTACAGTTTATTTTTCAACTGCCAAAGATGCCAAAGATGCCAAGGAGGGTGTATCCCACCCAACATGGAACATGACTTTAGGATTTGATACTCAAACGCGAGGGTGCCATGTTGATCTTGCTTTAGTGGATGATTACGAACAATGTCATGTTGAGTTGGGTTTTAAACGTCAATGCAATACTACTTTATCTGGCAAATGTCGGTTATGTCGTTCGTGTGCTAAAGGATATTGGGCACAAGGTGTAAGTAATTGTTTAGAATGCCCATCCAAAGTAATGAATGCAGTTTTGGTAGTTGTAGCATTTGTAGCTGTCCTGGGAATGTTGTATGCATTTTTAGCTTCCGCATTGGAAGACAGTGGTGCGGAAGCAGGTTCGACAGTGATTCATTTCAGTCAAGGCATGCAAAAAATTTTGTTGAATCACATTCAATTGATTTCTTTGGCGTCTGGGTTTCCCTTGAAATGGCCCGACGAAGTTAATGAAATGTTTTATTGGATGGGCATGTTTGGAAGCGCTGGGTCGTATGTCTTTAATCCTGCTTGTCAAGATGTAGAACTTGTTGAAGGTGAAAGCATGTTTTTTCAAAAACAACTTGTTATATTATCATTGCCTTTCATATCCGCAGTCATGTGTGCTTTATTTTGGGCGTGTTCCGGTCTCAGAAATATAATCGATCCCAAAAAAAAACGATGGAAACGTAGAATGAAAGTACATGAGAAAAGAAGAGCAAGAGCCGCTCGAAAATTACAAAGACAAAATGATAAAAAATTAAGAAAGGTTCGAAAAGCTAGAGCAAAAGCGGACAAAAAACTTGAAAAAAAACAAGGCATTGCCAACGCTGCAAACACCACAAAAGTTGTTCCTGTTGGTGCCATACAAGATGTGAAAAAAATTGATCCAATCAGTCTTGCCTGTGATTTTTATTCAAAACTTCCGAATGAGAAAAAGGTTGAAAAGTTTTTCGATAAATTGGACAGAGAACACATGAAATCTTTGTCCAAATCGAATCTATTACCATTAATACAATCTTTGTTAAAATCCAGTCGATTAACAATAGAAGATGAAAACTTTATTGCAATCTGGTATCATTTGACTCAGGTTTGTGCAGCAAAAGCAAAAAGAGTAAAGTTACCAGCAATGATCAAATGGTGGAAAACTGGCGAAAGCCAAAGCAGAGCAAATGGTACTCTTAACAGCAAAAGCATTGGTAGCAAGAGTAGTGGTGGCAACAGCAAAACCAGCAGTGGCAACAACATCGACAGCGGCAACAACAACATCGACAGCAGCAACATCGACAGCAGCAACATTGACAGCAGCACCATCGACAGCAGCAACAGCAACAGCAGCAGGAGCACCATCAACAGCAGCAGCAGTCCTGCTCTTGAAATAACCAAGAAAACGAATGAAGATGTTGTGCCTCTGCAAGATGAACAAGACAACGAGACTAAATTAGAAATTAAATACCAAAGTGCAAGTGGTACTGAAAAGAGAAAAAAACTTGTAAAAAAATCTGCATCAAAAAGATTGATAAAAGGAGAAACAAATGTTGCCCGTCTTGCAAGATTGCAAGAAGAGTTTAAATACTTGGTATATGACCCATTATTAGACCACGAAGCGCATGTAACTGAAATGAAATCGAACCTCATTGATAATGTTCTCGTATTTGATTTTATGGTACAACCATTACTGCCTCTTGGTATTGTTTGGAAAGCAACAAAAGAAGGCCACCAAAAAAATACAGTAGCAGGACGGCACTGTGCAGAAATTAAAAAAATTAGAAGAAAGAGTCAAGCAGGTCATGCTGGGTTACAAACCGGGGATGTACTGGCAAGTATGAATGGAAGAGAAATTGTGGGCCTGTCGTTTCAAGATGTTAAAGAATTATTCAGATATGTTATTGATATTGGTGAAACATATCATTTGACATTTTTTCGCAAGGTGCATAAATTTAAATCCTCGGTCCATAGTTCTGTTCGTGACGTAGCAATGTCAAACAAAGATGATATCAGTACATGGGATAAGTTTATAGCTACGATGGTGTCTGTTATCTATTTGTTGTATCCAACTGTAACACGTGGTACTTTTACTATTGTAGCTTGTCAAAGAGTTGGTAGTCGAATGTATTTACAAATGGATTTAGACATTCAATGTTGGGAAGAAACACATGTATTTTGGGTATTGCATTTATTTTTACCATGTTTTTTTTGTTACGTCATTGGATTGCCACTGCTCTCGTATTTAATATTGCGAAGAAAAAAACATGATTTAGTCAATCGCTTCACACGTTTTCGTTATGGTGTTTTATATACAGGATACACAGATGAATGTTACTATTGGGAAGTGATTATTGCAACACGTAAAGCGGCAGTTGTCGGGGTATCTGTTTTTTTAACGGGTGCTGGCGCACAATCACAAGCATTGTGTGCAATGATGATCGTCATTTTTGCATTAACTGGCCATTTATTGTGGCGTCCATACGTACCAGTCACCGAAGAACACAACACATTGTTTTGGTCTGAGTTTTGGGGATTACAAACCGCATTTGCCACGTTTTGGACCGGTTTGTTTTTTTTTCAAACAGTCGCGGAAGATCCTGTTGTTCAAGGATGTTTTACGGTGGAAGTATTGACAGTAAACTTTTTATACATTTTGATGGCAATGAGATGGTACATGATTTTGAAATTGATGGATTTGGAAGACATGGTATCGACTAAAAAATTACAAGGCTTTGACGAAGAAGATTTATATTTTGCAAATCGCACGAAAGCATGTTTGCGTAAATTTTTCCCAGAATGGCAAGTTGTTCGAAATTTATGGGCTCGTCGTGCATGGCAAAATACAGTCAAACATCAAATATTACAACGACGCATTGTACGTGTATTTGATTTTAAAAATCAAAATCATCGACACAAAGGTGGTAAAGATGAAAGATTTAATTTAGGTACAACTGAAAAATTGCATTCGAACGCGGCACAAATGCTTGGTCTTGTTGTTCACAATAAAGAAGAAATAAGAAAAGAAAAAGCAAACAAAGAAGCTCCGAAAGAGGGATTTTTTGCCCGTCGTTTTAGCCGTAGTAAATCACTCGCACCAATTAAAGCAACACAATTGAACGAACATCAAGACGAATTAGATGTACATTTAGCAAAGGAAAGCGTGGTTAAAAAAAAGGCGATGAATTCGGCATTACGTGGTTCAATAGGTGCTGGGCAACTGAAGGTACAGACCAAATTAAAATTGGGGGAGCAACGTAAAAAAAGACAAATGTTGAAAGAGGAAAAAGAATCCGAGTCCACGAAGACATATACACAGAAAGATTTCGAGGCAACGCTTAGAACTCTGCTTTTATCGTTTCAAAATAAAATAAAATCGGAATATATGTTAAAAGCATTGTTTCGGAAGATTGACACTGATAAAAATGATACATTGTCAAAATCTCAAGTGTTGGTTTTAATAAAAAATCTTGCCAATAATAAATCGCTGACGAAAGAAAGTCATGAAATGACTATTGTCTGGAACCATTTGACCAAAGAATGTGGCTCAGTGACTGAAGAAGTTACCCTCCAACAATTGCTGCATTGGCACGGGCCATTTAATGCTGACAAAAAGCCAGCAAAAATGAATTTAACCCGAAGAAAATCAATGTTTAAAATACAACCCAATTTAGTCAATGATCCACAACAAATGATCAAATTGATCAGAGATTCTTTTCGTGCTAAAATCAAATCTGAATATATGCTAAACCAATTGTTTATGAAATTAGATATGGACAATAATGGAATGCTAGAACAAAAAGACGTATTGATATTGGTTAAAAATTTAACAAACCATCCGAGCCTGGAAACAACCTCACCAGAATTTTTAGTGGTTTGGAACCACTTGACGAAGGAATGTGGAAAAGGAATTGAACCGCATTCAAAGAATTTAACGAGCAATGTGACAATGAAGCAATTGAATGTTTGGCATGGTCCGTTTGAGTAGTTGGCGTGTACACACATGCACTGTAAATATTTGAGGTGCGAGTACTTTAACAGTACAAGTAGCATAGATAATGAATAATTTATTATTGTTTTTTTAAAATCAACCTCTTTCCCATGCACCGCTGTGATGTGCGCAATTTGACATGTTTCCGATTCAACCCAAGGGCTGGACAAAACGCGCGCCCGTTGCACAAACACTGCAAA
>TARA_B110000090_G_scaffold60919_1_pt1 | contig 13083 bp, 6 predicted proteins | sample TARA_B110000090 | Tara Oceans TARA_B110000090 (sample SAMEA4397239) | marine metagenome | biome: Polar Biome; feature: [SRF] surface water layer (ENVO:00010504); material: water (ENVO:00002006), including particulate matter (ENVO:01000060) such as... | depth 5 m
ATTTCATTATTTTTAATTCTTTTTAAAACTTCTACAAAAACAGGATTAAATCTTGTCCATAAGGCTTCCATAAAAAAACGATTGGTTCGTTTAGAAGTTTCAATCATTCTTCTAGCCTCATTTACGCTAAGTCCTAAAGGTTTTTCACACAAAACATGTTTGCCGTTTTCCATAGCCTTTATACTTAATTCGGCATGGGAAACATGTGGTGTTGCAATATAAACAATGTCTATTTCATCATCTTTGAGTAATTGTTCGTAAGATCCGTAAAACTTTTTTGTACGATGATTTCTCCCAAATAGAGTCGCTTTGTCAAAAGTTCTTGATGCAACAGCAGTCAATTCGGCAGATTCAATAAGTGCTAAATCTTTGGCAAATGTATTGGCGATATTGCCACAGCCTATAATTCCCCATTTTACTTTAGTAGTGCTCAATCTTTTTTAGGTGTAAAAATTAACTTCGTAGACACTTTTTCAATTTCCTCTTTGTTCAGTTTCATTTTTCTAAACTCTCCATTCACAAACATTTCTGCTTGGTCTCTATAGAACTCGCTAAAAGGATTTCCTGAATTTCCGGTAGGAAGAATGCTCATGCTATTTTCAATATCTGAAAAGTCTACAATTCTACGTGTAGAGGGTCCACTTTTGACATCATTTACAGGAGTATTACTAATATCAAATCCTTGCTTATTTATCACTCTATTTGATCCGTTTATTTCATAAGGACCAATATTCAAATTAAAAAGAAAGTCCAAGGCTTTTAAAGTTCCTAAAGGATGTTTGTGAGTTACGGTATGCACACGATTCCAAGTCCATGAGTTGACATCATTTCCAAGTTGGTTTTCTAAAGTTGCGACCGTTTCAGAAAATGATTGAGATAAAATTTGAGACTTATTCTCTTTGGTTTCTGTAGTTTTAATATTGTCCCACCAAATTGACTCTTCTTTTTTCAATTGTTCAGAAATTTCACGATACATAACATGTGTATTAATAAAACTTGCAAAAACAGTTGTGCCTATTTCATCTTCAAATGTGTTCTTGAGATACATATAAATAAACTTGGTAAAAACCGTAGCTCCAACACTCGATTTTGTGAAATCTCCATCCCATTTTTTCAATTCATCCAATGCCTCTTTTTCGTTGTCTATACTCAAGTTGTCGTTAACGTTATTGACGATAATTTTAACCAATTCAGGAGCGATTGATGATTTGGAATCCAAAATCATTTTCATAAAATCTTCTTTTGTCCAATCATTTTTAGGCTCCAATAATTCTACAATTCTTTTTCCTCTATCTCCTGGAGCGTAATATCCTGGATACAAGATTCCTGCAATAGAATCTGGCTGATTGTTGGCAGAATACACATAGTTCCATGGAGGATTATGTGATTGAGGATTCTGATTAAAATCTAAATATTCAGTAACTTCATGTTCACCGTTTGAGCCATCTAAGACAAATTTTGGGTGTGCGTTTTTTGGTAACTTGTATAATTGTGCCGCTGCCCACCAAGCGATATCTCCTTCGGCATTTCCATACATAATATTAAGTCCAGGAGCATGAATCAGTGAAACTCCTTTTTCGAATTCGTTCTTATCTTTTGCATGAGACATTAAATATGATAAACGTAAAAATCGGTTGGGAAATTGGGTGTAAATCCATGACATTGCCAATGGTTTATCACTTTCAATCTGAGTAATAAGGTCATTCATAATAGGCCCATGACCTGTAGATCGTATTTCTAATTTTAATGGATCTTTATCTTTAATATTAATGGTCTTTAAACTAGTTTCATACGATTTATAACCATCTTTAGTTTTGTATTTTGATGCGTCCGTAGGATGATTTTCTTCTTGATAAAAATCAATATCATCATTTTCAAACATTGTAATTCCATAGGCGTATTCCCGATTGTGAGAAAGCATAGGGAATGGAACTCCACCAAGATAATACCCATAACTCTCATAGTCTGGTGCAGTTATATGGGCTTCGTACCATACGGATGTTGCTGAATAAGGGATATGAGGATCATTGGCAAATAAAACGTTACCATTTTTTGTTTTTGGAGGCGCTACAATCCAACTATTACTTCCTAGAAATGCTGGAACTGGCATTTTATCTATAATATTCGCCACAGCAATTGCTATTTTTTCATTTGCGGTATTGTAATTTTTTATCAATGTAGAATTAGGATTCACATCTACACCTAATTCTTTTATATAATTGCTTCCTAATTTTGCTTGAAGATTGCTTAAAACTGGATCTGTTTTGTGAGCAGCAGCAAAACTAAATGCCATATAACCGATAATATTATAAGAATCTTTCAATTCAAATTTTTTCTTATCTATTCCTAAAATGTAAAATTCAATAGGTGTAGGGCCATTTTCAATAAATTCATTCACGCCATCAATATAAGCCTGAGCAAGCGTGTACATTTCACTTTTTGTATCTAAAGATAGAAGCGCTTTTTCTGATGCTTCTTCAATACCAAGTCCTGCAAATAAAAGGTCGCTTTCTAAAGCAACTTCACCAAAAATTTCTGCTAATCTTCCTGGAGCAATTCTACGAAGTAACTCCATTTGCCATAGCCTGTCTTGTGCATGTGCATAGCCTAAAGCACGTTGTGCATCTTCTTGGTTGTCTGAATAGATATGAGGAATACCATAATCGTCATAATTAATAGTGACTTCAGATTTTAAGTTTTGAAGTTCAATAGTTCCTTTGTAAGTAGGTTGAAGAAAATAAGAAATTAAATATTTTGTTGCGAAAAGTAGAACTACTAAAAAGAAGAGTACTCTAAATACTTTCTTGGTTTTTTTGATCATTTTTATATAAAAATTGTTGTACCCTAAAATTAACTAAATTATTTGTGATTTAGTTAATTTTAGGGTACAACAATCTTTAAATACGATTAAAGTAAAACAGGATTATTTAAAGTTAGAGATGCCTTCGTTTAACCAACTGTAATATTCATCAACATTAGGAGTGTAGCCAACAGGATCTAATAAATTTTCTTCATTATGATCCATTAAAACATAATATGGCTGCGCATTTGTGCCGTATTTAATTGTTTCTAATTCACTCCATTTTTGACCAATAAATCGAAGTTTTTTTCCTGGATTTAATTTAGAATCAATAATTTCATCTTCCGCGAGAGGTCTTTTATCATCAACATATAAAGAGATTAAAACAATATCATTCTTGATGATTTTTAGTACTTTGTCTTTCACCCAAACATTTTGTTCCATTTTACGGCAATTTACACAAGCCTTTCCTGTGAAGTCAATCATAACAGGTTTCCCAACTTTTTTCGCATACGCCAATCCTAAATCGTAATCATTGAATGCTAAAATATCATGAGGAGCCATTAAATGAGCACCTTCAGGGATTTCTACTTGACTCGTAGCGCCTCCAAGTTTTGAAAATCCAACTCCATAAGGCGATTCGCTATAATCTTGTGGCGGCGGAAATGCGCTAATTAGGTTTAATGGTGCTCCCCAAAGTCCAGGAATCATATACACTGTAAATGATAATACAATTAAACCTAAACTTAATCTTCCAACAGAAATGTGTGTTATTGGCGAGTCGTGAGGTAATTGTATTTTCCCGAAAAGGTAGAATGCTAAAGTCCCAAAAATGGTGATCCAAATAGCAATAAACACTTCACGTTCTAAAAGATGTAAGTCTAATACTAAATCAGCATTTGAAAGGAATTTGAAAGCCAATGCTAATTCTAGAAATCCTAAAACAACTTTTACTGTATTCAACCATCCTCCAGATTTTGGTAATGAATTTAACCATCCTGGAAAAGCAGCAAATAGTGCAAAAGGCAATGCTATTGCTAATGAAAATCCAAACATGCTAATTATAGGTGCAATCCCGCCTTGTGCTGCAGCGGCAACTAGGGCTGTACCAACAATTGGCCCTGTACAAGAAAAGGAAACAATTGCTAAGGCTAGTGCCATAAAAAATATCCCAACCATTCCGCCACGATCAGCTTGTTTGTCAACTTTAGTTCCCCAAGAACTTGGTAAAACAATTTCAAAAGCACCTAAAAAAGATACTGCAAAAACGATTAATAAAATAAAGAATATAAGATTGAACCAGACATTTGTTGAGAGTGCATTTAGAGCTGCAGGACCAAATATTTTGGTTACAACAATACCTAATAAAACATATAAAACGATAATTGATAGTCCGTAAATAATGGCATTTCTAATTCCTACTGCTTTATTTTTACTTTGTTTGGTAAAAAAACTTACCGTCATAGGAATCATTGGAAACACACAAGGTGTTAATAATGCCGCAAATCCAGCAAAAAAACTAAGTATAAAAAGAGTCCATAATCCTTTTTTTGAAGAGTTATCTTTCTTTTTTGGTACTACTTCACTTACTTCACTTTTTTTTTCTTGTGTTAGTTCTTTTATTTCCGTTTCAGTAGCAATACTTCCAGCCGTTCCTTGAATTGAAAAATCAAGATTTTTAAATGTTGGAGGAGTACATTGACTATCATCACAAGCCATAAACTCTATTTCACCGTTTATATCAATTTTTTCATTTGTCAAAAGACGGACACGTTGCTTAAATGTGGTAGTATTTTCAAAATACTTGATTTCCATATTAAAGGTTTTGTCAAAAGAAGTATGCCCTTTTTCTTCAATAGGAAGCCCAATTAATTGAAATGTATTTACTGAATCTTTTAAGTATATAGTAGTTGCGATTGGTCCATCTTCTGGAACATTTTGAGAATACAGATGCCAACCCTCTTCAATACTAGCCTTTATAACTAAATTAAAATCAGAATCTGAAATTTTTTCAACAGATGTTGAATATTTTACGGGATCCAGTATCTGAGCTTTGGCAAAAGAAACAAGAAAAATAAAGATGAATAAACTAACTAATTTTTTCATTATTGAATTGTTATTTTTAGGGTTTTGGTTGTGCTTTCTGTAATTTTAAATCGATTATCAAGGCGTTTTCCAACAATCCAAATAACTTCATTATTTGCACTGCAAAGTAACCAAGTTTTTTCTTTTTCCAAAATTGATATTTTTTCATCTTTAAAAAACTTACTTAACTTTTTTTTTCCTTGCATTCCCAATGGGTAAAAGTAGTCTCCATTTCGCCATTTTCTTACAGTTAAAGGGAATTTTAACATTTCTTTATCAATACAAACTACTTTTTCAGTTTCAGTTACTTGCTTGGTTCCCTCTGTTGTTTCAAAAGTTAAGTGTAAATTTGAATTTTCAAAGGCAGTTAAATTTTCAGTTAGCTGATATTGTTCAGTATTATTTGTTTCTATTTTTGATAGTAATAAATGAGTTCTGTCTTTAATTAATCGATGTGTTTTGCTTAATACTTGTTTACCACTTTGTGCGTTTATCAATTCGCTTAAATCTCCCCATTCAGTAAAGCCATATTTTTTTAAAATTTCAAACAAATAGGCTTTTGGGCTTGATAGTTCTCTGATTTTTTTGATATCAAATTGATGAATTTCCCCATCAAAATTCTCAATTGAGAATTTGACATCTTCAATTTTATCATCAATAATCTGTTTACTTTCATTTAAATTTTCCAATGTTTTGTCAAACGTACTCATCAAACTTGGATTCAATTCTTTTAATACAGGAATTACTTGATGTCTTATTTTATTTCTAAAGTATTTTGTAGAAGCATTACTTTTATCTTCTCGCCATTCAATATTATTTTCGATGGCATATTTGTGTATTTCTTCACGTGTAACATTCAGAAGAGGTCTAATAATTTTTCCGTTTATAGTCGGAATTCCTGTTAAGCCTTCTAAACCTGTACCTCTTGTAAAATTGATTAAAAACGTTTCTAACACATCCTCTTTTTGATGTGCAGTTAATATATAATCAAAATTGTTTTCTAATTGAATTTTATCAAACCAATTATATCTAAGTTCCCTAGCAGCCATTTGAACAGATAACTTGTTTTTTTTGGCATAAGTTTCAGTATCAAATGAGGTAGAGAAATGTTGAGTCTTTAATTTAGAAGCAAGGTTTTTAACAAATCCCTCATCTAAATTACTTTCGTTTTCACGAAGTTTAAAATTACAATGCGCTAAAGAAATATCATATTTTAAGGTATGTAATAAGTGAGTAAGAGCAACACTATCAATTCCGCCAGAAATAGCGATTAATAATCTTTTATCTTTTATAAAAGAGAAGTTGTGTTCTATATGTTCTTGGAATTTTTGAAGCAAATAATTGATTTTGAAAGCAAAGATACTAATTAGGAATTCAATAAAACTTCTCGCATTGCTTTCGCTTTTAGCAAACACTCTTCATATTCTTTTTCTGGAATCGATTTTGCTGTTATTGCCCCACCAACTGAATATGAAATGTATTGTTCGGTTTCATTATATAATATACTTCTTATAATTACATTAAAATCAAAATCGCCAGTAGGAGAGAAGTAGCCAACAGCACCCGAATAAAGCCCTCGTTTTGTTTCTTCAAGTTCTTCGATAATTTGCATCGCAGCTATTTTTGGTGCTCCAGTCATACTTCCCATTGGAAACAAACTTTTGATAATGTCTATAGAGTTCGTTTCGGTTTCCACTTTAGATTCAATAGTAGAAATTAATTGATGAACTTGCTCGAAAGTGTAAACTTTGCATAATTCAGTAACCTTTACGCTCCCTTTATTAGCGGTTTTAGAAAGGTCGTTTCTGACTAAATCTACAATCATTATATTTTCTGCACGTTCCTTACTATCATTTTCTAATTGAGAAATTAACTCTTTATCTTCTGATGAGTTTTCGCCACGTTTTATAGTCCCTTTTATAGGTTGAGAAATAACAGTATTTCCAGTTCTCTTTATAAAGCGTTCTGGTGATGCTGAAAGCAGGAACCTATCATCTGCTTTTAAAAAAGTTGCAAATGGAGAGGAAGATATTTTATTCAGGTTTTGATATGCTTTTACAGGGTCAATAGTACTGTTTTCAGCAAAAAACTCTTGACAAAAACTCACTTCATATATATTACCTCTTAAAATGTGCGCTAAGACTTTATTTATTTTAGAATAATATTCATCCTTATGAATTCGTAATTTTATTTTTATGTCACTTGAATTAGAATTTTTACTTGAGAGTTTATAGTTTTCAATTTCTAATAAATCACTTTCAATTTCTGATTCAAATTGCAATAAGTATCTAACTTCTAAAATAGCTCCTTTAATAAAAAACATTTTTTTTGGTTGAAAAAAGAATACGTCTGGAAATTTTAACCCATCAAAATTATTTGAATTCAATTTTTCAATATCGTTTTTTAAATCATACCCAAGATATCCAAAAATATAATCCTTAGTCTTTTTTTGAAATTCTTTAAGTTTTGAAAATGAATTAGTATGATTAGAGGATATCTCTGAAAATGAATCTACTGCTAAAACAGCATCAAAATCTGATTGAATAGGGTTAGAATTTAGATTTTTATTGTTATTAGAATCTAACCAAATAACTCTTTTATACTCTTGTGACCACGCTAATAATTTGATTTTAAATTCATCAATATTCTCGATGGAAAAAATGGTATAAGTTCTTTCAGTCATATGTGCAAAAGTACAAATCTTATTTTTTGGAAATAGGAATTTTCAAACTTACACCAGTTTGAATGTCTGGAGCGTTATTTACTGAGAAATCTTCTTTTATATATAACATTAATTTATATTTTGGTGTTCCATAAGTGTAAATGAATGTCCAGTTTGACATATTTTGGTACAAGGTGCTGATACCATTGTGCCATCCTGCGTAAATCTCTTGCCACTTCCCAAGTAATTTGTAATAATCGGCTTCCTTAACTTTATTATATCTTGTTTGAATTTGGTAGTTTAATCCAAAAGAGTGGTAATTTTTCTTTTTGGTATACATTGTATATTCAACTTCGCTTTCAAAACTTGCTAAAAATTGATTATTTCCGAAATTAACATTTTCTTTAAAGTCAATTAAATTTTTCTTTAAAACACTAACTCCTAAACCAATATTATATTCATTATTGCTTTTCAATTTGATTTTTTTTACAGTATTGGCTGATAAACCAAGATCTATTGATTGATTGTATTTAGAAGTGTTTACACCAAGATGTGATCCGAAATTGAAAAATAAATTTGCATTCTTATTTGTTAATTTTGATGGGTAAAAAAAATGATTTAATTCAATTCCTCCAATAAAAAAATCACCATTATTAAACTCAACAACACGTCCATCTCTATCAGTATATTTAAAATTTACTTTATTTAAACCGTAATATCTTCTTCCAAATGGATCTTCTCCACCAGCAATATTACTATGAACCCATTCGATACTTTCGTCATTAGTGAAAAATGAAAAGGGATATTTACCGTCAGTAATTAAATAGGAGCGAAGGGTAATTCCAAGTTCGTGTTCTTTGGTTAATTGCATATTATAATCAAGCCGAACTCCTTTAATTACAGCATCTACAACAATATTCATATAGTCGGCAGGAGTCGTTTCTTGATCTATAAAACTAAATTGTCTGTTAAACCAAGGAATTTGGCTTAACTGTTCTCTAACATTTGGGTCTTTAGGTAAATAAGCTTCAACAAACGGATGCATTGTATTTCCACTTTCAATGCTAAAGTTTAATGTTGACTTTTTTGGTGGAGATATTTTAAAGTTTTGATTAATTCTAGAATTAAAAATACCAAAGTGATGCGTTGCCAAAATATTTGGTTTATCGATACCGTTTTTAATAACCAACGAGTCTTTTTTCTGACTGAAAGAATAATAGCAAGATTGTGATAAGATGAATAAAACAATCAGAGATTTTCTGAGCATAAACAAAAGTAATAAAAAAGCATCCAATATCAATATTGGATGCTAGATAATATTATTTAGAAGTTTTATATTAACTATGTAATGCTCTTCCTGCAACTGCAAGACATGCTTCTTTAATTGCTTCTGTGTAGGTAGGATGCGCATGAGAACTACGCGCAAGATCTTCTGAAGACGCTCTGAATTCCATAGCAATTACTGCTTCAGCAATCATATCTGCGGCACGAGCACCTATTATATGTACACCTAATATTTCGTCAGTTTCAGCATCAGCCAATACTTTTACTTGTCCATCAATATCCATACTCGCACGAGCACGACCAAGCGCACGCATCGGGAAACTTCCAGATTTATAATTTACACTATCTTCTTTCAATTGCTCTTCTGTTTTTCCTACAGATGCAACTTCTGGCCAAGTATACACAACACCAGGAATAAGGTTGTAATCGATATGTGGTTTTTGTCCTGCGATAATTTCTGCAACCATAGAACCTTCTTCTTCTGCTTTATGAGCAAGCATAGCGCCTTTTACAACATCTCCGATTGCGTAGATGTTTGGGATATTGGTCTGTAAATGAGCATTTGTTTCCACTTGACCTCTTTCTGTAACTTTTATGCCTACTTTTTCTAAACCTAATTTATCAGTATAAGCACTTCTTCCTACAGAAACTAAACAGTAATCTCCAGAGAATTCAATAGGATTTCCTTTTTTATCATCTACTGATACTGTTACCGTCTCACCAGTTGTCGAAACATTGGTTACTTTATGACTTGTAAAGAATTTAACTCCTTGCTTTTTAAGAGACTTTTGTAATTCTTTAGAAAGCATACTGTCCATTGTTGGGATAATCTTTGGCATATATTCAATTACAGATACTTCTGCGCCAAGCCTACTATATACTTGTCCAAGTTCAAGTCCAATAACTCCTCCACCTATAACTATAAGGTGTTTTGGGATTTCAGAAAGTGACAGTGCTTCTGTTGAAGTAATCACTCGTTTTTTATCTACTTTTGCAAATGGCAATGAAGTTGGTTTTGATCCAGTTGCTATAATTGTATGCTTAGATTCAATAGTTTCAGTTTTATCATCAGCACTGATATTAATATGAGTAGCGTCTTTAAAACTTCCAAATCCTTTATATACGGTTATTTTGTTTTTATCCATTAAAAAATCAATTCCGCCAGAAGTCTGTGCAACTACTTCAGCTTTGCGATCGATCATTTGCTTAAAATTCACTTTTACATCGGTAACCTCTATACCATGCTTTTCAAAATGGTGAATAGCATCATAATAATGATGAGAAGAGTCCAATAGTGCTTTTGAAGGAATACACCCTACATTTAAACACGTTCCACCTAAAGTATTATATTTTTCTATAATAGCAGTTTTCAAACCTAGTTGCGCACATCTTATTGCAGCAACATAACCTCCAGGTCCAGAACCGATAACAATCACATCATATGTACTCATAAAACATTGTATAAAATGAAAGGCAAAAGTACTATTTTTTGTTAACAATTAAACAAAAAAACAATGATTTTGAATTTTAAAAAACGACTTATTTCACGTTTTTTTTTTAGTTAAGAAATGAAATATAACAGTATCAAAAAGCATTTTTTTTCGTTTTTTGTTTGGTAAACGTATAAAATTCACTATGTTTGTTCCGAAACTTTGAAGTAATATTCAATTTTTTGATCCTATCAACCCCGCGATTATCATAGAACATATTTTGTTGAGAAGCTTTTTGCGATCAATTCTGTAAACTGAGACTTTTAGATCCCACTACTAAAAGGTAGGTTATTATGAACTAAATGTGGGCTACATGATGAAAGGATTTAAATTATTTAAAATTGGACTATTCTCATTATTAATTGCTTTCCCAAGAACTTCTTTGGGTCAAGAATTAATTGAGAGAAAAATTGACGGTAAAGAATTACATTCTACTAAACATTCTTTAGGATATATAGAAAATCACAACAAATTACTAAAACAAAGAGCGGTTATATATAATCAATCTAGAAAATCTAGGATGGTTAGTTCTCGTATAGATAATCCAGTCGGTACTTGTAATGTTATTACATGCGGTTCATTTAATAATGCAGATACTGAGCCTATTGCATCCTGGGGAGGTTTTTTAACTGCTATTGATGGCAGTACATACGCAGCCAACGTTGCTTATGATTGTTGGCAAGATAGCGGAACATTAGATTATTCTGAAGGCCAATATATTTCATATTCTAATTCTAATGCAGCCCTCGATACTCCTGCAATTATTTCACCATCTCCAGATGGAGGAGGTTTCTCAATCTTTTCTTATAATAATGAAACTATAAATCAAACTTTAACAGTTTTGCCAAATACTGTTTATACTGCTTGTTTTGAAATTGCAGTAATCCCAAGATATAGTAATGATGATGGAAGTTATATTGAATTTACACCTAACTTACAGTTTGGAATAAATTCAGGAGGTGTTCAAATCACTAACCCTTTGACTTACACTCATAATGATTTAAATATTCAACCTTTAACAGTTTTTCCTACTGAATTATCAACAAACCCTACTGGACCATTTCAAAATCCAGGAGATGGAACTACAGGGTGGACGGAAATTAATCCATATTGGGAAACAGTTTGTATTAATTTTAGGTCAGACGCTTCAGGTTCAGTAAATATATTTTATCAAACTGGAAGTCCAGGAAGATCAGTTGTTTTAGTTGATGGTTTAAGATTGGCTCTTGAAGGTTTTGCTAATTCACCTGAATTAACAATAGATACTATAGTTACTAATAATGGAACGGATACTTTTTGTGATAGTAGTTTTTCAGTTGATTTAAATGATTATGTTACATCAACTTCACCTTCATGTTCTATTTTAACCTGGACAACAAATTCTGATTTATTAGATTCTAATGATCATTTATCAAACACTATTGTAACAAATTCTGGAGTTTATTATGTGTTTTATTATAATCCAATAGATACTTGTGCTTCTCCTGCTGCAGTTCTTACAATTGAAATTTCAGATTTATCTGTTCAATTAGATTCTACTACAAATGCTCATTGTTCAGGAAATAATAATGGCTCATTAACAGTAAGTGGAAGTGGAGGTGCAGAACCTTATACTTACAGTTTAGATAATATAGATTTTTCAAATACATCAGGTAGTTTTGATAACTTTACTCAAGGCAATTATACAGTTTATGTTCAAGATAGTAATAATTGTATTGCGAATATTGAAGTTACTATTGAACTTCTTGATAATGAAAATCCGACAGCTTCAAATCCAGACCCTATAACAGTTGAATGTATTGATGATGTTCCTTTACCAAATATTAATGTAGTTATTGACGAATCTGATGATAATACAACTAATCCAACAGTAGAATTTGCTTCAGATACTTCTGATGGGAATACATGTCCTGAAATAATTACAAGAACTTATAGTATTACAGATGATTGTGGTAACTCAATTAATGTGATACAAACCATTACAATACATGATACAATTGCACCAACATTCAATGAATCTTTACCTATTGATTTAGATGTTGATTGTAATGCCGTTCCACTTGCAGCAACTTTAACTGCGGATGATAACTGTGGAACAGCAATAGTAACTTTTGAAGAAGAAAGAATTGATGTTACAGTATATGCAGGTTGTCCAAATGGTTATAGATTGTTTAGAACATGGACAGCTACAGACGAATGTGGATTGACCACGGAATATGTACAAAAAATCGAAGTTCATGATACAACCGCACCGACATTCAATGGTACCTTACCAGATGTAGCAATTACAGCAGAATGTGATGCAGTGCCAACAGCAGCTACTTTAACAGCATCTGATAACTGTGCTTCAGCAACCGTAACTTTTGCTGAAACACGAGAAGACGGAAGTTGTGATAGTGCTTATGTATTGACAAGAACATGGACAGCAACAGACGAATGTGGCTTGACTACAGAGTTTGTACAAGAAATTACAGTAGAAGATACAACCGCACTGACAATTGAAACAGAAGCAGTTGATTTAGTATTAGAATGTGATGGAACGAGAAATGAAGATGCAATTCAAGATTGGTTAAATGCCAATGGAAATGCAATTGCAAAAGATAATTGTGGATCAGTAACATGGACAAACAATTATACAGGAGTAGCATCAGATTGTTCAGCACCAATAGAAGTTGTATTTACAGCAACTGATGATTGTGGAAATTCTAATACAACAAGTGCAACATATAGAATAATAGATGTTCTCGCACCGACATTCAATG
>TARA_B110000090_G_scaffold15337_1_pt1 | contig 12961 bp, 9 predicted proteins | sample TARA_B110000090 | Tara Oceans TARA_B110000090 (sample SAMEA4397239) | marine metagenome | biome: Polar Biome; feature: [SRF] surface water layer (ENVO:00010504); material: water (ENVO:00002006), including particulate matter (ENVO:01000060) such as... | depth 5 m
TCCTTGGTAAGGAAGAGGTCACGGGTTCAATTCCCGTCATTGGCTCTTTAAGAGATAGTAGAGTAAGATGTTTAGATGTAGAAGTAAATAGTAATAAATTATTAATTAAATTTAACAAAAATGGCAAAAGAAAATTTTAATCGTACCAAGCCACACTTGAACATTGGTACTATTGGTCATGTTGACCATGGAAAAACAACTTTAACAGCTGGTATTACAAAAGTACTTGCTCTAAAAGGAGGTGCAGAGGTTCGTGACTTTGACACGATTGATAATGCGCCGGAAGAGAAAGAAAGAGGAATAACAATTAACACTTCTCATGTTGAATATGAAACAGAGAACAGACATTATGCTCACGTAGATTGTCCTGGTCACGCCGATTATGTAAAAAACATGGTTACTGGTGCGGCTCAAATGGACGGTGCTATTTTAGTTTGTGCTGCTACTGATGGTCCTATGCCGCAGACTAGAGAACATATCTTACTTGCTAGACAAGTTGGTGTGCCTAGTATTGTTGTGTTTATGAACAAAGCTGACATGGTTGATGATGAAGAGTTATTAGAGCTAGTTGAAATGGAATTAAGAGAGCTTTTATCTTTTTACGATTACGATGGTGATAATACGCCAATTATTACTGGATCTGCTTTAGGAGCTTTAAATGGTGATGCTGAATGGGTTGGTAAAATTGATGAATTAATGGCTGCTGTTGATTCTTGGATCCCTGAGCCTGTTAGAGATAATGAAAAACCTTTCTTAATGCCTATTGAAGATGTATTTACTATTACTGGTAGAGGAACTGTAGCTACTGGTAGAATTGAAACTGGTGTTGCAAATACTGGAGATACAGTTGATATTATCGGAATGGGTGCAGAAAAATTAACTTCTACTGTAACTGGTGTTGAAATGTTTAGAAAAATATTAGACAGAGGTGAAGCTGGAGATAATGTTGGTATTCTTTTAAGAGGAATTGAAAAAACTGATATTAAGAGAGGAATGGTTATTTGTAAGCCAGGATCTGTTAAGCCTCATGATAAATTTGAAGCTGAAGTTTATATTTTGAAAAAAGAAGAGGGTGGTCGTCATACTCCGTTCCATAATAAATATCGTCCACAATTTTACATCAGAACAACAGATGTAACTGGTGAGATATTTTTGCCAAAAGGAACTGAAATGGTTATGCCTGGAGATAATTTAACAATTACTGTTGAATTAATCAGTACTGTTGCAATGAGCGAAGGCTTAAGATTTGCAATTAGAGAAGGAGGTAGAACTGTTGGAGCTGGACAGATTACAAAAATATTGTAATTAACATTAGTTTTTATAACAAAAGAAAGCTTTGGCTTTTTCTTTTGTTATTTAAACGGGTGTAGCTCAATTGGTAGAGTAGTGGTCTCCAAAACCATTGGCTGGGAGTTCGAGTCTCTCCACCCGTGCACAAAATGAATAAAGAAAAATGACAAAAATTACTGGATATATTAAAGATTCTTTTGACGAGCTTGTAAATAAAGTTTCTTGGCCAACTTGGTCTGAATTACAAAATAGTTCGATTGTTGTTGCAATTGCAACTGTAATTATTGCATTGATTATTTATTTTATGGACTCGATCTTCAGTAATCTGATGAAGGTGTTTTATAGTTTTTTTAGTTAACATTTATACATATATATGACAGAAGAAGTTAAAAATAAAGATTGGTATGTATTAAGAGTTATGGGGGGGAAAGAAAAAAAGACTGTTGCTTTTATTGAAAAAGAAATTGATAGGCTTAATCTTTCTGATAATGTTTCTCAAATTCTTGTTCCAACTGAAAAAGTATACCAAATTAGAAATGGTAAAAAAGTTGCTAAAGAAAGAAATTTTTTCCCTGGATATGTTTTAGTTGAAGCAAACTTGTCAGGTGAAGTTCCTCATATTCTAAAAAATATAACTAATGTTCTGGGTTTTCTCGGAGCTACTAAGGGTGGTGTTCCAGTTCCTATGAGAAAGGCAGAAATTAATAAAATCCTAGGTCGTGTTGATGAAATGGCTATTTCTGATGAAGAAGTTAATATTCCTTTTATTGTTGGTGAAACAATCAAAGTTATTGATGGTCCTTTTAATAGTTTTCATGCTGAAATTGAAGGTATTGACGAAATAAAGAAAAAATTAAAATTAATGGTTAAAATCTTTGGAAGAAAAACTCCACTAGAATTAAACTTTATGCAAGTAGAAAAAATATAATAATATGGCAAAACAAATCACAGGTATAATCAAATTACAAATTAGAGGTGGTAGTGCAAACCCTGCACCTCCTGTTGGTCCTGCACTTGGAGCTAAGGGTGTTAACATTATGGAGTTTTGTAAACAATTTAACGCTAGAACTCAAGAAAAACAAGGGAAGATAGTTCCTGTTGTGATTACTGTTTTTGCTGATAAATCTTTTGAATTTATTATTAAGACAGCTCCAGCTGCTTCACAGCTGCTTGAGGCTGCCAAAAAGAAAAAGGGATCTGGCGAGCCTAATAGAGATAAAGTTGCTAGCGTAAGCTGGGATCAAATTAAAACCATAGCAGAAGATAAAATGACAGACTTAAATGCGTTTAAAATTGAATCTGCTATGATGATGATTGCAGGTACCGCAAGAAGTATGGGGATAACTGTTAGAGGGGAAATGCCAATTGAAAATTAATAATTTATTATGATAAGTAAGAATAGAAAAGAAGCAATTGCGAAAGTAGATTTAAATAAGTCATTTAACTTGTTAGACGCATCTAGTTTAGTAAAAGATAATGCAAGTGCTAAGTTTGATGAATCTGTTGATTTAGCTGTTAGACTTGGTGTAGATCCAAGGCAAGCAAATCAAATGGTAAGAGGAGTAGCATCTCTTCCTCATGGAACTGGTAAAACTTTAAAAGTTTTAGCTTTAGTTACTGCTGACAAAGAAGAGGAAGCTAAGAAAGCTGGTGCTGACTATGTTGGTCTTGATGAATATATTGATAAAATTAAGTCTGGATGGACAGATGTTGATGTTATAGTAACAATGCCTGCTGTTATGGGGAAAATTGGCCCTATTGGTAGAATTCTTGGCCCTAGAGGACTAATGCCTAATCCTAAGTCAGGAACTGTTACTATGGATATTGGTAAAGCTGTTACTGATGTCAAAAAAGGTAAGATTGATTTTAAAGTTGATAAAACGGGGATAATTCATGCTTCAATTGGTAAAGTTTCTTTTGATGCAAAGCAAATTTCTGAAAATGCTGATGAGCTTTTGCAAACTATTAATAAATTAAAACCAGTTTCATCTAAGGGAACGTATATAAAAAGTATTACAATGTCTAGTACAATGGGTCTAGGTCTATCAATTGATACAAGTATTTTTTAAAAAATTTAGAAAATTAAATAATGAACAAACAAGAAAAAAATCAGTTAATAGAAGTGTTAAATAAAATGCTTGATGAAAATGAGAATTTTTATCTAGCAGATATCTCTGGATTAACTGCAGAGCAAAATAGTAGCTTAAGAAGAATGTGTTTCAAGCAAAATGTATCAATACAAGTTGTTAAAAACACTTTATTAAAGAAAGCTTTTGATAAGAACAGTGTTAATTTTGATAAATTAACTGATGTGCTAAAAGGAAACACTTCTTTAATATTTTCTGAATCTGCTAATGCCCCAGCAAAAATAATTAAGGATTTTAGAAAAAAACATGATAAACCATTATTAAAAGCTGCTCATATAGAACAAGAGTTTTATATTGGAGATGATAATTTATCTATTCTTGCTAATCTTAAATCTAAGAATGAATTAATTGCAGATATTATTTCACTTCTTCAATCTCCAGCTAAAAATGTTATTTCTTCACTTCAATCAAGTAGTCAAACTTTATCAGGGATTGTAAAAGCTTTAGCTGAAAAAAAATAAAAAATAATGCTTCCAACATTAAATAAATAAATAATTAAATAAATAGAAAATATGGCAGATTTAAAAAAGTTCGCAGAAGATTTAGTTAACCTATCAGTTAAAGATGTAACTGAGTTAGCAAATATTTTAAAAGATGAATATGGTATTGAACCAGCAGCAGCAGCAGTTGCAGTAGCAGCAGGACCTGCAGCAGGTGGCGGAGAAGCAGCTGAAGAGCAGTCTGAGTTTGATGTTATTCTTAAAGAAGCAGGAGCATCTAAATTAAAAGTTGTTAAGGCTGTTAAAGAATTAACAGGTCTTGGTCTAAAGGATGCTAAAGATATTGTTGATAGCGCTCCTAAAGCTGTTAAGGAAGGAGTTAGCAAGGATGAAGCAGAAGGAATCAAGAAATCTCTTGAGGAAGCTGGAGCGGTAGTGGAGCTTAAATAAGCTTAAAGTTTTATAAAAAGGTTTAACTCTTATTTTTAAAATAAGAGTTAAACCATTTTTCGTTTTTTATTTTATCATTTTTTGTAATTAAAATCTTAATGCTTTGAATACTAATAATACACCAAGAATAAATTTTGCATCAATTAAAAATCAAGTAAATTATCCTGATTTTTTAGATATACAGTTAGTAAGTTTTCAGTCTTTTTTTCAAACAGGAACAACTTTAGATGAAAGAATTAATGAAGGATTATATAAAACTTTTACAGAATTATTTCCTATTACTGATTCTAGAAATAATTTTGTTTTAGAGTTTATTGATTACACCATTGACCCTCCAAGATACTCAATTGAAGAATGTATTAATAGAGGTCTTACTTTTAAAGTTCCTTTGAAGGTAAAACTTAAGTTATACTGTACTGATCCTGAACATGAAGATTTTGAAACAATAATTCAAGATGTCTATTTCGGAAATATTCCTTTTATGACTCCAAAAGGAACATTTGTTATTAATGGAGCTGAAAGAGTTGTTGTATCTCAATTACACAGATCACCAGGTGTATTTTTTGGTCAAAGTTTTCATTCTAATGGTACAAAGCTTTATTCCGCTAGAGTAATTCCTTTTAAAGGTTCATGGATTGAATTTACTACTGATATAAATAATGTAATGTATGCTTACATTGATAGAAAAAAGAAATTACCAGTAACCACTTTATTAAGAGCCATAGGATATGAGAGTGATAGAGATATCTTAGAAATTTTTGGTTTGGCTGATGAAGTTAAAGTGTCTAAAAGTGGTTTAAAAAGAGTTGTTGGGAGAAAATTAGCAGCTCGTGTGTTAAAATCATGGGTAGATGATTTTGTTGATGAAGATACTGGTGAATTAGTTCCCATTGAAAGAAATGAAGTTATATTAGAGAGAGATACAATTTTAGAAAATAGTCATATTTTAGAAATTGTTAACTCTGGTACAGAAACAATTCTTCTTCATAAAGAAGGAGAAATGGTTGGCGATCACGCATTAATTCATAATACTTTACAAAAAGATCCATCAAATTCAGAAGTAGAAGCTGTTCGTCATATTTACAGACAGTTAAGAAGCGCTGAAGCTCCAGATGATGAAACTGCAAGAGGAATTATTGATAAATTATTTTTCTCTGATCAAAGGTATAGTTTAGGCCATGTTGGAAGATTTAGAATTAATAGAAGATTAGGATTAGATGTTAGCTTAGATAAACATGTTTTAACAAATGAAGATATTGTTTCAATTATCAGTAATTTGATTAAACTAGTCAACTCTAAAGTTGATGTTGATGATATTGATCATTTAAGTAACAGAAGAGTTAGAACTGTTGGTGAGCAACTTTCTAACCAGTTTAGTGTTGGTTTAAGTAGAATGGCACGAACTATCAGAGAAAGAATGAATGTTAGAGATAACGAGGTTTTTACTCCAATTGATTTAATTAATGCAAAGACTTTATCTGCAGTAATTAATTCATTTTTTGGAACAAGCCAGTTATCTCAGTTTATGGATCAAACTAATCCATTAGCTGAAGTAACACATAAAAGAAGAGTATCTGCCTTAGGGCCTGGTGGATTAACGAGAGAACGAGCTGGTTTTGAAGTTAGAGATGTTCACTATACTCATTATGGAAGATTATGTCCTATTGAAACACCAGAGGGACCAAATATTGGTCTTATATCATCTCTTTGCGTCTATGCTAAAGTAAATGATCTTGGATTTATTGAAACTCCTTACAGGAAATCTGTTGATGGAGTTGTTGATGTTAATACTGATCCAAAGTACATGACTGCAGAGCAAGAAGAAGGACACATAATTGCTCAAGCAAATTCACCTCTTAACGACAAAGGAAGTTTTTCTAATGACAGAATAAAATCTAGAAGAGAGCATGATTATCTTGTTGCAGAGCCTAATTCTGTAACTATGATGGATGTTGCTCCAAATCAAATTGCATCCATTGCAGCATCTCTTATTCCTTTCTTAGAGCACGATGATGCCAATAGAGCATTAATGGGGTCTAATATGATGAGGCAGGCGGTTCCTCTCTTAAGAACTGATGCTCCTATCGTTGGTACAGGTTTAGAACCACATGTTGCAAAAGATTCAAGAACGATGATTAATGCAGAAGGTGAAGGTACAGTTACCTATGTTGATGCTAAGAAAATAATTATTGAATATAAGAGATCTAAAGTTGAGGATGTAACTAGTTTTGATGATAATGTTAAAACATATTATTTAACCAAGTTTCAAAAAACTAACCAAAGAACATGCATAAATATACAGCCAATTGTTAGAGCTGGAGATAAAGTTAAAAAGGGTCAGGTTCTATGTGAAGGATATGCAACTGAAAATGGTGAATTAGCAATTGGAAGAAATCTAAAAGTTGCTTTTATGCCATGGAAGGGTTATAATTTTGAAGATGCTATTATACTTTCAGAGCGTGTTGTTAGAGAAGATCTGTTTACTTCACTTCATATTGCTGAACATGTGGTTAATGTACGGGAAACAAAAAGAGGTGCTGAAGAGTTAACTGCAGATATTCCTAATATTAGTGAAATAGCTACAAAAGATTTAGATGAAAACGGTATGGTTCGTGTTGGTGCTCATGTTAGTACTGGGGACATATTGATTGGGAAAATAACTCCAAAAGGAGAATCAGATCCTACGCCAGAAGAAAAGTTATTACGTGCTATTTTTGGTGAAAAAGCTGGAGATGTTAAGGATGCTTCTCTAAAAACAAAGCCATCTAATCAAGGTGTTGTAATTGGTAAGTCATTGTTTTCTAAAACTGTTAAAGATAGGAGAGCAAAAAGTCAAGATAAAGTTGATTTAGAAAAAATTGATTCTAACTTTCATAAAGACGCAGATGCATTGAAAAATTTGTTAGCGACTAAGCTTTATAATGTTATAGGTGGAAAAGCAGCAAAAGGTGTGAAAAATATTCTTGGTGAGATAGTTGTATCCAAGAGTACCAAGTTTACTAAAAAAATATTAATAAATATTGACTTTACTATGGTTGATCCACATAAGTGGACTTCGAGTGATGATATAAATGTTTTAGTAAATTTAATTATATCTAATTATCTTCGTAAATACAATGATGTTTTTGGAGATTACAGAAGAAAAAGATTTGCTATTTCTGTAGGTGATGAATTACCAACTGGTGTTTTAAAGCTTGCTAAAGTTCAAATTGCTCAAAAAAGAAAAGTAAAAGTTGGCGATAAGTTAGCCGGTAGACATGGTAATAAAGGAATTGTTTCTAGAGTTGTTAGAGATGAGGATATGCCTTTCTTAGAGGATGGTACTCCAGTAGATATAATCCTTAATCCATTAGGTGTTCCTTCAAGAATGAACTTAGGTCAAATTTATGAAACTATACTAGGGTGGGCAGGGCAAAAATTGTCTAAAAAATACTTTACTCCTGTTTTTGATGGAGCAAGTATTGATCAGATTAATAGTGAAACAGATGAAGCCAACCTTCCTAGATTAGGACAAACTTATCTATTTGATGGTGGGACTGGTGAGAGATTTGAACAAACTGCAACTGTTGGTATTATATATATGCTTAAGTTAGGTCACTTAATTGATGATAAGATGCATGCACGTTCTATTGGTCCCTACTCTTTAATAACTCAGCAACCACTTGGAGGTAAAGCTCAGTTTGGAGGTCAGAGGCTTGGAGAGATGGAAGTTTGGGCATTAGAAGGATATGGAGCAGCTAACATTCTTCAAGAAATGTTAACACTTAAGTCAGATGATGTAATTGGAAGAGCGCAAGCTTTTGAGGCTATTGTAAAAGGTAAAGAATTACCCCAAGCTGGTATTCCAGAATCATTTAATGTATTACTGCATGAACTAAACGGATTAGGATTAAAAATTTCATTTGAATAAAATTATGAGAAATAACAGAAATAGTAAACAAGCTCAAGATATTAATAGTATAAAAATTAGTTTATCTTCTCCTGAAGATATGCTAGAGAGATCTTCTGGTGAAGTTGTTAAACCTGAAACAATTAATTACAGAACTTATAAGCCAGAAAGTGGTGGGTTATTTTGTGAAAGAGTTTTTGGTCCTACTAAAGATTTTGAGTGTCATTGTGGTAAATATAAAAGAATAAGATATAGAGGTATTGTTTGTGATAGATGTGGTGTTGAAGTAACTGAAAAAAAGGTAAGAAGAGAAAGAGTAGGCCATATAAGCCTTGTTGTTCCTGTTGCTCATATTTGGTATTTTAGAACCCTTCCAAATAAAATAGGATATTTATTAGGTCTTCCTTCAAAAAGACTTGATATGATTATATATTATGAACGATATGTAGTTATTCAAGAAGGAAATGAAATTGCTTTAAATGTAGAAGGAGAAAATATTAAATATCTTGATTTCTTAACTGAAGAAGAATATTTAACTATTCTTGATAATCTTCCTAAAGAAAATCAATATTTATCTGATTCAGACCCAAACAAATTTATTGCTAAAATGGGTGCTGAAGCTTTACATGATTTGTTAGCAAATCTAAATTTAGATGAGCTTTCTTATGAATTACGTCATAATGCTGCAAATGAAACTTCTCAACAAAGAAAAACTGAATCTTTAAAAAGATTACAAGTTGTTGAATCTATGAGGGAATCACAAGTTCACACGGTAAATAAGCCTGAGTGGATGATTGTAAAGGTTATACCTGTAATTCCACCAGAATTAAGACCACTTGTCCCATTAGATGGAGGTAGATTTGCTACATCTGATTTAAATGATTTATATAGACGAGTAATTATAAGAAATAATAGATTAAAGAGATTAATGGAAATTAATGCTCCAGATATTATTCTACGTAATGAAAAGAGAATGTTACAAGAATCCGTGGATGCACTTTTTGATAATTCAAGAAAGTCTTCTGCTGTAAAAACAGATGGTAAAAGAGCCCTTAAATCACTTTCTGATTCATTAAAAGGAAAGCAGGGAAGATTCCGTCAAAATTTACTTGGAAAAAGAGTTGATTATTCAGCACGTTCTGTTATTGTTGTAGGACCTAGCTTAAAGTTGCATGAATGTGGTTTGCCAAAGGATATGTCAGCTGAACTATATAAGCCTTTTATCATTAGAAAGTTAATGGAAAGAGGAATTGTAAAAACTGTTAAATCAGCAAAAAGAATTATTGATAGCAGAGAACCTGTTGTTTGGGATATTCTTGAAAATGTTATGAAAGGTCACCCTGTTTTATTAAATAGGGCTCCAACACTTCACAGATTAGGAATACAAGCTTTTCAACCTAAAATGATTGAAGGAAAAGCAATACAATTACATCCACTTGCATGTGCAGCATTTAACGCAGATTTTGATGGTGATCAAATGGCAGTACATCTTCCTTTAGGAGCTGCAGCTATTTTAGAAGCTCAAGTATTAATGCTTGCTTCTCATAATATTCTTAATCCTGCTAATGGAGCTCCTATTACAGTGCCATCACAGGATATGGTTTTAGGTCTATATTACATGACTAAGAGTAAGAAGTCAATGAAAGATGACTTAGTTAAAGGAGAAGGTAAGATTTTTTATTCTTTAGAAGAGGTGAAAATAGCTTATAATGAAAATAAGGCAGATTTACATGCTATTATTAAAGTAAGAGCTAAAGGTAGAGATGGTAAGTATTCATTAGTGGATACTACTATTGGTAGAGTTCTATTTAATGAATACATTCCTGAAGAAATAGGTTTTATTGATAAACTACTAACAAAAAAGACTTTAAGAGATATTATTGGTGATGTTCTAAATTTATGCGGAGTTGCTAAAACTGTACACTTTTTAGATGCAATTAAAGATATAGGATTTGAGATGGCATTTAAAGGTGGTCTTTCATTTAATTTAGGAGATGTGTTAGTTCCAGTTGAAAAAGAATCTTTAATTGAAAAAGCTAATTTACAAGTTGATGAAATTAAGTCTAACTATCAGATGGGTTTTATTACGAATAATGAAAGATACAACCAAGTAATTGATGTATGGACAACTACTAATGCTAGATTAACGGATATTGTTATGAATAATATTAGTACTGATAAACAAGGTTTTAATTCTGTTTATATGATGCTTGACTCCGGAGCTAGAGGGTCTAAAGAACAAATTAGACAACTTTCAGGAATGAGGGGTCTTATGGCAAAACCAAAAAAATCTGGTGATCATGGAGAATCAATTATTGAAAATCCTATTACTACTAATTTTAGAGAAGGTCTTTCTATTCTAGAGTACTTTATTTCCACTCACGGTGCAAGAAAAGGTCTAGCTGATACCGCGCTTAAAACTGCTGATGCGGGTTATTTAACTAGAAGACTTGTTGACGTTGCACAAGATGTAATTATTACAGAAAATGATTGTTCTACTTTAAGAGGTTTAGAGGTATCTGCTCTTAAGAATAATGATGATATTATTGAATCTTTAAGTAATAGAATTGATGGAAGAACTAGTTTGCATGATATTCATTCCTTTAAAAACAATAAATTGATTGTTGCTTCAGGTGATATTATTTCTTTAGATAACGCTAAACAAATTGAATCAGAAGGAATAGAAATTGTTGAAATTAGATCTGCTTTAACTTGTGCGACTAAAAGGGGTATCTGTAGTAAATGTTATGGTAAATCTTTATCGACAGCTCGTCTAGCTCAAGTTGGAGAGGCTGTTGGTGTTGTTGCTGCCCAATCAGTTGGTGAGCCAGGGACACAGTTAACTCTGAGAACATTTCACGTTGGAGGTACAGCATCTAGAGCTGAAGTTGATTCTAGTATCGTTGTTAAAAAGGAGGGGAGATTAGAGATTGAAGATCTTAAAACTGTTAAATTTAAGAATGAGGATGGTGAAAATATAAATGTTGTTATTAGTAGAACTGCAGAAGCAAAGATTGTTGATGATAAGAATGGATTTATTCTTTCTTCTCAGATTATTCCATATGGATCCACTATATTTATTGAATCGGGAAAGGTTAAGAAAGATGATATAGTTTGTGAGTGGGATCCTTATAATGCAGTAATTGTTTCAGATATTGATGGAAAAGTTAGATTTAATGATATTGAAGAAGGAGTTACTTGTAGAGTTGAGTCAGACGAACAAACTGGACACAAGGAAAATGTTATTATAGATAGTAGAAATAAAAAATTATCACCTTCGATTACTATTGTTGTTAAAGGTAATGAGAAAACATTTAACGTTCCTGTAGGAGCACATATTGCTGTTAAAGATGGTGATAAATTAAAAGCTGGTTCTATACTTGCTAAGATCCCAAGATCTGCTGGCTCTTCTGGTGATATTACTGGTGGTCTACCTAGAGTTACAGAGATGTTTGAAGCAAGAAACCCTTCTAACCCTGCTGTTGTTTCTGAAATTGATGGTATTGTTTCTTTAGGTAAAGTTAAAAGAGGAAACAGAGAAGTAATAATTACTTCAAAAACTGATGATGTCAAAAAGTACTTAATTAAACTTTCTAAACATATTTTAGTTCAAGAAAATGACTTTGTTAAATCAGGTTCACCTCTTTGTGATGGTGTTATTACACCATCTGATATTTTGAAGATTAAAGGTGTAACAACTGTTCAAGAGTATATAGTAAATGAGATTCAGGATGTATATAGATTACAAGGTGTAAAAATAAATGATAAACATTTTGAAGTACTTGTTAGACAAATGATGAGAAAAGTTGAAATAATTGATTCAGGAGATACTCTTTTCCTTGAAAAACAACTTGTTAATAAAGCTGAGTTTATGGATCATAATGATAATTTATATGGTAAAAAAATTATTACTGATTCTGGTGATTCGACTGAATTAAAAGCTGGTCAAATTGTTAGTGTTAGAGAATTAAGAGAAGAAAACTCTCGTATTAAGAGAAAAGATGGTAAGATTATTGAATTTAGAGATGCTATTGCTGCTGTTTCAAGTCCTGTTCTTCAGGGAATTACAAGAGCATCTTTACAAGTTGATAGTTGGATTTCAGCTGCTTCTTTCCAGCAAACTACTAAGGTTCTTAATGAAGCTGCAATTAACGCTAAAAGAGATCCATTAATTGGATTGAAAGAAAATGTTATTATTGGTAAGAGAATACCGGCAGGTACTGGATTAGTTGATGCTGCAGATACTGTTATCGGTTCTCAAATTGAGTATGATACTTTAGAAAGTCAATCTGAAACTATTGAAGTTGAAGAAATAAAGGAAAATATATAATTTAAGTTATGTCAGAAAAAAAAAAAGATGGATTAAATATTGAACTTTCTGAAGAAATTGCTGAAGGAAAATATAGTAATCTTGCTATTATAAATCATTCTCCTTCAGAATTTATATTAGACTTTATTCAGATGATGCCTGGAATTCCTAAAGCAAAAGTTAAGTCTAGGATTATATTAACTCCACAGCATGCAAAAAGGCTTATGAAAGCTCTAGCTGAAAATATTTCTAAATTTGAAAATCAAAATGGTGAAATTAAGGAAATTGACAATAAGATACCAATTAATTTTGGCGGTCCTGCTGCTCAAGCATAATGTTTTTAATCTAAAAAAGGGTATCTATAATTTTTGGCAGGAACAAATGTTTCTTTTATAGTTCTAGGAGATACCCATCTTAAGAGATTTAATATTGAACC
>TARA_B110000090_G_scaffold210104_1_pt1 | contig 12824 bp, 11 predicted proteins | sample TARA_B110000090 | Tara Oceans TARA_B110000090 (sample SAMEA4397239) | marine metagenome | biome: Polar Biome; feature: [SRF] surface water layer (ENVO:00010504); material: water (ENVO:00002006), including particulate matter (ENVO:01000060) such as... | depth 5 m
GGAGAGTTTAGCATAGTTAAAGATACTTGGAACGGAAAAGAAGTGAGCTATTATGTAGAAAAGGAACATGAGTCTATAGCAAGAGCAGTTTTTGGAAAAACACCAAGAATGTTACAGTTTTTTCAAGATTTGCTAGGTGTGGAATATCCATGGGATAAATACAGTCAAATAGTTGTTAGAGATTATATAAGTGGAGCAATGGAGAATACAACTGCGGTAATACATTCTGATGCTGCTTATCAAGAACTAGGCGAATTGGTTGATGAGAATACACAGGAAACAACAATAGCGCATGAAATAATTCATCATTGGTTTGGTGATTTAGTAACAGCAGAAAGTTGGAGCAACCTAACAATGAATGAAGCTTTTGCAAATTATTCTGAGTATTTATGGTTAGAGCATGAATATGGAAAAGACTATGCAGATGATTATTTAATGACTACAAATAGTGTATATTATAAAGATAAATCAAATAAGAAAAAAGATTTGATTCGTTTTAACTATGATTCTCCAGATGATATGTTTGATAGCGTGAGTTATGAAAAAGGAGGCTTAGTATTGCACATGTTACGTAGTTTTCTAGGTGACGATATGTTTTTTGCGGGATTAAAAAAATACTTGGTTGATAATAAGTTTAGTACGGGAGAAGCTCATCAATTAAGATTAGCTTTAGAAAGTGTGAGTGGTAAAGATTTGAATTGGTTCTTTAATCAATGGTTTTTTGATAATTCACATCCTGAAATAATAATTACTCAAACCTTAGGGCAATTTGGAAATCAAGTAACTATAACCGTTTCGCAAGTTGAGACTGAATTTGATTTCCCTTTAGAAATAGAAGTTCATGAAGAAAGTGGAAAAACAATACATAATGTTTGGGTTGATAAAAGAGATAAGACATTTTCATTTGCTTTAAATTCTAAATTGAATTTAGTGAACATAGATCCAAAAGGAATTTTGGTGTCAGAAATAACCCATGCTAAAACACTGGAGGAATACATTTACCAATACAAATATTCAAGCTCTTACTATAGTAGGCGAAAGGCACTAGAGTTTATTGCGCAAAATCAGAAGGGTGCTAAAGCCTTTAAGGTAATGACAAAAGCACTGAGTGATACATCTTCAAAATTAAGGATTTTTGCTTTAGAAAAATTAGACTTATCAAATAAATACTCAAAAACAAATGCTATAAAAGTAGTAGAGAATTTGGCCAAAAATGATAAACTTACTTTAGTGAAAGCTGCCGCAAATGTTACATTAGCGAAGTTGGTAGACCCAAAATATGTAAACCACTTTTTGAAAGCGCTTGAAAGTAAATCAACAAAGGTTATTGAAAGTGCAGTGATAGGTTTGTATCAAATTGATAAGAAAAATGCCTTGATAAAAATTGATGCACTTCCTGAAAACGTAAAAGAGCAATTGTCTCAAGTTTTAACGGGTTATTATTTAGAGAATAAAGACGAAAAGTATATGACCTTTATTTCTGGGAACTTAATTAGCGGGTTATTTTTTGTTCAAGATAAAAAAGTTGCTGATACGTATTTAGATGCTTTTACTTGGGTTTCTAAGAGTGGTAACAAGCAAGCAGTCATTAATTTAGTAAATAGCCTTGTAAAAGGAGGAAAGCAGTATAAGAAATATGGTGGTGATGTTGCTGCTGTAAATATGCTGCGACAAATGGTAAGCCATCAAAGGGAAACTACAAATACTAATAAAAAAGAAATAGAGTTAATTATTAGATCTGGAATGGCACTATTGATAAAGTAATCATTGACTTTTACTAATTTCAAGGCTCAAAACTCTTAAAAGTACCATTTTTATAAAAAATAATTATTTTTTCTATAGTTTCATCTTCCGAAACTTCATTTAAATCAAATTTAGCCTTTTTAGGATCTAATAGTTTAGATGAGGCTGAATTTTTAATTTTTTCTTTTGGAAAAGTTCCCTCACCTTTTAATAACCAATACAATTCTACTTCTTGATAAGACTCTAAAATTTTTAAAACAAAATCTAAACTTGGCTTATTTCTACCAGAAAGTAAATGCGAAATACTCGAGCGCTGTACGTCTATAGATTCGGCTAAAGCAGTAGCCGTTAGCCCGTAAAATTCCATCATTTTTTTGAGTCGCTCAGAGAACTGAAGATTGTTTACCATTGTAACAGATTGTTATAAGTTACAAATGTAAATCTAAGTAATTGAAATTCCTAATGGAGTATTCATTAAATTTTTAATTAATAAAACACTTTATATAAAATAGTTTAAAACATTAAAAAAAAGGTATTTATAATTTAATTATAAATATTACTTATAGTAGTTGGCTGTGAAGTTTAAAATGTAGAATTACGAATAGCGAATCAAAAGACAAGATATACGTTTTGCAGAATATATATTACAACTGTAAACTTTTGGTAGTGCTAAAATTTAATAATTAGCAAATATTAATGATGCTTGAATGTGAACAATTCTATTTATAAAAGGTTATTTTTGTACTGTGAAATCATTTAATTTAAAAAACATTGAAGAGTGGTATGCCGATAATTCTGAATCAGAATTGTCTGGTTTACGAATTTTGTTTAACGACATTGAGCCTTTAATAAATGATTTATCTTCTGATTATAATATTTCAATTTTAGGTACATCTGAAAATAAAATCCCGATTTATAAAATTTCTATAGGAGAAGGTCAAAAAAGAATACTGATCTGGTCTCAAATGCATGGGAATGAAAGTACTGGAACTAAAGCCATATTTGATCTTTTCAAATTCTTTAATGCTTCAGGAAAGTCATCAGATATAAAAAAACAAATATTAGAGGCTTGTACTTTAATTTTTATTCCATTGCTTAATCCAGATGGTGCAATTGCGTATACACGAGAAAATGCTAAGGATATTGATTTAAATAGAGATGCATTAAGTTTAAAAGCAATTGAAAGTAAGTTACTTAGAGGAGTGCTAGATGAATTTAACCCGCATTTTTGCTTTAATTTACATGATCAGCGTACAATATTTAATGTTGAAGGTACAGAAAATCCAGCAACCATATCTTTTTTAGCTCCTTCAATTGATCCTGAACGTACATTAACAAAAGGGCGAAAAGAAACGATGTCTGTTATTGCTGCAATGAATTCAATGCTACAACAGGTAATCCCTAATCATGTTGGTCGTTATACGGATAAATTTTATCCGACTGCTACAGGAGATAATTTTCAAAAATTAGGACATAATACTATTTTAATTGAAGCAGGCCATTTTCCAGATGATTATAATAGAGAAAAAACTCGGAAATATAATTTTCTTGCATTGTTAGAAGGTATAAACTATATTTCTATTGAAGATGATTTTTCGGATTACACTCCGTATTTTGAAATTCCTAATAACGATTCTCGGTTTTTGGACATTATTTACGAAAACGTATTAGTAAATTATGAAGGTTTAGAAGAAATTACTTCTATAGGTGTTTTGTTTAAGTATAAAATACTGAAAAACAATACATTAGATGTTTATGAGGACGTTCAAAAAATAGGAAAATTAGAAAACTATTTAGCTCACTCTACAATTAACTTAAATAAAAAACAATATTTTTTGTGATTTATTAAACGTTTAATAGCTCATCTGTTGTTTTTTTTGCGAAAAAAACAGTAATTTTGCTATATAACTATTAAAAACATAATTTAATGAAAAAGTTTGCTCTTGATGAAATTGATCATCAAATTCTTGATATGCTCATAGATAATGCACGTACTCCATTTACAGATATTGCTAAAAAATTAATTGTATCTGCAGGGACAATACATGTAAGAGTTAAGAAAATGGAAGATGAGGGTATTATCAAAGGTTCAACTTTAACCTTAGATTATGAAAAAATGAATTATGCATTCATAGCTCACATTGGAGTTTTTTTAGAAAAAACATCTAGAACAAAAGAAGTGATTGAAAATTTGCGTAAGATAGCAAACATAACTGTTGCATATATTACTGCGGGAAAATATAATATTTTTTGTAAAATTAGAGCGAAAGATACAAGTCATGCAAAAGAGATTATTTTTAAAATTGATGAAATTGATGGAGTTGCTAGAACAGAAACGATGATTTCATTAGAAGAAAGCATCAATGATAAGAAGCGATTGATGCATTCAGTTTTTAGAGAACTTTAAAGAATAATTGAGTATCTAATTTTTAAAAAATCTTCATCATTTTGATGGAGATTTTTTTATATCCTGAAATTTTTTACAGTATATTTAACAAATTTTAAATTCATTGCTATCATAACATATAATCGAAATAAATTAACTGATAATCAGTTAATTAAATTGTATAAGTCATTGTTAAAACCGCGCATGATCGAGGAGAAAATGCTGGTGCTTTTGCGACAAGGTAAAATTTCTAAATGGTTTTCTGGAATAGGTCAAGAAGCAATTTCTGTTGGAGTTACTTCATCATTACAAGAAGATGAGTACATTTTACCAATGCATCGTAATTTAGGTGTTTTTACTACGCGTGAAGTCCCTTTAAGTAGGTTATTCAGTCAGTGGCAAGGGAAAATGAATGGGTTCACTAAAGGTAGAGATCGTTCTTTTCATTTTGGTACACAAGAGTATAATATTATTGGAATGATATCGCATTTAGGTCCGCAATTAGGAGTAGCAGATGGAATTGCTTTAGCAGACAAGTTAAGAAGCGAAAAGAAGGTTACAGTTGTTTTTTCTGGTGAAGGTGGAACAAGTGAAGGAGATTTTCATGAAGCATTGAATATTGCTTCGGTTTGGGGATTGCCTGTATTATTTTGTATAGAAAATAATGGATACGGGCTGTCAACACCAAGTGAGCAACAGTTTTTAAATCCAGATGTAGCTGATAAAGGAATAGGCTACGGAATGGAAAGTCATATAATTGACGGAAATAATATTTTAGAGGTTTATACAAAAGTAAATCAACTGGCAGAAGATGTACGAAAGAATCCAAGACCTTTATTGTTGGAATTCAAAACGTTCAGAATGCGAGGTCATGAAGAGGCAAGTGGTATTAAATATGTACCTAAGGAATTGACTCAAGAATGGGCAGAAAAAGATCCTATTAAGAATTACCAAAAATATCTATTAGACGAAAAACTAATTACGGTAGATGAAATTTTAGTTTTTAAGAAAGCTATCAGTAAAGAAATTGATGAAAATTGGAAAAAAGCAGTTCAAGAAGAAATTCATGAATCATCAATAGAAAATGAATTAAGTGATGTTTTCCAAAATTTCGAGTATCAGGAAGTTAAACCATCAGAAAAGAAAAGTAAAATAAGATTAGTAGACGCTATTTCTAATGGCTTAAGGCAATCTATGGAGAAGCATGATAATATGATTATCATGGGTCAAGATATAGCGGAATACGGTGGAGTTTTTAAGGTTACTGAAGGCTTTTTAGAGCAGTTTGGAGAAGATAGAATTAGAAATACACCTATTTGTGAATCTGGAATTATAGAAGCGGCATACGGACTGTCAATTAATGGTTTTAAAAGCGTAGTAGAATTACAATTTTCTGATTTTGTTACTTCTGGATTTAATCCTGTGATAAATTTATTAGCAAAATCCTACTATCGTTGGCAGCAAAAAGCAGATATCGTTTTACGAATGCCTTGTGGTGCAGATGTTGGTGCAGGTCCATTTCATAGCCAAACAAATGAAGCGTGGTTTACGCATACTCCAGGATTAAAAGTTGTATATCCTGCATTTCCACAAGATGCAAAAGGATTATTGGCAACTGCAATTGAAGATCCAAATCCAGTGTTGTTTTTTGAGCACAAGGCGATATATCGTTCTGTTTATCAAGAAGTTTCAGATGACTATTTTACAATTCCGTTTGGAAAGGCAAGTATTTTAAAAGAAGGTAAAGATGTAACAATTGTAACGTATGGCGCTGGAGTTCATTGGGCTTTGGCGACTTTAGAAGAGAATAGAACTATTTCTGCGGATCTAATTGATTTGCGTTCGTTACAGCCTTTAGATACTGATACTGTATTCGCTTCAGTAAAAAAGACAGGAAGAGTGATTATACTGCAAGAGGATAGTATGTTTGGGGGTATTGCATCGGATTTGTCAGCACTGATAACTGAAAATTGTTTTGAGGATTTAGATGCTCCCGTTAAGCGTTGTGCGAGTATAGAAACGCCAATTCCATTTGCAAAACAATTGGAAAATAAGTATTTGCCAAAGATTAGATTTGTTGAAGATTTAAAAGAACTATTGGCTTATTAAATATGTTTGAGCACTTTTTTCAATGTCCACATTGTTGGGAAGAAATATCTTTTTTGTTAGATTCCTCTGAGCGTTCGCTAAATTATATTGAGGATTGCGAAGTATGTTGTAATCCAATAGAGATAAGTGCAAAGTTTGAAAATAGTGAAATACAAAGTTTTGTAGCCACAGAAATAGGGCAATAAAAAAGTCCCAAATTTTGATTTAGGACTTTAAATTCTTTTAGGTTTCAGTAATTAGGATAACCATCCTTTAGACGAAACATTTTTAGAAAACCACACCAAGAATATTGATGCTATAGGAATCATTAAAAGCATACTATATTCAAAAGTCCCGTAATTCTCTTTTCCTTCATTCATAAATAAATTATAAACTGTTTGAATAATTACAGCCAATAATCCTAATTTAAATAAAGTTACTGCGAATTCTTTTCTCAATAAGAGAAAGATACAGCCTAGTAAAGAGGCGAAAACAGCAGCAGCAAATACAGCAATATACCAAGAAGGCAGTCTATTAATTATTTCTAATTGTTCAGGTGTATTCATTGCTTTAAATGAATCTGTTTGATACGCTTGCCGAAGATAAGCGCTAACTCCCATAGCATTCCAGATAAAAGCAGCAATGCTTATTACCCAAAACCCCATACTTGGTTTGTTAAGTGATGACATAATATTATTAGTTTTAGTAAGTTAATAGTTTTTAAATATAGCGAAAAATATTTTTATGCTCAAATTATCACCAAATTTCATGGCTATAATCATTAAAATATGACGTACTTTTGCAGTTCATAAAAACCATCGCATGTCTGCATTTAAGGGATTAGGAATCCATATAGATTATATTAAAGGATTAAATGAATTAGGGATCAACACTCCCACAGAAATTCAAGAAAAAGCAATTCCAAAACTAATTAATTCTAAAATAGATTTTATTGGATTAGCTCAAACTGGAACTGGAAAAACTGCTGCGTATGGATTACCTCTTTTGCATCAAATTGACCCAAATAAGCCTGTAATACAGTCTCTTATATTATCTCCAACTCGTGAGTTGGCTCAACAAATAAAAAAGCAATTATTTAAGTTTACAAAATATGTAGATCATAAGATATTTCTTGAAGGTGTTTATGGAGGTGAAAAAATTGACAAACAAATTAAGGCATTACAACGAACTACACATTTAGTTGTAGCAACTCCTGGACGGTTAATTGATTTAATTGAAAGAGGGGCAATAAATATTAGTCAAGTACAAACTTTAGTGTTAGATGAAGCCGATGAGATGTTGAGTATGGGTTTCAAGCAAGACATTAATAGAATCTTGAAATATACCAATGGTAAAGCAAACACTTGGTTATTCTCTGCAACCTTCCCTCAAGAAATTGATAGAATAGTGAAGACTTACATGTCTAGTAGTGCAGAGAAAGTAGAAGTAAACAAAGATTCATTAGTAAATGAAAACATCACACATTTATATGTCAAAACGAGTTTAAAAGAAAAGAATAATACTTTAATAAGATTACTTGAAAGTAGAGGAACAGATAGAGGAATTGTTTTTTGTAGAACGAAAGCAGGAACTCAAAACTTGTCAGAATTTTTAAAGGAAGAAGGTTTTTCTGTTGATGCTTTAGAAGGAGATATGCAACAAAGAGATCGTGAAAAAGTAATGCGTAAGTTTAAAAAAGAAACGATTGATATTTTGGTTTCTACTGATGTTTCAGCAAGAGGTATTGATGTAAATGATTTAGGTTTTGTGATTCATCATCAATTACCAGAAAAATTAGAGTATTACACGCATAGAAGTGGAAGAACAGCAAGAGCAGGAAAAACAGGATATTCAATTTCTTTATTAATTCCAAGTGATTTACATCGAATTAAAGAATTAGAAAGTGGACTAGGAATTAAATTTGTAGAAACTAAAATTTAAATTATGGGACTTACAAACAATGATATTTTTAAGAAATTGCGAGTTGCGCATAAGTTACGTGATGAAGATATGGTCAAGATTTTGGCTTTAGTAGATTTTAAAATTTCAAAAAGTGAATTGAATTCATTTTTCAGAAATGAAAATCACGATAAATTTATGGAAGTTGGGGATCAAATCTTGCGTAATTTTTTAAATGGTTTGATTATTCATTTGAGAGGTCCAATGCCTAAGAAGGAAGATAGTTCTGAGAAGAATAAAAAGTAGCGTTAAACTTCAAAATTTTCTTTTAGTTTAATAATTTCAGCAGGTTTCATAGTGTTAATTTTTATGCTTCCTATTCGAACTCTTATAAGTCGTAGTGTTGGAAGTCCAACTATAGCAGTCATTTTACGAACTTGGCGAAACTTACCTTCTCTTAAAGTAATTGACAACCAACTTGTTGGGCCATGTCTATCATCTCTTACTTTTTTACTCCGCTCTTCAAAAATTGGAATTTTACTCAATATTTTAGCTTTACAAGGCTTGGTCAAATATGTAATGCCTTCAATTCCAATTTCAACACCCTTTTTAAGTTTTTCAATACTATCAACAGTTATAAGTCCATCAACCTGAGCGTAATATTCTTTTTCAACCTTACTACTTCGTATAAACTCACTTGTCTTTCCATCAGTAGTGAGTAATAATAGTCCCTCAGATTTCTCATCCAATCTACCAATAGCCATAGTATCAGCAGGAACGTCAAATAAATCACCCAATAATTTTTTATTACTTCTTTTAGTTTGATTATTTATAAACTGACTTAAATAACCATACGGTTTATATATGATAAAGTGCTGATTTACTTTTTGGGGCATTTTCTTTATAAGGTGTTTATTACTATTTATATTTTTTCATAAAAATAGCTAAAATATCCTCATAAAGGACGTATTTTTGTGCGTCATCAAAAATTAGATAATGCTAGAAGTAACTACTGCCGAACTACAAGAAAGGAAATCAGGTAAAGATTTATATAACTATCAGAAAGGCGCAATAAATAAAATTTTCAAAAGTTTTGAAGATGCACCAGATGATTATCACTTGTTATATCAGTTACCAACAGGAGGAGGTAAGACAGTAATTTTTTCTGAAATTGTTAGGCAATATTTGAAGCATCATAAAAAAAGAGTTTTGGTGATGACTCACAGAGTTGAATTGTGCAAGCAAACATCTAACATGCTTACAGAATTTGGTGTAATTAATAAAGTAGTTGATAGTAAAGCAAATTTAGAAGATCAAGGAGAATATGATTGTTTTGTTGCAATGGTAGAGACTCTTAATAATAGGCTGAATGATGATAAATTAGATATTTCTGACATTGGTTTAGTTATTATTGATGAAGCTCACTATAATTCGTTTACTAAATTATTTAAGTTTTTTGAGAAGTCATTTATTTTAGGAGTTACTGCAACACCTTTGAGTTCAAATGTTAAACTTCCTATGAAGGATAATTACAACGAACTTATTGTTGGAGAAACGATTGAAGCATTAATAGAAAATGAGTTCCTTGCACGTGCAGAAACATATTCATACAATGTAGGCTTAACTTCTTTAGAAATTGGTACAAATGGTGATTATACAGTTAAATCTTCAGAAGATTTATATACCAATAACGATATGTTATCAAAGTTGTTAATGTCTTATGAAACACATTCTAAAGGGAAAAAAACATTAATTTTCAATAACGGTATCAATACATCAATTCATGTTTACGAAACATTTAAAGCAGCAGGATATCCAATTGCACACCTAGACAATACTGTTAGTAAAAAAGATAGAGCAAAATTATTGGAATGGTTTAAAGAAACACCACATGCGATACTCACATCAGTTAGTATCTTAACAACAGGATTTGATGAGCCAACAATCGATACAATTATATTAAACAGAGCCACAAAATCATTGGGATTATACTATCAAATGGTTGGTCGTGGTTCAAGAATATTAAATAATAAATCAAAATTTTCAATAATAGATTTAGGAAATAATTTTCATCGATTTGGTCCTTGGGGAGCTGATTTAGATTGGCAAAAAATATTTAGATCTCCTGATCATTATCTTGATAAGTTATTAAATGATGAAGATTTAGAAAGTAATTTTAGATATAAAATGCCTCCAGAATTGAGAAGTGAATTTTCAAATTCTGATGAAGTTTATTTTGATGTTAAAAAAACATATATAGATTCTGTAGCAAAAGGGCTGTCTTCTAAAGTAGTTTTAGAAAAATCTATTGATCATCATGCAAAAATATGTATAGAAAACAGTGAAGATGTCTATGATGCATATGCTTTGGCAAAGTTATTAAATGATGATATTAATCATAGAATTGATAGATACAGTAAGTGTATATGTAGAAGCACACACAATTTTATTGATTGGCTAAATGATGATTACAGAAAAAAATTACGTGCACATTTACGTGAAAATTTTGATGTAATATTTGAGGGAATTCATGGTAGACTACCTGAGGATTAGATTTTTATTTCTCAAATAAATTTTATAAATTGCTTAACATTAAAAAAATAAATATTAAAAAATAAATGGCAAAATCACAACAGACTTTTAACAAGAGTGAAAAGGAGAAAAAGCGTTTAAAAAAACGTGAATTAAAGCAGAAGAAAAAAGAAGAACGTAAATCAACTTCTGTTAAAGGCGGAAAGTTAGAAGATATGCTGGCTTATGTTGATGCATATGGACGTATTACAGATACTCCACCAGATCCTGAGGATAAAATAATAGTTGACGCAGAAGATATTATTCTTGGTATACCTAAAAAGGTTGAAGGTGAAGAGGAATCTAAAGAAAAGCAAGGGAAAGTATCATTTTTTGATACATCTAAAGGTTTTGGATTTATTTTAGATACACAAACCCAAGAAAAGTATTTTGTTCATGTTTCTGGATTGATTGATGAGATTGCAGAGAATGATAAAGTTCAATTTGAATTAGAAAAGGGATTAAAGGGCATGAATGCTGTTCGTGTTAAAAAAATCTAGTTCTATTCAATTATAAAAATAAAGAAGTTCTTTCATTAGAACTTTTTTTTTGCATTGGTTTTAAAGCCTTCTTTAAAAAGAAAAAATTAAAATTATATTAGTTCGTTTTCAATTAAATAATGAGACGCTTTTTTAGATCTATTTTTTATTTAGTTCCATTACTATCTATTGCTCAAAATATTCAAGTAGATAGTCAGACTTATACTGCACAAGAACTGATAGAAGATATTTTAATTGATAGTGATTGTATAGAAAACGTTATTCTTACAAATGTATTAGGAGGTGATTTTGGAGGAACAGATGAGAGTTATGGTTTTTTTGATGCTACTGGTACAACTTTTCCATTTGAAAGAGGAATTGTTTTAAGTACAGGAAAACTTGAAAATACTGAAGGACCAAATACAACTTTAAGTGATGACGATGCTACAAATTGGTTGGGGGATAGTGATTTAGAATATGTATTAGAAGAATCAAATACTACAAACGCAACAATTTTAGAGTTTGATTTCACATCAACGGCATCTGAAATAAGTTTCAAATATATTTTTGCTTCAGAAGAATATCAAGAGGGTAATGCGAGTACTTGTCAGTATTCTGACTTGTTTGGATTTTTAATTCGTCCAATAAGTGAAACGGAATATGAAAACATTGCTCTAGTTCCTAATACTCAAACTCCTGTAAAAGTAACTACTGTGCACCCTGAAATTCCTGGCGAATGTCAAGCAGAGAATGTAGTGTATTTTGAAAGTTTTAATGGCTCAGTCTCTCCTATTAACTTTAATGGTCAAACAAAAGTTTTAACTGCAACTGCAACAATAGTTCCCTCTGAAACCTATCATGTGAAATTGGTTATTGCAGATGAGCAAAATTACAGATATGATTCTGCCGTATTTCTAGAAGCAGGAAGTTTTACTTTGTCTACAGATATAGGAGAGGATAGGCTTGTTGCAACAAACAATCCTTTATGTGGAAATGAAACTGTTGAATTAAATGCTTTTCAAGCAGGAAACAATACTTATCAATGGTTTAAAGATGATGTGTTGTTGGATACTCAAATTTTCGAATTACTAACTGTTGAAGATTCTGGAATTTATACGGTTGAAGTAACTTTAGAGAATAATTGTATAGTTTACGGAGAGGTGACAATAGAATATGTGCCAAACCCAATAGTTTTTGATACTACGATAGTAGAATGCGATTTTAATCAAGATGGAATTGCAGTTTTCAATTTGTTAGAAGCTGTGCTGAATATTACAGCAAATGATAGTTCTTTAATCCTCACAAATTTTTTTACTGATGAAATTGATGCCAATCAGAATATTGAAGTTAATGCAATAACAAATACAACTAATTATGAAAACACTACTTTTTCACAAGTTCTATACGCAAGAGTTGAGTCAATTCTAGGATGTTATAGTATTGCGGAATTGATATTAGAAATTTCTCCAAATACGATAGTGATTCCGCAATTTAATAGTTGTGATGATTTAGATGTAGACGGGTATACTTTTTTTAACTTTGATGATATTACGGCAACATTTGAAGATCAAATTCCTATAGATGCAATTGTAAATTATTATATAACAGAACAAGATGCAATTGATGATAACCCATTGACATCTCCTTATAAAAATTCA